>Ga0208357_1000970_pt1 | contig 21852 bp, 12 predicted proteins | sample NGESurdeep092012_6_FD_184487 | JGI IMG/M metagenome (GOLD analysis project Ga0208357, IMG submission 184487) | Arctic peat soil microbial communities from Barrow, Alaska - NGEE Surface sample F52-2 deep-092012 (SPAdes) | ecosystem: Environmental > Terrestrial > Soil > Wetlands > Peat ... | reverse complement strand
AGCCCGCCAAGAAAAATGCAGCGCGGATTTGGCTTGGGCGCGACGCCAAATTAACAAAGGCAGTCAATGACCAGGCACCTTGCATCAACACGTCGAGAAGGCGGTGAACCATGAGCCGACTTCAATTCGACGGCTTTTTTCAAAAAGCCACGGGCAATTCGCCCTATGCCTATCAATCCCGTTTGGCTGGGAGCGATTCTGGCACGACCTGCAATTCTCAACTCATCAACATTCCAACTGGCCTTGGCAAAACCGCCGCTGTCGTTCTTGCTTGGCTTTGGAATCGTGTTCAACTTCAAAATCCAAAGTGGCCACGCCGCCTCGTTTATTGTCTGCCAATGCGCACGCTCGTAGAGCAGACCGAGCGCGAAATCCGCACATGGATTCTACGCCTCGCCCGCAAGCATACCAAACCTCGTGACGGTTCTGAATTGCGATGGCTTGCATTGCATTCGCCCATCATCCTCATGGGCGGTGAAGACACCGGCGATTGGGACATCCACCCGGAGCGACCTGCCATTCTTATCGGCACGCAAGATATGCTTCTTTCGCGGGCGCTCAATCGCGGCTACGGCATGAGCCGTTACCGTTGGCCAATGCACTTCGGTTTGCTGAACAACGACTGCATGTGGGTGCTGGATGAAACACAGTTAATGGGCGTCGGCGTTGAAACCAGTGCCCAACTCGACGGGTTCAGGAATCTCGCCCAATGGGCAAATGACAAGAACTGCCCGACATGGTGGATGAGCGCCACACTGGATGAAAACCGCCTCGCCACGGTGGATCATCCGAAGCCTGCGGGTGGTTGGGATAAGATTATACTTAGCGACACCGAGCGCACAGCCGACAGAGTTCGTGAACGATTTGAAGCCAGAAAGCCGGTTACGAAGGCGAGTTTGGTGTTGAATGCCGATGCGAAAAAAGTCTATGCCGTCCAAATTGCAAAGCTGATTGCAGAGAAGCATCAAACCGGGAGCTTGACTCTGGTGGTTGTGAACAGGGTTGCGCGAGCGCGAGAAATATATGCTGCACTCAAAAAACTGAAATCAGATTCCCTCAATCCCGAACACATCTCCCTTATCCATTCTCGCTTCCGTCCGTCAGATCGGACACGCCACACCAAACTCCTCTTTGGCGATGGCGACCGCATCGTCATTGCCACCCAAGCCGTGGAAGCTGGCGTAGATGTTTCCGCACGGCTACTAATCACCGAGTTGGCTCCGTGGTCTTCGCTGGTTCAGCGCTTTGGTCGCTGCAATCGGGAGGGTAAGATTCCTGCCGCCGAGGCAATCTGGATTGACATCCAACCCAAGGACGACAAAGACGACCTGATTCTTCCCTACTCATTTGATGATCTGAAGAAAGCTGGCGAGGAGTTGCAAAAGCTGCGCGATGCTGGGCCGAAGTCTCTCAGTTCTGTCCACGTTCCCGAATCGCCTGTCATTCGCCCTGTTCTTCGTCGCCGCGACCTCATTGATCTTTTCGACACAACGCCTGACCTTTGTGGTCAAGACCTGGATATTTCGCGATATATCCGCGATGGCGAAGACAGCGACGTGCAATTCTTCTGGCGCAACATTGGCGAAAATATTCCAACTGCTAAAAATACTTCACTGCCGCATCGCGACGAGCTTTGCCGTGTTTCAATCGGCGACGCACACAAATTTTTCGACAAACAATCCACACACGCATGGCAGTGGAACTCCCTCGAAGGAGTCTGGCAGAAAATTGAGCGTGTCCGCCCCGGAGCCGTTTATCTCATTGATGCCGCCAGCGGTGGTTACGATGACGACCTCGGTTGGACCGGGGAGCCAAAGAACAAACCCACGCCTTGTCCGCCAGTGGATGGTGAGGCTGAATCTTATCAAAAAGACCCGCAGACCTTCGCGCGTTACTGGCTATCACTGGATCAACACACTCAAAATGTCATTGCCTCCGTGACCATGCTCACGGAGACACTATCATTTGACCCGGCAACGACAGACACCTTTCGCAGTGCGGCTCAATGGCATGATGTTGGCAAAGCTCATCCGGCTTTTCAGAAGATGCTGCGTGGTGATGACGCGACCCGGCTCAACATACTTTGGGCTAAATCTGCCAATATAAATGGTATTTGTGAGCGTTCTGGTTTTCGGCACGAACTCGCTTCCGCGTTGGCGTGGCTTTCCGCAGGACCACCAAATGTAGCGGAGCGCGACCTGATTGCCTATCTCATCGCCGCGCACCACGGCAAAGTCCGCCTATCCATCCGCGCTCTGCCTGACGAAAAAGGTAATCCCGCAAATCCCGACGGCCTCTATGCGCGCGGCGTCTGGCACGATGATAAGTTTCCTGCCGTTTCTGGCACCGTGGCACAACCCGTCACTCTCGACCTTCGGCTCATGCAGATGGGTGACGGTGAGCACGGCCCTTCTTGGCTCGCACGCATGATTGGATTGCGCGACCGCCTTGGCCCATTCCGGCTCGCCTATTTGGAAACACTTCTCCGAGCCGCCGATATGCGCGCATCTCGTGAAGAATCTGAACGTCTCGGCAAAGCAGATTGTGCTGTCCGAGGCCAACGCGCAGAGAAACCAAAGAAGACCTGACCTCATGCCCACCCTCACACTTTCCGGCTGCGCGCCTGTTCCACTGGCACACTATCTCAAGGCGCTTGGAGTATTAAGAATTCTGGCAAATCAACTGGCCGGACGAACACTGGCACATTGGTCAAACAACACATTTATCCTGACGACCGACACAAGTGCTACCGAGTTGCTACAATTCTTTGAGAAACAATATGCACCGGCTCCAATCATAGTTCCTTGGAGTGGTGGAGATTTTTTCGGAGTGAACCGTCAACCCAAGAAAACAAAATGGAAGGAACGCCCAAGTTCCAGTCAAGTCATTGAAGCCATCATGCTGACGGATATGCCACGCTTTGCGGCTTACCGACAGACTCTCCAACAGACATTTATCGCAATGGATGACAGCGGCGTGATCTCAAAAAAAGTGATTGAGGGAAACGGAACGCCCCAGCGAGTGGCCAAAGCATCGCTGCTCCAAATACTGCGAAATCGGCTACCCGATGAAGCGGTGGCTTGGATTGATGCAGCGGTGGTCATAGAACCGCGCGCCCCGTTTTTCAACACTCTGCTGGGCGGTGGTGGTGGCAGCGATGGCAATAGCCACTTTTCGGATAATTTCATGCAGTGTTTATGGATGGTGCTTCCTGATTTCAGCGACCAACGCGAGAAACAAGTTTCCGCCATTGGCGGGGTTCCATTTGATAGCGCCGCAGCTCTTTCTGAATCTCTCTTTGCCACCACCGCTCCCGGCACTCGCATAGATAAACTATCACCAGTGCTATTTGATTCGACTAGAGTTGGCGGGCCAAATCAGACATCCGGCTTTGAGGCGAAGGCTGGAAGCAATCCGTGGGATTTCATCTTCATGCTTGAGGGATCACTTCTATTCGCAGGAGCCTTGGGGCGCAAGTTGGATGAAAACCGTGCGCCATCGGCGCGGTTTCCATTTTTAGTCAACTCATCTCCTGTCGGACTTGGGTCATCGTATTTGGGAGAATCCTCTGGCCGTGAGGCATGGGTGCCAATATGGGACAGGCCGACGAGCCTCGAAGAGATCATGGCAATCTTTGGCGAAGGCCGAATTGAAAAGCATGGCAGAATGGCGAAGTCTGGCACTGACGCTTTTGTCGCGCTGGCCCAACATGGTCACTCCACTGGGATCGCCGCATTCCAACGCATCGGTTTTTTCAAAGGACGTATTGGCGGCGACAACTATTTCACGGCAGTTGACCAAGGGGTGTTTCGTAGTCGTCGAAATCAAAAGGTGGATTTACTTAAAGACGTGGATGTCTGGCTCGGCAAACTCCGGGACACCGTTCAAAGCGATCAATGCCCCAAGTCGGTTTCTTCAACCGTCGTCCAAGTCGAAGCGCAGATAGCTGGCGTTGCCCTCAATGGCTCGACTGACTCAATGCAGTCTGTCCTTGTTTCACTGGGGCGGGCTGAGCGTGCTTTGGCCAAAAGCTTGAAGTGGAGTATTAAAAATGATGTGCGTCCGCTATGTGGCCTTCGCCATGAATGGCTCAAGGATGCGAACACAAATAGTGCAGAGTTCCGTCTCGCTGCATCCCTCGCCGGAACGCGGGCGTGGTTTGGCAGCGGCAAGGAAACGCTTTGGCTCCGACAGCATCTTGAACCTTTGGAAATCGTAACCACAAAGGATCGCTCGTGGGCGAAATGGGCGGAACAGCCCGGCAACGACGTGGTCTGGCACGATGGCGACCTGACAGATGCACTCAATGACATACTCGCCCGACGCATCATTCGCGTCGAGAAATCAGGCGTGGAAGGCTGGCCGGATTGGTCTCCACGTTACTCCAGACTGGAGAACATCACCGCATTCATTGAAGGGCGGACGGATGACACCTTGATCGCCGATTTACTTTGGGGTCTCAGCTTGATTGATTGGCAGGCGGTTGAAAAGAAAACACAGGAAACAACCAGCGAATCCGAATTCGTGCCCTCCTCTTTCTACGCGCTGCTGAAGCTGTGTTTTCGCCCCAAGGATGAGGACAAGACAATTCCACTTGTTCCCGCCATTCATCATCGCGCCCGCTCCGGCGATGGATTGGCTGCATCTCAACTCGCCGCACGCCGCTTGCGTGGGTCTGGCTATCCGGCATTCGTCGAAAAACTGCCAGTGGCGGCTACAGTTGCTCGTCGCACCGCCGCTGCATTGTTGTTTCCAATCAGTCCCCGTGACCTTTCTCTTCTCGAACAAATCATAATTAACCAACCAAAAGGCCAAAACACATGAACCTCGATAAATTAAAAGACCAACCACGCCTGTTGCTCCAGGCTAAACTCAAACCTATTCTTGGAAGCCTTTTCCAACCCACTGGTTTTCCAGACTTGGGGCCTGCAACATTCAAGGCTGCCGATTCATCTGGAGCATTACGTTCCATGCTGCTCGTGGAATCACATCAAAGTATGGCCAACCACTTCGAGCGTGTATGTTGGGACGAATCGAAAAGTGCCCCGGTCGAAGATTTACAAGGGCTTCCTTATGTTGAATCAACTTTACCAGACGGAACGAAAACCAATTCGATTCTTGAAGCACATCGCCTCAATTCGCCATACATCGTCAACACCGCAGAGTTTTCTGAAATCGAGAAAGCCATCGGCTTCGAGAAAAACAAACCTTTCGACCGAAGAAAACTTGCTGCTGCTCTCTGGAAGTATGACCCAAGCAGTCTATTGCATGGTATTTTTCTGGAAAAGGTTGGCGGTGTTGTTCGGCTTCCACGGGCGTTGACTGCTTTCATTGAGGCTGAAGATGCAATTCCTGCCACGAGCGGCGGAGTTAAGCTCGACCGCATCCAGCCTGAAAGCACGGGCGACAAGACTCCGTATGGAAAGGCCAAAGATGGTTACGGCAATGTTCCCCACCATATCGAAGACTTCACCGGTTCGATCCATGCTTACTTTAATCTTGATCTAGCGCTCCTTCGCGGTCTCGGATTACCAGACGTTGCTTACAGATTTCTTGTATGCTTTGCGCTCTACAAAATTCGCAGATTCTTGGCTGAAGGTCTTCGCCTTCGTTCCCGGTGTGACCTTGAACTTGTTTCTATCGAGGTTGTTGGTGCGTTGAAAGGCCAATTTGATCTTCCCGAATTGAAAGACATTGCTCAACAGATGAAGGACATACTCATTGAAGCCAAGGGTCAGATTGGCAAATCACCTCTACCAGTTGCCTATGATACAAAGCTCGCAGCAAAGCGCAGTAAAGCGAAAGAGAAGGATAAAGACAAATCGAATGACACGAAAACTGGCGACGCAGCGGAAACCGACAACGAGGAAGCTTCAAACACCTAACTCATGACCGTTCTCGAACTTCGTTTTCCGACCGGACGCTTTCACGCGACACCGTGGGGTCGCCATGTGAACGAAGGCGCACTTGAGTGGCCTCCATCTCCATGGAGAATTCTACGAGCTTTACTCGCAACTTGGTATCTGAAGGCTCAATCAGAATATCAGCCGGAGATTGTTCGTGGATTGCTGGAATCATTGGCCGGAGTGCGGCCTGAATTTTCAATTCCAACGCATGTGACGTTAGGTCATACCAGACATTTCATGCCGGGAAATGAGCCTAAACATAAGGAGAACAAACAGGATGTGTTTGGCCCGGCTAAAACGAAAATCTTCGATACCTTCATTCAACTTGGCCCGAACGATGGTGTTCTCATTGCTTGGGATGTCCTTCTTCAGCCAGACCAGCACGCTGCCCTGAAAACTTTGGCCGTGCGAGTCGGTTATTTCGGTCGCGCTGAGAGCCTCGTGGAAATTCGTGTGCGCGAGGACATCGCACAGATTAAAGCGAACGCCTTGCCGCTCGCCGATGGCGCGGACATGCCCGCCAACTTGGAACTTATTCGTCTACTCACGCCATTGCCTGTCACTGACTACGAAAAGTGGCGTGCTGATTTTCTCGAAAAAAACTCATCCCCCGCAGAAGCTCCAAAGAAGGCTACCGAAAAAAAAGCTCTACCCAAGAAAATTAAAGCCCCAGAAATCCCCGTTGATCTTTTTGCTGCTTTACATGCCGACACTGGCGAACTTCAAGCCGCTGGTTGGAATCTCCCGCCCGGTGCGGCTTTTGTAAATTACATACGGCCGGCAGACGCCTTTGCTCCAGCACCTCGTGTTTCGCATCTCTCCGGCAAACACAAACCGACCGTCGCACATTACGCAGTAGTCAGCAGCGTCTCTCCACGACTCACCCAGGCTGTTTCTGTTGCTAACCGAGTCCATGATGCACTATGTAAGTGGTCCGACCAAGGCAATGGCGCGGCCAGCGTCTTCACGGGGATTGGCGCGGGTGGAAAGCCTTTGGAAGGCCATAGCCATGCGCACATTTTTTGCGAAGCCAACAGTCCGCGTGACGCAATCACACACCTGACAGTTTGGTCTGCGAACGGCTTCGATGAACAAGCCTGCCTCGCGCTTCGCCGTCTTAACAAAGTATGGGGACACGGCGGCCATGATCTGCGCCTCGTTCTCATCGGTCTCGGCCAGCCAGAAACATTCCCTGACTGCAAATTGTTTGGAGACTCCAAAGTATGGCGATCCGCTACTCCATTCGTGCCCACCCGCCACGCCAAAATATTCCGTGATGGCCGACCCAAAATAGATGCGACGACCGGCTGGCAAATTGGCTCCGCAGCACACGATCTCCTCCGCATGTTGGCGTTGAACCCTCATACTGCCAAAGCCTCGATTCGTCAGGACAAATTCATTGCCGTTGGGGAATCGCCCAGCACACGCACGCTACGTTGTCTCCAATTTCAAACCAAGCGCCATGATGGAGGCGGTAGTCGCGGTAATGGCGTGGGTGCTTCTTTCACAATTACATTTCCACAGAAAGTCGCCGGCCCGTTGGCTTTTGGTTACGGTGCTCACTTCGGTCTCGGCCTGTTTGTGCCGGTTTCCACTGCGTAATGGCATATAGTTAGCTGTCTGACAACCATCAAAATACTATGAACGACCAAGACCCATCAGCTTCGACCGAAAATCGTTTGAGTGAACCGGAATCGTCACCGACGCCGAGGGGGCTTTCGCCCGGAACTTTCGGGACGAGGTCTGGCGGCAACCGCCAATCGCGCCAGTCCACGACCGAGCCAAAGCAATTGAAGATCGTAGTGCGCCTCACACCAGCCGAAGCGCAGCCGAGCAGTTCTCCGGCGGAAGAAGTGAAAGCCCCGGACTCACCGGCTTTGAACCCGCCGCTGTCTGAAGAAGTAAAATCATTGGTTGAACCATCATCAGAAATCATCGGACAAAAAATCAGCGCTGAAACCGAGCCGCAACAGATTCCGGCCAGGATGATGAACGAGTTTGTTTATTGTCAGCGTCTCTTCTATTACGAATTTGTTGAGGGCGTATTCGTCGAGAGCGTGGATACGTTGCGTGGAACGGCCATTCATCAGCGGGTTGATTCAGGCAACGGCGCATTGCCAGCAGCCAAGACAAAGAAAAAGACAGAAAAAACGACAGAGGAGAAACCATCAGAGACGGCGGATGTTTCCACCAAAGAAGCCGAAGCGCAGCACAACGAACCAGAAACAATCCACTCACGTTCCGTGCAAATGGGTTCAGAGCGATTGGGTATCGTAGCCAAGATGGACTTGGTCGAGTCCAAGGCACAGAAAGACGACTTGCTGTCCGCGCTGGAAGTTTGTCCGGTGGACTACAAAGCGGGCGCGCCCAAAGAGGGCGAGGAAGCCAATGAATTGTGGGACACAGACAAGATGCAGCTTGGATTGCAGGCACTGATTCTGCGGGACAACGGATACGCCTGTAATGAGGGCGTCATCTATTATCGCGCCACGAAGCAGCGCGTTCGTTTGCCCATCACTCCCGAACTGGAAAACTGGATTCTTCTAAACATCGCCGACGCCAAGCGCGTCATTGCCGGGCCGATTCCCGCACCATTGGTTCATTCCTCAAAATGCGTCCGTTGTTCGCTCGCGCCGGTTTGTTTACCGGACGAAACACGGATGCTGTCGCAGACCACGACGAAGATTGAAGTCGGCGTCGAGGGAAAAAATTCCGAAAGCCCGCAATCTGCGGGCGAAGCGCCGCGAAGACTGATTGCTGCACGGGACGACACCCGTCCGCTGTATCTCAACACACCCGGTTATCGCGTGGGCTGCAAAGACGAAGTTCTGACAGTCAAAGACAAGGACAAGCTCATAGACGAAGTGCGAATGCGGGATGTCTCGCATGTGGCATTGTTTGGCAACGTCCAGATTTCGACGCAGGCCATTCAATCGCTTTGCGAACAGGAAGTCCCGGTCACCTATTTTTCTATGGGCGGCTGGTTCTATGGAATCACACGCGGTCATGCAATGAAGAATGTGTTTTTGCGCATGGAACAATTTCGTCTGGCGCGTGAGGAGAAAACTTGTCTGGCCCTGGCGCGCCAGTTTGTGCATGGGAAAATTCGCAATCATCGCACGTTGCTAATGCGAAACCACCTTGAGCCGCCGGAGGCGATCATCGGAAAATTGAAGCGAGCGTCTGAAGATGCGTTGACGGCAAATTCCATCGAGGAATTGCTCGGCATTGAGGGCGCGGCGGCGAGCCAGTATTTCCAACAGTTCGGCGGCATGGTGAAAGTCGAGGACGATTTGCCAGGCCTCGGTCTGTCCGTCGAAAACACCAAGCAGCGCATGTTCAATTTTAATTTCAATCATCGCAACCGACGACCACCCACCGATCCTGTCAACGCGATGCTTTCACTGGCTTATAGTATGTTGGCGAAAGATTGCACGCTGGCCGCGCTCGCAGTTGGTTTTGATCCTTATCTGGGATTTTACCATCAACCACGCTTCGGACGTCCCGCGTTGGGTCTGGATTTGATGGAGGAGTTCAGACCGCTCATCGCGGAATCCACTGTGTTGAGTTGCATCAATAATCGTGTTGTCACGGACAAAGATTTCGTGAAGGCGGGCCAAGCGGTGAACCTCACTGCACCAGGACGAAAGCGCTTCTTCCAGACATATGAGCAACGCATGAGTTCGCTGATTACTCATCCGTTGTTCGATTACAAAGTCAGCTATCGCCGGGCACTGGAGTTGCAAGCACGGCTGTTGGCAAAGACGCTGACAGGCGAAATCAACGAATACATTCCTTTAATGACGAGGTGAACCATGCGCACGACCTATCTAGTTTGCTACGACATCGCCGATGACAAACGGTTGAGAAAGGTTTTCAAGACCTGCGGTAATTTTGGCGACCACTTGCAGTTTTCGGTTTTCGAGTGCGACTTGAATCCATCGGAAAAGATTGAATTGGAAACCGCTTTGTGCGACATAATCAATCACGACGAAGATCAGGTCATTTTTGTCGGGCTGGGGCCTTCGGAAGGGCGAGGTGACCGGGTGATCACCGCGATTGGATTGCCCTACATAAAGCTGGACGCGCCGTGTTATGTGGTTTGAGACGTTACGATCTTTGACAATTTAACCCGCGAGCGGCAGGGTGATGCGGAAAACCCCCTCCGCGCTCGCATGGCGTAACCAACTTAAAACAAGCCGATAATGACGATACAACCAGACATCGCAAACATACAGACACTCAAAACAACGCAAGCTCTCGCAATTCAAGTATTGCGGGCTTGCGCCACAAGGAGTAACAGAGGAGCTATTTCCGCCCCCGCGCGGGGGCGGCCCCGTTGAAGCCACGTCGTGAATGACGCGCTTTGGTTTGAACGGACTCATTTCCGCCCCCGCGCGGGGGCGGCCCCGTTGAAGCTAATTCGTTTTGAGCCGCCTGTAAAACTTTTTCGTAATTTCCGCCCCCGCGCGGGGGCGGCCCCGTTGAAGCATCAAAGCGGTTATCAGGCTCGACCGAAAGTATTTGATTTCCGCCCCCGCGCGGGGGCGGCCCCGTTGAAGCGATTTGGAGATTCACACTTTGCTTGCTGCGGATGACATTTCCGCCCCCGCGCGGGGGCGGCCCCGTTGAAGCTTGTTCGCCGACTTCTTCCCCGACGAAACAACCGCGATTTCCGCCCCCGCGCGGGGGCGGCCCCGTTGAAGCTGCGCGTGGCGAGTCCGTATTACGCGAGGCATGCATATTTCCGCCCCCGCGCGGGGGCGGCCCCGTTGAAGCCGGAGCAATCATTTTGCTTCCAACCAGCAGCTTTGAATTTCCGCCCCCGCGCGGGGGCGGCCCCGTTGAAGCGAAGACTGGCCAGCTATCCATCATTCTCTGCGTGAGCATTTCCGCCCCCGCGCGGGGGCGGCCCCGTTGAAGCGTCAGCAAGACGCATCAAGGCAAGCTGCGCGTTGTCATTTCCGCCCCCGCGCGGGGGCGGCCCCGTTGAAGCTTTTCCTGTTCAAAAACTTCCATCAAATCACCAGTGAATTTCCGCCCCCGCGCGGGGGCGGCCCCGTTGAAGCCTCCACAAGCGCGATGTGCTCCGACATCTGCATGATCATTTCCGCCCCCGCGCGGGGGCGGCCCCGTTGAAGCAGGCTTTGAGATTTTAAGCTTGCTTGCATTTGTGTATATTTCCGCCCCCGCGCGGGGGCGGCCCCGTTGAAGCATTTTGTCCTCGTCGCCGATTGTGAACGGCACTTCGATTTCCGCCCCCGCGCGGGGGCGGCCCCGTTGAAGCAATTTATGTCTCGTGTCACCAACAAAGCGGTTGCAGCATTTCCGCCCCCGCGCGGGGGCGGCCCCGTTGAAGCCGGCGACATTCTGGGGAAGCGCACGGCGCAGCAGCAATTTCCGCCCCCGCGCGGGGGCGGCCCCGTTGAAGCTTTGCAGACAAGCTTGCTCAACAAATTCAATATCGTATTTCCGCCCCCGCGCGGGGGCGGCCCCGTTGAAGCCGTAAAGATACCAGTGATTCGGTTGAGGAGAGTCTAATTTCCGCCCCCGCGCGGGGGCGGCCCCGTTGAAGCCATAAATCGTCTTGGGCGTCCGAATCACAGAACGGACATTTCCGCCCCCGCGCGGGGGCGGCCCCGTTGAAGCTACCAGTCATGCGGATGCGCCGGGGATAAATCAGGGTCATTTCCGCCCCCGCGCGGGGGCGGCCCCGTTGAAGCTAAACTTGGAACATGGGGCGTCTCTAATTTTCCAACATTTCCGCCCCCGCGCGGGGGCGGCCCCGTTGAAGCATCAGGACTGGATCGAGACGACGGCAGCTCAGGGCGATTTCCGCCCCCGCGCGGGGGCGGCCCCGTTGAAGCGAATCCTGCGCGCTTCAATCGGTCAAGATTCACAGAAATTTCCGCCCCCGCGCGGGGGCGGCCCCGTTGAAGCAATCCAACTTCAACCCGGCGGAAAGGTCATTGGAACATTTCCGCCCCCGCGCGGGGGCGGCCCCGTTGAAGCGCGGAAACCCGCTTCGCCCAATTCGATGTTGATGACAATTTCCGCCCCCGCGCGGGGGCGGCCCCGTTGAAGCTCTTTTTTGCTGCGCCGGTGATCGTCTTTTCCTTCATTTCCGCCCCCGCGCGGGGGCGGCCCCGTTGAAGCTATTTGGATGGGGTTCATCCTTATGGAGTGAACGGATTTCCGCCCCCGCGCGGGGGCGGCCCCGTTGAAGCTTCTTGCGGCGTGCCGACGATGTAGAGCCATGTCATATTTCCGCCCCCGCGCGGGGGCGGCCCCGTTGAAGCTCGTGACGCTCGATTGCCGACGCATAGACGCGCGTGGATTTCCGCCCCCGCGCGGGGGCGGCCCCGTTGAAGCGTCACGGCGGCCATAACGAACGGATTGGCGACGACGATTTCCGCCCCCGCGCGGGGGCGGCCCCGTTGAAGCAATCGCCTGCACCGCCGCCTTGTAGGCCGTGGCGGGAATTTCCGCCCCCGCGCGGGGGCGGCCCCGTTGAAGCACGGCGGTGGTGGACTTATGTGATTTTATGCCACAAAATTTCCGCCCCCGCGCGGGGGCGGCCCCGTTGAAGCTGCCCGCCGCGTGCAATTGCCGCGTGATGTCCTCCAATTTCCGCCCCCGCGCGGGGGCGGCCCCGTTGAAGCGGGTTGCCCGTCGGCACGCGGTAGCCCAGCACGTTGATTTCCGCCCCCGCGCGGGGGCGGCCCCGTTGAAGCCATCCGAAAGACAGCACGATTCCATTATCCGCGACGATTTCCGCCCCCGCGCGGGGGCGGCCCCGTTGAAGCGCTCAACTTCAGGGAACGGCTGAAACGAGCGAATTGATTTCCGCCCCCGCGCGGGGGCGGCCCCGTTGAAGCCACCTTTTCGAGTTCATGTCCGCGCTGCACAAGGGTATTTCCGCCCCCGCGCGGGGGCGGCCCCGTTGAAGCTGAGCCTCTCACCCACAGGACTCGGAAGCAACAACCATTTCCGCCCCCGCGCGGGGGCGGCCCCGTTGAAGCAAGGACTCGATTTTTGAACGCAACTTAATGTTTGAAATTTCCGCCCCCGCGCGGGGGCGGCCCCGTTGAAGCTATTCAAATGTAGAAGCGACGAACGCCATTGACCGGATTTCCGCCCCCGCGCGGGGGCGGCCCCGTTGAAGCATGGCAATGAAGTTGCCAGTCATCTAGTTTGTAAGTATTTCCGCCCCCGCGCGGGGGCGGCCCCGTTGAAGCAAGAACAACTCTAGAATCACCAGCACTTCTTGTTCCAATTTCCGCCCCCGCGCGGGGGCGGCCCCGTTGAAGCATCGTTTCCCACTCCGTCCGGCCTCCTGAAAGATTCATTTCCGCCCCCGCGCGGGGGCGGCCCCGTTGAAGCATTTTCAACTAAATTCAACTAGCCTCACCAAGATCAATTTCCGCCCCCGCGCGGGGGCGGCCCCGTTGAAGCTATTCATTTTTTCTTCCTTCGCCGTTTCGATTTCGTCATTTCCGCCCCCGCGCGGGGGCGGCCCCGTTGAAGCGCGCGTGAGGCAAGTTTTTCCGCTTCTTTCTGAGCTATTTCCGCCCCCGCGCGGGGGCGGCCCCGTTGAAGCAGTTTTCATCCGCAAAGCGTTGCCGAGTTCACCCATTTTGTTAGAATCTCATTCCGGCTGTGGAAACACCACTGAACTCAAACTGCGCACATACCCAAAGGCGATTATGAAAATCAGCTTTGGCATGGGGCTTGATGGCTATGAAACAGTTCTGCCCAGACAGACGCTCGCGATGCCAATCTGTGGTCCATTGGGGTTGTTGCAACTACTTGAGACGCGGCTAGGATTGAAAGCGAAAACAGTTAGTTCGGCTCATCGAGTAGTAGAATTTCGACAAATTCTTGAACAAATTTCAATCGAACGTCCCGCTTTTTACAACGAGTCTTTCAAGAAAGACTCCTATGCTGTCGCGGAAGCTTTGCTGCAATGGCGAGATGCTTTAATCGAAGCTGGTTGGGATGGCTTGGCGTCCGCAAGCGACACAGCAAGAATTCAAGATATGGCCGCCGTGGAAGTGCAGACGGCAAACCGCTTACCACCCGGTAATGCTGACCGGCTTCGCTCTGTTCTGACTGAACTCGACTCTCGTTCGCCAAAACTCGATTCACTGACGGTGCGTGATCCGCAGAATCATCTACCAAAGCTTTGGCAGTTAGTATGTGAAAAGCTTGGAGCACGGTATGAAGCTGTTGCCTTGGGTTCGGTGACCGATACGAAAGGCGAAACGTCTGATCTCGTCCAAATCCAGTCGTTACTTCGCGAAAGCCATTCTTCGCAGCGTCTTAAATTAAGAGGTGACCAGTCAATATTGTGCCTTACGGCGTTTTCAGAAGTCACACTTGCCAACGGTGCTGCACAGTTACTCCAAAGCCTTCGACAAACGTCAAACGTGACGATCACGTTGGTCGCAGCGGAAAGTGCCGGCCCATTGGAACAGGCTCTTTCTTCGCTAAATGAGCCGACAGTTGGGTTTCAACCAGGTTCGACTGCGCGCCCGATCCCGCAGGTGCTGCTACTTGCACTGCGACTGTATTGGAAGCCTGTTGATCCCCGTGCTCTGCTGGAATTTTTGACACATCCCGCTTGTCCGGTCACTGGTGTGCTGCGGTTCAAACTTGCGAATGTGATTGCGGAGTGTCCTGGCATAGGCGGGCCTCAATGGCAGGCAGCAGTTGCCGCAACCAAGGAAAATATTGAAAACTATGGCAAGCTTAACGCGGATGAAAAGAAACAGGCAATTGAGAGAGTTGAGCAAGATTTGAAGAACTGGCTGGTGGTTGCCGAGTTTGATGCCAAAGCAGGAGCAAGTGGTTCAAAACTTTCGGAATGTTGTGCGCGTGTGGCACGGTGGTCGGCTCTCCAGTCGGTTGCCGATGACGTGTCAATTATCGAGGCGCATCAATTCCGGGCGCTTGCCTCGCTCAGTTCGGAAATGGCCGAACTGCTCCAGTCACAACCCACCATCACTCGAAGTCAATTGGAACGGTTACTGCATCAAGTCAGTGGAACGGGCTGGCCCGGCGGATTAGCAGTGGAAGAACTTGGCCACGTTCACCGGGCGGCACATCCAAGTGCCGTAAATGAACCGGTGGATAATATGGTATGGTGGAATTTCAGCGAGCCTGCTCCTTCGGCTAGGTTGCCGTGGACAACACAGGAACTGGAGCAACTGCACGCACATGGTGTCGCATTCCCAACGCCGGAAACCTTGGCAGAGATGGAGACCACGAGATGGCTTCGGCCAGTCTTGGCCGCTAAAAATCAACTGGTTTTAATTTACCCGCGTGAACGCGCCGGAGAGCCAGTCGCCCACCATCCCTTGCTTACCCGATTGTTTTCACTCCTTGATAAGGAGAGTAAGCCGTTACCGATAGTTGATTTGGATTATTTAATTTCTACCGGCAAAGCCGCTGCGCCGTGGCATTTCGTGCTGGTTAACCATCGTCCGCTGCCAGCATTGCGCCGGTGGTGGAAATTGAATGTGGCCAAGCACCTTCAACCAAGAGATGCTGAGTCATATTCGAGCGCCGAAAAATTCATTTACAATCCAAGCGCGTGGGTATTGCACTACAAAGCCGGGTTGAAAGCTGGGCCAGTAGCCAGTCTGCGCCTCCAAGCTGATTACCGGCAAGAGGGCACATTGCTTCATCGCGTGCTTGATCTTTTACTGGCCATCACTGGAAAGTCAGTGAATTGGCAAACTTGCTCGCAATCAGAATTAAATTCGTGGCTGGAAGAAATATGGCCGCCACTGCTCGAACAGGAAGGAGCAAACCTGCTGCTTCCGGGAAAGCGGGCGGACGCTCTGAAGCTTCTGGAATTAGGCAAGCAGGCTATTTGGGAACTTTTATTTCAGTTGCGCCAGGCAAAAGTGGTGGAAGCCCGTGCGAATGAAACACTGCAACCGGTGTCATTTGTCGGAGGACAGATCGGCGGCATTATTGATTTATTGGCGCGAAACCAACAGAACCTTATCGCAGTGGTGGATTTGAAATTCGGCGGAATGGATGTCCGGGAGCGGGAGCTTCGCGAAAACCGGCCGTTGCAATTGGCGATTTACGGTCATCTCTTGCGTTATCAGGGTCAGAAGGAATGGCCGGCAAGCGCATTTTTTTTGCTTCGGCGACGACGGCTCATTGCGACGACGAAAACATTCTTTCCAGATGCGAAAGTTGTCGTATCCAAATTTCCACCGGGCGAGCTTCAGCAGTGCTGGACGGACTTCGAGCAAGTCTGGCATTGGCGTCGGCAACAGCTCGACGCGGGTTGGGTTGAACTTACCCCGGTTGCTTTAGATGTATCCGAGAGTCCTGATGAAGCGCCTGATTCAACTCCGCCGCTCGCCCATTGGGCCGCCACCGAAGACCATTCCAAGTATAACGACTTTGATGCTTTGACCGGCTGGAAGGCAGACGCATGAAAACGAATATCACGTTTATCAGTGCGAGCGCAGGCAGCGGCAAAACCCACCGTATCACGGAGGTCATTGAGGACCACCTCTCAAAAGGGACGTGCCGCCCGGACGGACTGATCGCGACTACCTACACCGTCAAAGCGGCGCAGGAACTTCGCGAGCGAGTGCGACGTCGTCTTTACAACTCCGGGCATCCTGCTTTGGCCGAACGCTTGCACGAAAGTCTGATGGGAACAGTTCACGGCGTTTGCGGTCAATTGCTCCAGCGTTTTGCATTCGAGGCTGGCATCTCGCCCCGAATTGAAATCCTCTCCGAAGAAGATGCCGCCTCACCGTTAGTCCAGGCAATTGAGACAGCAGTAGATTTCGACGCGCTGAATCGGCTGCAACGGCTCGCTGAGATTCTCGGACAAAAAAACACCCAGACTTTTGAATACTCATGGAAAAAACAGGTGCGAGGATTGCTTGACGCAGCGCGGGCGAACGATTTTTCACCGGCATCATTGGCTGACATGGGACGGCTAAGTGTTGACGAACTACTGGCGTTTCTTCCCGCTCCAACTACGGACAACCTCGACGAACAGTTGGCTGCGGCCATCAAATCGGCCATAGAGACTATTTCCAAGAACGGTGATGAAACCAAGGCAACAGCGGATTATGTGGAATTGCTTCAAGATACGCTGCGGGCGCTTGAAGCATGTCGGCTACCTTGGAGTGACTGGATCAAATTAAGTAAAAAGCAACCGGGTAAGAAAAGTCAGGCTGAAGCCGTCACAGTAACCGCGCTGGCCGAGCGAGTTGAAACTCACCCGCAACTGCGTGAACACATCCGGGATTACACAATGCTTCTGTTTTCCGTAACGCAGATTTCGTTGACAGAATTTCAGCGCCTAAAAGAAGAGCGTGGACTGCTTGATTTTTCCGACCTTGAGCAACGAGCGTTTCATCTCCTGCGTGACCAAGCGCATGTGCGTGAAACTTTCGGCCGCGAATTGGATCTTCTGGTTGTGGATGAATTCCAAGATACCAGTCCTCTCCAACTCGCCTTGTTTATGCAACTGGCAGCACTCGCTCGCGAGACCGTGTGGGTGGGTGATGTAAAGCAGGCGATCTATGGATTTCGCAATAGCGACCCCGAACTGATCAAGGCCATAGTTGATCAAGTTAGAAAAGTGGGAACTCTGGCCGAGCCTTTGGCCAAATCGTGGCGCTCCACACCCGAACTGGTGAGATTGGCCAGCGCGTTATTTGTGCCTGCTTTTGGAAAGTCACTCAATTTACCTGCCAAGGAAGTCCAGCTTGAGGCCCAGCGTGCTTCTATTTCGGCATCGCAGCCATCGCTGGAATTTTTTGAACTCTCAAGCGGTCACTTTAACAAGGGAAATGGCGCTCTGAAAAAGCTCACCAATGACCAGCGCGCTGCTACACTCGCAGATGGTATCGTGCAAATGCTCGGTCGCGGGGAAAAGCTCGTTGTCCAGAACCGACGTAACCGAGAGCAACTTCGTCCGATAGAACTGCGCGACGTCGCGGTATTATGTCGCACCAATCAAGCCGCCGCGACCGTCGCCGAAAAGCTGACCCAACGCGGATATGCAGTGACGCTCTCGCAAGATGGGTTGCTGGCTACGCCTGAAGCCAGACTCGCCTTGGCTTGTCTTCGACGGTTGGCAGACCCGACCGACTCCCTTGCATCGGCGGAAATCGTGGCGCTGGAAGCGACCCAGCAACCGGAAGAATGGCTTGAGAGCCGCTTGGAATATGTAACGCGCCACAGGCAGGAAACGGAGAGAATCGGAAATGACCGGTGGGGACTCGAAGGAAATTTCGTTCACCCCGCGATTGTTGCTTTGGAACAAGCCCGTGCCCGGTTAAATGTGCTCTCGCCCAGCGAGGCGCTGGATGTTGCCCTGCATTATGGCGGAGTTTTCGCAACCGTGTCCGCTTGGGGCGCTACAACAACGCGAGCATTACAACGCCGTGCCAATCTTGAATCGCTGCGCGCTATTGCGGCGAAATACGAACAGGCTTCGGCAAAAAATCACACTCCGGCCACAATCGCCAGCTTTCTATATTGGTGCGATTTTCTCGCTGACTCTGAAAAGGATTTGAAGGCCACGGACGAACAGGTGAATGCCATCTTCGTAAGCACCTACCATCAAGCCAAGGGGCTTGAATGGCCCGTGGTCATCTGCACCGACTTAAATACCGAGCCTTGGCCTCGCCTGTGGGAAATTACCGTGACGCTGGTTGACCCGGCAAAACCATTCGACCTCAATCAGCCGCTGGCCAATCGCCGACTCCGATTTTGGCCGTGGCCCTTCGGTCAGCAAGAAACTGGAATCCCGCTGCAAACGAATGTGGCTGCTGGTGACATCGGTCAGGCCGCCGCACGCAAGGCTGTGGAGGAAGAACTCCGATTGCTTTATGTCGGCTTGACCCGTGCGCGTGACTTGTTGGTTCTCGTGCGTGAAAAGGATCAGCCCACGCCTTGGCTGGACGGCTTGCAAGCTCAATGGCTGCAATCCGGCAACGGCCAACTCATCTTGCCCGACAAAACGACAATCGGTTTGCAAACCCTGCAACTGACTCCTCCCGCTGAGGTTGCTGTCGCCAAGACTGATTCGCACTACGCTTGGTTTCCCACGCCTTTGCAGCCATCGCCAAAACTACCAGCCAGATTGACACCGTCGAGACAACCACAGGTTCCAGGAAGTCGCGTCGGAAAAATCATTGATGTTGGTTCGCGTCTGCCATTCTCCGGTGCGCTGGAAGAAGCCGACTTGGGAGATGCGCTGCACGCCATTTTCGCCGCCGAGTTCGTCAATCCCGACCACGCCCGAAGACTGGAAAACATCCAGCGCATCCTACGCGGATACAGTTTGGGTGATCAGATTAAAAGTGAAGATGTCCTTCAGATGGTGGAGCGGTTTCGTGCATGTCTTGGACAGCAGTTCCAGCCAAAACAGGTGTTGGTGGAAATCCCCATTGCGACCACGAATGAGATGGGCCAACGTATCGAAGGCTTCATTGACATGCTGGTGGAAACCGGCAACGGCTGGATTCTCATTGACCACAAATCATTTCCAGGCAAACGCTCTGAATGGTCAACCGAGGCTGTTTCATACAGCGGCCAACTTGCGCTTTATCGCGAGGCGCTAAACAAGCTGAAATTGCCTGTCGTATCCATGTGGATACACTTCGCCGTTGGCGGTGGATTGGTTGAGGTTTAACTCAAAGCATCGGATGTCATCGCGTTCAAACATCACTAGCCGATGGTGTTTGATCGGTCAAACCCGGTGTGCGCTGACGAGTGGCGCGTGGTGGTGTAGCGGCGCTTTGTGACTGCCGACCACGCGTTTTGGGAGTGACGGGCAGCAGCGGTGCGGTGAGTTTTTCGTAGAGCGAAAACAAATGCTCCACGCGTTCGCGGTCGGAGTGGAAGGGTTCAGGGCGGTAGCATTTCTCCACGGCACGATCCAATTCGGCGTGGGCTTTGACCAGTTCGGGCGACATGGAAAGCGGGTCGTAAAGATCGGCTAGAGTGTTCATGCCGCGCGGCGGCAAGTGCGGTTCGCGCGCTGCGAACACGGCCTGCGCTTTTTCTTCCACGGCGGCGCGCTGTTTGTCCGTCGCGGTTTGCGGCCACGGAAAATTGTTGTAAACGAGTTTGTTTGAATAGCGGTAGCGCGATTCCAAACGTCCACAAACTTGGCTCACCCAAGCCATGTGGATTGCGGATGAAATGATGCCAAAGTGAAAGGTTGACGCATCGGGAACAGATGAGCAACTATCCGCCACAATGTATTCTGGCTCGAAGTATCCAAACGGAATGTAGCGACGCGTCTCCGATGAATGGCGCGGGATTACAATGTAGCGGGATTTTGGCTGGCGAATCTCCGTGAACAAGCCAGGTTCACTTGCTCCACGGCGCGTTGCTTCTTTTTTGCTGGCAACGCGAAATTCGCGAACCGCTTCAAGACGTTTTTTTATACCGGGAATTGTTCGGATGTCTGACGGACTGGCATCAACCAGCCACAAACACCAGCGGGGAACGGAGTGAAGATATTCCTCCGCACAAAGAAAAGGCCGAAGATATTTTTCCGCACCGGGGTTTTCGGCTAGGAACTGCTGGCGATCCACTTCTTCAATAATCAAATTGCCGTCGTCGGTTGGTTGGCTGCCCTTGGACATTTTGGGAACATCACAAATTGGATTAGTGCGGGAAGTAAGCGTCGTGTCGTTTCTCTCGATTAGATATGGGCTGATATTTTTGGCAGAAGTAACGGTGACAGCTTCGGATTCGTAATCGTAAATTCGTTTGTTCACCGAATCGAACGCCGCAAATCCAATAATGACGACGTGAACGTGCGCTTTGCCGCGCGCTTCGCTCGCCCATGTAAAAGTGCGGTGAGCAAAATGAATCTTCAGACCGAAGCGTTGGAACAGTGAATTCCAAAGCACGCCGACTTGCTCGCCTTGCGAAATGGAATTAGTGGAGACGAATCCAACAATGATGTGCGTGTCGCGAATATATTCAGCGGCCTTGCGATACCAGCCGGTAACATAATCGAGCAAGCCTGCGCCATCGGTTTCGCCCCAAACCAATTCCATATCAATTCCCTGTTCGCCATTCATCAGGTGCTTTCCGACAAACGGCGGATTGCCGAGAACGAAGGCGCATTTTTCGCGCGGCAGGATGGTATTCCAATCTGTGCGGAGTGCGTTGTTTTGGACAATGTGCGGTGAGGAACGCAACGGCAGGCGGTCAATCGGCTGGCCGAAAATTTCACTGGCCTGCTGATTCATTTGGTGATCCATCAGCCACAGCGCAACTTCTGCAATCCGCACCGGCCATTCGGAGTATTCGAGGCCGTGAAATTGATCCACATTGACGATGGGCAGAAGTTGCTGCCTGCCCGCGCCGGTGGTGAGCTCACGCACGACTTCAATCTCCAGCAAGCGGAGTTCGCGGTAGGCAAGGACGAGAAAGTTTCCGCAGCCGCAGGCGGGATCGAGAAATTGGAGCGAGCGCAGGCGCTGGTGAAAGGCTTCCATGCCGGCGCGACGGCGCGAGGAGCGGTCGGCTTTCAGCCGTTCCCATTCCGCCCACAAGTCGTCGAGAAACAGCGAGCGTAGCACTTTCATGATGTCGCGTTCGCTGGTATAGTGCGCGCCTTGCTGACGGCGGGCGCGGTCATCCATCACGCCTTGAAAGAGCGAGCCGAAAACTGCGGGCGAGATTTTTGCCCACATGAATTCGCAGCAAAAGAGCAGCGCGTCCCGCATCGCAGAATTGAAACGCGGATAGTCGAGCCGTTCGTTGAACAAGCCACCGTTGACATAACGAAAACCGTAAAATGGATGCGTGTCTTCCATCTGCTGGTCAGCGGCGGGTTTGTTCAGCCAGTCAAAAAGTTCGTTGAGCCTCGCGCCGAGGTCGGCACCGTCAGCGCGAGTTTGCGTGCGGACGAATTGCGTGAAGGCTTCTG
>Ga0208357_1000969_pt1 | contig 21852 bp, 20 predicted proteins | sample NGESurdeep092012_6_FD_184487 | JGI IMG/M metagenome (GOLD analysis project Ga0208357, IMG submission 184487) | Arctic peat soil microbial communities from Barrow, Alaska - NGEE Surface sample F52-2 deep-092012 (SPAdes) | ecosystem: Environmental > Terrestrial > Soil > Wetlands > Peat ... | reverse complement strand
TGCCGGACTCCCGCATGACCAGCGGGGTCGCGGCGATCTCGGCCAGCTCCAGCGGCCGGCGGCGGCTCGCCCACGGGTGCCCGGGCGCGGTCACCACCAGCAGCTCGTCGTCGCGGACGTGCTCGGTGACCAGGTCCGACGGAAGGTGCGGGGTCTCGATGAAGCCGAGCCCGGCCTTGCCGTCCCGGACCAGCTCGAGCACCCCGGTCGAGTTGGCGACGGTGAGCTCGACGACGGTCGGCGGATAGCCCGCGGTCTGCCCGGCCACGTCCCGCGCGGCATCGGTGTGGGTGACGTTGCCTTGGACGATATTGCCTTGGGCGGCGCTGCCCTGCCGCGGGTTGGCTCGCCCGACGCCGGCTCGCCCGGCCCCCGCCTGCCCGGCCCCCGCTTGCCCGGCGCCGGCCTGCTCGACGCTGCGGAGCTCGACCAGCCAGTGCGGGACCAGGTGCTCGGCGATCGTCTGGCTGGCGGCGATCGCGAGCCGGTGCGACACCCCGGACCTGATCGAGCGCAGGCCCGCCTCGAGGCGGTCGGCGGCGTCGAGCACGTCCTCGGCCCAGCCGACCACCAGCCTGCCCTGCTCGGTGAGGTGCGACCCGGACGGCGTGCGCCCGAGCAGCGTCACCCCCATGGCCCGCTCCAGCGTGCGCATCCGCGCCGACAGCCCCTGCTGGGAGACGCCAAGGACCGAGGCGGCGGCGGCGATCGACCCCTGCCTGCCAACCTCCCGCAGCGCCCGCAGCGCGCCCAGGTCGTGCACGGTCTCGGTCATTGGTTACAAGCGTAACTTGTACCCGCGCTCGCGCTCGGCCGCCGTCCGCTGGTCACCGCCGCGCGGCCCGGCCGCGGCCGGGAATGCCCTCGCGGCCGATCAGCGCGGCGTCAGCCGGAACGCGCGGGCCCCGGACGCCCAGGCCAGGTGCAGGTCGGTCTGGTCGGGGTTGCCGGCCGAGTCGAGGCCAACGTGGTTGAACTTGGCGAAGGTGTGGTTGTCGCGGCACATGACCGCGTAGGCGTCGGTGACGGCGCGCTCGTCCGTGAGGACCTCCACATCGGCCTGCCGTCGTCGGCCCTTGAGGCGGATCGCGATCGCCTCCCCGGTGCGCAGGTTCCGGCCCCAGCCGAACGGCGTGCCGATAAGCAGGTCGCTCTCGCTGCGGGTGTAGGCGACCGGGAGCGTATAACGGCGCCCGGACTTGCGGCCGACGATGTAGAGCGTGACCAGCCTGCCGCCCGCGAGCCTGCACACCAGCGGCGTGCGCAGCAGCCCGCGCACGATGCGATTCCCCAGCCTCTGCATGGCCATGGTCTGCGCGCGCGGGCTCGGCCGCACGGCCGGACTGCCCGTCACCGGCTCGTTGCTCATCTGCTGCTCCTTGTCGTTTGTTACCTCGGCCCGGTCCGGGTCGTCTATTGGTATGACGAACCAAGGGAAAGGAAGGTAACAGTGGACACCGCAGACGGGTCGACCGCCCAGTTCCAGGCGCACAGCGCGCACCTGCGCGCCGTCGCCTACCGAATGCTCGGCTCGCTGAGCGAGGCCGACGACGCCGTCCAGGAGACCTGGCTGCGGCTGAACCGGTCGGGCGACGGGGTGGAGAACCTGCGCGCGTGGCTGACCACCGTCGTGTCCCGCGTGTGCCTGGACATGCTGCGGTCCCGGGTGGCCCGCCACGAGGAGCCGCTCGACGCGCACGTGCCCGACCCGGTGGTCACGGCCGCCGGGGACGATCCCGAGCAGCATGCGCTGCTCGCGGACTCGGTCGGCCTCGCGCTGCTGGTCGTCCTGGACACGCTGTCGCCGTCGGAGCGGCTGGCGTTCGTGCTGCACGACATCTTCGCCGTGCCGTTCGAGCGGATCGGGCCGATCCTGGACCGGTCGCCCGCCGCCGCCAAGCAGCTGGCGAGCCGGGCCAGGCGCCGGCTCCACGATGTCGGCTCGGCGGCCGAGGCCGAGACCGATCCTGCCCGCCAGCGGCAAGTGCTCGACGCGTTCCTGGCCGCCTCGCGCGACGGCGACTTCGCGGGCCTGCTGGCGGTGCTCGACCCGGACGTGGTGCTGCGGGCCGACGTCGGCTCCGGCCCGTTTGGGCCCTCGCGGCTGCTGCGTGGCGCGTCGGAAGTAGCGGCCCAGGCCATGAGCTACGCGCCGATGGCGCGCTTCGCCCATCCGGTGCTCGTCAACGGCACGCCAGGGCACCTCATCGCCCGCGACGGGCAGCCGCTGGTCGTGATCGGAGTGACCAGCCGCAACGGCAAGATCACCGAGATCGACATCCTGGCCGACCCGGACCGGCTCAGCCGCCTGAACCTGGCCGGCCTAATCAACTAGGCCGTCGGTTACAAGGGTTACTTGTACCCCCACAAGGCCGGTCGGTCTTCTCCCAGGTCAGCGCCAGCGCGACCCTGGAAGGGCCATGAACGCCGTTACCCGCCCGCGCGCCTCCGCCGCCCCGGTTAGCTCCGCCGCCCCCGTTACTTCCGTGGCGTCCGCTGCCTCCCCGGCACCCGCTGCCTCCCCGGCACCCGCGCGGTCGTTCCCCGACCGGGCACGAGGCGTCCTCCCTGGCCTCGCCCTCGCGGTCGCCGTCGCCGCCGTGGCCACCGTCGTGGGGCAGCACGTGCCGCTGGTCGGCAGCGCCGTCCCCGGTGCGGTGATCGGCGCGGTCATCGCGCTCATGATCAAGCCCGGCGCCCGGCTCGCGCCCGGCATCAAGTACGCGAGCACGTTCCTGCTGCAGTGCTCGGTGGTGCTGCTCGGCACCCAGCTCTCGGTCGCCGAGGCGGCCCGGGTCGGCCTGTCATCGCTGCCGGTGATGCTGGGCACGCTGGCGGTCTGCCTGAGCGCGGCCTGGCTGTACGGCCGGCTGCTCGGCATCCCGCGCGACCTGCGGACGCTGATCGGCGTCGGCACCGGGATCTGCGGCGGGTCCGCGATCGCGGCGGTCTCCCCGGTGATCGAGGCCGCGTCGACCGACGTCGCCTACGCGATCTCGACGATCTTCCTGTTCAACATCGCCGCCGTCCTGGTCTTCCCGCTCATCGGGCACGCGATCGGGATGAGCCAGCAGTCGTTCGGCCTGTTCGCGGGGACGGCGGTCAACGACACCTCCTCGGTGGTCGCCACCGCGACCACCTACGGCGCCGCCGCGGCCAACCACGCGATCGTGGTCAAGCTGGTCCGAACCCTGATGATCATCCCGATCTGCCTGGGCCTGGCCGGGCTGACCGCCCGCAGGCAGCGGGCCGAACTCGAGGCCCGCCCCGCCGCCCACCAGCTCGAGCCGGCCCTAGTCGGCGTCGGCGTGGGCGTCGGCGTGGGCGCCGGGTTCGCCAGCACCAGCAGCACCACCAGCACCAGCAGCACCGGCAGTGTCGGCAAGATCAGCGGTAACGCCGCCATCGGCACCGGCAGCGGCACCGCCGGCGAGGCAACGGCTTCATCGTCCGCGTCGGCACCCGCCCGGCTGTCGCCGTTGCGGGTGGTCAAGCTCGTGCCGTGGTTCCTGATCGGCTTCGTCGTCGCCGCCGGGCTCAACTCGGCCGGCCTGATCCCGTCCGGCAGCCACGGCGGGCTGCAGCACGTGTCGGTCTTCCTCGTCGCCGTCGCCCTCTCCGCGATCGGCCTGTCCACCAACGTGCCCGCGCTCCGCAAGGCCGGCCCGAAGCCGGTGCTGCTCGGCGCGCTGCTCTGGATCACGGTCGCCGTCGCCAGCCTGGGCCTCCAGACCCTCACCGGCACCATCCGTTAGCCCCAACGTCGCCGTATAAGATCATCTTTTCGAAATCCATGGCGTTTCCGGGACCATAGCCCCGGAAACGCCAAGTATCTTTTGGATCTTCGCCCTCGATCCATGTCGGCTACGCCATCGACAGGATCCGGAGCCGGATAGAGACGCTCACGGTCCGTTCGATCAAACGGGTTTGATCTGCCGGGGCCGGAAAACTTGCATTAGACAGATCGGTCTAGCTACAATATCGACTAGACAGAACGGTCTACCTAATACAAGGAGCGTGTCATGAGCGCCAGCAGTGAACTCCCGGTACCGGTCGCCCTGGTCACCGGCGCCACCAGCGGGATCGGCCGCGCGGTGGCGCTGAAGCTGGCCGCCGACGGCTTCTCGGTCCTGGTGCACGGTCGTGACAAAGCCCGCGGCGCCAGCGTGGTGGACGAGATCGTCGCCGGCGGCGGCCACGCCCGGTTCGCAGCCGCCGACCTGACCGACGCGGCCGACATCGAGCGGCTGGCGGCCGAGGCGGCCGACGTCGACGTCCTCGTCAACAACGCGGGCTTCTCCTGGTTCGGCCCGACCGCCGACCTGACCCCGGCGACCTTCGACGCGATGTTCGCCGCCAACGTCCGCTCGGCCTACTTCCTGGTGGCGGCGATCGCGCCGCTGATGGCCAAGCGCGGCGCCGGCTCGATCATCAACGTGGGCAGCATGGCCGGCCAGATCGGCCTGGCCGGGGGAGCGGCCTACAGCGCCACCAAGGCCGCGCTCGCGTCGCTGACCAGGTCCTGGGCGGCGGAGTTCAGCCCCCAGGGCGTTAGGGTGAACACTGTCGCCCCCGGCCCCGCCTACACCGACGGCGCGGCGCCGGAGCGCACGGCCGCGCTCGGCCGCACCACCCTGCTCGGCCGCGCCGCCGAGGCGAGCGAGGTCGCCGAGGTGATCGCGTTCCTCGCGTCGCCCAAGGCGGCCTACATCACCGGCGCGGTCATCGCCGCCGACGGCGGCCGCACCGCCGTCTGACAACTCGCCCGCCATCCGTCCGGACCGGCCAAACGCAAGCGCAAGCGCAGGAGGCGCCAGAACAATGAACGAGAGCACCGACGCCGTGTACGTGCCCAGCCCCAGCGAGCGGGTCCGCGACCAGGTGGCGCGGTACGAGGCCACCGGCGGGGCCGAGGGCGGCGAGCTCGGCGGGCTGCCCGTGGTCATCCTCACCACGACCGGCGCCCGCAGCGGGAACACCAGGAAGAACCCGGTCATGCGGGTGGAGCGGGACGGCGTCTATGCGGCGATCGCCTCCTACGCAGGCGGCCCGGAGGATCCGCAGTGGTACCGCAACCTGCTCGCGCACCCGTACGCCACCGTCCAGGACGGTCCGCAGGTCCGCCGCGTCCGCGCCCGCGAGCTGTTCGACGACGAGAAGCAGGGCTGGTGGGCCGTGGCCGACGCGCTCAACCCGAACTACGCCCGCTACCGCGCCACCGCCGGCCGTGACATCCCGATCCTGGCCCTCGAGCCGGCCGAGTGGGCCGACGAGGTCGGCTAGCCCGACGGGCCCAAAACCCGTCGCTGCCGCACGAACGTCTGTGGCAGATTATGGCCCATGGTTCTCGACGAATTCCCCCGTCAGCTGGCCAGGACGAGGCGCTTCTCCCTCGGGGTCCCGCGCGCGGTGACGATCTCGCCCGACGGCGGGCGCGTCCTGTTCCTGCGCACCAGCGGCGGGGAGGACCCGGTCAGCCGGCTGTGGCTGCTCGACCTGGCCGCCGAAGACACCGCCGAAGACACCGCCGAAGACACCGCCGAAGACACCGCCGAAGACACCGCCGAGCGGCCGCTGGCCGATCCGACCGCTTCCTGGAACGTCGGGTCGGGCGAGGTCCCGGAGGCGGAGCGGATCCGCCGGGAGCGGATGCGCGAGCTGTCATCGGGCATCGTCGCCTACTCGGCTGACGAGGCCTGCACCACGGTCGCGTTCGCGCTCGACGGCCGGCTCTGGGCCCTGCCCGTCCCGGCGCACAATCAGCCGGCCCCGTGGCCCGTCCCGAGGCTGGTGCCGACCGCGGGGCCGGTCACGGACCCCCAGATCGACCCGACCGGGCGGCGAGTCGCGTACGTCACCGACGGGGCCCTGCACGTCGTCGACCTCGGCACCGACGTCGACCAGCTGCTTGCCGCGCCCGAGCACGAAGAGGTCGTCTACGGTCTCCCCGAGCACGTCGCGGCCGAGTCCATGTACCGCTACCGGGGCTTCTGGTGGGCGCCCGACGGCCGTCAGCTGCTGGCCGCGCGGGTCGACAACGAGCCGGTCCTGCAGTGGTGGATCGCCGACCCGGCCAACCCGGAGGCCAAGCCGCGCGCGATCCGCTACCCGGCCGCCGGAACCGCCAACGCCGATGTGTCGCTGCACGTCCTACGGCTGGACGGCTCCAGGACCGAGCTCGACTGGGACCGCAAGGCGTTCGAGTACGTGACCGCCGCCAGCTGGGACGCGCACGGGCCGCTGCTGTCGGTGCAGAGCCGCGACCACCGGACGGCGCTGATCCTCGCCGCCGACCCGACGACCGGCGCGACCAGGCTGCTGCACGAGGACCGCGACCCGGCCTATGTGGCGCTCACCTACGGCGCGCCGCTGCGCACCGAGGCCGGCCGCCTGGCGCACGCGTCCGACCGAGGCGACAGCCGGCGTCTCCTCATCGACGGGGCCCCGGTGACCCCGGACGGGCTCCAGGTCCGCGAGCTCAGCGCCGCCGACGGCGAGACGGTGTACTTCATCGGCTCGCAGGAGCCGACCGAGGAACACCTGTGGCGCTACCACCCGGAGCAGGGCCTGCTCCGACTGAGCGACGCGCCCGGCGTGCACAGCGGCACCGCCGCGGGCGGCACCGTGGTCCGGTTCGCGCGGACCGAGGCCGGCGACACGATCACCGCGACCCGGCGCGGCGAGGCTAAGCCGCACCCCATCGCCAGCCTGGCCGCGGAGCCCGTGCTCAAGCCGAGGATCAGCTGGCTCACCGTCGGCCCGCGCGAGCTGCGGGCAGCCCTGCTGCTGCCCTCCTGGTACGAACCGGGAACGAGGCTCCCGGTCCTGATGAGCCCCTACGGCGGGCCGGCCGTCCAGCTGGTGATGCGGACCCACAGCAGCGCGTTCGGCGAGGACCAGTGGTTCGCCGAGCACGGCTTCGCGGTCCTCGTCGTGGACGGCAGGGGAACTCCGGGCCGGGGGCCTGCCTGGGACAAGACGGTGTACGGCGACGCCCTGTCCGCCCCGGTCGAGGATCAGGCGGACGCGCTCAAGGCGGTCGCGGAGCAGTTCCCCGACCTGGACCTGAGCAAGGTCGGCATCCGCGGCTGGTCGTTCGGCGGCGCGCTGGCGGCGATGGCGGTGATCCGCAGGCCGGAGGTGTTCCACGCCGCCGTCTCGGGCGCCGCGCCGCACGATCAGCGACTGTACGACACGTACTGGCGGGAGCGGTCCCTCGGCCATCCGGACGAGAACCCGGACGGCTACGACCGGTCCTCGACCATCACCCAGGCCGGCCAGCTGACCCGTCCGCTGCTGCTGATCCACGGGGTAGCCGACGACAACGTCGTCGTCGCCCACACGCTGCGGATGTCGTCGGCGCTGCTCGCGGCCGGCCGCCCGCACCAGGTCCTGCCGCTGTCCGGCGCCACCCACACGCCGACCGACGAGAACACGGTCAGCCAGCTACTGCGCCATCAGCTCAACTTCCTCACCGACGCGCTCGCGATCACCCCGCCAGCCGGAACGCAAGCTCGGTGACCCACTTGTCCATGTCCGGCTCCTGGGCCGGGTCGGACTCGTAGATCTCGAGCCGCGCCCCCACCGCTGGCCGTCCTCGGTCTCCGCGACATCCCAGGCCAGCCCCTGCTCGGCCGCCCACGCCAGCAGCGCCGAGGTCGCGTCGGCCAGGCCCGCCGGATGACCGGTGTACCGCACGGTCGCGTACCGTCCGCCCGGGATGACGCCGGCCAGCACGCGGTCGTCACCCGGCATCGCCGCCGCGACCGCGGTGCCGGCCTCGACCTCGAGCCGCCGTTCCATGTCGATCACGTTGTACTTCCAGAACGGCGCCCCGGCCGCCGCCCCGCCGCGGGCGGCGAGCCAGCCGAAGACCTCCTTGTTGAGCGGCGGCACGACCGCGCCGAGCTCCTGCATGGTGACCAGCGCCCTGATCGCCACGTAGGGCTGATCAGCGCGCTGAACGACTCTCGGCTCCGTCAGCATGTTCTCACCTTAATGACCAGATGAGCTCGAGCTGAATGTTGTCGGGATCACGGAACACCACGGCCGAATACGGAAACGGCTCCCGCGCGTTGGCCCGGTTTGCGTGCAGCCCGATCACGCCTCGATGTCGGTGACCGTCGCGGAGAAGTGATGGATCCCGGTCAGGCCCGGTGCCGTGTCTTCCGCCATTGCCCACCTCCGGCTCACCCTGACCCCATCGTGAGCGGCCGGCGTCAAATCCAAAAGATCAAAATCAGGATTTTTCCGAACGGTCCGTTGACTCCGCCTGGCTCGCAGACCATTTCTCCCGGCGGTCTAGCCTGCTTTCCTGGCGACGCCGCCGTGCGCAGAGACGGTGCCTTCTGAGGCCGCCGCCGCCTGCCGCAGCACCGGCGCCGGGTCGCGCAGGTCGGCCTCGATGTAGGTCGTGGCGCCCTCCCGGGTGCCCCGCATCAGCGCCTGCGCGTGCCGGAGCACGATCGGGTCGTTGTCCACGTAGACGACGCGCGCGGCCGGGTTGACGGGAGGAGCGGGACGGCTAGCGCCAGCCGCGCTCGTGGCCCCAGGCGCACAGCGCGAGGGTGCCACGGGCCTCACCGGGCCGTGCCATGATCGGACATATGCAGTTCTTTTGCACCATCCGGTCGATGGGCGGCCCGCTGGCGATCACCGACAGCGAAGGAAAAGAGCACTATCACGCTAGGACCGTTCCTGATATCGGGGAAAGGCTTGCACTTCTGGCCGCTGATGGCGGCGGCCAGCTCGCGGCCATTGTGCGCGAACCTATGACGGGCGGGTTCGAGGTGCTCATCACCGGCAAGCGAACGGCCCTGGTGCGGTTTCGCGGGCTGGTCAACGTGCAGTGCCTGATTGAGACTCCGGACGGCGGCCTCGTTGTGACCGGTGACGTCCCCGGCGGGACGTACAAGCTGTACCCCAACGCGGACCTAGGAGCGGAGCCGCTGGCCGAGGTCGTGCGCAGGCGCGGGTCCAACGTCAGGTACGAGCTGGGTATCAGCGTCGCTGACGGAGAGGATCTGGTCCGGCTCCTCGCCACGGTGCTCAGCATCGAATACCTGTGCGAGGACCGTCGTACGGAAACGAGCGACCTGCGGACTGGGTTGAGGGTTTTCCTGCGGTTGATCGGTATGCATCATTAGCCGCAGGAGGCGTGTGCACAACCCGACCTACAACGGTCGTTGTCCACGTAGACGACGCGGGCGTCGGGCGCGATGGCCTGCGCGACCTCATGGGTGTTGTCGGCCGAGGGGATGCCGGTCCCCAGGTCGAGGAAGTGCCGAAGGCCGGCCTCGGCCGCCAGGTAGCGAACGGCCCGGCCGAGGAAGGCCCGGTTCGCGCGCACCCGGGGCGGGTGGGCGACGCTGACGTCAATCCCGAGATCGGGATTCCAGCGCTGGTCGCCCGTTGTTTCCGTCATCGCGCACTCCGCCCGTGGGATCTCTCCGGAGAGACGAATAGGGACGGATCGATCGTAGTGCTTTTCACGGGGGCGGGGCGGGCATGAAGTCCGGCCCGTCCGCCGTCTCGACCAGGAGCCACCCGAAGGCCTCGAGCGTGATGTCGCCGCGCGCGCCGAATGCGCGCAGCAGGTCGGTCACCCCGCCGTCGGGCAGCGAGGAGGCGACGTCATCGAACAGCTCGGCCGGGACCAGGCCAAGCTGCGTGGCGACGAAATAATCGAGGGCCAGCCCGACCATCAGGTCGCGGTCGTCACCGCCGCGGACGGCCCCGGCGATCGCGGTCGCCAGCAGCGCGTCCCGAAGCAGCGCGGCCGACCCGCGTCGCAGCGCGACGGTCACGCTGCGGGCGCCGTAGCGGCCGAGAGCGGTGGCCTCACGGTTCACCATGGGGCCCAGGAGGTCGACGCTCACCCCGTCACGGGCCAGGTCGAGAATCGCCCCGGCGTCAGCGTCTCCGTCAGCGGGAATCCGCTCCAGGTTGGGCTTCACGCCACCATCATCGCCCACGGGTACGTTTGGGTGACCAGCCGAACGAGAAGACGGGAGGCCGCGGGCCATGATGCGGATCGTCGTCCTGTCCGACACGCACGCTCCCCGGCGCTGGAAGTCCTGCCCGCCCGCGGTCGCGTCGCAGCTGCGCGGCGCCGACCTGATCCTGCATGCCGGCGACGTCTGCACGGCTGCCGTGCTCGACGAGCTCTCGCAGTACGCGCCGGTGACCGCCGTCGTCGGCAACAACGACGGCCCCGACGTCGCCGCCTGGGGTGCGGCCGAGACCGCTGCGCTGATCCCCGAGGGCCTGCCGGTGGCGATGATCCACGACAGCGGCCCGGCCGCCGGGCGGCTGCCCCGGATGCGGGCCAGGTTCCCCGAGGCCGAGCTGGTCATCTTCGGCCACTCGCACATCCCGCTCGACGCCGCCGGCGGGACGCTGCGGATCTTCAACCCCGGCTCGCCGAGCGACCGTCGCCGCCAGCCGCACGGCACCCTCGGCGTCCTCCGCGTCGCCGACGGCGCCCTGATCGAAGCCCGCCTGGTCGAGGTCACCTAGAGATCATTGTCGAGCCCTTGGCGTTTCCGGGATCATGACACCGGAAACGCCAAGTACCTTGTCGGTCAGGCCGGGATCCGCTCGTCGAGCCAGTCGAAGATGCGCTCTGCCCGCAGCCCCGACGCGGCGGGCTCGCAGTGCGAGTCGGCCCCCTCCTCCTCGGTGAACGCGATGATCGCCTTCGTCTCCCCGGCGAGCCGGTCGAACAGCTCCCTGGACTGCCCCGGCCAGAACTGCTCGTTGTCGGGGTCGGTGACCAGGACCGGGGTCGCGATCTGGGCGATCACCACGTCGCTGAGCGCGTAGTCGCGGGCGGCCGAGAAGAAGTCGTAGGGCGCGCTGACGCCGTAGGGCCGCATCCGCATCGCCAGCAGCGACCGCGTCGACGCCGAGATCTTCAGCGTCCACTCCATGTCCCGATCGAACTTCTCCCGCTCGCCCTCCTCGAGCAGCTTGATCATCACGTGCGGCAGGTGCCCGAGGATGATCGTCGAGACGTCGACCACGCCCGGATCGGCCACCGCGGCGGCGATGCGATGCTCGAACGCGAGCGCGCGCGGCACCCAGTACCCGCCCTGGCTGACGCCGAGCAGCGCCAGCTTCTCCTCGTCGACGTCGGACCGGGCGGACAGGAAGTCGACCACCGGCGTGATGACCTTCTCCCAGTCCGGTCGGAACGCCAGGCCCTGCCGCACCAGGGCCGCGTTCTGCCCCGGCCCGTCGAACGTCATCGCGTTCCAGCCCCGCCCGAGCGCGGCCGCGATCCCGCCGGTCCACGCGCCCACGGCCGAGCCGTCACTGCCGTTGTTGAAGATCAGCGTCCGCCGGGCCGCGCCGGCCTGGCCGGCGCGGAAGAAGTAGCCGGGCAGCGTCGTCCCCTCGTAAGGGACCTCGATCCGCTCGGCGACCGCCGGGCCGAAATCCGCCAGGTCCACGAACCGGTCCCAGGCGGCCCGGTGCTTCTCCCACAGCGACCCGAACAGGTCCGGCTCCCCGGCCGCGTCGGCCGAGTACGTCGCCAGCGAGTAGTACAGCGACCCGCGCAGGTACTGGCCGGCCGCCGAGCGCGCCCGGCCCGCCGCCGCGCCGGCCGCCGCGAGCTGGGCGAGGCGGTCAGCGGTGGCGGTCCACTCGTCGACCCACGAGCGCGCCCGGCCGTCATGGATGCGGTCAACGGTCGAGAGCACCTCGCCCACGTCCGCCGCCTGCCAGTAGACCGAGCCGAGGGCGATCTCGGTCAGGAAGTTGAAGTCATCGTTCTTGAAGAATGGCCGCATCCGCAATCTCCCCCCACGGCCGGCCACGGACCGGCCCGGCTACTGTCACTCTCCCCCCGGTTCTGTGAGGCAGAACCCGCGCGCCGGCGCCGGACACCCGCCGAGCCGGTCCCCTAGTGTCGGCATCCCTAGGGTGGTCTCGGCGGGAGGTCCGGCGTGAGGGCAGAAGATCCCGATGGCGTCGAGCGCGGCGACATCGCGATGGAGTGGGGCAGCGACGCGCTGGCGGAGCTGCTGCGCCGTCTCGGCCTGCCCCACGTCGCGCTCGTCCCCGGCTCGAGCTACCGGGGTCTGCACGACAGCCTGGTGAACTACAACGGCAACCGTGACCCGCAGCTCCTGGTCTGCCTGCACGAGGAGCACGCGGTCGCGATCGCACACGGCTACGCGAAGGTGACCGGGCGGCCGCTGGCGGTCGCGATCCACAGCAACGTCGGCCTGATGCACGCGAGCATGGCGATCTACAACGCCTACTGCGATCGCGTCCCGATGCTGATCATCGGCGCTACCGGCCCGGTCGACGCGGCTAGGCGGCGACCGTGGATCGACTGGATCCACACTGCGGGCGACCAGGGCGCGCTGATCCGGCCGTACACCAAGTGGGACGACCAGCCCATTTCGGTCGAGGCGGCCCTGGACTCGCTCGCCCGCGCGTACTCGATCACCCGCCAGGCGCCGTCGGCGCCGACCTACGTGTGCCTCGACGTGAGCCTGCAGGAGCAGCCGCTGGCCGCCCGGCCGGCGATCCCCGACGTCGAGCGGGACCGGTCGCCGCGGTCGCACGGGCCGGACGCCGCCGCGGTCGCGGCGGCCGGCGAGCTGCTGAGCCAGGCCCGCCGCCCGCTGTTCCTGCTCGGCCGCCTCAGCCGCGATGAGCAGGACTGGGATCGCCGGGTCGCGCTGGCGGAACGGCACCGGGCGCTGGTGATCACCGACCTCAAGACCGGCGCGGTGTTCCCGTCCGCGCACCGGCTGCATCCGCATCCGCCCGGCCTGTTCCTGTCGGCCGAGAACGCGGAGCTGATCGGCGCGGCTGACCTGATCATCAGCCTCGACTGGATCGACCTGGCCGGGACGATGTCGGCGGCGGCCGGCCTCGGGCATCCGCCGTCGGCGCGGATCGTCTCCTGCTCGACGGACGCGGCGCTGCACAACGGCTGGTCCAAGGACTCCTTCGGGTACCAGCCGGTTGACCTGTCGATCCCGGCCGATCCCGACCTGCTGGTGCGGGCGCTGATCGAAACCGGCGGGCCCGCCAAGCCGAGCGAGTGGCCGGCCGGCGACCGCACCACCGCGACGACCGCAGCCGACGGCGGCGACGACATCTTCATGCACGGCCTGGCCGACGCGCTGCGCGACGCCCTGGCCGACCCTGACGCAGAGGCCTGCCTGGTCAGGCTGCCGCTGGGCTGGGCCGGGGCCGACCTCGAGGTGGGCCATCCGCTCGACTACCTCGGGCTCGACGGCGGCGCGGGCATCGGCTCGGGGCCGGGGATGGCGGTCGGCGCCGCGCTCGCGCTCGAGGGCAGCGGCCGCCTGCCGATCGCCGTTCTGGGCGACGGCGACTTCCTGATGGGCGGAACCGCGATCTGGACCGCAGCCCACTACGGGCTGCCGCTGCTGATCGTGGTCGCGAACAACTCCTGCTACTTCAACGACGTAGTGCACCAGGAGCGGGTGGCCAGGCAACGCCAGCGGCCGACCGGGAACTCCTGGATCGGCCAGGCCATCACCGACCCGGACCCGGACCTGGGGGCGTTCGCCCGCTCGCTCGGCTTCCAGGCCGGCGACCAGGTCCGCAATCGCTCGGAGCTGCCCGCCGCGCTGGCGGCCGCGGTCGCCGCCGCCCGCTCCGGTCAGTGCGCGCTGGTGGACGTGCGGGTCCGCCCCGACGGCTACGCCGCCCTCGGCGGCTAGCACCGGGCCCAGCACGGCCGGCCCGGAAGACACGAAGAAACTCGGAGGTACTTTCAGCCCGTGGAAGCGACACTCACCCCCGCCCTGGTCGACGGCGAGCGCGTCGGCGCGGTCGCCGGAGCCACCCTGGACGTCATCAACCCCTCGACCAATAAGGTCATCGGCCAGATCCCGCGCTGCGACGAGCGCGACGTCGACGTCGCGGTGGCCGCCGCGAAGCGGGCCGCGCCCGGCTGGCGCTCGACCGAGCCGCAACTGCGCGCGGCCGCGCTGCTCGCCTTCGCCGACGCGATCGAGGCACGCGGCGAGGAGCTGTCGCGGCTCGACTCGCTCGACAACGGCAGCCCGCTGCACGAGATGCGCAACGACATCGGCCTCGCCACCAGCCAGATCAGGTACATGGCGGGGCTGGCGCTGGAGGTGCGAGGCCGGACCATGCCCGAGACCCCCGGCCGGCTGCACTACACCGTGCACGAGCCGTTCGGCGTGGCCGCCCGGATCATCGCGTTCAACCACCCGCTGATGTTCGCCGGCACCAAGATCGCCGCCCCGCTGCTGGCCGGCAACACCGTGATACTCAAGCCGTCCGAGTTCACCTCGCTGTCGGCGCTGGCGATGGCCGACGACCTGCAGCGGCTGTTCCCGCCCGGCGTGGTCCAGGTCCTGACCGGCCTCGGCGCCGAGGTCGGGGACGCGCTGGTCAGGCATCCCGGCATCCCCAGGATCGCGTTCATCGGCAGCGCCGCCACCGGGCGGCGGATCCAGGCCAGCGCCGCCAGCGCTTGTGTGAAGACCGTGACCCTCGAGCTCGGCGGGAAGAACCCGATCGTGGTCTTCCCCGACGCCGACCTCGACCTGGCCGTCGAGGGCGCGATCCGGGGCATGAACTTCACCTGGCAGGGCCAGTCCTGCGGGTCGACCTCGCGGCTGCTGGTGCACCGGGACTGCTACGACGACTTCGTCGCCCGGGTGGCGGAGCGCATCGCCGCCATGCGCCCGGGATCGCCGCTCGACCCCGCCAGCGACACCGGCGCGATCGTCACCAGGCAGCAGCTCGACAAGGTGCTCTCCTACATCGAGGTCGGCAAGAGCGAGCGCGCCCGGCTGGTGACAGGCGGCCAGCGGCTCACCGAGGGAGCCCTGGCCGAGGGCAACTTCGTCAGCCCGGCCCTGTTCGCCGACGTCGACCCGTACGGCCGGCTGGCGACCGAGGAGATCTTCGGGCCGGTGCTGGCCGCGATCCCGTTCGGCGACTACGACGAGGCCCTCGCGATCGCCAACAGCGTCGAGTACGGGCTCACCGCGAGCGTCTTCACCCGCGACCTGCGGACCGCGATGGCGTTCTCCCGCGATGTCCAGGCGGGCTACGTCTGGGTCAACGAGACCGCCAGGCACTTCCTCGGGGCGCCGTTCGGCGGCGTCAAGAACAGCGGCGTCGGCCGGGAGGAGGACCTCAGCGAGATCGAGTCCTACACCCAGCTCAAGAGCGTCAACATTCGATTCTGACGATGGCGACGTCCCATCGTGACCCCCGTGACCCCCGTGACCCCCGCGGCTGGCCCGACTCAGCCGGCCGGGCCGACTGCGCCGGCCGCCCCGCCGCGCCGTTTCGGCGTCGCCAGCCCGATGATGTCCGAGCGGATCCCCTCCACCGTCTCGGTCAGGGCCGGCAGCAGGTCGGCGATCTTGCCCCGGTTGAACCGCACCGTCGGCAGCGCGACGGCCGCGGCCGCGATCGCCGCGCCGGTCACCCCGCGGACGGCCATGCCGAGCGCGACCACGCCGCGCTCGCCCTCGGAGAAGGCGGTGCCGAAGCCCTGCCGCTGGGTCGCCGCCAGCTGCCGCCGCAGCGCGCTCAGCCCGGCCGGGTCGCCCGCCAGCTGCGGGTGCAGCAAGGCAACCTCCTCGAACGGCAGGTCGGCGAGGAGGACCTTGCCGCCCGAGCACAGCCGGGCGGCGAGCCGGACGCCGACCCGGCTGCCGACCCGGAGCGCCTGGCCGGTCTCGACCGTGTCGATGAACTGGACGTCGGCGCCCACCCGGATCATCAGGTTGCTCGACTCCCCGACCCGCTCGGTCAGCCGGGCCAGGTGCGGCCGGGCGATGCCGAGCAGCGCCGTGCTTGAACTGAGGCCGCCGCCGCCCAGATCGGCCAGCGCGCTGCCGACCCGGTACGTGCGGTCACTGGCCTGCTCGACGAACCCGCGGAACCGAAGCATGGAGATAAGGCGGTGCGCGGTCGACTTCGCGACCCCGAGCTCGGCCGCCGCGTCGCTCACCCGCAGCAGGCCGTCCCGCTTCAGCATCAGCAGCAGCTGGAGCACATGGTCAACCGACTGCACGGGATAGGGCGGGGCCGGGTTCTCCATCACAGAACCATAAGCAAACTCCGTTCCGTAATACAGACGTTCGGTCTACCCTAAATCAGCCCGAACTGGTCCGGTTAGCCAAATTCGACCATTGAGGAGAGACGTGGACAGCAGCGAGGAACGCCTGATCGCCGAGACCGCGCAGGCCAATCGCGCGCTCGGCGCCGGCGGCCAGGGCGACATGGTGTGGGGCCACGCGTCGATTCGCGATCCGCACGAGCGCGGCGTCTGGATGAAGGCCTCGGGCTGGTCGTTCGACGAGGTCAGCTCCGACCGGGTGGCGCTGGTGAGCCCGGACGGCGAGGTGCTCGGCGGCAACGGCCCGAGGCACATCGAGTACCCCATCCACACCGAGGTGATGCGGGCCAGGCCGGACGCCGGCAGCGTGGTGCACACGCACGCCCCGGCCGCGGTCTCGTTCGCCTCGCTGGACGTGCCGCTGCTGGCCATCTCGCACGACGGGGTCGAGTTCGCCGAGCCACAGATCCCGCGCTTCAACAAAACCGGCGCCCTGATCAGCTCGGCCGAACTCGGCCAGGCGCTGGCCGAGGCGATCGGCGACGGGGTCGGCTGCCTGGTCCCGCAGCACGGGCTGGTCACGGTCGGGCCCGACCCCGCGACGGCGGTGATGCGGGCGCTGCTGCTCGCCCGGGCCTGCCACAACCAGTTGCAGGCGATGGCGGCCGGCCCGATCAAGCGGTCGTCCGACTCGGCCGAGATCGCGCTGAAGAAACGGCAGGTCTGGCCGCAGGCCCAGATCAACGCCGGCTACGCCTACCTGTGCCGCCAGGCCGGCTGACGGCCATGCGCGAGATCACGGTCGGCGTCGTCGCCCCGGCCTACGTCAACGTGCCGCTGTGGGTGGCGCAGGAGCAAGGTTTCCTCCAGCGCCGGGGGCTGACCGCCACCGAGCGGATCCTCGGCCGCACCGACGCCGTGACCGGCGCGCTCCGCGACGGTGAGATCGACATCGCGCTGACCGCGCCGGAGGGAAGCATCGCCGACGCGGTCGCCGGCGGCCCGCTCCGCGTTGTCGCCGGGCTCATCGACCGCCCGCCGCTGTCCCTGATCGCGCTCCCGAGGCACCACACCGTCGACGACCTGCGCGGCGGCCGGATCGGGACCTCCTCGATGACCGAGGGCACCAGGCACGTGGCCGAGCGGATGCTGGCCAGCCGCGGCCTGGCCTACCCGGCCGACTACGAGTTCGCGCTCGAGGGCTCGCACGTGGAGCGGTGGAAGGCGCTGCAGGCCGGAACGATCGACGCCGCCCTGCAGATGATCCCGTACGACGACCTCGCGACCGACGCGGGCTTCAATAACCTGGGCCCCGCGACCGGCGCGTTCAGCTTCAACGCGGCCTGCGTCCGCCTCCCGGCCGACCCCGCCGTGGTCGCCCCGTTCCTGCAGGCGCTGGCCGAGGCGGTGACCTGGTTCCGCGACCACGTCGAGGAGTCGGCCGCGATCGCCGCCGCGCGCACCGGTATGGAGCCGCGTTACGCGCTGTCGGCCTGCCGGAAGCTGGCCGCCGACGGCGTCATCCCCAACGATCTGCGGTCCGCGCCCGAGGCCCTCGCCGCCGCGGTCGCCGCGCTGCGGTCGAGCGGCCTGATCCCGCCGGACGGTCCGGACCCGGTCGCCGCCGCCGTCGACCACTCCTACCTCCCATGAACGGCCACGACATGAGCAATTACGACGTCGCCGTGGTCGGCGGCGGCCCGGTCGGCATGTGGCTGGCGGCCGAACTGCACCGCGCGGGCGTCCGCCCGGTCGTGCTCGAACGCCGGGCCGAGCGGCCGCCGCACTCGAAGGCGCTCACGATCTACCCGCGCACGGTCGAGCAGTTCGCGATGCGGGGAATCGCCGACCGCTGGCTGGCCGAGGGCAGGCCGGTGCCCTCGTCGCACTTCGCGCTGCTGAAGAACCGCCTCGACTTCGCCTTCCTCGACGCCGACACCCGCTACCCGTACACGCTCTTCGTCCCCCAGCAGCGGACCGAGCAGCTGCTCGAGGAGCACCTGGCCGAGCTCGGCGTGCCCTATCTAAAGGAGCACGCCGTCACCGGCCTGCGCCAGGCCGACGCAGGCGTCGAGCTCGACGTGGACACGCCGGACGGCCCGGCCGTCATCCGCGCCGCCTACGTCGCGGGCTGCGACGGCGCCAAGAGCGTGGTCAGGGCCGCCGCCGGGATCGATTTCGAGGGGACCCCGGACAGCTGGCAGACGATCCTGGGCGACATCGAGCTGACCGACCCCCCGGAAGCGCCCGCGCTCACCCTGGACCAGCCGGGCGGCGCGCTGTACATGGTGGCGCTCGGCGGCGGCCGGCACCGGGTGGCGGTGATCGACCACGCGACGCTGTTCGACCCGGCCGACCGGCCGGTGACGTTCGAGGACCTGCGGGCGAGCACGCGGCGGGTGGCCGGCACCGACTTCGGCATGCGGGAGACCCCGGACGCCTGGCTGAGCCGGGTCGGGAACGCCACCAGGCAGGCGGCCCGCTACCGGGCCGGGCGGGTGCTGCTGGCCGGGGACGCCGCCCACATCCACTACCCGGCCGGCGGGCAGGGCCTCAACCTCGGCCTGCAGGACGCCACCAACCTGGCCTGGAAGCTGGCGGCCGAGATCCGGGGCTGGGCGCCGCCCGGCCTGCTCGACAGCTACCACGACGAGCGGTACCCGGTCGGCCTCGACGTGATCGACGACTCGCTCGCCCAGTGCGGGCTGATCGCCAACCCGAGCCGGGAGGGCATCGCGCTGCGCGACCGGTTCAACCGGATCCTCGGCGCCCAGCCCGCCGTCTGCCAGGACCTCGCCCGGCGCCTGTCCGGCCTCGCCATCCGCTACCCGGCGGCCGGCCAGCTGGCCGGCCAGCGGGTCCCCGACCTAGCGCTGACCGGCGCCCCCGCCGCCACCGTCTTCGGCCTGCTCCACCCCGCCCGGTTCGTCCTCCTCGGCCTCGGATCCCCGGCCGGCGCCGGGTCCGACGTCCTGGCCGGGTACGCGGACCGCCTCGACGTGGTGACCGCCCAGCCGGCCGCGCACCACCCGGACTGGACCGACGTCCGCGCCCTGCTGATCCGCCCCGACGGCTACCTCGCCTGGGCAACCACCGCCGACGACCCGCCCCCATTGGAGACCTGGCTGGGCCGCCCGTAACTCCGAAGATCGAGGTCAACATCAGGATTTTTCCGAACGGACCGGTAACTCCGCCCCTCTCGCAACGGCCGTCCCGGCGCCCTTTCCGCCGCCACCAGCCGGCGCCCGGTTCTGACCAGCAGAATTAACCGGACTCCAGCGTGGCCCAGAACCCACTCCGGGGCGTTGACTGGGAGCATGACGACCTCGTTCGACTCTGCATCGCCGGTCCGCCTGAAGGCCGTGGACGCGACCGACCAGCCACCGGTGACACCCGCCCTCGAGGAGCTCTACCGGGGCTTCGAGCGGGAGCTGCTGATCCCGCTCTGGACCGAGATCGGCGACCTGATGCCCGCCCACCCGAGGTCGAAGGCGCAGCCGCACCTGTGGCGCTGGGACGCGCTGCGGGCTCTCGCCGCCCGGGCGGGCGAGCTCGTCCCGGTCGGCCGCGGCGGCGAGCGGAGGGCGATCGCGCTCGCGAACCCGGGCCTGGCCGGCCGCCCGTTCGCCACCCCGACGCTGTGGGCGGCGATCCAGTACCTGATGCCGGGCGAGAACGCCCCCGAGCACCGCCATACCCAGCACGCCTTCCGGTTCGTGCTCGAGGGCGAGGGCGTCTGGACGGTGGTCGGCGGCGACCCGGTGGCGATGCGCCGGGGCGACTTCCTGCCGCAGGCGGGCTGGAACTGGCACGCCCACCACAACGCCACCACCGAGCCGATGGCCTGGATCGACGGCCTCGACATCCCGCTTCAGTACATCACCGAGGCGCAGTTCTTCGAGTTCGGCCGCGACGAGATCAGCGCCGAGGAGAAGACCACGCCCGAGCGGTCCAGGGGCGAGCGCCTGTGGGGCCACCCGGGCCTGACCCCGATCGCGAAGGCGGCGCGGCCGAGCGCCCCCGGCTCGCCGCTGCTCGCCTACCGCTGGGAGCACACCGACCGCGCGCTGGCCGACCAGCTCGCGCTGGAGCGCGAGGGCTACCCGGGCACGGTCGAGCACGGCCACGCGGCCGTCCGCTACACCGACCCCGCCACCGGCGGCGACGTGCTGCCGACGATCCGGGTGGAGCTGCACCGGATCGCCCGCAACGCCGAGACCAGGCCCGTCCGCGAGACCGGATCGTCGGTCTACGCCGTCTTCGACGGCTCAGGCACCGTCACCGTCGGCGACGCGACCTGGTCGGTCGGCCGCGGCGACCTGTTCGTGGTGCCCTCCTGGCAGCCGTTCTCGGCCAAGTCGCAGGCCGGCGTCACCGACTCCGACTCGGGCGCGCTCGACCTGTTCCGGTTCAGCGACTCCCCGGTCTTCGAGGCGCTCAAGCTCAACCGCGCCAGCACGGAGGACGACGCCCGGTGAGGCGCCCGACGACGGAGCCGGACGTGATCGTCGTCGGCGGCGGCATCGGCGGCCTGTCGGCCGCGTTCGCGCTGACCCGCAAGGGCCTGCGCGTGCGAGTGCTCGAGCGCGCGGGCGAGTTCTCCGAGGTCGGGGCCGGCCTCCAGCTCGCCCCCAACTGCACCCGCATCCTCGACGACTACGGCCTGCTCGACGAGGCCAAGCAGCTCGGCGTGCTGCCGACGAGCATGGTCATGAAGGACGCCCTCGACGGCACCGTCCTGACCAGCCTCGACCTCAGACACCTGGAACGCCGCTACGGCTCCCCCTACCTGGTCATGCACCGCTCCGACCTGCACGGCCTCTTCCTGCGGGCCTGCCGGCGGGCCGGCGTCGACCTGCGCACCAGCCAGCACGTCACCGAGTACGCGAATGCCGAGTCCGGCGCCACGGCGACGCTGGCCGACGGCTCCGAGCACACCGCCAGCCTGGTCATCGCGGCCGACGGGCTGCACTCGACCGCCCGCCAGCGCCTCGTCGGCGACGAGCCGGTCAACTCCGCCTACGTCGCCTACCGCGGCGCGGTCCCGATCGAGAAGGTCCGCGAGAACAACATCTCCGAGACCGACGTCGTCGTCTACATCGGCCCGCGCTGCCACTTCGTGCAGTACCCGCTGCGCGGCGGCGAGATGTTCAACCAGGTCGCGGTGTTCGAGTCGGCCAGGGCCCGCCGAGGCGAGCAGGACTGGGGCACCCCCGACGAGCTCGATGCGGCGTTCGCCCACACCACCGAGAACATCCAGCTGGGGCTGCCGCTGATGTGGCGGGACCGCTGGTGGCGGATGTTCGACCGCGACCCCATCGACACCTGGGTCCACGGCCGGATCGCGCTGCTCGGCGACGCCGCCCACCCGCCGCTGCAGTACATCGCCCAGGGCGCGATCATGGCCATCGAGGACGGCTACGTGCTGGCCGAGCACCTCGCCGCCACCCAGGACGCCGACGCCACCCACGCCCCCGGCGCCACCCACGACTCCGACGCCGCCCTTGACCCTGACGCCGCCCTCGCCGCCTACCAGGCCGTCCGCCCCGAGCACTGCCGCCGGGTCCTCGCCACCTCCCGCGCCTGGGGCAGGCTCTGGCACCTGGACGGCGACCAACGCGACCGCCGCAACCAGATCCTCCGCGCCCGCGACCCCCACGACTACTCCTTCACCGACTGGCTCTACTCCACCACCGCCCTCACCCCATCCCAAGAGCCAGAAATGTTCACCCCAATCTCCCTAAACGCCCTAT
>Ga0208357_1000968_pt1 | contig 21869 bp, 19 predicted proteins | sample NGESurdeep092012_6_FD_184487 | JGI IMG/M metagenome (GOLD analysis project Ga0208357, IMG submission 184487) | Arctic peat soil microbial communities from Barrow, Alaska - NGEE Surface sample F52-2 deep-092012 (SPAdes) | ecosystem: Environmental > Terrestrial > Soil > Wetlands > Peat ... | reverse complement strand
AGGAGCGGCTCATCCTCTCGGCCCTGGAGGATCTCCGGGACACATCGGTCCGCGAGGTCATGACGCCCCGGGTCGACGTCGTCGGGCTCTCCATCCCGGTGCAGGCGGCCGACGTGGCCCGGGCCGTCCGGACCACCGGCCACAGTTGCTTCCCCGTCTACGACGACGACCTCGACCGGCTCATCGGCGTCCTCTTCGTGAACGACCTCTTCCGGACGGGCTGGGAGATAGAGAGCCGCAACGGCGGCGAAGCGGGATCGGACAAGCCCTCCGAACTCGACATCTCCCGGAGACTCCGCCAGCCCTACCTGGTGCCCGAATCCCGGTTGGTCCTCGACGTCCTGTCCGACATGCGCCGGGACCGGCGGGCCTTCGCCGTGGTGGTCGACGAATACGGCGGGGTGGCCGGCGTCCTCACCGTGAAGGACCTCCTCTCCGCTCTGGTCGGCGATCTCCGCGACGAGTTCGACCGGGGTGGCGAACCCGACATCATCCGCGTCGACCGGACCCGGTGGCTGGTGGACGGCTCGGCCAGCATCGACGACATACGCGAGCAACTGGGCATCGAGCTCCCCGAGGGCGAATACGTGACGCTCGGGGGCTACCTGTTCGACGTCTTCGGCCACATCCCCGAAGAGGGGGAGAAGGTCCCTTTCGCAGGCTGGGAGTTCCGGGTGGCCGAGATGGACAAGCGTCGGGTGGCCAAGGTCGTGGTCCAGGCGGCCGAGGGAACCCCGACCATCGATGGCCCCACCGACTCCTGAGCGTGCCGTCACCGCGCCCGGAAGTCACAAAAACAGAAATCTGCTTCCTGACCAGGGCCGGGGAAGCACCTGTTTGGCAGTACGATCGACTGGTTCAGTAGTCCCAAGATTCAGACGGGCTGTAGCGCAGCTTGGTTAGCGCGCCACGTTCGGGACGTGGAGGTCCCGGGTTCGAATCCCGGCAGCCCGACCAGATAAGTATCGGCCCACGGAAGTGCCGGCCCTCAGGCCTGGGCCGGCACTTCCGTTGCGGCGACACCACTCAGGTATCGGAAGCCTTCGTCGAGAAGGACGTAGACCCCTCTGAGGGCGCCCGGTTCTGACGGGGGCGCGATCCAGACACCTATGGCCGAGGGCTCGACGTGACCTCTCCCCGCGTACCGGAAAGAGGCGCACCCGTGTTCCGGAACGCGCACCGTCACCTCGCGGTCGGCGCCTTTGCGGGCCGGCGTTTCGCGCCGGGGCGTCAACCTCCGGTCTGGTCCCACTCCTCGGAGACGATCTGCATCTCGATGAGAGAAGCGATCTCTTCGGCCCGCTCCGAGCAGCGGCAGGGCTGCTCGGCCAGATCAGCCTCGAGAACCAGCGAGACGAGCCGGTCGACCACCCGTTGCTGGCCATTCTCGACCAGTCGGGCCGTGAAGGGCGGAAGGCGGAGAACGAGGTAACGCTCGTCTTCGGCGTGACGGACGAAGACTTCGAGAAGGTACGAGGCGGCATCGCTCAGGCGGATGTGATCACCCTTGTTGGCGATGGGCGGGAGCTCGTGGGCCAACTCGATGAGCTGGGTATGCGTCAAGAACTCAGAGTCGAATTCCGGAACCGGATCCGTGGTCATAGGGGGCGCCCTTCTCCCTGTGATGGGGCTTCTGTAAGCATCACCCCACCGGTCGTCGGTGACAAGGGGTCGAATATCAATTTCCGGACACCGTCGGCCCCGGGTGCCGTTCCTGAGGACCAGTCTGACCAGGAACGATGACGCCGGGTCGGCGGCCTGGACAAGATGTCGGCCCGGGGGCCACTGTGGCCCGTCCGGGGCCGTCCCCCGGCCATGAGGGGAGGTACGGCGTGATCCTCGAGGGTCAGGTGTGCGTGATATCCGGCGTGGGACCGGGGCTCGGCCGGCAGGTGGCCCTGGCCGCCGCCCACCAGGGGGCCGACGTGGTGCTGGCGGCACGACGGCGACCCATCCTCGAAGGGGTGGCGGCCGAAGTCGAGGCCATCGGGCGACGGGCTCTCGTCGTCCCCACCGACGTGACCGACCGGGACCAGTGCGAGATCCTGGCGGCGGCCACCATGGCCGAGTTCGGACGGATCGACGCACTGGTCAACAACGCCTACAAGGAGGACGTCTTCCAGTCGTTCCGAAAGGTCGATCTCGACGAGTGGCGGCGTCTGTCCGAGGTCAACCTCTTCGGCAATCTCCAAGTCACCAAAGCGTGCATCGGACCCATGCAGGAAGCCGGGGCTGGCTCGATCGTCTTCGTCAACTCCATGGTCACCCGGAAGCCGGCCATGCTCCAGGGCGGTTACGCCGTGGCCAAAGGCGGACTCCTGGTGGCCGCTCGGGTGCTCGCCTCCGAGCTCGGCCGACACCACATCCGGGTGAACTCGGTCCTGCCGGGTTGGATGTGGGGACCACAGGTGGAGATGTACGTGAAGATGATGGCTGACCAGCGCGGCATCACCGAGCAGGCTGTCATCGACGAGATAACCGCTCCGATGCCCCTCGGGCGGATCCCCACCGATGAGGACGTGGCCGGGGCCGTGGTCTTCCTGGCCTCGCCCATGGCCGGCGGGATCACGGGACAGACTCTCGATGTCAACGGCGGTGAAGTGTTCGCCTGACCAGGGGAAACACTGCTTCCAGCTGGTTTCGCCCCCACCCTCGTTTTGCCCCTTGAGGGCTAAATTTGCTAAGCAATTCCTCTATTGTGACCGACGTCGAGCATTTCTCGACGGCACCGTCAGGTAAGCGTTGGAGGTCGGCCCTGCGGGCGACCGTGCTGGCCGGGGTCGTCGTCACAGTCCTGTGCGGTGCACCACTCGCTCCGGTTCGTCCGGCGTCGGCGGCCTCACTGGCCAGCGCGCGGGCCGAGGCCAGCCAGATCAACGCCCAGCTGCAGACCGACTCACAGAGTGTCGACGCCCTCTCCCAGTCCTACGACGCCGCCTTGCAGACGGTCCAACAGATCAACACGTCAGTGGCCCGGACGAAAGCAGCCATCGGACACGACGTGAAGTTGGTAGCCGTCGACCGGAGGAACCTCCGCAAGGATGCCGTCAACGCCTACATGTCCGACGGTGACGACGGTTCGCTCCAGTTCATGTTCGGCGGGACCGGTCAGAAGACGGTCGTCACCAACGAATACCGGTCGGTGGCGTCGCAGAACATCACCGGTGCCGTCGACACCCTGAACACGGCCGAAGGTCGTCTGGCCGCCGAGCAGAGTCGTCTGCAGTCGTCGCAGGTCCAGGCCAATGCGGCACTGGCCCAGGTGAGCGCCAGTCGCCAGGCGGCCGAGGCCACGGTGGCGGCCCAGCAGGCGACCTTGTCCGAGGTGAAGGGTCAGATCGCCACCCTGGTGGCCGCCCAACAGGCCGCCCAGCAGGCGACCCAGTTCGCCGCCTTCAAGAAGCGGGTGGCCAGCCTTCCGGCCCCGACGGCGACGCCCGCTCCTGCCGCCCTCCCGAGCCTTCCCGCCTCCGGTGGGGGGGCGGCGGCCGTGGCGGCGGCGGAGAGCCAGCGCGGTGTCCCCTACCACTGGGGTGGCGAAAGCCCCGGTGTCGGCTTCGACTGCTCGGGGCTGACCCAATGGGCGTGGGGTCGGGCCGGCGTGAGCATCCCCCGGACGGCCCAGGAACAATACGACGCCATCGAGCACGTCTCGTTGGCCGCTCTCGAACCCGGCGACCTCGTCTTCTGGGGTTCGCGTGGTGGCATCTCACATGTCGGGATGTACGTGGGCGGCGGCGATGTCATCCACGCCCCCGAAACCGGTGAAGTGGTGCGGATCCAGCCCATCTGGAACGGCGGCCTGGTCGGTGCCGGCCGTCCCTGACGGCACCTCGGCTTCATCCCCCGTAGAGTCGGGCCCACTGCCGGACGGTGCCGGGACCGAATACGTGGAGGGCGCAAGACCATGGACATGCAATACCGACGACTGGGCCGTTCCGGACTGCAGGTGAGCGTCCTCTCCTTCGGCTCGTGGGTCACCTTCGGTCCCCAGCTCGACGAGGGACTGGGCGCCGAATGCCTCACCGCCGCCCACGAGGCCGGGGTCAACTTCTACGACAACGCCGAGGGTTACGAGGCCGGTAAGTCCGAGACCATCATGGGCAAGGCCATCGCCCGCAACAACTGGGCCCGTCACAGCTACGTGGTCTCGACCAAGCTCTTCTGGGGGATCCACGACGAACCCAACATGAAGAACACACTCAACCGGAAGTATCTGATGCAGGCCATCGACGGATCGCTGGAGCGGTTCGGCCTCGACTTCGTGGACCTTCTCTTCTGCCACCGGGCCGATCCGACCACGCCGATCGAGGAGACGGTGTGGGCCATGTCCGACATCGTGAGCTCGGGGAAAGCCCTCTACTGGGGAACTTCGGAGTGGACGGCCGAGGAGATCCACGTGGCCTGGGACATCGCCGAGAAGCACCACCTCCACAAGCCGGTGATGGAACAGCCGCAGTACAACATCTTGTGGCGGGGTCGAGTCGAATTCGAATACGACCGTCTCTACCGGGACATCGGACTGGGCCTCACCACCTGGAGCCCCTTGGCCTCGGGACTGTTGACGGGGAAGTACCTGGACGGCGTGCCCGAGGGGAGCCGAGGAGCGCTACCCGGCTACGAATGGCTCCAGGGCACACTGACCGACCCGGGCCGCAACGAGAAGGTGAAGAACCTGAAGAAGGTGGCCGACGAGCTCGGGTGCACCCTGGCTCAGCTGTCGATCGCCTGGTGCACCAAGAACCCCCGTGTCTCCACCGTCATCACCGGGGCCAGCCGGCCCGAGCAGGTGGTGGAGAACATGAAGTCCCTCGACGTCATCCCGCTTCTCGATGCCGGCGTCATGGCCCGTATCGACGAGATCACCCGCTGACGGTTCGGGAGCTCAGAGCGGCTCGAGGAACTCGTTCCGCAGAAGGTCGATCTCGGCCGTGACACCGAGAGTCTCGGCCAACGCCTCAAAGGATCCATGAGTGGTGCGGACCCCGGCCACAAAGCCGGCCATGGAGGCCGGTTCGGCCGACAGAATCACCGGTCGGTAGCGTTCAACGATGTCCGAGGCCTCGGGGTAACGCTCTTTCAAGTGGGCCAGGATCTCGAGCATGGCCGCGTACGAGAGCGCGTAGTCGTCCACGATGATCGGGTCGGGAACACCGAGAAACCCGAGGACGAGGGCGGAGAGGACGCCGGTGCGGTCCTTGCCCACCGAGCAGTGGAATACGGCCGGTTGGTTCTGAGGCTCGGCCAGGAGTCGGAGAGCGGCCGTCACCGTGGCCGTGCCTTCCGACAGCATGGCCAGGTAACGGTCAGAAACGAAGCTGGCGCGGTCCCAGTCCGGGGTCTCCTCCTCGCCTGGGAGGGTGTCGGTGAGCGGGAGATGGTGGTAGGCAACCCCGTCGCGGTCGGTCGGGAACCGTCCCTGGGTATCGGCCTCGAGAATGGTGCGCAGGTCGATGACGGTGACGATGCCCAGAGAGGCAAGGGTCGAGAAATCGGTCTCGGTCAGCCGGCCGAGGCCATCGGCCCGGAAGAGCCGCCGCCAACGGGTCCGTCGTCCACCGGCTGCTGGATACCCTCCCAGATCGCGGAAATTGAAGCATCCCTCGAAGATCAGTTTGCGGGACGGATCGGGATCGCCCTCAGGTACGGACATGATCAATCAAGATACTCAGCCCACGTCGCCCTTCCGAATCGGGAAATCCGGGCCGAAGGTCCTGGGCCCCATGGCTGGCTCATCTAACCTGGGTTCTGCATCGCGGGGCTGTAGCTCAGTTGGTAGAGCGCCTGGTTTGCAACCAGGAGGTCGCCGGTTCGAGACCGGTCAGCTCCACTCGTGGTCCTTGTTACAACTTTTCCCCTGGTGAAACCGTGAAACTGATGTCCGATCGCTCGGACACCTGAGTGTGGACTCTCAAACCACGATCGGAAGTGTGGGCTGAATCTCTCACGCTCCCTTGATCTTGAACGTCACCGAAAAATCAATGAAACTGAACGACATCCAGCGGCGTCTACCTGCCCGTCACTAGAGAGCTTCGTGGGCGCGATGTCGCCGACGGTTACGGATGGGGTTGCGAAACGAGTCGTGCGCGTTGGCGCGAACAAGACCGATCCGTGTTGTCTAAGGGTCATGGGTAGCCCTCGATAGCTCTGCACTGTTCAAAATGCGCCCAGAGCACCTCGTCTCTCATGCAGTGCAGCTCGCGCAATTGCCGAGAATGTCGAGCCGATGAGTTTCGGCACGGAATCCGGTGCCGCTCGTGAACTGCTTGATTGCGCTGGCGAGTCCCCTCTCAAGTTGCGGAGATGCCTCAAAGTCCTCGACTGCGCCACAGCTCACGCAGACGAGGTGGTGGTGGTGACGGCCCGTCACCCCTTCGGCCAGTTCGAACCGGGCGTATTCATCGCTGCCCATCACTCTGTGCACGACCCCGGCTTGTTCGAGGAAGGCAAGGTTCTGGTACGCGGTGCTCTGCGGCACGGTTGGTTCGGCCGCCACTAGCTCAGCGGTCGTGACCGGCTTGCCGGCTTGCGCCAGGGCTTCGATCAGGACCCTGCGACGGGGTGTATAACGCTGCCCCACTCGTCGAAGGCGGGAAGCCGCGATGACGTGCAGGTCCTCAGTCACACTTCCACCCTAGAGCGATCCATTGCTACTTGCATCGGGAATCATTCTCATTATAGGTTAGTCCTTATGAAACGATTGACGAACGAGCCCAGACAACGAACAGGACCCCCCCGTCATCTGCACCTCGCAGCAGCGTCGTTGACAATCGGTTCGCTCCTTCTCGCCGCCTGCAGCTCCTCCTCAGCTGGGCAAGGATCGACGACCGGCAGCACCGTCATTCGTGTCGTGGCGGCCGAGAACGAATACGGGAACGTGGTCGCCCAAATCGGCGGGAAGCATGTGAACGTCACGTCGGTCGAGAACAATCCGAATACCGACCCCCACACCTACGAGGTGAGCCCCAGTGTCGCTCAGGCCATCAGCGGAGCCCAGCTAGTCATCCAAAATGGGGTCGGCTATGACGCCTTCATGGAGAAGATCGAATCGGCGTCCCCGAACTCGAAGCGGCACGTGATCAACGTTCAGCACCTTCTCGGACTGCCTGACAGCACGCCGAACCCTCACCTCTGGTACCGGCCAACCACGATGCCCAAGGTGGCGAACGCCGTGGCTGATGACCTCGCCACTCTGCAACCGGCCAAGGCCGCCTACTTCAAAGCCAATGCGGCCAAATTCATCACTTCGCTCCATCCTTGGCTTGCCGCGATCGCGCATTTCAAAGCCACCTACCCCGCCACCCCGGTGGCGACCACCGAACCGGTGGCCGACTACATGCTGGAGGCGGCGGGTACGGACAACCTCACTCCGTTCGGATTCCAGGCCGACATCATGAACGGTGTCGATCCCTCACCGCAGGACGTGACCTCCCAAACAGGGCTGTTCACTGGTCACAAGGTCAAGGTCTTCGTCTACAACCAGCAGGTGACCGACGCCCTCACTGAGGGCTTCATCACAGCTGCCAAGAAGGCGGGTATTCCGGTCGTCGGCGTCTACGAGACGATGCCAGTCCCTGGCTACAACTACCAGTCATGGATGCTGGCCGAGGTCGAGGCTCTGCAGAAAGCCGTGGCCCACAATGTCTCGACGGCCAAGCTGTAGCTATGGAGCTCCAGGCGGTGCCGCCGCCGATCCTGATGGTCGAGGGGATCAATGTCTCGCTGTCTGGCCGCCAGATCCTCCATGGCGTTGGTTTTCGGATCGACGCGGGCGAATTCACCGGACTCATCGGCTCGAACGGTGCCGGCAAGACGACGTTGCTCCGGGTGATCCTCGGGTTGGAGACACCCACGTCCGGTCGAGTGCTTCTTGGCGGTAGGCCGCGGTCGCCTCGCAATCCGCTGATCGGCTACGTCCCACAGAAAATCACTCTCGATCCTGATATGCCGTTGCGGGCCCGAGACCTCGTTGGCCTGGGGATCGATGGTCACCGTTTCGGGTTCCCTCGTAGGTCGCTGACGCAGAAGAAGTTGGTCAACGAAATGCTCGACGCGGTCGGCGCCACCAGTTTCGCCGACGCCCGGGTGGGAGTCCTCTCGGGCGGGGAACAGCAGCGAGTACTGATCGCCCACGCCCTCATAAGCCGGCCCCGTCTGCTCCTTCTCGATGAGCCGCTGGCCAACCTCGACATCAGCAGCGAGCAGGAGATCGTGGACCTCGTGGCGCGCATCGCCACGGAGCAACAGATCGCCGTGCTCATCTCGGCCCACGATATGAACCCGTTGCTTCCGGTCATGGACCGGGTCATCTATGTAGCGGCTGGCCGGGTGGCCAGCGGCACCACCGAGGAAGTCGTCACAACGGAGGTGCTGAGTCACCTGTATGGCCACCATGTCGACGTGGTTCACGTCAATGACCGGATACTGGTAGTTGCCGGACGTGACACCGCTGCCCATCACCATGCGGATTGGCGAGCATGCTGAGCGTGAGGTTCATCGGATCTTTGGCGCCGGTGTTCGAGCCGGGATTCTTCTCGAGTTCCCCCGTCCGCGTGGCCCTGATCGTCGGTGGTGTCGTCGCCATAGTTTCTGGCGTGGTTGGCACCTTCACGGTGATACGGGGCCAGGCCTTCGCAGGCCACTCCTTGGCCGACATCGGGACCGCCGGTGGCTCGGCCGCCTTCTTGATTGGGGTCAGCCCTTTCTACGGGTTCGTGGCCATGAACCTGATCGCCGCCGGTGCCATGGAGATGATCGGGATCCGTCGACCTCGAGGGCGCGACCTGGCCACCGGAATCGTTCTGGGCGCCGCTCTCGGGCTCGCCGCGCTTTTCCTTTACTTGGATACCACGCACTCCAGTACCACCGGAGCCACCATCAACGTGCTCTTCGGGTCGATCTTCGAGTTGCCATCCTCACTAGTGCCGGTCATCGCCGTCTTCAGTGTGGTGGCCACCGGCATGGTCCTCGTCTCCTACCGTCCGCTACTCCTCAGTTCGCTCAGTCCTGATTTGGCTACTACCCGCGGCGTCCCCGTCCGTCTCGTCGGTATCGGCTATCTCATCGCTCTGGCCGTCGCGGTTTCGTTGTCGGCGGTCACCATCGGCGCCATTCTTTCCACCGCCCTCCTGATCGGACCGGCCGCAGCCGCGCTCCGCCTCACCAAACGGGCTCCTTTCGCCATGGCCATTGCCGCTGGCATCGGTGTGGCTGCAACCTGGCTGGGCATCCTCCTTGCCTATGACAGCTACGACTGGACGCCAGGACACGGATGGCCGGTCAGCTTCTTCGTGGTCAGCCTCGTCTTCGTCTTCTACCTCGTAATCCACTCGTCTGTCGGTCGGACCTCCGCCCGCCGACATCCCGCAAGCGCTGAGGCAGCCTGATGTTCTCAGGCTTCATGATCAATGCCTGGGAAGCGGCAACGATTGTGGCAATTGTCGCCGGCGTCGTCGGATTCTTCACCGTGTTGAGGGGCTCGGCCTTCGCTGCTCACGCACTTCCGAATGGCGCGTTTGCCGGGGCCGCCGGTGCCAGCCTGATTGGCGTCAACGTCATTGTCGGTCTTGGAGTCTTCGCTCTCCTGGGGGCGCTCACCATCGGGGGCCTCGGTCGCCGGGCGCGCCAGGACGTGGCCACCGCATTGGCCATCGTCATGATGCTCGGGCTAGGTGCACTTTTCTTGTCCATGACGACCGAGTACGCGCCGGAGATCTACTCCTTGCTATTTGGAGAGGTCCTCGGCGTGAGCAGCAACGAACTCCTCCCGACCGCCGGGATCGGCTTGGTATGCGTTGCCACCGTCTTCATCCTTTATCGACCGCTCCTGCTTTCCTCGGTCCTGCCTGACGCCGCCGAGGCGCGAGGGGTGAGGGGCCAACAGATGGATCTTGCCTTCCTGGTGGTGATCGCCCTGGCCACGACGATGGCGGTCCCGGTGGTCGGCTCGCTCCTCATTTTCAGCCTCCTTATCGGTCCTCCGGCGGCGGCCCGTTCGTTTACGAACAATCCCATCAAGGCAATGGGGTTGTCCGTCGGCTTCGCTCTCGGAACCGTGTGGGCCGCTATTGCCCTTTCCTTCGCTTCCAACCTACCCATCGGGTTTTTTGTCGGTGCTATTAGTGCGTGCTCCTATGGAGTTGGACGAGCATGGACTGGCTGGCGACGGACCAAGCCGGTGCCCAACGCGCCGCGTGTACTGGGGAGCGGGGTTGGGGTCTGATAGTCGGGACAACTGCGGCAGCGTGTCGTCGGCGTTGGTTTGGCCGAAACGTCAAAGTACCAATTCGGTGCCCGGCCTGTGATCATCGTGATTCAGTGGTTACGGTCCATCGGCGCGCGCTAGGCGACTTAACGAGACCACCCCCGCCGTGGCCGCAGGGTGATACCAGACTTGCGCAAGGCAAGAGCCACCGTGTCGGTTGCCACACCGAAGTGCTCGGACAGCTTGGCCAAGGATTGACCAGCCAAATACAAACGTGCCGCTTCTTCCGACTGCCTTGGCCCCAGCCGAGGCGACCGACGGGGTAGGCCGTGTCGCCGGGCATGCTTTTGGACGGTGCTCTGGTTGACTTGGAATCTGGAAGCCAGCTCGTCGACGGGTTGGCCGTCGATATAGCCCTGGATTAGTTCCGTGACCTGGTCTGGACCAAGGCGCCGACACGTTGGTTCAGGGGTTCGAAGGGTGGGTTGAGACTCGGGAGACGTCCGCTCCAGGGAGGTGGTGAGGACGTTATCCCTGGTCAAGGACCAGAGAGCGTTGATCGTCTCTTTGATTTCTTGGTTTGAGAGTTGTCCGCTCACCTCCACTCAGCTCCACTTGTGGTCCTTAACGCAACGTTGTCCCTGGTGAAATCGTGAATTTGATGTCCGATCGCTCGGACACCTGAGTGTCGACTCTCAAACCATGATCGGAATCGCGGGTTGGATTCGTTCACTTCGATGAGTGGACTGACGCTCCACCGCAAATGACGAAATCTGAGCGCTATCGGATGAGCGGTCGGTCATTCGAGAGCGTTCCGGGAGCGATGTAACCGGCATTCTCGCCTGGTTCGAGGTCGTCACCGGGGCACCGGAATCAGGGTGTTATCGACCCCCCATCCCCGCCGCTGCCCGGCTCCGCTTGGGCCACCCGCAGCCGGCATCTACGGTCGGTCGAAGGTCAGCCGGTCGTCGCAATAGAGCGGGATTGTCGACTGGTCAACGAGTGTCTCCGTAGTGGCAGCGGTCGTGTTCTCAAGGCGGGCCTCTCGCTCGCGGGCACCGCTGTCAGCCGATTGGCACCAGATGCCAGCTCGCTCCGGCATCGGAGGTCATGAGTAGTTGGCTCTCGTAGTTGTCGGGAGGACCGGGTATGCCGTGGACGACGGTTCCCTGTGTGCTCGTGGTGAAGCCGAGGTCGTCGAAGCCAATGCCTCCGTCGTCGTACGTCTCGGCTGTCGACCAGGTGTGGCCACCGTCGGTGGACCGGAAAAGCCAGCTGGCCCCGGAGGCGGTGGCAAGCACGAGCGTGCCCGATGACGTGGCAGTGAGCACGCCACCGGCCCCACCGGTCGGGGCGCTGCCGACCACGGTGGCCACGCCATTCTTGGTCATGACAATGGTCTTGTCGGAGCTTCCCGCCGCGCCGGGCCCGGTGAACAGCGAGTAGAGGACCGACAGGTTGGGAGCCACCATCGATCCCAGGTAGGAGGGCACCACGGACGCACAAGGATCGGGGAAGGCGTTCCAACCATGCGGGTTGGCGAGGTTCTGGGTGGCATATAGGAGCGCGGGTGAGCGCAAAGCCCCCGAGAGGATGACAAAGCCGACAGGGGCGTGGAGCGACAGATAGGAGAAGACCCCGCCGCTCGACTCGGTGGATGGGCCCGTGAGGACGGTTGCGAAGGCACCGTCTGTGACCGGGGCTTGCTCCAGCGAGAGTGGTCCGGCGCATTCTTCCTCACCGCTGCAAGGGGAAACGACGGCATCGACGTAGCCCCCTGAGGTTTCGAGCGAGACCACGGAGCCACCCAGGTCGATTTCTTGCCACGTCTGTCCGCCATCATGGGTGGCGAAGAGCGCGGGGCCGAACACCCATCCGTCGAGCTCGTCGGCGAAGCGCACCTCGCTTACCACCGGCAAGCTGGACGTGGAAGGGATACCGCGTGCCACGTAGCCGGCGCTGGGCGCCGGGAGGACGACCCAGCTCGAGCCCCCGTCGGTGCTTCGGGCGAGCGCTACGCAGCTATCGGCCGGACACGAGGAGTCGACCCCGAGGACGAATCTCGTCGTCGTTGATACGAAGCTGACAGAGCCCGGCTCGAAGCTACTCGGGACGACGCTGCCCTTCGGAGGGCTAGGCCAGTGCGGCATCGTCGTGGTGGAGGTGGCGAGCTTCGAGGTGGTGGGCTTCGACGGGGTTCCACAGGACGCGCTTGTAACCGCCAAGCTTCCAATCGCGATCATGACGAGCAAGCGTCTGAAGGTCCGCACTTTCATTAATATGGGTTTCGATCCCACTTTCGATAGGGCCAGAAGTCCCCTCAGAACGTCCGCTTTGCGCCCTGTGCTGTATGAATGGCTCAACTCGTCGCCGCCCGCACCCATAACTGGCGATCTTGGTCGAGTGGTGTATCACGAACATGGACTCGCTTTGTTCCCGCAATTCTTCCATGATGGCCCTGATGTACTTGGCCAGCTATCTGAGAGTCACTGCAGCTCCCCGCGCGAAACCCAAACGTCTCGGCGAGCTTGGTGACTGTGGCCCTCGTATCGTTCTGGCCAGCGTCGAGCTGGAGGCCATCCCGAGAGGGTTCTCGGCGCCGATCGGAGCCGTCGGGCCAGGACAGCCATTGTGATCACCGCGGGTGAGCAACCCGCGTCAGACGGAGAGTCTGGTGATCCTGCGGTGCGGCCGGAAGGGTACCCGGCGGAGCTGGAGGTCGACGTCCGCTTGGCGGACGGCCGCCAGGTCCATATCCGCCCGATCCTGCCTTCTGACGCGCCAGCCTTGGCTGCCGCGATCGCCAGTGCCGACGCCGAAACGCTCCGGCTTCGCTTTCTCGGTTGGCGGCCAGTGCTCGATGACGCGACCTTTCGACATCTCGTCGAGGTTGATTATCAGTGGAGGCTCGCTCTCGTGGCTTTCGACTCGGCCGACCGCGGGGTTGGGATCGCACGCTATGAGGGCCGGCCAGGCGAAGATGTCGCGGAGATCGCCGTTGCCGTCGACCCGGACTGGCGTCGGGTGGGATTGGGGTACCGGTTGGTCAGAATGTTGGGAGAGGCGGCCGCTACACAAGGCATCCGGCGGTTGATCGCTCTTTTCTTCGTGGGCAACCACGACGTCGAAGGCTTGGTGCGGTCTTGTGGACTTCCGTATCGCAGCCTGGTGTCGCGCGGCGTGGTCGAAGCACGACTCGACCTGCCGCTCATAGGGTCGGCCGACCCGCACGGTCAACCGCCGGAGTAGAGATCGTCGATGATCTCGCCGTAGTGTTCGTACACGACGGATCGTTTGACCTTCATCGTGGGGGTGAGTTCCCCGGCTTCGGTAGTCAGATCATGGGCGAGTACCCGGAACTTGCGGATACCCTCGGCATGTGACCCTCTGGCGTTGATCTGATCGATCCCCGCCTGGATCTCGGCGAGCAGGTCCGGATCCGCTGCGAGGGATTCGAGCTCGCCAAGCTTGTTGTGTTGCTGCGCCCAGCGTGTGAGCTTCTCGGGGTCGAGGGTGAGTAGGGCAGCGAGGTACTTGCGGCCTTCGCCGACGACGATTGCCTCGGAGACGAGTGGATGGTTGCGCAGGTCGCTCTCGATGTCCTGCGGAGCGACGTTCTTGCCGGCCGCGGTGATGATCAGATCCTTCATGCGACCGACGATGCGGAGGGAACCGTCGGCGTCGAAGGCTCCCGTGTCACCGGTGTGCATCCACCCGTCGGCGTCGATGAGCGCGGCCGTGCCCTTACGGTCGTTGACATAGCCAAGGCACACGTTGCCGCCCTTGATCAGAATCTCGCCGTCGTCGGCGGTCCTAAGGCTGATGCCGGGCAGGGCCGTTCCGACCGTGCCGATCCGCATATGATCGGCGTGGTTGCCAGCGCCGGCCCCGCAACCCTCGGTCTGGCCGTACATCTGGATCAAGGGCAACCCGATGGCGTGGAACCAGCGGATGAGGTCGGGGTGGGTCGGCGCCGCCGCCGTGACCAGGACGTGAGCCTGGTCGAGACCGAGCTGCTGGCGGATGGTCGCCCCGATGGTCCGGTCCAGGACCTCGTACAGGGCGATCGCGGACCAGGCCTGCGATGTGCCCTCCTGCTCAGCGGTCACCTTGCGAAGGCCGAGCGTGACGTAGCGATCCACAGCAGCCCGAACCGGCAGCGCCTGGGTCCGCACGTGGTCCTCGATACGTTCGCGCATCTTCTCCCACACCCGGGGCACGGCCACGAACACGGTGGGCCGACACGCCGGGAGGTCCTCGGCGACGGTGGTGAGGCTGCGGGCGAACCAGGTCTCGCCGGCCACGGCGATCGGCATAAAGTCGCTGACCATCCGCTCGGCGATGTGGCTGAGCGGCAGGAACGACAAGAAGCGTTCGCCTTCGCCGATGTCATAGGCAGGGGCGACACAACGCAACGACCACATGATGTTGGCGTGGCTGATCACCACCCCTTTGGGGGGGCCGCTTGTGCCGCTCGTGTAGACGATCGTCGCGGCATCATCCGGGTGCACCTGACGAGACCGTTTGTCCACGGCGCCGGGATCGTTGACGAGCCGGTCGGCACCCACGCCCCGAAGCTCCTCGAAGCTGATGACGAAGCTGTCGCTGGCCCGGCGGGCACCGTCCGCCAGGACCACCCGCTCGAGGGCGGGCAGCTCGTCGCGCACCTCGAGCACCTTGCCCAACTGGGCGTGGGTGTCCACGAAGCACACCGCGACCTCGGCGTGGCCCAGGATGTAGGCGACTTGGGTTGGTGAGCTTGTCGGGTAGATGGGTACCGTCACGCTTCCGTTGAGGAGCGTGCCAAGGTCCGCCAGATGCCACTCCACCCGGTTGGCCGACAGGATCGCAACCCGCTGACCGGGGTTGACGCCGAGCTCGGCTAGGCCCCCAGCGACCTGGGTGGCCGCCAACAGATACTCGGACCACGTGAGGGCCTCCCACCCCCCGGCGGTGGAACGCTCGTCCGGGCCGCGCCGCATCGCCGGGCGGCCAGGATGTCGCTGCCCGTTCGCGATAAAGGCGTCCACTATCGTGGCGCCCTGTTCAGCTGGCACTCCGACCGATTTCTTCTCGGTCCCCGCCAGATGGATCCAGTTGTGGAGAAGCGCCTTCACACCTATTCCTTATGACGATCCAGCAGATCGGCGCCAGAGTCGAAGGGCCCTTTCAAACACCGAAGCGTGGCCTGCCCAAGAAACTCCCGCCCGACCCTGGAGGACAACACCGGAGGTGAGGATTACAGCCAGCAGTCCACCGAACATCACAAGCACGGCCCAGCGGGCCGGCCAAGTCGACATTGAATCGTCGCGGTACAAAAGACCGCGCAGAGTGAAGAGGTCGTTCGGCCCTCCCACAGCTGCGCCAAGGTCTCAAAATCGACAAAGGCGGGGCGCGTCCGAGCGAATCGAACCTTGGCCGCTCGAGGGAAACGGAGGCGGTCATGCGCACGAAACATCTCATCGGAGCGGCACTGCTCGGTGTCGTGGGCTTCTTGGCGATGCCGACGGCGGCGTTCGCAGGCACGAGCGCGACTGAGCATTTCACCCTTGTCTTCTCGTCCCAAACCGGCCCCGGAGCTATCTTCGCCACCGGCGCCTTCAAGGCCGGGGGCACCGACTACCAGGGCAAGCGGGTCGACGAGGCCGTCTTCCCCGACGGAGCATTCAAGATCAATCACGGTGCCATCCACGCAACATTCAGCTTCAATTCGAAGACGTGCACCGGTCGGCTAAGCGGCAGCGGGCCGTACAAGATCTCGGGCGGGTACGGTGCCTACACGGGCATCAAAGGGACCGGGACCGCCACCTTGCACGGCACCATTGAAACGGCCAGGAACGCCAATGGCACGTGCAATCCGAACGACATCAGCGCTTACACGTTGACCGTGCACGCGAGCGGTCCGGTCAGCCTCTGACCGCTGCCGAGGGGCCACCTCCTTCTTTGCCGCGCAAGAAGCGATCCGGCGAGGAGAAGGACGGCACCCCCGGCCAGCAAGTAGGTTGCCAGTCCCGACCCATTCGATATCGTGCCGACCCACCCGTACCGGACGACAGGACGGTCGGGTCCATCGGGATCTCCTGTCAGGCCGAAATACTCGAGGCATTGCCGCCAACGTTGGGGCCCTACGACCCTGTTCTCGCCTCAGACTCCCTCCGTACCATGACTAGATAGCCGACCGTTCAAGGGTTGGGCGGCGGAAGAGCCCAAAAGGCGAGGCATACCGCTGGCGGCTGGGAGGTCGGCGAGACGGTCCGGGGAGGTCGGGATGGCATCCGCTACAGCGCCGGTGGAGCATGGCTCGATCACCGTATGCGGCGGGCTGCGCATCGCCTTGTGGAACCGGCAGCTCCACCATTACCCGAAGACAGCCCCCCGCATGATCTACCTGGGGCTCGTTGTGCTCACCACGATCACCCTCTACTACCTCTACTACGTCGAGGGCGCCGTTACACCCCTGATGCTGCCCTACTACCACATGTCGTTCCTGTATTTCCTCTACCTGCTCGTGGTGTCGAACGCCATAGGGGCCTTCACCGCTTTCATCGGCGGCTTGTCGGACAAGATCGGCCGCGCCAATCTGACGATCTATGGCACCCTCACAGTTGGCTTGGTCCAGCTCGTGGCGATCCCCAGCATCCACACGAAGTTTGGCTTCGCCCTGGCCTACTGCGTCATCGGCTTCGTCGAGGGGATCATCCTCGTGTGCACCCCGGCTCTTATCCGAGACTTTTCGCCGCAAATGGGACGGGCGACTGCCATGGGCTTCTGGGCGCTGGGGCCGACGATGGGCAGTCTGGCGGCCAGCCTGGTTGCTACGCGCACGTTGCCGCACCTGCACGCGTGGCAGGACCAGTTCATCATCTCGGGCATCGTGTGCCTTGGCGTGGTGAGCATTGCCTTCTTCGGCCTGCGCGAGCTCTCGCCCCAGCTTCGCGACCAGCTAATGGTGTCGGAGAACGAGCGCGTGCTCGTAGAGGCCCGCGCCAAGGGCATTGATGTGGAGAAGGCCACGGCGCACCCGCTCCGATCGATGATGCGCCTGGATCTGATTGCTTCGGCCGCGGGGATCTCCTTGTTCTTGCTGATCTATTTCGCATCGGTCAGCGTCCTCACCCTCTACTGGGTGGTCGTTTTCAACCGCAGTACCTCCGACGCCAACGGCATTAACACGTGGTACTGGGCATTCGACGCGGGTGCGCTCATCCTCATCGGCGTGCTGTCAGACCGACTGCGCGTAAGGAAGCCCTTCATGGTAGCGGGGGCGGTGGCCGGGATCGTCATGACCATGTACGTAATCCGGCAGGTCAACCATCCGCACACCGGGTACTACTCCAATGTGCTCGTCGCGGTCCTGTTGGGCATTGCCCTCGCATCTGCGTACACCCCATGGATGGCCGGCTACACCGAAGCCGTTGAGGCGCACAATCCCGCCCTTTCGGCCTCGGGGCTGGCGGTATGGGGCTGGGTTTTGCGCATCGTGGTGGCTTTGTCGTTCATCGCCCTCCCCCGAGTGATCACCACCTCCACCACCCTTGTTGACAACCAGGGCGCGGTGACGGACCTGCAGACGCTCCAGGCTGCCCAGCGCTACGTCCCGGCGATCGGCACCCAGAAGCCGGAAGCGCCCGCCAGCGTGATCACGTCGCTCGCTCAGATGCAGCCCTACGGACCGGGCCAGGCACTGGCTGCGGTGCTCAGGAAGTACGGGACCACTCATAACGTCCTGGCCGCCCTGGATGCAGTGCCCGGTTCACTCAAGGTGCAGGTCCAGGGACTGCTCGCCTTCTCGCCCTTGGCCGCCGACGTCCAGCCCGGGCGGGCCGTCTCCGGCGCCAAGATCTCCGCCGTCGGAGCCAACTCGCCGCAGCTCGCGGCGCTGCTGCGCGCCGAGCAGAAGGTGATCCCCGCCCAGAAAGCGTCGAGCAACGAGTGGAAGCGGTGGTGGTGGGTATGCGCCGCAGGGCAGATGGTCTTCCTACTCTTGGTGTTCACGATGCGTGGAAGATGGAGCCCGCGCGCGGCCAGGCGCGACTTTGAGGAGCACAACCGGCTGGTGGAGTCGGAGCTCGCTAAGATTCGTCGGGCACTGCCAGAGGCCAGGGCCAGCAACCTTTCGCCATAAGCCTGAGCTAACACCCCGCCGCCAGCACGACCATCCTTCAGGTACCCACGAGGACAACTCGGTCCGGCGGCAACCCGCTCGGGATCGCCAGCAATGAGCAATACAGACTGGCTTCGGACATCAATCGAAGATGAGACCGAGCGCATCACCGGCATGTTCGGGCGGTCCGATCGGGTGACAGCCTCCGAGGCTGCGCGGTGTTACCGATCGGTTCGCACCGGCGCTGTTTCACCCCATGCGGTCGTACTCCGACTCGCCCGTACCCGGCGATCAGGGACGGTCACCCGGAGCGAAGCAGGATTCTGAAGACCAGGACCGAAAGCGCAATGCCCACGAGCGCACCACAGAGCGCAGCGATGAATGCGTGGCCAGACGCAAAACCTACGATCAAGCCCACCGCTCCGAAAACGATCAGCGAGATTCCGATTATTCGCTCACCCCGGCGCATGATTAAAGTCGGACTGGCCACCGTCCGGTTCTACCAGAGAATCGAGTTCTCCACACGCCCACATGTGCCGTTCGGGGGCACCCGCGAAGAGAAGGCGACGTCGACCGAGAATTGGCGATACCGACTGAAAGTTGTATTTCAGTGGACCACGAGATAAGTGCCAATACATCGCCCCCTTTAACCACCTCCAGAACCAGCCCAGACCCATCCGGTAACGCTCTCGGACTCGGTGAGCGCTACTGGCCTGGATCCCAGCGGGCCCTAACAGCTAGCGGGGCCACCCCCGTCGTGGCCGCAACGTGACCTCGGCCCGGCGTAGGGCGAGAGACACCGTGTCAGTAGCGACACCAAAGTGCTTAGCCAGCTTGGCAAGCGACTGACCGGCCAGATACAGCCGGGCCACTTCCTCGGACTGCCTCGGCCCCAGCCGGGGCGACCGACGGGGTAGGCCTTGTCGCCGGGCGTGCTTCTGGACGGTGCTCTGATCAACCTGGAACCTGCTCGCCAGCTCATCGACGGGGACGCCGTCGATATAGCCCTGGATCAACTCTTCGACTTTGCCCGGCGCAAGGCGCCAGAGGGCCCGTCTCGGGGTCCGGAGGGCGGGTTGAGACTCGGGTGAAGACAGTTCCAAGGATGTTGTTGGGAGATTCTCCCTGGTCAACGACCAGAGAGCGGTGATTCTCTCCTTGATCGCTTGGTTCGAGAGTTGTCCGCTCACCTCCACTCATGGTCCTTATTACAACGTTTACCCTGGTGAAACCATGAGATTGGTGTCCGATCGCTCGGACACCTGAGTGTCGACTCTCAAACCATTTTGTCGAGACTGGCTGAAATCGTTCACCCTCGATTAGTGCTTTAAATCCGGTGCCGCAACCGTCCCTACAACCTCTCTTCGTTGTCCAGCACTGCTTGGTCCCGCGCTGGAGACGTCCGTCATCGCTCAGTCTCTCGTCCTGATAACGCAGGAGGCCGATTCAAACAGGAACGCCGACCAAGGCCACGACGACACCGATCGCTCCAGCCATGAGAACCCGCTCACCACGTTCCTACGGAACACGAAGAACCAAAGCAGCCCACCTGCCAGTACTGGGGTCTGCCAAAGGTGGCCAAAGGCGAGTCCAAGTGTGATGGCCGATCCAGCAATGGCACGGATGACGGCCGGTCCGGCACCAGACGGAGCCCTTCGCCGAACATTTCGGGACCTTGGTGCCGACTTTGGAGAGGTTGCCTTTGGTCAAACAGGCGTAGTACGCGACGTTCGTCCCCGTCGCCCACACCGCCACATTAGACGCCGGAGTTAGAGTCTGAGCCCCGCTGGGCTCGCTCTCCAACCCTCGCGATCTGCCATCAAGCTCGACCTTAACGAGTCCCGACGGAGCTCCCCCATGCTTGACGGCGGATGCCCCTCTCCTCGGTCGCGACACGGATTTCGACGACCGAGGAGAGGACTCATCCACCAGGAGATCAGGCGATCTCTCGAGTCTCTTGCGGCATCGGCTCCTGTATCCATGCAATTTCCGAAATGGGTTCACCACCAAAGAGCTCAGGATGGAGATAGCGGCCTTTGTCCTCTGCCGCCTTTTCAACCTCGACCGGTATCCGGTAGGTGTTCGCCCACGCATCCTGTCGAATACCGGTCACTTGCCACGAAACCTTCTGACCGGCCTTTCCGCCTGCGATCGTGAAGTGACCCTCGTCGACCTCTTTGGCGACATGCAGGCGAGGCGCCGCCTTTCCGACGGCGGTTAGTTGGTAGCGGAAGTCACGGTTGAGAGCCTCGAACCAGTCCGGCAGTTGCACGGTGGCACGACCCCTGCGATCCAGGACAACTGTCCCGTTGTACACATTCATCATGTCGGGGGATTCCACAAACGAGTGGTAGAGAAACTTGTCAGCCGGATCAAGGGGATGATCGATCCGAAACGACCCGCCGCCCTTGGCCAAAGTGCCGGTGACGGTGGCATTGCCCGCGGCATAGAGAGCGGTCCCACCCGAACCGGTGGTAGTCCCGTACACTCCGAATCCGTTTGCTCCGTCACCCTCGCCATAGACACCGGCAGCACCCGCTTCCGAGGCGTAGCCACCGACGCCGGCATAGAACCCGCTCGAGTCGCCTCTGACGCCGTAACCCTGAGAAGAGATCCCCTGGACGCCGATGGCGGTGTCGTTGTTCGACGGGGCGGCTGACGTCGTGCCCACCACTGCCGTTCCCGCCGTATTCGTCACGGTCGTCGTGGTGTGTGCCGTATTTGTCTTTCCCAGCTTCACCGGCTTGCCCGCCGCCGCTGCCGCTGGATCGGCACCGGCGACGAGTCCCGCGGCGACACCCGCACCGCCGGCCGCCACGCCGAGAATCATGCTCCGCCGGCCAACACGAGGCGGGACTCTTTCAGAGTCGTGAATTTCGTGGGAGCCCTCCATCGGACCTCCGTTCGAGATGTTGTTTTCGCTCATTTGGATCTCCTTCCGCCGTTTTCATAGGGTTCTCTGACCGCTACTCTTTGCTCTTCGACACTGAATGTCCGTAAGGACTCACACTGGGTGACCGCCAGAGGGTCCCGTTGGTGGTGTTCAACCCGCTAGTTCCACTGCTCGGATCCGGGCCACTGATCACTCCGGTTGGTTACCTGCTCTCCTATGGAGAGGCGTGACATCGCTGTGCCACCGGATGGCACACCGATGTCACGCTTCAGGACAGAGGGTGAGCCACGAGCCGAACGGGGGCGGATGATGGGCGGGGAGCTTTTTCGAGGCGGAGGAACGTGAGCCCGGCGTCGCAAAGCGACCGCGACGTCGCCCGTCATGCGCGAAACAAAGACGTCATCCACTCGGCTGGGTCCGTCTCAGGCGAGGCTCGGACCCGCCGTAGTGGCCTAAAGCGCGGTGGTTTTGCCGACTATCGAGTGGCCCACCCACGTCGTGGTCGCAATGTAACCCCAGACCGATGCAGAGCGAGCGCCACGGTGTCAGTCGCCACACCGAAGTGCTCCGACAGTTTGGCCAGGGATTGACCAGCCAGATACAGCCGTACGGCTTCCTCGGACTGCTTCGGCCCAAGGCGGGGTGACCGACACGGAAGGCCCTGTCGT
>Ga0208357_1000966_pt1 | contig 21893 bp, 19 predicted proteins | sample NGESurdeep092012_6_FD_184487 | JGI IMG/M metagenome (GOLD analysis project Ga0208357, IMG submission 184487) | Arctic peat soil microbial communities from Barrow, Alaska - NGEE Surface sample F52-2 deep-092012 (SPAdes) | ecosystem: Environmental > Terrestrial > Soil > Wetlands > Peat ... | reverse complement strand
GGCACGCGAAGCCGTGCCCATGCGGGTCAATCAGTGATGGATGATGCTGGTGATCGCGCCGGTGTTTTCGTCGACCAGCAGGTAGTCACCATTGTCGCCACGAACCCAGTGCGATCCTTCCGTGGGTGCGTTCAAATGCTCGGCCTGCCACTTCTGAACGACATAGGTGTTGCCGCGATATTCGACAGGGACAACGCCGCCCTCTTTGTACCAAGTAGTGTTGGCGCCATTGAGGTGTCGCGTAGTCGTGGTAACGGTTTTGGTGGTCTGAACCGCGTCGCCACCGCTTTGATCATCAGTCTGCGCGGCCATCGCCGCACCGGAAGCCAGCAGAGCTGCACACATGGCCAAGACAAGTTTCGTTTTCATGAGGTGTCCTTTATGAATGCCAAGCTTGTGGCGGAGCCACAGGTCAAGGACAGCGGCAAATGTCGGCGCACGCACCTTGCGCAGGTGAAACCGCACGGAAGGCATGGCTACTGCGAATACAGCATCGCAAGCGGCAGGCTCTTTGCACGTGAATTTCGTGAGAGTGTGTGGTTCACGTGCGGACGATAGTCACGCGTGCCATGGATCTTTCGATCGGCACGTGGAATGCGCGCCTCAAAACCAGCGTCAAAGTCGACTTTCCAACGGCCACCTCGAAAGGTGTGCGCTGACCCGAGTTTCGACCTGAGTTGTCCCTGACACCTTGCCCTGGTTACATCTGCTCCACCGGCAGCACGCGGCGGCGGGCGCGTTCGCGCAAAGAACAGTCGCGCAGCGTATCGGCCATGGCTTCGAGCCCGTCAATTCCGTAAAGCCAGACCGACGACATGCCCTGATCGGAAGAGTGCAAGTGCACCTGGCACTGGCCCAGCAAGCGCATGCCGAGTGGCTTCAGCACATCGAAGTGATCCACCCGGAAAAGCTCGAGGTTGTCTTTCATCTTGGAGAAGAGCCCGTGCTCGATCTGCACGCGCTGCGTGGTGACCGTGAAGGTGGTACTCAGGCTCCGCAGCCAATAGATCAGCCAGGCAATGCCCACTGTGCATGCCACGAGAACATACTGGCCGAACGTGTAGATGACCTTCGGGTGCGCTGAAAAAAGCGTCTTCTCGACGGTCGCTTCATGGGCCGCCACATAACTGTCGATGTCCGTACCGCAATACAGGCACTTGTGCGCTTCGGCCTGGATCAGTTCCGCACAAGCCGGGCACCGCTTCATCGCTTGTTCCATGGCCATCCGCTCGAAGTTCGATTCGTACCGTACAAACTAGCGCGTCCGCTGCGCCACAGGAATGACGCCACCGCCGCGCCGCCGGCAGCCCTTAAGGGGGCTCTGACGCGGTTAGCTCTCGCACCAGGTTCTTCCCTAATTGCCCCTGACGCCATGGGTCGAGTGAACATCCAGGGAGCTCGGGCCGGTGTTCACCAACGGCACGAAATTGTCGTCCGGCGTCACTTCGCGTTTGCGGTGAATGAAGCGATAGAACGCATAAATGGCCAGCATTCCGTCGAGCACCGCGAACCAGACGAACAGCAGCTTCGGGCTCAGCAGGCTCATGAGCGCGCCAGCCACCAGCGGCCCGACCGCCGAGCCGATGCCGTTGACCAGCAGCACGGTGCTGGATGCCGACAAAAGTTCGTCGCGGTGCACGTAATCGACCAGGTGCGCCACGGCAATCGGATACAACGTGAAGCTCATGCCGCCGAACGCGAATACCACCACCATCGCGGCGACACCCCCTGCGTTCGGTAGAAACAGGTTGATCAGCGCCGCCAGCGCCGCGACGGCACTGATCAACGAGAGCGCAAGACGGCGATCGATGCGGTCGGAAAAGCGACCCAGCGGCCATTGCAGCACCACGCCGCCGGCAATGGCGACGCTCATGTACGTGCCGATTCCACCGACGCCCAGACCACGCGCCGCTGCGTACACCGGCAGCAGGCCCCAGAACGCGCCGAGCGCCAGTCCGGAGAGGAGCGCACTGACCAGCGCGGTAGGCGCCAGCCGGAACAGGCGTCTGATCTGCACCTGGGGCACCGAGCGAATGTGTGGTTGCGGCTGGCGGGTCGCCACCACCGGCAGGCTGGCGGCGCAAAACAGGATCGCCACGACACAAAACAGCACGAAACCCTCGCCGCGGATGCGCAGGAACTGCTGCGCCACGGCGCTGGCGCCGAGATTCACCATCATGTAGATCGCGAACACCGAGCTGCGATGGGTCGGTTCGGCGGCGGCATTCAGCCAGCTTTCGATGATCGCGTACAACCCGACCAGCATCATCCCCTGAAGGACGCGCAGTACCAACCACACGCCATACGCCGGATCGAGCGCCTGCACCAGCACCACCAGAGTCACCAGCGCCGTACAGAACGCGAAGGTGCGGATATGGCCGATGCGGTGGGTCAGCCGCGGGACCGTATAGGTGCCGACCAGGAACCCGGCGTAATAGGCCGAGGTCAGCACACCGATCATCGCAACAGAAAAGCCGAGCGCCCGCCCCTGCAACGCGATATGCGTGTGGAGCAAGCCGACTCCCATCAACAGGAATACGGTGCTCAGCAGCAGCGGCGTCGAGGTGCGGATACTGGTCAGCATAAGTAGGCGGGCACCGAAAACGTCATTCTACTGCCGTGGCTCGCATTGGTCCGCAAGGGCTTTGCATGACCGCAATCGTTCTTGTCAGCCTTTCATCCGTCTGCATGCCCGATGCGATCCAGGGGTTGATCGGCAGGTGCTGGTGTCGACGTTGCCAGGTCAATATCCCCGTTCGCTGCCGCGTCCTTGTTCCGGCCCTCGTGCGCGTTCGCGTTCGTACTCGATTGCTACGATGCCAGACCTGACCGCGTTGCTCCGTTTAACCCGTGCTCCACGCTGACCCCGTGCGCCATCACCGATACCACCGTGAAGATGGGTCGGGCCGTGCACCGCATCAGCACAGGTCAGACGAGATGAAAATATTTCATGGCTGTGCCCTCAGACGCTGTCTCGACGCAGAAAGTCGTACAACCCCAACCCCCCCACGACCAATCCACCGATCACGCCGAGCGATACGGCAATCACCATGTCCTTTCCATGCCCCATAAAGGGTTGTGCCGGCATGGACCATGGGAAGAACTTTCCATACCTGGAACGCGCAAGCAGGAATCCTGCGATGGTGGCCACGAAACCCACCGAGATCGTGACGCTGAAGCTGTGCCAGCGCAACGCGATCCAGGTTTGCAGTGCCACGAGCAGCAGGGATGCAGCCAAGCTGCACGCGGCTGGTACGAACAGCATGCCCAGCGGTGGGAGCCCGACGAACCCGGCTTTGGGCGCGACGATCATCAGGATCCACCCCGCCGGGATGATCAGAGCCAGTAGCAGAAGATAGGCGCACAGCAGCATCGCGATCATGGTTGTCAGCTTGACCACATAGTGGGTGCTGCGGGGTAGCGGCAGCGCAAGCAGGTATTTCCATTGCTGATTGTTGTCCTCGAGACCAGCCAGCCATGCCGTCTGCAAGGTGACGAACAAGGGCGCCATCAGCAGGGTCCACAAGAAGAACATGTGATCGCCGAGAGCCAGCCAGACCTTGGCTGAAATCACGGCCGAAGGGGTCTTCGTCTGGGGCGCAGAATGGCCTGAGGTGAGGGTGATCAAGATGGCCACTGCCAGTGGCATCAGCAATACCAGCCACAGCCCGAAAGTACCTTTGAGTTTGAGCATTTCTGCCCATTGCGCGCGTAACCACGTGCTCATGCCGCTTTCTCCAGGTCGTGGTCCGCTGCGTTCTCGGTTAACTGGAAAAACATCGCCTCAAGCGAATGTTCCCTGCGGACCAGCCGATACACGGCGTGCCCGCGTTCCACGAGCAGCCGGTTGATTTCGTGATCCGCCAGGCGCGGCGTGGCAAGACGCAAGGTACAGCCGTCCACGACTTCCGGGTTTTCCCCGGCGCGGCGCAGGTCAGCACACGCGGCGGCGCTGTCCCTGCAGGCCACCTCCAACGGGGCCAGCGAGGTGGCGCGCAAATCGTCGATAGTGCCTTGAAACAGCAGGCGCCCCTGGTGTATGACGCCCACATGCGACGCCAGCTGTTCGACTTCGATCAGCAGGTGACTGGACAGGAACACGCTTACGCCAAGCTCCCGGGCCAGGTGCCGAATGAGCTGCCGCATCGCGGCAATCCCGGCGGGGTCGAGGCCATTGGTCGGCTCGTCGAGGATCAGCAGCCGCGGCTGGTTGAGCAAGGCCAGTGCGATGCCCAGACGTTGTCGCATGCCGAGTGAGTACTCCCGCACCGGTCGATGCGCGTCCTTGCCAAGTTCCACGGTCTGCAGCACCTTGTCGATGCGGCTCTTCGGCACACCCATCAAGCGGCGTGTCACCTCGAGGTTGTCGCGCGCGCTCAGGTGTGGGTACAACGAGGGGCTTTCGACCAGTGCACCGGTTGTGCTCAACGCCCTGCGGTCGCGTCGAGTCAGCACTCGATCGAACAGCCGCACTTCACCCGCATCGGAACGCAGAAGCCCGAGAATCAGGCGAATCGTCGTCGTCTTGCCCGCCCCATTGGGTCCGACAAATCCATAGATGGCACTCTCGGGAACATCGAGGTCAAGATCATGAACACCTTGGCCACCGGCGAAAACACGTGTGAGGCGGTGGGTCTGAATGGCGGACATCTGGTTATAACCGGCTTGGCTGTGGTCGCCAGTCTATGCAGCCATGTGGTGCGTGAAAACTGCCGATTGACACGCTGACTTTCGGCACAGGCCCCGGGCCTGCTCTGGACGAAACCTCAGGGTCAGAGTCGACTTTCCATCCGCCGCGCTCAGTAAATATCCTCCGACAGAGCCGGAAGTTTTACGATGGCTGGCCCCTCAAAGGGGCCTCCTGATTAGCGTCGAAGTTCAGCGGACGTATCCTTCTCCCGTCGGGAGAAGGTGGCGCGGGGCAGACCTCGGGGTCAGAGTCGATTTTCTACGCGCCGTGCTCAGTAAATATCCTCCGGCGGAGCCGGAAGCTTTACAATGGTCGGCCCCTCAAAGGGGCCTTTTCGCCATCGAAGATCAAAAGCTCGACCCCAGATGTTTCGACGCAACTTGATTGATCCCGAAACGCTCCTAAAGTGCCGACCGCCGTAAAAGTCAAACTTTTTGTGCGGCCCAACCGGGATGGCGCACATCGCGCAACGTCATCAGGCGACCGGCGAACGCTCAATCAAGATGCTCCATTTCGTCCGGAAGACGCACCCAAGGGTGCTGCCGCACCTCGTAGACCGACACGCTCGGCGGCGGAAACTGCGGATCGGCAAAGGCGCCCACAGGAATCCCGACCGTACCCGGGTCGGCGTCCGAGTGATAAAAGACCGTGGAGCCGCATTCCGGGCAAAAGTGGAATCGGGCCAAGCTTCCCTCATCGCCCATGCGCAGGTATTCCCTGCTCTGGCCCTCGATTGTCACAGCCGCCGTCGGGAATCTCGCCTGGGCGCCAAACACGCTGCCGGTTCGCCTTTGGCACGCCAGGCAATGGCAGATCGAGACGCGAAGCGGTTCACCAACGGTTCTGATGGTGAGCTTCCCGCAACTGCATGAAGCAAGACGGTTGGTCATGGCACCTGACGCTGGAGTCGAGTGGTGGCGGTGCCAGCCGTCCTGAACGGTGTGTCAGACGTCATGGCGGCTGGCAGCCTGGCAGGGTATCGCCGTCTCAGGGTATAGCGCGTCCGGCGGAATGAGCAGGCAGGCGGCACTATGTTGCCGCATGCTCGCCCATGGCGAACCAAGGCATGCCGCGGTAGGAATCGGCCACCACCCAGGCGCCGGCCGTCAGCACCCAGGAGACGACGAACTCGGTCCATTGGGAGGCAGCCATGTGACCTGACGCCGCGATGGGCACCCATACCAACAGCGTGAACAGGCCTATTTGCAATGCGGACAGCGCCGCCGCCAAACGCGCACACACACCGAGGATCATCGCCACACCCGCCGCGAGGTAGGCGCCGCCGGTGAAGTATGCCCAAGCCACATGCCCTGGCAACCAGCCGGGCACCAGCGGGGCGGTCAACTGGAGATAGACGAAATGGGACAGGCCGAAGGCGATCATCGCCAGGCCGTAGAGTACCCGCGCGAGGCGCACGCCCTTTTCGCCGGTGACCAAACCGAACCGGCGCCTGTCCGAGTCAGTGGCGAACCAGGCATACAACACCCAGGCGCCCGCCACGATCACCGCGGTTTCGCCCCAGCTTTGATAGGAACCTTCCACCAGGGGCGCAAGCACGATGACGCGTACCTTGAACAGCAGCATCCAAAGCAGGAGCCAGGCGAACAGCACGCGAGCAGCAAGTGCGGCCGTGCGTCGCCAGAGCAGACCCGCGCCACATGCCAGGGAGACCACGGCGCAGAGATAGATCAGCACCTCGCGTGCAGGCAGTCCTTTGGGTACCCCCTGCCATATCGTGGTGAAATCGCCTTTGACCAGGCCCAGGATCCCGAGGGCAATCATGGTCGCCGCGAAGACTGCATGCCCCACGCTTGCGTGTCGCATCGCCCTTGCTCCTAAAACATCGGGGTCAGGTTCATTTGATGTCGGCAGAAAGTGACGCTGCGGATCACTCAGCCTGGGCGACGCCGGCGCCGACCCGTCGTCGCACCACCGCCATGTCGCGTACCGGGCGCACTTCGATGCACCCGGTGCGGGTCCACGGGAACTCCTGGGCGATGCGGACGGCTTCGTCCATGCTGTCGGCTTCGATCAGGTTGAAGCCGGCGAGGACTTCCTTGGTTTCGGCGAACGGACCGTCGAGCACGCTGCTGCGCTGACCGCGCACGCGTACCGAGCGGGCGCTGGCGGCGGGTTCCAGTTGCTGCGATTGCAGCAGCTGACCGCTGGCCTGCAGTTCGTCGGCGTGGGCGAAGCAGCCGCGCATCATGTGGTCGAATTCACCGGCAGGCAGGGCGTCGAGCTGGGTGTCGTCGGTGTAGATCAGCAGCAGGAATTGCATGGCGTCGTCCCGGTTGGCGTAGTGGGCGGGGGGCGGTTGATGGCCGGCGTTGGGGTGCATTGGTTGGCAGGCGGCGATTGAGTGAGTGCGGATAGCGGCAAGTACGCGTTGGTGTGAATACCGGGTCACGGGGACTGGGTGGCGGTGGCGAGCGACAGCGCGTGATCAGTACCGTCGATTTCGTGACGGCTCGTTCGTCGCGTAAACAAGAGCCTGATTCTATGCCGGTCGCCGACCACATGGGCAGCAGGCTTCCGCTTTCATTCAGGAGAAACGACATGCGTGTCATGGTGATGGTCAAGGCAACCCCGCAGTCCGAAGCCGGCGTGATGCCGAGCGCGCAGTTGCTGACCGCGATGGGCCAGTTCAACGAAGCCCTGGTCAAGGCCGGCATCCTGCTGGCTGGCGAGGGCCTGCACCCCAGCGCCAAGGGTGTGCGCGTGCGCTTTGCCGGCAAGGCGCGCAGCGTCATCGACGGGCCGTTTGCCGAGACGAAGGAACTGGTGGCCGGGTTCTGGCTGTGGCAGGTGCGCTCGATGGACGAAGCGATCGAGTGGCTCAAGCGCTGTCCCAACCCGCACGCGGGAGAGTCGGAGGTCGAGATCCGTCAGGTGTTCGAGGCGGAGGATTTCGGGGCGGAGTTCACGCCCGAATTGCGCGAACAGGAGGCGCGGCTGCGGGCGCAGGCGGCGACACCGACATAGCCCGCGGATTCATCCGCTGCCGCGTTCTGAGCACAGACAGGCGAGGATGATGGGATGCGCTGCCGCGCTTGCCGCTGCGCCGGCATGGCGGTAGATGAACGCCGACCACCCTCCGGCTTGCGCCGCGGCGGCCGCGATGGTCTGATCACCGTCCATGATGACGCCCGACATCCAGCGCACCATCGACGCGGTCTGGCGGATCGAATCGGCCCGGCTGATCGCCTGCGTCGCGCGCATGGTGCGCGATGTGGGTGTGGCCGAGGAGCTGGCGCAGGACGCGCTGGTCGCCGCGCTGGAACGCTGGCCGCGTGACGGCGTGCCGGACAACCCCGGCGCCTGGCTGATGACCACCGCGAAACGCCGCGCCATCGATCGGCTGCGGCAGCGCAAATTGCACCAACGCAAGCTGGAACAACTCGGTCACGAACCCGAGGCCGCTGGCATGACGGCGCCGGACAACGAAGACAGGCTGGACGATGACATCGGCGACGACCTGCTGCGTCTGCTGTTCACCGCGTGTCACCCGGTACTTTCCACCGAGGCGCAGGTGGCGCTGACCCTGCGCCTGCTGGGCGGCCTGACCACCGACGAGATTGCCCGCGCCTTCCTGCTGCCGGAACCGACGATCGCGCAGCGCATCGTGCGCGCCAAGCGCACGCTGGCGGACAAGCAGGTGCCGTTCGTCGTGCCGCGCAAGGACGAGTTGGTCGCGCGCCTGGCGGCGGTGCTCGGCGTGGTCTACCTGATTTTCAACGAAGGCTATGCAGCCACGGCGGGCGACGACTGGATGCGCCCGGCGCTGTGCGAGGAAGCACTGCGGCTGGGTCGCGTGCTGGCCGGGCTGTTGCCGCAGGAGTCGGAGGTGCACGGTCTGGTCGCGTTGATGGAAATCCAGGCATCGCGGGCGAACGCCCGCGTCAGCGCCTCGGGTGCGCCGATCCTGTTGCTGGAACAAAACCGCGCGCGCTGGGATCGCCTGCTGATCCAGCGTGGGCTGGCGGCATTGGAGCGTGCCGAAAAACTGGGCGGTGCAAACGCGCCGTACGCATTGCAGGCTGCGATTGCCGCCTGTCACGCGCGCGCAGTGACCGCGCCGGACACCGACTGGAAACGCATCGCCGACCTCTACGCGACACTCGCCGCGGTCGCACCGTCGCCGGTGGTGGAACTCAATCGCGCGGTGGCGCTGTCCATGGCATTCGGCCCGGCGGCCGGCTTGGCACTGGCCGATACTTTGGTGGCGGAACCGGCGTTGCGGCACTACCACCTGTTGCCGACCGTGCGCGGCGACCTGCTGCAAAAACTCGGTCGTCACGATGAAGCCCGTGCGCAGTTTGAACACGCTGCCGCGCTGGCCCGCAACCAGCGCGAGCGCAGCTTGCTGCTGGAGCGCGCCTCCGCGTGTGCAGCGGAACATGGACGCGCACCCTACGGACATGGCGCCGCCTGACTGCGGCGCGGCTGCTACGACAATGACAGAAATCCTGTTGAGCCAGGCAGACTGCCCCGAGCTGGTTGCGACGGCTCGCGATCTCTTCCGCGAATACGCCGCCGCGATCGCCACCGACCTCGAGTACCAGGGTTTCAGCGCCGAACTTGCGGCCTTGCCCGCACCGTACACACCACCGCAGGGTGCGCTGCTGGTCGCGCACGTCGACCGTGACGTCGCCGGCTGCGTCGGCTTGCGGCCGATCGATCGCCGCATCGGCGAGATGAAGCGCCTGTACGTGCGTCCGGCTTACCGGAGCCTCGGCTTGGGACAGCGTCTGGTCGAAGCCACGATCCACGCGGCCGGCCAGGCCGGCTACCGCGAGTTGCGACTGGATACGTTGCCGAGCATGGCCGCCGCCCAGGCGCTCTACCGTCGGCTCGGATTCGTTGACATCCCGCCATACAACGCCACCCATTTGCCGGGTACCCGCTTCTATGCCCTCAAGCTGGTTGCCTGATCATGCCCATCGCGCACAACCGCTCTACCGCTGCGGCCTGCGTAGCTCCGCAAGGGACCCTGACCCGAATGGGACTTACTTAAGCCCCGTTCGGCCTGAGCGTAGGCCGAAGGCCGCACGCGGGGAGTGGCCACGGATGGCCACGGCTTTGAGGAGCGAGGAAGTCGAAGGACATGCCGGCGAGGACTGGCGTGAAGTCCGGTTCGTCCACCCCCGCAAAGCGGGGGAAGGTGCCGACTGCGAAGGCAGGATGCCGAAGCGAACGGCGAAGCCGGCCCGAAGGGTGTGCCGCAGGAGCGGCACGTAAGGCAGATGGGGGTGCCTTTGATCCTGCTTTTGCACGGCGACAAGCGCCCCCTTCCGCCCTGCGGGCACCTTCCCCCGCTGCGCGGGAGAAGCAAGAGCACTATTCACAGCCTCTCAGCGCGAACGCGCGAACGGTTGGGAGTCGGATTGCCCCTTACGTAAGTTCTGGACCCCGTTCTGCAACTCAGGTGGATGGTTGAACCGGCGCCGACGGGGGCGATTCCTCCGTGGCGGTAGTCGCCCGTGCCGCCCAGTGAATCCTGTGTGGATCGAAATGGTATTCCAGCATCGGTTTGACGATGCGGAAATAGGGTGAAATATCAAAATCGCGTGGCGTGAACAATTTGGAGTTGCGGATGTACAGCATTTCCTTGCGCGCCGCGCGCGTGCCACGCAACGAGCGGTAGTCGCGATCCAGCGCGGGAAGAATCGGATAGCGCACACTGTGGAATGCCGCCGCGATCAGTGACGAACATATGGCCTCGGTGGGCTCGCCGCTTCCCAACGCCAGCAAGCGCCGCCGCCAGCGCCCGGGTATTGGCGGAGTCGGCAACAAGTAGCGCAGCAGGTCGAGCACGTTGTGCATGTCGTAGTGCTGGCCAAGACGACCAATGACGTGGTTGAGCACATGCCGGATCTCGTCCTGATCAAGGCCGACCGGGCGACAAACACGGGTATGCGAGCCCCGGTAACTGCCTAGTGGCAAGGCGCGCACGCCGTCGATCACATCCGCCTCGATCAATACGTGTGGGCCCAGTTGCGGATGCGTGTCGAGCAATGCAGCGCCGACGTACAACGCGGCATGCGACCAACTGGACTGCGTCAGGTATTTGATTGCCGTACTGAAGCGGCTGCTGCCCTCGACCAACAGCACGTCGCCCGCCCTTAGCGACGAGCGTAGCAAGTCAAAGCTCGAGGTACTGAAATGCATTTCCACTGGCCGTGGTTTGGCCAGAAATCGGGCCAGCGACCGACCAAGCCATTGCAACGGATGGAACACGGTCGTACTCCCCCAGTGGTCGACGTAAGCCGAGCTTAAGCCCTGCGCGTGATCAAGTCAGCGTACCGCGAAGCTGACGGGGTCACGTTCACCTGTCAACTGCCAGAAAGTGAAGCTGAGCCATTCTTGGTTGACGACCGGCGGCGTCGCTGACGGCAGGAGTGAATCAGGCTGGCTCAATCGACCCAGATGCTACGAAGCCAGACCCGACCCCATGTTCCATGTGCCCCGTTCCCGGTGGCACAATGGCGCCGAGCGGTGATACCCGCGCGATCGGGAAAATTGACTGGTGCGCCTATGGGCACTGTTCGACTTTTGTGGATTGATCTGTGCGGAGAATCATCCGTTCGCGGCCTCTTTCAGTGCGTACCCGCGGCGTATGAAGTTGTCCGGGTCGATCGATTCGAAAGCGTTCCTGGAACTATTCGCCAGTTCCGTCCCCAAATTGCGTGCATCGAGTTCGATTACCCGGATCAGGCCCGTTTGCGCGCGGTGCCGGTGCTCATGCGAACATTTCCGACGCTCCCCGTATTGATGTTCACCGAGTACCACTCCGAGGCGCTTGCGGTCTGGGCATTCCGTTCTGGCGTATGGGATTATCGTGTCAAGCCGGTCGCTGAGCGGATACTGACCCGCAGCATCGAGCTATTGGCTGCAAGCGCGGAGGCCCGACGTCCGGACCCGCTGCGTGGCAAGGGCTTGCCGGCGGACCTGATCGAACCGGCGGGCCATCTGCAAAGGCCACCCTCGGTCGCGCGCAAAACGGGGCTGGCGGTTGCCTACATCGCCGGACATTTCGACCAGGATCTCAAGCGTGACGCGCTCGCGGATCTTTGCCATCTCAGCCCGTCAGAATTCAGCCGGGCATTCAGGCTCGAACAGGGCAGCACCTTTGCGCATTTCCTTTTGGAGTTCCGCATTGGCAAGGCCCGGGCTTTTCTGGCGGAACCGCACATGGCGATCTCGGAGGTCGCCTATTCCGCGGGTTTCAACGACACGTCGTACTTCTCGCGGGCGTTCCGGCGGCTGGGAGGAGTCACGGCGTCCCAATATCAGCGACGCATTCGACTGGTGGCGCCTCGTTGCGCACTTATCGACGACTGCGGCGCTTCCGCAGATTTGTCCAGCGGTCAAGCAGGATTGTCCTAGCGGGACGGCATTCGCCAAGCACAGAATCGAACCCCGTCGTCCAAAAGTGATCCGCGCACGCTGAGTTCGTTCTGCTGCTCAACGGCCCTCGGGCTGTTCGCCGTTCGCACAGTCTGGCGGGTTTAGACGTCAATCGCGGCAGGCTTCTAGCTTGTGAATCGGAGGGCATAGACGTGTCCAATTGGCAGGCGATCGCACTACCGCCGAACGTGAAGTCCGGCGCCTTCAGCGCCGACACCATGCTGCTGATGACGGACGGCACGGTCTTGGTCCACAACGCCTATCAGGCGGAGTGGCTGCGGTTCACGCCCGATCCGAAGAACGGCTATGCCGGCGGAACCTGGACTTTGCCTGACGGCTCTGGGTCCGAGTCCGACATGACCAACACCCGGCAGTTCTTCAGTACTGGCGTGCTCCAGGATGGACGGGTTTATGCGATCGGCGGCGAGGTCTCGAACGCCGGAAACGGCACTCCGCTTGGCGAAATCTACGATCCGGTCGCCAACGGCTGGAGCCAGTTGACCACGGCCGACAAGCCGACCACGGTCAACTTCGTCGGCAGCGACGGCGCCTCGATGGTGCTGGCCGACGGTCGAATTCTGTTCGGCAGCGCGAATACCGGCAGCACCCAGACGGCAATCTGGTCTCCGGCCAGCAGCTCCTGGGCCGTCGCCGGTACCGCGTTCGGGGCGAAGCCCGACACCAAGCATGGTTCCTGCGACGAAGAGAGCTGGGTGCTCCTGCGCGATGGCAGCGTTCTGACCGTCAACGTCTATATTGGCGGCGCCCAGTCGCCGACCAGCGCCGAACGCTACATTCCGGCGCAGGATATTTGGGTGACCACGGCGGGCGCTCTGCCGGTCACTCTCCCGTTGACCAACATCACCGACAACAGCACCACCCCGGCGACGCAGGTTCAGGTGTTCGAGATCGGCCCCGCGCTGCTGCGCAACGACGGGAAGGCGATCTGTTTCGGTGGGACGGGCCTGACCGCGATCTACGATCCCGCCACCGACCGCTGGGCGCAGGGGCCGAGTTTTCCCGCCGATCCCGGCGACCCCAGCAACAGCAACACGGTGATTTCGCCGAACGGCCTGCTGACCCTGAGCGACTCGCCCGGCGTCATGCAGCCCAATGGCCGTATCCTGACAACTGCCGGAACCCTCTACAGACGCGCCGGCACACAGGTCGATTTCTACTCGAAGAACCTCAAGGTCTGCGAATACGATCCGGTCGCCGGGACCATCGTCCAGTTGGCCGACCAGCCGCCGAGCGGCGTCACCAGCCAGGACACCTGGACGTCGCGCTTCCTGCTGCTGCCCACCGGCCAGATCCTGCTGAGCACGCAGCAGGCGCAGATCTACATCTATACGCCGCCCTCGTCGGAAGGCAGCTACCAGGCGGCGTGGCAGCCTGTGATCACCACCTTTCCCAGCGCCTTGATCATCGGGCACAGCTATCTGCTGACCGGCACCAATCTGAACGGGCTGTCGCAGGCGAACAGCTATGGCGACGACGCCCAGATGCCGACCAACTATCCGATCGTGCAGATCACCGACACGACGTCGGGCGCGGTCTACTACTTGAAGACCCAGGATTTCTCGTCGCGCGGCGTGGCGGTACCCGGGACGGTGACCGCCAGCGTGACTGTGCCGCATACCACGCTTCCCGGCGCCTACAACCTGGTGGCAATCGCCAACGGCATCCCCTCCGATCCCATCGTGGTCGAGATCGGCACGCAGAACATCAGCTTCCTGCTGCAGGAACCGGAGTTCGGCGGGGGCCAGATCGCCGCCCAGATCAACCTCGCCGGCGCGCCGGCGGTCTACCAAGCCGCCCTGTTCGTCGCCATCGAGGGTTACAAGCTGTCCGACCTCGGCATTACCGACGCCGCCAGCCTGGCGGATCCCGGCAATCAGCCCACGGTCCATTCGCCCGACTCGCGGATCACCTACACCTACAGCGGCGCCGCGGAGCCGGAGGACATCACCTTGCCGGGTCCGCAGCAGGTGCTGTTCCCGTTTCAGGTCTCCTTTGCCGACGACAGCCTGTTTCAGGACCCCGCCCTGTTCCCGCCGGGACAGCAGACCGCCTACATCACCATCTCGGCCACCTTCGATCCGCCGACGGGCAGCCCCCTGACCGCGATCGCGCGCGTCAAGCTGATCCAGACCCCGAACCCGTTCGTCCTCCACAACGATCCCACCTCGACGGATCCCACGGTGCAGCAGGCCTGGTATCTCAGCACCGATCTGCGCGTGTTTCAGATCGAGGCGGGTCAGCACCGTTTCGGAGCGAGCCCGGGGAACACTGGCGACGCGGCCGCCGATGCCACGACCTACATCACCAAGGTCATCGCCAACCTCAACAGCGATCCGGCGGCTGCCGACGGACTGTTCGACGCCATCGCCGAGAACGACGAAGCCGCCGCCCTGAACCTCGCGCCGACGAACGGGTCCAACCCGGTCTACAACTTCGCCCTCGCCCGGGTGCGGACGCAGGACACGGCAGCCGCCACCGATGTGCGGGTTTTCTTCCGCATGTGGGCCGCGCAACAGACCAATGCGGTCTACGATCCGTCGACCACCTACGCGTCGCGCACCAAGGGTGCCAATCGCATTCCCGTGCTCGGTGTGCAGAACGACGAGATCGTCACCATTCCCTTTTTCGCCAGGCCGCGGGTCGCGCTGGGCGGATCGAAGACGATGGCCGACCAGACCGATGCGCCCAACGTCAAAGCGTCGATCGGACCGGATCTGCTGGGCGCCGAGGTCCACACCTATTTCGGCTGCTGGCTCGACATCAATCAGCCGAGCTCGAATGTCTTCCCGGCCTTCGTGCTCGGCGACGCCGCCGGGCCGTTTACCAGCGACGGTCCACTGGTCCCGATCCAGTCCCTCGCCCGCAGCGACCATCAATGCCTGATCGCGGAGATCTCCTATCTGCCCGACCCGCCGGACGTGGGCAGCGACCCGTCGTCGTCGAACAAGCTGGCGCAGCGCAACCTCACGTTCGTCAATGTGCCCAATCCGGGGCATCCACTATCCCGGATTGCGCCCCAGACGTTCGAGATCAAGCCGTCGCCCGCGGTTCTCCTGCCCGACGGCAAACCGGACGAGTTGGTGATCCATTGGGGCGGGCTGCCGGCGGGCTGCACGGCATCCATCTATCTTCCGGCGGTCTCATCGGCAGAGATCATCGCCTGGGCCGACCGGCTCTACCTTACGCACCGCCTGACCGCGGCCGACGCCCATACCATCCAGATGCCGGTGGGCACGGTCGGTTACGTGCCCATCCCGCAAGGGGCGGCGGTCAACTACGCCGGGCTGCTGTCGATCGATCTGCCGGCGGGGATCAAGAAGGGCGAGAAATTCGAGGTCACCGTCCGCCAAGTCACGAGCGCTGGCCTCCAGGCGCAAGGCATCGCTCGGCAGAACGAGACCCTCGACGTCGGCGCGGCTGCCGAACGCAGCTTCCATCCGTGGCGCCGGGTGATGGGACAGTTCAACATCACCATCCCCGTCTCGACCAAGGGAGCACTGTTGCCACGGGAGGAGGAGCGCCTTTCCATCATGAAGTGGATCAACGCATCGATCCCGAAGAAGAGCCGGTGGTGGCCGGTGTTCCAGCGTTACCTCCAGCAACTCGGTGGACGGGTCACCTTCATGGGTGGTGATCCCGGGAAGGTTTATCCCTCGCCAACCGGCGTGTGGCGCCATCCCTATCACCCCGGTGAGGGTGGCCACGGCGGCGATCATGGCGGGCATGGAGGCGACGGTCATGGCGAAGGCGGTGACCATGACCGGGATCGTGACGGCGGCGAACATGATTGGGGCAGCGTCACCGGCAAGGTCGACGCCATCATCTACGACCACTTCGGCGACTTTGCCGGTTTCGTCCTGGAAGATTTCCACGGCCGCATGCATCGCTTCTACAGCAGGGAACACCGCGTCGAAGAACGCGCGCGGCAGGCGCAGGAGGAGCGGCGGGTGACCACAGTAGTCGCCCGGGGCGGGGGCGAGGTTGTGCATGAGGTTATCGTCAGGTAGGTGCGGGACGCCACGCGGCGCTCCTTCGCCGGCGACTCGATCTCGTACCCGGGCACGAACGCCAGTTCGTGCCCGCGCGCCCGGCCCTTGCGCAGATCCTTGAACGCCTCGCGCACCACGCGTTCGCGGTGGATGCCGCTGACTTGGCGCAGCGTAGCCAGGTCGTCGAGGTAGTGCTGGATGAGGGGGCGTGACCTGGGCTGCGCCTGGCGCGTGAGGGTGTGGCCTACGCGTGGGCCGGTGGCTGACCAAGCCAGTTCAATTTCCCGCGTGCGTTGTCTGCCGGCAATGATGGCAACTGATCGAGGATCGGGTGGGCGAGGCCTTCACGCTGCATGCTGCGGGCGAGTGGGTCGGCATGGTCAGGCAGGCGACACGGGGACGGAGGCAATTAATTTCAATTAATTGCCTTCGTCCCCTATTTCCGCCATATTTCCGAGCGGGTGGAAGAGACGTGCGGCAAAGTCTCCGCGATCATCTACGATCATTTCGGCAGCTTCGAGGGCTTTATCGTCGAAGAGGAATCCGCTCATCAACGCCGATTCTTCACGCGGGAGCCGCCCATGCTCTCGCTCGTCGAGCGCGCCTGGATCGACCGCATACACGTATGCGTCGTCAGCGAGAAATCCGAGCCGGACATTCCGCGTCGCGTCATCTTCCGAATCTGACGAGCAGTGCCTGTCTCACGCCGCGCTTCACGTGATGTGATGCCGGCAGGGGACTGCGAGTCGCCCGGTTGTGCCCAACGACGGTCCGCCTGCTGACCTCACTGCCGGCTTGGCTCATGCCGGTACCGACGATCGCGTAAACGACGCCGACGCGCATCGCCAACCAGTCATCGCGAAGCGATCATCCGGCGGAAGCGCAAACGCCAGTCCGGCCATTGCGCCCGCACCGCGAACGTCAGCGTCCGGACATCGCCCATGCCAAGGTCAGCCGCAAGCCTGGAGGCCCGACTCCGGACCGGCTACGTGTCAAAGGCTTGCCGGCGGACCTGATCGAACCGCCAGACCCTCAGCAAAGGCCACTGTCGGTTGCGCACAAAACGAGGCTGGCGGTTGCCCACATCGCTGGACATTTTGACCGGGATCTCAAGCGTGACGCGTTCAACACGGTCGACCAGTGGCGTCTCGTTCCGCAACTTCCGGCGGCCACTGGACTTTCGCAGATTTGTCCAGCGGACAAGCAGGATTGTCCTAACGGGACTGCATTCGCCAAGCACAGAATCCACTCTCGTCATCCGAAAATGATCCGCAAATTCGGAGTTGCCGCCTACCGTCGCGGCCGCAAATTCCTGTTAACCGGCCCGCTCGAGGGATCGGGCGCCGCTTGGTTGCATTCAAGCAGTGGAAGCAGAAGTCATGACCAACGAAAACCAAGACTTGCAACAGTATGAGATACAACAGACCGCCGCCGCCATTGAGAAGCTGGCCGGTGATCCGAAGGCATTTAAGCAGGCCTATGAGGCGTTTGTGGCCGGCGACGCAGCCGCGTTCGGCGCAGCGCTCAGTCAAGTGGGAATCAGCGACCAATGCCGCTGGGTGTGCCGCTTCTTCTGCCAGAAGCGCTGTGCCGGAGTGTGCCGGAAGTTCTGCCCGAACGTCGCTGCCGGTGAGGTGAACGCCGAGGAAATCCTGGCATTCACGAAGGCAGTCGGACCGTTGCTGCGGGACCCGGCGTTCATCAAGAGGCTGTGCGAGATATTGCGTAGCGGCAATGTCGACGCATGGAGCCAGGAAATTCAGAAGAACAAGCTGCAGCCATACTGCTACCAGTTGTGCATCATCTTGTGCCTGGAGTGCTGCAGCGAGCAGTGCCGCAAGGTCTGTCCACCTGATCCGCTGATCACGCGAGTGGCCAACGTTCCAATTGCCCAGATCGATCCGATGGGTTACGGGCACGGGCCGGACGCCTTGCACACCGGCGCAGTCCCCGTCGACACTCCGGCTGCCGGAGTGGGCGACCACCCTTTCGGGGGAGCCGTGGAGCTCTGGGGCATCTTCAACTTCCCGACGGCGACCGAGTACCTGGTGGAGGTCGCTGCAGCGCCGGGCGGCCCTTACAGCCCCATACTGGCAGTGCCGCAATGGGGATACGACTCGATCGATCCTTCCACCGGACTCCAGAACCAGCCACCGCCACCTGTCCCGCCAGATCCGGTACAACCTCTGGGGACCTTCGAGTATTTCCGCACCCGCAGCCAGTCGGGAGGTGGTGATCCGGGATGGTTCCAGATCGACCAGATTCAGGATTCTGACGGCGGCCGGCTTACTTCCGGCGAGAAGGTACTGCTCACTTGGCCGACTTCCACGCCCGATGGCGTTTACTATCTACGGCTGCGCGTGCGGGATGCGGCCATGAACACACGCGTCAGCTCGCCACAGGTGGTCCGGCTCGACAACACAGGGCCGTTCCCGCTGCCGCGTCCCATCATCACGCTGCAATTGCTGAAGCCCGATGGGACCCTTGCGCCCCCGTTGAAATGCGGAAAGGTACGCAAGGGTGATGGACTCATTCAGGTCACCATCCAGGCCTACGATCCCAACATGAGCCAGGTAGCGGTGACTGCCCGGGGTAATTCCGGCCTGTCGGTCCCAGTGGTCAGTACTACTGCCGTCCCCCTGTCGAAGACTTACAACGGCAACGTACTGGACCAGGGATACGTTGTCCCGACCGTGTTCTTGTGGGATCCATGGAGCGATCCGAACATGATTCCCTGCTGTTACCTGATCTACGTTGAAGTCTGGGATCGCACGATCATCAACGGCTATTGGAGTGGGGGGCACTACAACGCCGGATGGGAGGCCGTCCAAATTGCGGTGTGACGCATGCACTGCGGTCTCGTCATCAGGTCACGCTGGCGTCGATTGCTCGAATGAGCTTGGGCTTGCGTGAGGATATTGCCGCCACGTTCGGCGCTGGTCGCTGGCCACGTCGAACGTGGTTGCGCTTTGGACCCAGTGCCGACAGCAGGCGATCGCGCGCGGCGGCAAACTCGGCCCCACCAGGCATCCGCCCCAGTGCATCGCCCGGCAAACTCTTCAGCATCTGGTTGCCTGCACTCCTGCCATCGGAAGGCAACCGCTGCAGCAGACACATGGCAAGTGGGTCGAGCGATGGCGTACCGTTCCTGGCGATGCAATCGCGCAGGACCGCGCCAACCTGCTGACCGTCGGAGCCGACGCGGTGCACCAGTGGTTGCCATGCTGGGCCACCACCCCGGACTCTGTCATCTTCGGCTGGCTGCGCCAGTGCGCGAACGCACGCTCTGCGTGGCGGATCAGGCCAACGGCCTCACTCTTGAACTCGCCGCTGAACTTTTAAGGGGACGGAGTCCGATAAGGAGACTCCGCCCTATTTCCTTAAGCCCTGCGCGTGATCAAGTCAGCGTACGGCGAAGCTGACGCCGTTCCTGCCTGGCCCCGAACACCTCCGCTGAAGAGCGCACTTTGACCCTGTGTCGTCAATCGTTGTCCGTATCGGGCCACGTTCGTTCTCCCGTGCGGCCTCCAGGGGGATTGCCAGGAGACGACAACGAGTCTGACGCGGCGGGGCTGCCCCCTGAATCCTGTTTCTTCCCATTCCTGATAATCTGCCACTGCTCATCAACACCGGAGGCGTCATGCGAAAGCAGCTGCTGATCACGGGACTATGTTGCGGACTGGCCTTGGTTCCCACCCGGGCCGTACTGGCCCAGACCACCAACCAGACGGACCACCAGCGCATCGAGGCGCTGGAGGCACGCGTCGCCGCACTGGAACAGCGACTAAGCATGCCGCCGGTCACTTCGGCGTCGGCGTCACACCAGGCAGCGGTCGCCCCGGCACCGCAAGCTCCCGCCCAAGTCCTCCCTGCAGCCGTTGCCGCGGCCGCGCCCACAGCAGGCGACTGGAGCCAGTTGCACCAGGGCATGGATCCGCGCGAAGTTACCGCGCAGATCGGCCCACCGGATCACAAGCAGGTCCGGCCGATGTCGGAAATCTGGTTCTACCCCGACAATCGCCAGCTCTCGTTTGATAACAACGGTCGGCTGGACAGCTGGAGCAAGCCCTGAGAGGTTGTGAGTTTTTCAACCTCTCAGGCCGGCCACGGATGGCCGGGCGCAAATCGAGCACTTAAGTGCTTGATTCGCGTGAGCGAGTCCGGGCATGTACCGGACTCGCGATAGAAGAAAACCACAGGAAGTGGTTTTTTTCACAGGCTCTGAGGCCAGGTCCTCTCTGCGGCCCGCTTCAACGACAGGCAGCGGGCACCGCTTGCCCACCCGAAAAAGGATCGGGTTTACTTATCCACCCACAGAAAGTGAACCTGACCCCTACCCGCGCCCGCTCAAGACTGCCTCGAGCAGCGGCTTGGCCCAGTAGGGCGTCGCCTCGATGGCGGCTGCCGTGTCCGGGAAGAGGATCTTTCCTTCGGGCAGAGCCAGGACCAGCACCGGATCCGCAATCGACTTCCCTGGTCCGGCTTGCGCGCTGTTGTCGTAGACCATCAGGGACGACAGGCGGGGAAGCAACGCAATCAGGTTCACCAGGGACGATTCGTACCGTTCACGGATCTTGCTCTCGGGAATGTCGTGGCCGCCCGACGCGACGCGAGCCTTCACGCGCGCGATGTGCAGCTCCGGCGAGGCCAAGCCGCAGTACCAGATGACGACGTCGTGCGTGGCAGCCGCCACCGCGATCTTTGCGGGAACGGTGCGGCCACCCAGGGTAGTCGCGAAGGCATAGCTCGTACCGTTCGCGATGGCCTCGTCGAGGTATCGCATGCCTTCGCTCCATGCGATGGCGTTGGCCTCCTCCTGGCCGCACCCGGTGGCTTCCCGGTACTCGCGCGCGAACGTGTCGGGATTGAACCAGGGCATCCCGGACACGTCGAGCAGGTGCTGGCCGCCAATGGAACTCTTGCCGGCACCGTTCACGCCGGCCAGCACATAAAGGACCGGCAGCCCGCTCAATACGTCCGCCCTGCCTTGACCTTGCCGCGGAGCTTCACGGGCTTCCTCACAGCGGCCAGCAACTTGGCCGCCGCACCCGGCGCGTTCAGCGCCTTCAGCCGTTCATCGAAGCGCTCCCGCAGAGCCTCGAGCGTTGCCTGATCCCTGCCCCTGGCCTTGTCCAGCGCCTGGACGATCGCCTCGTACTCGCGCACCGACAGAATGACCGCCTCGGGCGCATCGTGATTGGTCACCACGACGCGTCCGCTCTTCTGGACATCACGCATCACACCGCGCCAGCCGAGCTTCTTCACATCGGACGCGGGGGTCTTCGGCAAGGCGCTGATGGCATCGGACTTCGTGGCAAAGGGCATCGGGATCTCCTGCGTCATTCCTGGGGCCATAATACCCAAATTGGGACTAATTGACCCACTTATGCCCCAGATTGCACTTCGTGGGCGAGGCAGCGAGCCGCGCGACATTGACGGAGACCAGGTGGAGAAAGTTCACACTTACCCTTGTTTTTGCCGCGAATGAAATCCCAACGCGGGCTACCGGGCGCATCGTGGCCTTGGACTGGAAGCGTTATTCCACTGGGAAGGATCTACCCCGGTGGCCTCGGTCGCTCAGTAAGTGGCTCTGACCTGGTTGGCCCCAACCTGATCCCGCTTGTTTCGCCGTTTTTCGATTGCTTTGGCCGGCTCTGCTGGTGGAACGCGTGTGCTCTGGAAGAAAACGATCTTCCACACGCCGCCCTGCTTCTCCAGATCGGCGGACTCCAGCCATTTTGTCGGGGTCGCTTCCGTGGCTTTCGGAAGTGTGATCGAGCCCG
>Ga0208357_1000965_pt1 | contig 21894 bp, 15 predicted proteins | sample NGESurdeep092012_6_FD_184487 | JGI IMG/M metagenome (GOLD analysis project Ga0208357, IMG submission 184487) | Arctic peat soil microbial communities from Barrow, Alaska - NGEE Surface sample F52-2 deep-092012 (SPAdes) | ecosystem: Environmental > Terrestrial > Soil > Wetlands > Peat ... | reverse complement strand
CCAGCCGGTCGCGCAGCGTGTCGGGGATGCTGGCCGGATCGACATTGTCGATCCAGAATTTCGAGTCGCGGCGCTGGGTGATGCAGTAGTGCATCTTGATGAAATCCAGGATCCGCTCGTAACGTGCGGACATCATCTGGTTGTACCGCTTCGCCGTGCGCGCCATGTCGCCCCGGTCACCGGGCAACAGGTGGCTGATCAGGTAGGCGCTCAATTCGACCAGCGCAATGCCGGTCGACTCCAGTGGCTCGACGACGCCACCTGAAAGACCCACGGCCACGCAGTTGTGTCGCCAGGGTTCGGGGCGGTATCCCGGGTCGAACTTGATGTGGCGCGCCTCGAGCTTTTCCGCAGCCGGGCCCAGGTAGGCCCGGATCACCGTTTCGGCACGGCCCGCGTCGGTATGTTGCGAGGAATAGACATAGCCGGTGCCGCGCCGCCGTTGCAGGCCAATGTCCCAGATCCAGCCCGATTCCTGCGCGCTGGCCATGGTGTAAGGCCGGATCGGCGCATCGGGCTTTTCGTCAGGCACCTGCACGGCGACTGCCCGATCGCAGAATAAGACGTCGCGCAGACTGCGCAGGGGCGATTGCAGCACGCCGCCAATCAGCGCGCCGCGCAGACCGGTGCAGTCGACGTACAGATCCGCGCTGAGCGCGCCGAGCTCGCGGGTGAGTACCCGCGCAATGCCGCCCTGCTCATCCAGCTCCGCGTGTTCCACCGTCGCCAGCAAGCGCTTTACACCCAGGCCCTGGCCGTGTTCGGCCAGCACGGTGGCGAAGCACGCCGCATCGAAGTGGTAGGCGTAATTCATCGGGCCGGCGTAGTTGCCGTCGGTCACGCGCTTGGGAGCGCGCCCCGCCTCGACGATTCGCTGCTGCATGGTCACCGCCTGCGCGAATGGCATGCCGGCAGGGGCCGCGCCAAGCAGCCAGTACGGCAGCAGTTCCGGGCTGCCGGCCCGCTGGCTTGGATGATTGAACGGGTGGAAGTAGTGATGCTGTCCGGCCTCGCCTGCCGGTCGTACCCAGTCCACGAAGTGCACGCCCTGCTTGAAGGTTGCCGCGGCACCGACGAAGAATCGACGCTCGTCCAGGCCGATCGCCGCCAGCGTGCCGCGGATGGATGGAAACGTTCCCTCGCCGACGCCCAGGGCACCGATGGTCGGTGATTCGACCAGCTCAACCTGCACGCTCCTCGCATCGCTGGCGTTGAGCGTTTTGGCCAGATAGCAAGCCGTGAGCCAGCCTGCGGTACCGCCTCCCACCACCAGAATTTTCTGCAATCGCGGCATGACCGCCCTCCTCGTTGATCGTTGAACGCACCCCGTCTGCTGCGGCGCAGCAAGCATCTTCCCGAAAACCAGCCTATGATCAGCCTCGAATGACAGCGCTGTCATCAGTGAAAATGACAGCGCAGTCATATCACGTAACGACCGCGACCGCGATGATTGTCGTGGCTCACCCGCCAGGCCAGCCGGAAATCCTTCGAGGGGACCAGATAATGAAACTCCGCTATACAGCGTTGTACGTCGCCATGACCGCCGTGCTCTTTTCAGGTGGCGCTTATGCAGCGGACGCCACCACGACCACCACGACCCAGCCAGGATCGCAAAAGGTCAAGAACCTGGCGACGGTGGAAGTCACCGCAACCAAACGCCAGACGCCACTGCAGAAAACTCCTGTCGCCATCACCGCGATCAGCGGCGACACGCTCGACAAGGAGCGCGTGATGACGGTGCAGGACATCACCAAGCTGGTGCCGGGACTGCAGGGCACCTCCGAAGGTGATCATGGGGTGGTCACCCTGACCTTGCGCGGCATCGGCAACGACAGCGCCAAGACCGAATACGCCGATCCCGAGGTCGCCGTGTTCGTGGACGGCGTCTACGCCCCGCGCGCCGAAGCCGCATCAAGCCTGCTGCTGGACCTGGACAACGTGGAAGTCCTGCGTGGCCCGCAGGGTACGCTGTGGGGCCGCAACTCCACCGCCGGCGCGATCAACTTCCAGACCATGAAGCCGGACATCAACGGCGGCTTCAACGGCAGCGGCACGATCGAAGCCGGAAACTACAGCCAGAGCGGCGTGCGTGCGGCAGTGAACCTGCCGATCAGCAGCACCTTCGCCATGCGGGTGGCTGCGGCGCACGAGCAACACGACGGCTACGTCAATTACCAGAATCCGGTGGGCCAGATCCCGTCGGTGGCGCAGCAGCAGACAAACTATCTTGCCTCTGGCGGCAGCCTGGCAAACTTCCAGCCGATCGACACCAACCTGTTCGCGCAGAGTGGCAAGAAATACGACGCGCAGGATCAATCAGCCACGCGCATCAGCGCACGCTGGCAGCCCAACGACGACTTCAAGTGGGATCTGTCGTACGAGTACTTCAAGGATACCGGTACGCCCGACATGAACCTGATGCAGCAGCCGCGCGCTGGTCAGGACTTCTGGTCGGCGCTGATCGACACGGCGCCGTACCTGGATCGCACTTCCAAGTCGGTGCACAGTCGCATGGACTGGACCATCAACGACAACATGGAGCTGAGCTACATCGCCGGCTTCAGCCGCTACTCGGGCAGGAGTGACTTCGACCAGGACGGCGGCGTCAACGTGCCGACCAGCTTCACCACGGGCGGCGTGTACCAGGAAGACCGTACCAACTCTTCCAACTACACCAGCTCCAGCCACGAGTTCGATCTGAAGTCCACCGGCGAGAATACGGTGGACTGGATTCTCGGCGCCTACTACGAACACGAAAACAACAACATCCGCTTCGATATTCCGATCATGAACGGCACCCAGCAAGGCACGGTGAACTGGCAGGGTTCGTTCATCCAGCCGGAGGAACTAGTCACCTCGACTGCCGCCTTTGGCCAGGCCACCTGGCACATCGACGACAGCTGGCGCCTTACCGCTGGCGCGCGCTGGTCGCACGACAAGCGCGAAAACAACGGTGGCATCAACTGGGGTTGGGCCTACGATCCAGCCTACCCCGCGGTACCAATCTCGCCAGGCGAACTGCCGGGCAATGCCGGTTTCAGCGTCAGCCAGAACAACGACGCCACCTATAGCAAGAGCAAACCCACCTGGCTGGTGCGCATCGACCACGACCTCAGCGCCAACAGCATGATCTACGCGAGTGTATCCACCGGCTACAAGTCCGGAGGTACGCAGGATGGCGGCGCACTCTACAAACCGGAGACGCTGACCAACTACGAGATCGGTGCCAAGTTCTCCTTCCTCGACGGTCACCTGACCTGGAACAGCGCCGCCTATTACGAAGTCTTCAAGAACTACCAGCTCTCGGCGCCGATCACCTATTCGAACGGCAACCATGGCCTGGGCTTCGTGAACGTGGGCGGCAAGACCCAGGTCGCCGGTTTTGAATCGGAGTTGGCCTACGCGCAAGGCAGCGACCGCGCCAACCTGATCCTGTCGGTGATACCCAAGAAGAAGCTGGGCACGGAAAAATATGCCGGCAGCAACGACTACTACATCGGCACGCCGTGTCCGGCGGGTGCACCCCTCGGTGTCAGCAACTGCGTGGACATCTCGGGCAACACCCTCCCGCATGCACCGAACGTCTCGCTCACCGCCATTTACGAGCATGACTTCGTGCTTGCCAACGGTGGCCGTCTTACACCGCGCCTGAGTGCCCAGTATCAAAGCGCACAGTGGCTGAGCTGGTTCAACTTTGGTGCGGGCGACACGCAGAAGGCCTACGCCCGCGGCGATGTCTCGCTGCGCTACACCGAGCCAAACGACAAGTGGTACCTCAATGCCTACGTGCAGAACGTATCGGATGACCGGATCAAGAGCAGCGCCGCCGGCAGCACCCTGCTTGCCAACAGCAGCGTGGTATTCACCTCGCAATATCTGGCGCCACGTACCTACGGCGTGCAGTTCGGATTCTGGTTCTGAGTCATAGCATCGTAGTTCCCTCCTGACGGCGGACCCCTCCCCCCATCGTCAGTGGATGCCCCGGCAACGGGGCATCCTTTTTTTATGCCGGGTGGGCGTGATCACCGATGCGCGGCGACACCGCGGAGGCGGCAGCAAACTCAAGGCCTCGGGCACTGGTCGTCGACGAGCGCATCGGTCTCGCGAGGTGGCCGATCCATGTTGACGCGACAGGGCCAGGCTGTCGGGCATTGGTTGGCTGGTCTGCGAATCCGCCTGTTCACTACCCGCCACTGGGAGGGCGGGCGTCCCGCCCGCCAGAGCATGCCGGCGAGACGCCGGCGCTCCGTATGACTGCCCTTATTGGGAGAGAGGGGTGCGATGTGTCGTCATGGCGCATTCCATACGGATCGGCAAATCGTCAGCAATCAAGTCCGACAGGCTACTAAGGGCCCGAGCCGCAGCTCAGTGTCTTGTCCGCCACGGTGCCCAGCGATACCTCGGTCACGGCGATATCTTCGCCGGCGCTGCTGATCCACTCGAACGGACGCTCCAGCTTGCTCATGTTGGCGCCGGCATCACGGAAACATTTCAGCGGGATACCGACGCGCAACCATTGTCCATGCGGCAGCGCGGCCAGCTGCGCACCGATCGGAATCCGTGCCTCGCACCTGCTGCCGCAACCCACGCCAATCTCGGTGCCCGCGGACGACAATGCATCGACGCGGAGCGTCGTCACCAGCATCACATCGCCATTGGTCTGGCGTTCCACATCCAGCGGTGACTTTGCCACCAGCTCGACCTGCGCCGGGCCATTGCCGGACCAGCGCAGCCGACGCGCATCTTCCTGTGCCTTGTAGTCGAGTGCATCCACGCTCAGGCTGCCGTCGGCGGTCGCGGCCGGCGTGGCGAGCACGTTCGCGCTGGTACCACTGGCGCCGGTCAGGCGAAGCTCCAGCCCCGGAGCCGGCTTGCCGCGGATCAGGTAGACGCCGGCACGTGCGCTGCTGAGTTTGACGCCTGGGTCCTCGGGCAACTGCCCCAGCTCAACATGATCGGCGTACCTGAGGCCATAACCATAGGCAAATTGCGGGTGGTAATCCGGCTGGCCGACGTTGAGCGGGGTCTGGATCGCCGTGCGCGGCCACGAATACGGCAACTTGCCATGGAAATCGTGATCGATGCTTCCATCGCGCTTTTGCAGCAGCACGTCGGCAACTCCCTCGCCCTCGCTGCTGGGCAGCCATGCCACCACGAACGCGTCGGACGCATTGATCTCGCGATTCATCCACAGCGGCCGGCCGGTGATGAACAGCGCTACGACGGGCACGCCTTGCGCGTGCAGGCGGCGCAGCAGGTCCAGATCATGATCATTGCCCGGCTTGTAGGCCAGGTTCGGCAGGTCGCCCTGGAACTCGGCGTAGGGATCTTCGCCGAATACCACGATGGCGGCATCGGGCTTCTGCTTGTAGCTGCCATCAACCGACAGCACCGCCGCCCCGCCCGCAGCACGTACCTGCGCACTGATGCCGGCCCAGATCGAGGTCGCCCCCGGGAAATTCGCATTGGTGAGGCCGGTGCCCTGCCAGGTCAGCGTCCAGCCGCCGTTCTGCTTGGAGATGTTGTCCGCACCATCGCCCGCCACCAGGATGCGCTTGCGCGGGTCCAGCGGCAGCAGGCCGTGGTTGTTCTTCAGCAGCACCAGCGACTCGCGCACCGCGCGCCGCGCCACCGCGCGATGCGCCGCGCTGCCGATCACCTGCGCCGCGGATCGGGCCAGCGGGTTGTCGCTGGGCAGGCCCTCTTTGAACATGCCCAGACGCATCTTCACCCGCAGGATCCGGGTCACCGCGTCGTCGACGCGGGGCATCGGGATCAACCCGGACTTCACTTCGGCCAGCGTGTGCTGGTACAGCCCCTTCCAGGAATCCGGGGCCTCGAGCATGTCCAGGCCGGCGTTGTAAGCGGCGGCGCAGTCTTCGTTGGTGCAGCCGGGCACTTGGCCGTGGGCGTTCCAGTCGCCCAGCACGATCCCGTCGAAGCCCATGCGCTGCTTCAACACGTCGGTGATCAAGGCCTTGTTGCCGGCCATCTTCACCCCGTTCCAGCTCGAGAACGACACCATCACCACCTGCACCCCGGCCCGGATCGCCGGCGGATATCCGGCGGCGTGCACGTCGCGCAGCACGGCCTCGCTGACCTCGGCGTCGCCCTGGTCCTTGCCGCCCTTGGTGCCGCCGTCGCCGACGAAATGCTTGGCGGTGGCGATCACGTGATCGGCATCGAGGAACTGTGGCGTGCCGACCGCACCCTCCAGCCCGGCGACGATCTGGGGGGCGTATTCCGCGACCAGTTTCGGATTTTCCGAATAGCCCTCGTAGGAACGGCCCCAGCGGTTGTCGCGCGGTACGGTCAGCGTGGGCGCAAACGTCCAGTTGATCCCGCTGGCGCGCAGCTCCCGGGCGGTGATCTCGCCGATCTCATGCACCAGTTCGGGGTCACGCGTGGCGCCCAGGCCCACGTTCTGTGGAAACAAGGTACTGCCGATCAGATTGTTGTGACCGTGCACGGCATCGATGCCAAACAACACCGGGATCGCGGGGCGTCCGTCGGAGCGCTCCAACGACGCGCGATGGAACGCATCAGCCAGCTGCTGCCACTGCGCGGCCGTGCCGGAGTGGTCGCCGTCCGGTTTGGAGTTGCCACCGGCCAGGATCGAACCGAGATGGTATTGGCGCACCTCGTCCGGGGTCACGTACTTGATGTCGGCCTGGATCATCTGGCCGACCTTGTCCTCGACCGACATCCGACCCAGCAAGGCCTGCACGCGGGCGTCGAGCGCGGGATCGGGCGGCAAGGGCGAATGGACCCTGGGCCACAGCAACGGGTGCACCGCAGTCGAGCCGTCGGCCGCACGTGCCGGAGCGAGCGACACGACCAGCGCGCCCGTGATCGATACGACCAGGAGCAGACGTTGCAGAAACGGGGTCAGGCGACAGGACTGTGGCACGCGATCACTCCAGGCTGGTGCGCAGGCACTGCGCGGCAAGTTCAGAATGACACAAATGACAGCGCTGTCAATTTGCACGGCAACATGGCCCGGACGCGGGCGTGTCCCTCGATTTCAGGAAAGGCGGGAGGTCGAGTCGCGAATTTCAAGCGAAAACGGCATCTGTATCAGCTGCCCGTGACCCCGTCCGCGCAGGACCTCCAGCAACTGCAGCGCGGCGACCTTGCCCATCTCGCGGCTGGGCTGGCGAATGGTGGTCAGTGCCGGCCACAACTGGCTGGCCAGGGGAATGTCGTCGAAGCCGCAGACGGAGATATCCTGCGGTACCTTCAGTCCCCGCTCGTTGGCCGCCCACATCACGCCGCTGGCCATGTCGTCATTCGCCGCAAACACCGCAGTCGGCCGCTTCTTCAGCGCGAACAACTGCCGCGCCGCCGCGACGCCCGAGGCGAACGTGAAAGCGCCCTGCGCCACCAGCGCCGGATCCTCGGCCAGCCCCGCGCCCGCCATCGCCTCCCGGTAACCCGCGAGCCGCCAGCGGCTGGCGCCGTGATCGGCGATGCCCGAGACGTGCGCAATCCGCCGATGTCCCAGCGACAGCAGATGTTCGACCATCGTGCGGGCGGCCAGTTGCTCGTCCATCGCCACGCCGATGTTGTCGACCCGCGACATCGGCGACACGCTGGCGAACGGCACCTGGCGTTCGCGCAGGCGCTTCAGCAACGGTGCGTAGTCGGTGATCGGCGGGGTCAGCACGATGCCATCGGGGTGATGATCGGAGATCACGGCATCGAGTCGGCGCACGAAGTCGTCGCCGCGCATGCGCAGCGGGCGCACCATCATGTTGTAGCGGTGCGCATCGCAGGCCTCGAGCACGCCATCCTGGATTTCCGCCAGATAGGTCGAGGCCGGGTTGTCGTTGTTGTCGTACAGCATCGCCACCAGAAACGAGCGATTGCCCGCCAGGCTGCGGGCCGACGACAACGGTCGGTAATCCATCGCCTCCATCGCCGCCGTCACCCGCTGGCGCGTGGCATCGGTGACGTTGGCCTCGTCATTGAGCACCCGCGACACCGTCTTCGGCGATACGCCCGCGCGGCGTGCAACATCTTCCAGCCGTACCCGCATGCTTTGGTCCAAAAGTCGTCCCGCCTGCGATCAACTATGCGGTCAGCAGCGACCCGTTGACAAGAACTTCGGTTGCCCCGCGCACGGGGGTGCCGCGGATCGGGCGCGCGAACGGCCATGAATACGTATGCACCGACTGGCCTCCAGCCCCTGGCGCTGACTACCATGCAAACGACTGGATGGCATCGCGCCGCTGATGCTGCAGTCGCAACGTGCAGGCCGGGCGCCACCGTGACATAACGACTCTCGGAGAATCCATCCCATGATCCGAATCAAACGCCTGCACGTTTTCGCGCCAGTCCCATGTTGAGTCTGTTGCTGGCAGCCGGCATGGCCGCCGCGCCCTCCGCTGCCCCCGCCTGGAACGACGGGCTGGACTGGCACGGCGTACACGTCAGCATCCAGCGTGACGCAAAGGATGCCTACACCCTGGCGTGGCCGTTCGGGCAGCGGGTGATTCCGCCACAGCCGCTGCAGGCCGATACCGCCAGCGTGCTGTTCAACGGGCTGTACGCGATGGCGCAGGATGATTTGCGGCTCGACTCGGTGACGGCGATCCGCGACGGCGCCTTCGACCATGGCGCGCCGATTCCCTGCCACTGCTTCGAGACCGGGCTGAAGTGGCCGTACGTGTGGACTCGCGATCTGTCCTACTCGATCGACCTGGGCCTGTGGCGATTCGATGCGGAGCGTGCGCGCAACGGGCTGGAGTTCAAGCTGTCCGGCGTGCGCGCGCCCGCCGCTCCACAAGGTCTGTACGTGATGCAGGACACCGGCTCGGGCGGCAGCTGGCCGATCAGCACCGATCGAGTGGTGTGGTTCCTCGGTGCGCGGCATCTGCTGGATGACCCGGCATTCGCCGACAAGGTGTGGACGGCCTTGCGCGACACCCTGGCGCAGGATCGGCAATACACGTTCGACCGGGGCTTCGGCCTGTATCGCGGCGAGACGTCCTTCATGGACTGGCGCGAACAGAGCTACCCGGCCTGGACCGCGGACAACGTGACCTTCATCGGGCAATCGTTCGCCCTGTCCACCAACGTGCTGCACTACCAGGCGCTGCAACTGGCCGCCAGGCTGGCCGGGACGCATCACGAGACGGCCGCTGCAAAGGATTACCACGCGCAGGCGGCCGCCTTGAAGCAGGCCATCAACGCACATTTCTGGCGCGCCGATCGCGGCATGTACATGAGCTACATCGGCGGTGACGGCACCCCGGTGGATACCTACGACCTGCTCGGCATCTCGCTGGCCGTCATTAGTGGCGTGGCCGATGGCGAGCGCGCACACCAGACACTGGCGAACTATCCCATCTGGCCGGCCGGCAGCCCGGTGATGTGGCCCGAACGCAGCGACCAGCCGATCTACCACAATCGGGCGATCTGGCCCTTCGTCAGCGCCTATGCACTCCGCGCGGCCCGCAAGGTGGACGACTCGACGCGCATCGCCCATGAGATCGAATCGGTGATGCGTGGCGCGGCGCTGTACGGCTCCAACATGGAAAACTACGAACTGCTGACCCAGGGCCAGCATGTCGACGACGGCAAGCTCAGTGGCCCGGTGGTCAACTCGCCGCGCCAGCTTTGGTCGGTAGCGGCGTATCTGGACATAGTGACGGAGGGTGTGTTCGGCCTTGAAGAAGGCGGCCGTGTGGAACCTAAGCTGCCTACCGCGTTGGTGCCGATGCTGTTCGGCACGCGCAGCGCGATCACGTTGAATCTGCCCGATCGCGAGATCGTCCTGAAACTGCCGGAACAGCGACAGGGCGACCTGCTGGTTACCGATCGCGTCAGCACGCTGGGCAAGCGCACCACGGTGACTCTGAAGGCGGTACAAGCCCACGTGGTACATCTGCGTGTCATCGCGCCGCTGTATGCGCCCGTCGCACCCGCCGCTCCAACACTGACGGCCAGGGGCGATCACTGGATCGTCAAGGGAGACGGCAAGCTGCAGCTTTACGTCAATGGTCGACGCGCCAGCGTGATCGATGGCAGCGGCACGCTGCCGCGGATCGGCGGCCTCACTTGCGTGCGCGCCACCCGGGTGGACAAGGATGACGAAGATCAAGAGTCCCTGCCCAGCCGAGCCACCTGCGTCGGCCGGGTCGACGGCGTGAGCGGTGGCTGGCCACGCCATTGGGTTGCGCCGGCCAGGGGCAGCTATCGCGTGTGGGTGGACTACCGCAATGCAAACGGTCCGATCAACACCGGCGTCACCGCCGCGGTGAAATGGCTGGCAATCCGCTGCGATGGCAGCGACCCCCAGCGCGTGCCCTTGGTCATGCCCCACAGCGTGGGCACGCAGCGTTCCACTTACGGCGAATTCACCGCCAGCGCCAATGCCCGCTGCACGTTCGCGCTGGAGGATGGTTTCAACATGAGTTACCTGCAACACTTCGCGCATTACACGGGCGGTGCCGGCGGCATCGACGGGCCGTTGAACCAGGCCGACGTCGATGCGCTGCGGATTGCGCCGCTGGCGAAGGGAACCAGCACACCATGAGCAAAAAGCCCGAGCTGTCGTTCTGGCAGATCTGGAACATGTGCTTCGGCTTCCTGGGCATCCAGTTCGGCTTCGCGCTGCAGAACGCCAACGTCAGCCGGATCTTCCAGACCTTGGGTGCCAACGTCAACGACATCCCGATCCTGTGGGTGGCCGCGCCGCTCACCGGGCTGATCGTGCAACCGATCATCGGCCACTACTCCGATCGCACCTGGAACCGGCTGGGTCGCCGGCGCCCCTATTTCCTGGCCGGCGCCATCCTCGCCACGCTGGCCCTGCTGGCCATGCCCAACTCGCCCACGCTGTGGGTCGCCGCCGGTTTGCTGTGGATCATGGATGCCTCGTTCAACGTGTCGATGGAGCCATTCCGCGCGTTCGTCGGCGACCAGTTGCCGGAGCACCAGCGCCCGCTGGGATTCTCGATGCAAAGTGTATTCATCGGCGTCGGCGCGGTGGTTGCCTCGCTGATGCCATGGATGCTGACCAAGGTCGGGGTCAGCAACATCGCGCCCGACGGCGCCATTCCGGACACCGTCAAATATGCGTTCTATGCGGGAGGTTTGATGTTGATGGGCACGGTGCTGTGGACCGTGCTTTCCACGCGCGAATACCCGCCCGAGCAGCTGCGCGATTTCGACGACGCGACTGAACCGCTGCCGATCGACACCTCGCGCGCCTGGCGGCCGGGCCTGCTGCTGCTCGTCGCCGGACTGCTGGTATTGCTGGCCATCCGGCACTTCGCTCTGGAAAAGGAACTGTACGTCCTCGCCGGCGGCCTGCTGTTTTTTGGAGCCCTGTTCGCCTGGCTTGCCTTCAGTCGCAGCCAGGGCATGTTGCGCCAGGTGATGGGCGATCTCTACAGCATGCCGGACGCGATGCGTAGGCTCGCCATTGTGCAGTTCTTCTCGTGGTTCGCGCTGTTCGCGATGTGGATCTTCACCACGCCGGCAGTGACCGCCGTGCAGTTCGGCAGCAGCGATCCGCATTCGGTTGCCTACAACACCGGTGCCAACTGGGTCGGCGTGCTGATGGGCGCCTACAACGGCTTTGCGGCGCTGGCCGCGATCGTGATCCCGTTGCTGGTGCGCCGCATCGGCCTGCGCTGGAGCCACCTGGTCAACCTGTGGCTGGGCGGCGCCGGGCTGCTGTCGTTCCTGTTCATCCGCGATCCCGACTGGCTGCTGTTGTCGATGGTCGGCGTGGGCGTGGCGTGGGCCTCGATCCTGTCGCTGCCCTACGCGATGCTGTCGGACAACCTGCCGGCGCAGAAGATGGGCGTGTACATGGGCATCTTCAATTTCTTCATCGTGATCCCGCAACTGATGGCGGCCAGCGTGCTCGGCCTGCTGCTGCGGCTGTGCTTCCACGACCAGCCGATCTATGCGCTCGCCCTGGGCGGAGGCAGCCTGTTCGTGGCCGGCCTGTTCACCCTGCGCGTGCGCGAGCCGATGCCGGCCGGCGCCTGATCCGACTGGCGACACGTCCCACCCCGTCGTTCATACGTACTCGACCACCTCCAGCCCGAACCCGCCCAGGCCCACCAGCTTGCGCGGCGTGCCCAGCACGCGCAGCTTCTGCACGCCGAGATCGCCAAGAATCTGCGCGCCGAGACCGAGCTGCCGCCATTCCTGCTGCTGCGCATCCTCCGGCGCCTGCGTGCTGGGCTGACCCTGCAGCCGCGCCAGCAGCGCCTCCGGCGTGTCCTCGCCGGACAGCACCAGCAGCACGCCGCGATCCTCGTCGGCGATCCGGCGCAACGCCGAGGTCACGGTGAGGCCGAGGTCGTCGCGCTTGAGGTGCAGCACGTCGGACAAGGTGTTGCGTACATGCACGCGCGTGAGCACCGGCTGACCGTCATCGACCGCGCCGCGCACCAGCGCAAAGTGCAGGCCGCGACGGATCACGTCGCGATACGCCACCAGTTGGAACGTGCCAAACTCGGTCTGCACCGTGTCCTGGTACACGCGCTGCACCGTCTTCTCGGTTTCCAACCGGTAGCGGATCAGGTCCGCGATCGAGCCGATCTTCAGCCCATGTTTGGCCGCAAAGACTTCCAGTTCCGGGCGACGTGCCATCGACCCGTCCTCGTGCAGGATCTCGATCAGCACCGCCGACGGCTCCAGTCCGGCCAGTCCCGCCAGATCGCAACCGGCCTCGGTATGGCCGGCGCGGGTCAGCACGCCACCGGGTTGCGCCGTGAGCGGAAAGATATGGCCGGGCTGGGCGAGGTCCTGCGGTTTCGCATCGCCCTTCACCGCGACCTGGATCGTACGGGCGCGGTCGTGTGCCGAAATGCCGGTGGTGACACCCTCGGCAGCCTCGATCGAGACGGTGAAGTTGGTGTGGTACGACGAGGTATTGTCGCTGACCATGGGTCTCAGGCCGAGCTGGCGGGTTCGCTGCTCGGTCAGGGTGAGACACACCAGGCCGCGCGCCTCGCGCACCATGAAGTTGACGTCTTCGGGCCGCACCATCTGCGCGGCCATGATCAGGTCGCCCTCGTTCTCGCGGTCTTCGTCATCGAGGATCACCACCATGCGGCCGGCGCGGATGTCCTGGAGGATTTCGGGGATGGTGTTGAAGGGCATGGGAGTTTCCGGGTCGTTTGTTTCCTTCTCCCCTTGGGAGAAGGTGCCCCGCAGGGGCGGATGAGGGTTCGGGCGGAGCGAGATGTTCGGGCCAGCCCGGACCCTCACCCCTGCCCTCTACCGGTGGGAGAGGGGTTCAATCACAATCAGGCGAAGCCGTGCTGCTTGAGAAAGTTCTCGTCCAGCCGCGGCGCCTCGCCGCTGGCGAGCAGCCGCTCGACATAGCGTGCGATCACGTCCACCTCGATGTTCACTGCATCGCCGACGCGGCGCGCGTGGAACGCGGTGTGTTCGACCGTGTGCGGGATCAGGTTGACGCCGAACCAGTGGCCAGTGACTTCATTTACGGTGAGACTGGTGCCGTCGATGCAGATCGAGCCTTTCGCCGCGATGTAGCGCGAGATCGCCGCCGGCACCTCGAACATCCAGCGCTGCGAGCGGCCGTCGGGGTTAATCGAAATCACCTTGCCCAGCCCATCGACATGGCCTGACACCAGATGCCCGCCGAGGCGGTCGACCAGCCGCAACGCCTTTTCCAGATTCACCGGATCGCCGGGCTTCAGCTGGCCCAGCGAGGTCAGCGACAGGGTTTCGTTGGAGACGTCGGCGCTGAAGCCACGGGCAACCAGCGCGATTGCCGTGAGGCACACGCCTGAGACAGCAATCGAGTCGCCGAGCTGAATGTCGGCCAGGTCAAGGTCGGCGGTGTCGACGTGCAGGCGCACATCGCCGCCACGCGGTTCGAGCCGCGCGACGCTGCCTACGGTCTGGATGATGCCGGTAAACATCAGCGCCGCTCCGGCAGGACGGCGATGTGGTACACGAACGGAATGATTTTCATGAAACGTTCCCGCGTGAAGCCGAAAGCGAGGACGCCCCAAGGCTTGAGGCCAGGCACACGCCGATGAAGGCGAACGCCGTGCCGTCTTCTTTTTATCCGGACTGTGAGGAAGCGGTTGCCCGCTGCCAACCGTCGGCTCCGGAGTCTGACCGGATCTGCTGACCTTCCGGCATGACCGGAAGCGCTCGCGGGCTCGCCCCCATCCGTGAATACCGGGGCCTACCGCCGGTGGGGAATTTCGCCCCGCCCTGAAGACGCTGTATATGGTGCCGGCCGAAGCCGACCCGCGAATTCTAGCACCGCCGTGGCGGCAGGCCAGAGCGCGCACGCACGAATGCAGTGTTCGCCGGCGCGTACGGTCGCCGAATCACGCGGCGCTGGCCGGTCAGGTTGGGCGCAACCGCAGCCGCCAGTCCGCGCCGATCTGGCGCTGGTCCTGCACCTGCAGTCGCCAGCGCTGCGCCATGTCGGTGATCGTGGGCAGTTGCAACAGCGGCCGGGCGCCGTCGCCCAGCAACAACGGGGCGATGTACAGCAGCAACTCGTCGACCAGACCGGCAGCGAACAGCGCACCACACAGCGTGGGGCCAGCCTCGACATGCACTTCGTTGCAGCCGCGCCCCGCCAGCAGGCCAAGCACGGCGTACAGGTCGATCACGTCGTCCTGCGTCGCCACGGCGATTCGTTCGACTCGTGCGTAGCGGTCGTCCGCACAGGATGCCGCCACGCCGTGCAGTACCAGCGTGGGTGTCGATCCATCCAGCACTTGGCTGCCGGCTGGCGTGTGAAGCTGGCGGTCGAGCACCACGCGCAGCGGCGGCAGGAATTCTTCTTCTGGCAAGCGCACGGCAAGCCGCGGATCGTCCGCCAGCACGGTGCCGCTGCCGGTGAGAATCGCCGAGCTGCGCGCACGCCAGCGCTGCACGTCGGCACGCGCCGCTTCGCCGGTGATCCACTTCGACTCGCCGTTGGCCAGTGCTGTGCGACCATCCAGACTCATCGCCAGCTTTACCCGCACGAACGGGCGGCCGCGTTCGATCCGGCTGAAAAACCCCACGTTGAGTTCGCGTGCCGCCTCGCGCATCAGGCCTGTCTCGACCATGACGCCTGCCGCACGCAGCTTGCCGATACCGCGGCCGTCGACCTGCGGAAACGGATCCTCGCTGGCAATCACCACGCGCCGAATGCCCGCGGCGATCAGCGCATCGGCGCATGGCGGCGTGCGGCCCTGGTGTGCGCACGGCTCCAGGCTGACATAAGCGGTGGCGCCGCGCGCGCCGTCGCCCGCCGCGCGCAGGGCGAACACCTCGGCATGCGGTTCGCCGGCGCGCTGATGGAATCCCGTGCCCAGGATCTGGTCGCCGCGGGTGATCACGCAACCGACGCGCGGATTGGGTTGCGTCGTGTACAGACCGCGCTCGGCCAGCCGCAGGGCAGACGCCATGTGGGCATGGTCGATCGCGCCGAACTCGGTCATGGCCTGGGTCCCTCGGTGATTTCAGGCAACGGTGCCCAGCAATCCAGCACACTGTCCAGCTCTTCGTCGGGCAGGCGTTCGATCACCGCCAGGCGTGCGCGCCTGCTCATCCCGGATTCTTCGCCACCACCGCCCAGTTCCCTGAAAAATCTGTCGCGCGCCGCGCGCGATGACCAGCGTGCGATGGCGACCCAGGTGCCCTGCGCATCCCTGAACAGGCTTGACCCACCCGAGCCACCGGCGAGCCCGTCCACAGTGATGCGCCGCCAGTTGGCAACGAAATCGTGTTCGCGCTGCGGATGCATACGCCAGCGGTAGATGGCCACGAACATGTTCACTCCTTCGCCCACGGGAAAGCGCCCTCAGATTCTGGCGTCCAGCTCGCCATGCATTTTCTTCGGCGTCACCCGCCGCCATGCATCGCGCAGCAACCGGTCCACCCAGGCCTCATCCATTTCCGCGACGCGCACATGCGTCCAGCCATGCTTGCCCCAACTCGGGTCGGGTACGAACAGGTCGCCGGCCGACATGCGCAGCACATCGAGTTCATCGAGGGAAAACTTGAAGATGGCGTCGTCACCGCTGCGCGAGAACTGCGCGAAGATCTTGCCGCGGACGCGAAACGAGGGCGTACCGAAGTGGTCGAGCTCCTCCACCCGTGGCAGCCGCATGGCGAGTTCGCGGAAGCGATCGAGCGTCACCATGCGAACCGGGCCGCCTTCACTTGCCGCGCTTGCCTTCCCCAAGCAGGGGCAGCTGCATGCCTTCCAGCTCGGGCAGGTCGCGCTCCAGTTTCTCGATCTCCTCCCGGAACGCCTGCACGTCCTCGAACTTGCGGTAGACCGAGGCGAAGCGCACATAGGCCACCTGGTCGAGCTTCTTCAGCTCGCGCATCACCAACTCGCCGACCTGGCGCGACGGCACTTCGCGCTCGCCGCTCTTGCGCAGGTCGTTGACGATCACGCGTACGGCGCTGTCGACATCATGACTGGGCACCGGCCGCTTTTGCAGCGCGCGATCGAAGCTGACCCGCAGCTTGGCCTCGTCGAAGGCCTCGCGCCGCTCGCCGCTCTTCACCACCGTCGGCAACTTCAGCTCGGCGGTTTCATACGTGTTGAAACGCTCGCCGCACTGCGGGCATTCACGCCGGCGACGCACACTCGACCCGTCCTCGGTCAGGCGCGAGTCGATGACCCGGGTGTCTTCGTGCTGGCAGAAGGGGCAATGCATGTCAGCGAGTGTCGATCATCGATTGCACAAAAGCACGCACCGGTGGCGACAGCCTGCCCTGCAGGGCGTTGCGCTCGTGCTGGAACAAGGTGGCAACAAAGAAGGGATGGTCGTCCAGCTCGATGCCGCGCACGTCACCCGCATCATCCAGTGCGTTGACGCGCAACGGGCCGTCGGCCAGCGCCTCGCGGAACTCGGCGGCCAGTCCGTAGTTGCAGTGGTAGCCCTCGACGATGTCACGCGTGCCATAGGCCAGGGCCAGCCGCGAACCTTCGAGCAGATGCACCGCCTCGCTTGTCTCGACCAGCGAACACAGCAACGGCACGATGACCTGGCGCGGCGCCTGCGGCGCTGTTTCCGCATGCTCGGCATCGACCCAGCCCAATACATCGCGTGCATATTCGATGACTGCATGCTGGAAGCCGCCACAGGTGCCGAGGAACGGAACGTGCCGCTCGCGTGCCACCCGAATCGCGGCAAGTGCCCCGTCCATGCTGCGATACGGACTGGACGGTACACACCACAGGCCATCGAACTCAGCCAGTGCGGCCCCATCACCGACCTGCTCGGTCGGCACCCAGACCGGCTCGATCTCCACTTCGCATGCCTCGGCCGCCATACCCAGCGCCAGCGGGATGGCACGATGAGCGACCACCTCGTCATTGCGGTCGCCGATCAGTCCAATCTGCAAGGCAAGCATGCCGGAAGGTTCAGCTGTAGACCGGAAACTTCTTGCACTGCGCGGTTACCGCCTCGCGAACGCGGGCGATCACTGCTTCGCCGTTCGGCGCATCCAGCACGTCGCAGATCCAGTGGGTCAGCTCGACCACGTCCGTTTCCAGATACCCGCGCGTGGTGACGGCCGGCGTACCCACGCGCAGGCCCGAAGTGACAAACGGCTTGCGCGGATCATTCGGCACGGCGTTCTTGTTGACCGTGATGTGCGCTTTGCCCAGCGCCTCTTCGGCGGCCTTGCCGGTGACTTCCTTGCCGATCATGTCGACCAGCATCAGGTGGTTCTCGGTACCGCCGGAGACGATCTTGTAGCCACGCTCGATGAAGACCTTGGCCATGGCCTTGGCGTTCTTCACCACCTGCGCCTGGTAGGTCTTGAACTCCGGCTCCAGCGCCTCCTTGAACGCCACCGCCTTGGCCGCGATCACGTGCATCAGCGGGCCGCCCTGGATGCCGGGGAACACGATCGACTGCAGCTTCTTCTCGATCTCTTCGCCCGCGCCCCTGGCCACGATGAAACCGCCGCGCGGACCACGCATGGTCTTGTGCGTGGTCGAGGTCACCACGTGGGCGTGCGGCAGCGGGCTCGGGTACACGCCGGCAGCGACCAGGCCGGCGACGTGGGCCATGTCGACGAAGAAGATCGCGCCAACCTTGTCCGCGATGGCGCGCATGCGCGCCCAGTCGACCACCTGCGAGTAGGCGCTGAATCCACCGACCAGCATCTTCGGCTGGTGCTCGACCGCCATCCGTTCGATCTCGTCATAGTCCATCACGCCGTCGGCGTTCACGCCGTACTGCACGGCGTTGAACAACTTGCCGCTGATGTTCGGCTTGGCACCGTGGGTGAGGTGGCCGCCGTGGGCCAGGCTCATGCCCAGGATGGTGTCGCCCGGTTGCAGCAGCGCGAGGTACACCGCCTGGTTGGCCTGCGAGCCCGAATGCGGCTGCACGTTGGCATAATCGCAGTCGAACAACTGCTTGAGTCGCTCGATCGCCAGCTTCTCGGCCACGTCCACGTATTCGCAACCGCCGTAGTAGCGCTTGCCGGGATAACCCTCGGCGTACTTGTTGGTGAGCTTGGAGCCTTGCGCTTCCATCACCCGTGGGCTGGCGTAGTTCTCCGAGGCGATCAGTTCGACGTGATCCTCCTGGCGCTGACCCTCGTCCGCGATGGCCCTGGCCAGTTCGTCGTCATAACCGGCAATCGTGCAGTCCTTGGGGAACATTCTGGCCTCGGCGGGTGGTGGCGGGATTAGCCGGAAAGTGTAGCGCTGCCGTGCGGTTGCGGCCACCGCCTGGCCGGGACCGGGGTCAGAGTGCCTTTTCGTCAAGACGAAAAGGCACTCTGACCCCTCCACCGCTATAATTCCCGGTTTGACGAATTCCCCTTTCCGTGCCGACCGAACCGGCGGTGCGGCGCCCGTTTTCGGAGGTTGCATGAGCTCGCAGTACATCTTCACCATGAACGGGGTCAGCAAGATCGTCCCGCCGAAGCGCCAGATCATCAAGGACATCTCGCTCAGCTTCTTCCCCGGCGCCAAGATCGGCCTGCTCGGCGTCAACGGTGCGGGCAAGTCCACCGTGCTGCGCATCATGGCTGGCGTGGATACCGATTTCCAGGGCGAGGCACGCGCGCAGCCGGGCACCAAGATCGGCTATCTGGCGCAGGAGCCGGACCTGAACCCGGCAAAGACCGTGCGTGAAGTGGTCGAGGAAGGCGTCGCCGAGATCCTCGATGCGCAGAAGCGGCTGGAAGAGGTCTACGCCGCCTACGCCGAGGAAGGCGCGGATTTCGACAAGCTGGCCAAGGAACAGGAAAAACTCGAGAACCTGCTGGCCGCCAACGATGCGCATGCACTGGAGCGCCAGCTCGAAGTGGCCGCCGACGCGCTGCGCCTGCCAGCGTGGGACGCGATCATCGGGCCGCTGTCTGGTGGCGAAAAACGCCGCGTGGCGCTGTGCCGCCTGCTGCTGTCCAAGCCGGACATGCTGCTGCTGGACGAACCGACCAACCATCTGGACGCCGAGTCAGTGGACTGGCTGGAAAAGTTCCTGCACGACTACCCCGGCACCGTGGTGGCGGTCACCCATGACCGCTACTTCCTCGACAACGCCGCCGAGTGGATCCTCGAACTCGATCGCGGCCGCGGCATTCCGTGGAAGGGCAACTACACCGAATGGCTGGAGCAGAAGGATGCCCGCCTGAAGCAGGAAGCCAGCTCCGAGAAGTCGCGCCAGAAGGCCATCGCAAAGGAACTGGAATGGGTGCGTTCGGCCGCCAAGGGTCGCCAGTCCAAGGGCAAGGCCCGCCTGGCTCGCTTCGAGGAGCTGAACTCGGTCGATTACCAGCGCCGCAACGAGACCAACGAGATCTTCATCCCGCCGGGCGAGCGCCTGGGCCAGGAAGTGATCGAGTTCAAGAACGTGACCAAATCGTTCGGCGACCGCATGCTGATCGAGGACCTGTCCTTCAAGGTACCGCCGGGCGCCATCATCGGCGTGATCGGCCCCAACGGTGCCGGCAAGTCCACCATGATGAAGATGATCATGGGCAAGGAGACGCCGGATTCGGGCGAGGTGAAGCTGGGCCACACCACCAAGCTGGCCTACGTCGACCAGTCACGCGACGCGCTCGATCCGAAGAACAACGTGTGGCAGGAAGTGTCCGGTGGCTCGGACATCATCACCATCGGCAGCTTCGAGATCCAGTCGCGCGCCTACATCGGCCGCTTCAACTTCAAGGGCACCGACCAGCAGAAGATCGTCGGCAGCCTGTCCGGTGGTGAGCGTGGCCGCCTGCACATGGCCAAGACCCTGTTGCAGGGCGGCAACGTGCTGCTGCTCGATGAGCCGTCCAACGACCTCGACGTGGAGACCCTGCGCGCGCTGGAAGACGCGCTGCTGGAATTCCCCGGCTCGGCCATCGTGATCTCGCATGATCGCTGGTTCCTCGACCGCATCGCCACCCACATCATCGCGTTCGAAGGCGACTCGCACGTCGAGTTCTTCCCCGGCAACTACAACGAGTACGAGGCCGACAAGAAGCGTCGCCTCGGCGAGGAAGGTGCGCGGCCACATCGGGTGAAGTACAAAAAGCTGGCTTGACGTTTGCTTGAGCCCCTCTCCCGCCGGGAGAGGGGTTGGGGTGAGGGTACGGGCGGAGCGAGATCTTGGAATCTGGCGTGAGTTCCACGCTCTCGCTCCGCTCGTACCCTCATCCGCCCCTTCGGGGCACCTTCTCCCGAGGGGAGAAGGGAATCCGCTCACGGAGACCCCGATGCACTTCATGCAGTCACTGCAACAAGCCTGGACTCGCAACGACTCGCTGGTTTGCGTGGGCCTCGATCCGGAGCCGGCGAAATTCCCCGCGCATCTGCACAACGACTCCGACGCGTTGTTCACCTTCTGCGCCGCCATCGTCGACGCCACCGCCGACCTGGTTTGCGCATTCAAGCCCCAGATCGCGCACTTTGCCGCGCTGCGTGCCGAAGAAGCGCTGGAACGACTGATCGCGCACATCCACGCGATGCATCCCGGCGTGCCGGTGATCCTGGACGCCAAGCGCGGAGACATCGGCAGCACGGCACAACACTACGCCGCCGAAGCGTTCGAGCGCTACCGGGCCGATGCGGTCACGCTGAACCCTTACCTTGGCCACGATTCGATCCAGCCCTTCCTCGATCGCGCCGACAAGGGCGTGATCCTGCTTTGCCGCACCTCCAACCCCGGCGGCGCAGATTTCCAGGCGCTGGATTGCGGCGGGCAGCCGCTCTACCTGCGCGTGGCGGAAACCGTGGCGCGTGACTGGAATGGCAACAACAACTGCGCCCTGGTCACGGGCGCCACCTGGCCTGAAGAATTGGGCAAGGTGCGCGCGGTGGTCGGCAACATGCCGCTGCTGGTACCCGGCATTGGCGCCCAGGGTGGCGACGTGGAAGCGGTGCTGCGGCACGGCCGCACCGCAAACGGCGACGGCCTGCTGATCAGCTCGTCACGCGCGATCCTGTATGCCGGCAAGGACCGCGACTTTGCTGCCGCTGCCCGCCATGCCGCAACGGAACTGCGCGATACGGTCAACCGGTACCGCCAAGCCTGAGAGGTTTTGACTATTCAACCTCTCAGCCCGGCCATGGCGAGGGCATGGATGCCCGAGTTGAGGCCCACGCAGGAGCAGTTGCCCGATGGCCGGTAGCGGATCGAGCACGCAAGTGCTTGATTCGCGTGAGTGAGACCGGGCTTGTACCGGGCTCACGATAGAAGAAAACCACAGGAAGTGGTTTTTTTCACAAGCTCTGACTCCGGCCACTATCAGGCAGCGTCAGCCCGCGGCTGCCGCGCTCTTGGCCGCCTGCAGCGTTTTCGCCTTCAGATCCAGAGCATCGGCAGCATCCAGCAGTGCGCGTGCGAAGCTGCGCACTTCGGCCGGACGCAGGGCATACCAGTTTCCGCTCTTGGGGCCGCTCGATACGTTGCGACCGCT
>Ga0208357_1000963_pt1 | contig 21910 bp, 19 predicted proteins | sample NGESurdeep092012_6_FD_184487 | JGI IMG/M metagenome (GOLD analysis project Ga0208357, IMG submission 184487) | Arctic peat soil microbial communities from Barrow, Alaska - NGEE Surface sample F52-2 deep-092012 (SPAdes) | ecosystem: Environmental > Terrestrial > Soil > Wetlands > Peat ... | reverse complement strand
AAAGATCCGCCCGAGCCTCGATTGCGCTCAGCTGGTCGACATCTTTCTCGGCTTCGGCTCGAGGGTCACCGTCGGCGGCCTCCTTCTCGTGCTTGCTTGCCTTGGTCACGCGGCCGTCCGAATCCCGATCCTCCACGAGCGACTGGCGCGCCGCAAGAATGCCCTTGCGGTCCGCCCGCAACCGACTGAGCAGGTCTGATGCGTTGGTTTCGGTCATCGTGGCTCTCTATTCCTCGTTCATGTGCAAGAAGGAAGTTCCTGCCGCGTCAGCCGCTAAATACCCGTCAGGGAATTCCGAGACCAACTACGTCGATCAATGTCGTCAGACAAAGCGTCCGAGTGCACCTCCTCAGTATGTAGTTAACGGCGGCTCCACTAATAGCTTTAAGACTCTCTTCGAATTCGCGCCTTTCTTATAAATCGCTCTTATAAACCGCCAAAAAATGTTAACGGGAGTTCAGCGGACATCCAAGCCACCGAGAGTGATGTAACGATGAATTCTTCTCGACGAAAACGCCGCGCGCTCCGAGCACCGCCATTGGGGTTGCGCCAGCACGCCTCGCGTCCGAACCCGATCGTGGTCCTGATGTGAACACCGACGCCGCGACCGGTCCGGGGTGGCGGCACCGAAAGCATCGGCCCGCGCACAGCGATCAGTCGGTGATCCGGACGCGCTGCCCGCTCGCCGAGGATGCCCGCAGGGCATCGAGAACCTGCTGGCAGCGCCACCCGTCGACGAAGTTCGGGGCCGGAGAGGATCCCTCTTCGATTCCGCGACAGAACTCCCTCGTGAACAAGCGAAACGGCATCAGCCGGTCGTCTCGATCATCACTGAACGGCTCGAGCTCGGACCGAACCTTTAGTTCGGTGAGCTGATCATCGACACCGAGGCGCGCGCCGAGGACCGTGCCATGCGCCGGAGGATTGAAGCCGTGCTGCGGCGTTACCAACGTGCCGCCATCGCCGTAAATCGCGATCGTCGATTCATCCGCGAATGGAGCGTTTCTGGTGGCGATCATGTCAGCGACAACTCCACTCACGAACCTGAGGGTGAACCCAAAGGTGTCGTCTGCATCGGCCAACACCATGCCGTCGGCGCTACGCCGATTCGGGGTAAGGGTGCGAAGCGATCCCGACACCTCCTCGACCTCGCCGAACCAATGTCGGAGACAGTCGATGTAGTGCGAGCCGAGACCGAAGAGGAACCCGGCGCCGGAGTCCGCAGCGTCGCGGCTGGCCTGATACTCGGGAGGCTCGCTCGGGGGGGCCGTGACCGGGCCGCGGACCAGCCGCAGCAGCACCATCTTCGGATTGCCGACATAGCCCTGGTCGAGGAGCTCTTTTACCGACATCCTCCCGGATGCAAAGCGGAACTCGTGAGCGATCATCGCCGTGCGGCCACTCGCCGCGGCCAGATCGGCCATCGCCTTGGCCTCGGCCACATTCAACGCGAACGGCTTCTCGCAGATGACGTGCTTACCGGCCCGAAGCGCGGTGGTGACCATCTCGAAGTGGAGGCCGGGCGGCGTCGCGATGCTCACCGCGTCTAGGCCCTCCATCGCGAGCATCGCGTCGAAGTCGGTGAAGACCTCCGTAATCCCAAATGCCACCGCCGCTTCCTCGGCTCGTTCGCGACGTCGAGCCATTACGGCCACAACGTCGAGGCCTTCGCTCACGAAGGCGGGAACGTGCACCGCCGTACCGAACCCGACGCCAACCACCCCGATGCGAATCGTCATCTCACATCCCTCCCCGCGCCTCTCTGAGTGTAGGCAACGAGCTCTACGTCAAAGGAGTTGCCTCAGAGGGCAACGGGAGAGCAACCGGCTCGGCAAGAAGCGGCGTCGCCGACGACCCGGGTGCCACCGGCAGCGAGATCGTAAACGTCGCGCCGTGCCCTAGCTCGCTTACGACCGACGCGGTGCCGCCGAGGGAGTCCACGATCGACGCCACGATTGCGAGCCCGAGCCCCGCTCCGCCGCTCATCCTCGTTCGCGACGGATCGGCCCGGTAGAAGCGCTCGAACAGATGCGGTAGATGTTCCGGCGAGATGCCCGGACCCTCATCAGTCACTGACAAGAACACGTCAGATCCCCGCCGCCCAGCGGTAAGGGTGACCTTGGCGCCAGCTGGCGTGTGCCGGAGCGCGTTCTGCAAGAGGTTCCCGACGACTTGACGCAGACGTGGCTCATCACCGAGTACGACCAGGGGTCCGGCGACCTGCAGCACGACCTCGCGGTCAGGTGCGAGTACCTCGGCGTCGCTTGCACTGTCAGCTGCGATCAGGGCGAGGTCGACCGGAACCTCCTCGAGCGGGCGACCTTGGTCGAGGCGTGCGAGGAGGAGCAGATCGTCGACGAGGGAACCCATACGGATCGATTCGTCCTCGATTCGCCGCATCGCGGTCGCGAGGTCGTCGGGCCGCTCCGCCGCTCCTCGTCGAAACAGCTCCGCGTAGCCGCGGATCGAAGTGACCGGGGTGCGCAACTCGTGGCTGGCGTCGGCGAGGAACTGGCGGAGGCGGTTCTCCGAAGCGCGCTGTTCGTTAAAGGAATACTCGATCCTTTCGAGCATCACGTTCAAGGACGCACCGAGGCGGCCTACCTCCGTCGAAGGCTCCACTCGGTCGACGCGACGCGAAAGATCGCCCGCCGCGATCGCCCCTGCGGTCTCTTCTATGTCGCCCAAGGGTCGGAGACCGACCCGTACGACGAAGTACCCGAGAAAACCAAGCAGCACCAACAACAAGCCACCAACACCGAGATCTACCAAGATCAGCCGATGCAGGGTCGCGTTCATCGACTTGAGCGGAATCGCGACGACCGCGACGCCGGGTGTGCTGGTGCTCGTCCCGAGGTTGAACTCGACGATGTTGGTCGGGTAGCCGATGACCCGGTACTCAAAGGACGGATCTCCGACCGATCCGACGGTGAGGTAGGTGAAGCTGCCAGGCCCTGGGCCGCTGCCGCTCGCGAGGCGCTCGAGCCTCGCGGCACTGAGCCGTGGCTTTGGTCCCAAGAAGTTCTGGATCGGGACCTTTACGACCCCGGCCGTCGTGTAAGCGGCACCGTAGGTCCCTGCAGGGGTATTGGTCGTAAACCTGACCGCCCCGCCGTTTTGCAGCGCGGCCGCGACAGCAGGCTCCGCTGCGACGAGTTGCGCGTCGATCCCGCCGAGCAGGAATGACTCGATGCTCTCAAAGACGATGGCGTTCGCGGCGATCAGGCCAACGAGCACGACCGCGATCAGTCCCGTGACGAGTCGGGCCCGGAGTGAGATCCCTTGTAGCCAACGCCCCCGGTAGCTCGTCTGCGCAGCAGTGGACAAAGACGGGGTCACGCCGTCAGGCCGAGGCAGGAATGCGCAAACTGTACCCGGCGCCGCGGATGGTGTGGATCAGCGGCGGACTCTCGACGTCCACCTTCTTTCGCAGGTAGCTGATGTAGGTTTCGACGACGTTGGCGTCACCCCCGAAGTCGTACTCCCATACGTAGTCGAGGATCTGGGCCTTGGAGATCACCCTTCGAGGATTCATCATCAAGTAGCGGAGCAGCTTGAACTCGGTCGGCGTGAGCTCGATCGACCTGGTCCCGCGAAAGACCTCGCGTGTCTCTTCGTCGAGCTCGAGATCACTAAAGACGAGCTTGCTGCCGGCCTCAGCAGAGTCCGACGCGCGCCGCAGCACTGCGCGAACCCTGGCGAGAAGCTCTTCGAGGCTGAACGGCTTCGAGACGTAGTCATCGCCACCGAGCGTGAGACCTCGAACCTTGTCCTCGGTCGCGTCTTTCGCGGTCAGAAAGACGATCGGAACCCGACGACCCTCTTGGCGGACGCGACGGGCTACCTCGAATCCATCGAGGTCGGGAAGCATCACATCTAAGAGCACGAGATGCGGCCGAAACGTCGAAATCGCGTCGAGCGCCTGTCGGCCCGTCGCAGCAGACTGGACATCGAAGCCCTCATAGCGCATCGCCGTAGAGATGAGCTCAGTGATGTTCTGCTCGTCATCGACGACGAGCACGCGATTCATCGGTGATTCCATCTGCCCAGTTTGCCAAAGAGCGCTGGCGGATTCCTGAGAGGAACCTGCGAACTTGCCGAGATCTACCTGGCATCGATACTGCGAGCAGGTGGAACAACGAGCCCAGGTCGGGGCGGGCGACACTTGCGGCACGACAGGGAAGCGACCAAGATGGCGCACGAAACTGCAACATCTCGAGGTTTCCCCTGGCGAGCACCACCAGGGGGTGAAAAGGGAAGCCGGTGAGAGACCGGCGCGGTCGCGCCACTGTGAGCGGGGAGCGAACCCGAAGTGCGCCACTGGGACATCTCGTCCTGGGAAGGCACGGGGGAACGACGATCCGTGAGCCAGGAGACCTGCCTCGGGTTCATTCAGTCGTCCCTCGCGCCAAGGGAGCGGTCACCCGCCGAGACACCGGAGCGAAGGTCGGCCTTACAGGGCCGCGCTCTACGGCCGGAAGGGTTCGGCAATGCACGCATCTCGCACCTCGTCGCGGAGGTCACATCACCTACGGCGACGCCTCGGCGTCGTGGTAGCTACGGCGGTCGCACTTCTCGCACCGGTGGCGATCGCCGCCACCTCGACGGCGACGACTGCACGGGCCAGCTTCCCGGTGACATTCGAGTCAGCGACTGGTCCCGTGACCTTAAAGGCCGCACCAACCCGGATCGTCTCGCTCTCGCCGACTGCCACCCAGATCCTGTTCGCGATCGGAGCAGGCAAGCAGGTCGTCGCGGCTGACGACGACTCCGCGCTGCCCGCCGACGCGCCGCGCACTTCGCTTTCGGGCTACGCCCCGAACGTCGAGGCGATCGCGCACTATCAGCCACAACTCGTCGTCATCTCCTACAACCCGAACGGCCTCGCGGCCGCGCTCGCAAAACTCGGCATTCCCGTCCTCGACCAGGACGCGGCGAACACGCTGCACGACACCTATGGCCAGATCGACGAGCTTGGCAGCGTGAGCGGTCACCGGAGCGGCGCACAGAACGTGATCGCGAAGATGCGCACACAGATCGCAGCGATCGTCGCCAAGGCGCCCCAGTTCTCGCCCAAGCTCAGCTACTACTACGAACTCGATCAGACCTTTTACACGGTGACGTCGAAGACGTTCGTCGGGTCGTTGATGTCGATGCTCGGTCTGCGCAATATCGCAGACGCCTCCCCTGCTGCGGCGAGTGGCTATCCGCAGCTCTCCGATGAGTTCATCGTCAAGGCGAATCCGAAGGTCATCATCCTCGCCGACACGGTCTGTTGCGGACAGTCTGCAAAGACCCTCGCCGCTCGCCCAGGATGGCAGTCGCTCGCTGCGGTCCGCACAGGAGGTGTCGTCGGCGTCAACGACTCGGTGGCATCCCAGTGGGGCCCGAACGTGGTCACGCTCGAGCGAGACGTCGAGTCGGCACTGGCACATCTCGCTACGAAGGACCATGCGACCGACGCCAGCGACCGCACGTGAGCACGAGCTCGCTGTAGGTGCACTCCGCCGACGAGGAGCAACCCTCGCTGATCAAGGCGTCGCGCCTACGAGTAGGTGAGGTCGCCTGTGGGGTCGTCTTCTTGGCGCTTGCCAGTGCGGTGGCCATCAGCATCGGGCCTGCCGACCTTCCCTTTGGCGGCGTGCTGCGCGCGATCGTGGCGCGGATCCCAGGAACCGGAGTGCGCTCGGGCCTGAACCCGATCGACAACGGCATCCTCTGGGACATCCGTGCACCAAGGATCGTCCTCGGTGGGATCGTCGGCGCAACGCTCGCCATCTCCGGCGCGTCCTACCAGGGTGTCTTCCAAAACGCCCTCGCTGATCCGTACCTTCTCGGCGTGGCATCAGGAGCAGGCCTCGGCGCCACGATCGCCATCGCCGTCGCGCACGTCGGCCTCGGTGCCACGATCGGCTTGTTGCCGCCCGCGGCATTTTTGGGCGCAGTATGTGCCGTCAGCGCCACCTACACGCTCGCGAAGAGCGGCAGGCACCGCAACACCCAGAGCCTGCTCCTTGCCGGAGTAGCTATCGGATCGTTTCTCACCGCGATCCAGACGTTCGTCCAACAGCGTGCCGAGCCGACGCTGCAGCAGGTGTACGCGTGGATACTCGGCGGCCTCGCCACGGCCTCGTGGGGAGAGGTCGTCCTCGTCATCCCCTACGTGACGGTCGCCGGGGCGATCTTGTTGTCGTGCAGGCGGATCCTCGACGTGCTCGCAGTCGGTGACGACGAAGCGCAAAGTCTCGGCGTGAACCCGGCGCGCGTGCGCATGCTCGTCGTCGCGGCCGCCACGCTCGGCACTGCCGCGGTCGTCTCGGTGTCCGGCCTGATCGGCTTCGTCGGCATCATCGTCCCGCACACGATCCGGTTGGTGGTCGGTCCGAGTTACCGCCGGATCTTGCCGCTCTCGCTGCTGTTCGGGGCTGGCTTTTTGATCTTCGCCGATCTCGTCGCGAGAACGGTGCTCTCGCCAGCTGAGGTGCCGCTCGGCGTCATCACCGCCGGCCTCGGGGCGCCGTTCTTCCTCGTCGTGCTACGAAATGCCCACTCGCTTTGACGAAATCACCAGCTACCGGGACCAACGCCGCGACCGGAGTCGATCTCTTGGAACTCTCCGTCTCCTACGGAGAGCGGCTCGTCGTCTCCGCCGTCTCGCTTCGCGTGATGCCAGGCGAGTGGCTCGGTCTCATCGGGCCGAATGGAGCTGGCAAATCCTCGCTGCTGCGGGCAGTGGCTGGGCTCGTCGCACACCGCGGTACGGTCAGGGTTGGTCTGAGCGAGGACCAGCCGACGCGACGCCGTCTCTCCCAGCTGGTGGCGTTCTTGCCGCAACGCCCGGAGCTCCCGCCGACGATGACCGTCGGTGACTACATCCTGCTCGGCAGGAGCCCCTACATCCCACTGTTCGGAAACGAACGCGGACCTGACCATCGTGCGGCAGATGCCGTCGTCACACGTCTCGGCCTCGCGCCCTTTGCCGATCGCCGCCTCGGCGAGCTCTCCGGCGGCGAAGCGCAGCGGGTGGTGCTCGCCCGTGCGCTCACCCAGGGCGCTCCGGTGCTTCTACTCGATGAGCCGAGTGCGGCCCTCGACCTCGGTGAGGGACAGCGTGTCCTCGAGCTCGTCGACGAGCTCCGCCGAGAGCGTGGACTCACGGTGATCTCAGCGATGCACGATCTCGGCATCATCGGGCAGTTCGCGGACCGTCTGGCCGTACTCGTCGCCGGCAACTTGACCCAGGTAGGCCTAGCTAAAGAGGTCCTCACCACAGCGGCGATCGAGCGTCACTTCGGAGCGTCGGTCCAGCTCGCCGACGATGGCTACGGCGGCATCGTGGTGGTGCCGGTACGCCGCCGACCGACCAGCATGAGCCCACTCGGACCGCGCCGCGACCGAAACGAAGAGCCGATCTACTAGCTCAACGGGAGCGCTCTCGTTGTACGTGCTCGATGCGAAGCCCAGGAGCAAGCCCCTCCAACCTGGCGTGCGCCCCGGAAGCATCGACGTCTACCCGGTTGCCGGCGAGCATCAGCCCCCTGATCGTGAGCTTGTCGAGAAGGTCGGGGACCGCGGGCTGGAGTCGCACCGTAGCGTCAGGCACGTCGGGATCGAGCCCGATGAAAGATCGCACGAGCGAGATCAACGACGCTGCGGCCCAAGCCTGTGGTGAGCAGGCCGCTGGGTACGCGACTGGCGCCGCGAACTCCTCGTGCGAAAACCCACAAAAGAGCTCGGGCAACCGACCACCGAAGGTCTCCGCAGCCGCTATCAGCCCGAGCCCGATCGTCGCCGCCTCGTCGTAGAAGCCGTAACGAGTGAGGCCGGCGACGCAGATCGCGGTGTCGTGCGGCCAGACCGAGCCGTTGTGGTAGCTCATCGGGTTGTAGGCGGCCATCTTGGATGAGAGGGTGCGAACCCCCCAGCCGCTGAACAGCTCCGGGGAGATCAAGTGCTCAGCGACCCTGCTGGCGTGCTCGTCGTCGACGACGCCGGTCCAGAGCAGGTGGCCGATGTTCGAGGCCACTGCATCGACCTGGCGTTTCGCGCCGTCGAGCGCGAGCGCGAAGCAGCCCGACTCGGCTACGAAAAAGCGTTCGTTAAAGGCCTGCTTCAGTTGCGTCGCCTTCTCATTGCATCGATCCGCCGTCTCCTGGTCGCCGAGATGCACGGCTATATCCTCGCGGGCACGCCACGCGGCGTAGGTGTAGCCCTGCACCTCACAAAGCGCTATCGGCGTGTGCGCAAGCGTGCCGTCCGCGAACGCGATCGAGTCGGTCGAGTCCTTCCAGCCCTGGTTCACGAGTCCTTGTGACGAGAGTCGCTCGTACTCGACGAACTGGTCGCCGTCGCGATCTCCGTACTCCGAGACCCAGCCGAGCGCGAGATCGGCCGCTGGCAGCAACGCCAGCAGCTCCTCTTCGCCGAGCCCAAACCGGGCGGCCTCGCCAAGGAGACAGACGAATAAGGGAGTGGAGTCGATCGAGCCGTAGTACGCCGACCGACTGGGCCCCTCGGTACCACCGTCGATACGGAAGCGCAGCTCATGGAGGATGCGCCCAGGCTGCTCCTCAGTGGTGGTGTCGACTCGCTGCCCTTGGTGGCTAGCGAGGGCGCGAAGCGTTCCTGACGCCATCGAGGGGTCGAGCAGGAGACACATCTGCGAGGTGATCAGCGAGTCTCGTCCGAACATCGCCATATACCACGGGGCGCCAGCAGCGATGATCGCGTCGCGGTCGAGTTCCTCGTCGGAGATCCGCAGCGACCCGACGTCTGCCACCGAGCGGGAGAGCGCCCGTGTGAAGGACTCATCACCGCTCGCGAATCGCGGCATCGCGGCATGCCAGACGCGATAACCAGCCGCTGACGCGGACGGCCCTGGCCTCCCTTCGACGTGGCGCGGCGCAAGCTCGACATCGTCGACCCTGATCGTGAATTCGAATGGAACGCTCCATGAACCGTTTGGACCGAGCTGGACAACGAAGGTCATCTGACCTGGCCCCGCTTCGGCTTCAGGTGGCACCGAGACCGATAGGCGTCGGCGTCGATGTCCGTCGCGAAAGTCGAAGACCATCTCTTGGCGGACGACCTCGACAGAGTGGAAGCCCCGAGGGGAGAGCCGGTCCTCTTTGACCTCGAAGAGATGCGCGAAATCCGCGCCGACGTCGATGGAAAGACGCAGGTCGATCGAGTCTCGAGCGAGGTTTCGAAGTGTGAGCAGCTCGCTCATACCCTCGCCGACGTAGCGGTCTCGCGTCACGAGTAGGGCGGGATTGGGAACGATCGGGGTCGGTCGAAGACGCGTGACGAAGCTGCCACCCGCTGGATCGGACTCGATCACCGAGAGCGGAGCGGGCACCGCGCCGTTCACTCGGAGCCGCCAGATCGCCAGAAAGCGCGTATCGGCGACGAACAGGCCATGGCTGCCGCCGGAATCGATGTCGCCGACCGTATTCGAGATACAAAATGTCGTGCCGTCAAGCAACGTGACCGAGCCAGGGTTCATGCCGCCGCTCGCCGGCTCGAGCGCGAAGTTCCACGCATCGATCATCGAAGCTGCCTTTCTGCCTCACGAGCTACGACATGCTCGAAGAGGGCCACGTAGTCGGCAACCATGCGATCCTGGGAGAAGTGGCCTTCAATCGCTGCGCGACAAGCCACTCGATCGAGCTCGTCGAGGCGCTTGGCCGCTTCTATCAGCCCTGCCTCGTCGTTAGCGAGGAAGCCGGTGACGCCCTGCTCGACGATCTCGGGAGCGGCGCCGCGCCCGAACCCGAGCACCGGGGTCCCGCACGCCAACGCTTCGACCATCACCATCCCGAAGGGCTCGTCCCACGAGATCGGATTGATGAGCGCGACTGCGTCACCTAGCAGTTCCATCTTGTCGGTCGGACCGAGCTCGCCGACAAAGGTGACGTCGCCACCGAGCTGTGGACGAATCTCGGACTCGAAGAACTCTCGCTCGTCGACGGTGTGCTGCTTGCCGGCGAGCACGAGCGGCACGCCCGTCGCCCTCGCGACGGCGATCGCCCTATCGGGACCCTTCGACGGACTCATCCTGCCGAGAAAGACGAGGTAGCCGCCCCTCCCGCCGCCGACCGGGAAGGATCGAGGATCGAGCCCGTGGTGGATGACCTCAGCGATGGAGACACCGCACGCTGTCGAGGCCTGATGATGCGAGATCGCCACGACAGCGACGCTTGCGCTGACAGCGGCGAATCCGGTGCCGTAGGGAGGGGAGAAGGGATTGTGATTGGTCGTAGCGACGTTGCCACGTCGCCCGGCAAGGGCCACAAGCGGTCCGATGGCGGTGTGGTCGTGAATGACGTCCACGTCACGAAAGCTCTCGTAGGCCGAGACTGCGTGGTGGATCTCTACCGCCGAGCCACCTACGTCGACGCCTGGTGCAGGCCCTATGGCGGAGCGCAGCTCGACTGGACAGGTGCTGTCGACGGACGCGAAGAGCACGACCTCATGCCCGTGGTCCACCAGGCCGCGTGCAAGCACGTCCACGACGGTCTCGATGCCGCCGTAGCCGACCGGCGGCACTGGCAGCCATGGCGGGGCAATCAGTCCGATGCGGAGCGGGCGGCGAGGTGCGCTCGCGCCTTCGAGCGCCTCCGTGTCGATTCCCATCAAGCTCCTCTGCCGAAAAGACTCCAGGCGACCGATCGCCGAACCGTCCGTCCTCGCGGAGCGTACCTCTAAGCCGCTACCTGATCGCTGCAGCGCCTAGACCCGGGCCATATTGGCAAAGCGCGCATACGTGCCGACAAAGGCCAGCTCGACCTTGCCGATCGGGCCGTTGCGGTGCTTGGCGATCTGGATCTCGGCAGTCCCGCGGTCAGCAGAGTCGGGGTTGTAGATGTCGTCGCGGTAGATGAACATCACGACGTCAGCGTCCTGTTCGATGGCACCGGATTCTCGAAGATCGGCAAGCATCGGCCGTTTGTCAGAACGAGCCTCGAGCCCACGTGAGAGCTGGCTGAGCGCAATGACCGGGATCTCCAGCTCCCTCGCCAGGATCTTTAGCCCACGGCTGATCTCGGATATCTCCACCTGGCGGTTCTCCGCCCTGGCTCGACCACTCATCAGCTGGAGGTAGTCGACGACGACGAGCCCTAGGCCCTCGCGCGCCTTCATCCTCCTCGCCCGTGCACGGATGTCCATGACGGTCACGTTCGGGTTGTCGTCGATGTGCAACGGCGCGTTGCCAATTCGACCAATCGCGTTGCTGATCTTTGGCCAGTCCCCCTCGAGTAGTCGGCCGTTTCGCATGCGGGATGCGTCGACCCGCGCCTCTGCACAAAGCACACGCTGGGCGATCTCGAGATGCCCCATCTCGAGGGAGAAGAAGAGTACCGGCGTGTTCAGCACCGCGGCGTGCGCTGCGATTCCAAGAGCAAAGGCGGTCTTTCCCATTGACGGGCGAGCACCAACCACGATCAGGTTCGATGGTTGCAGCCCTGCGAGGTGTTCGTCAAGATCGGTGAATCCAGTCGGCACGCCGGTGATCGTGTCGCCCCTGCCGTAGAGCTCCTCCAAGCGGTCGAGGCTCTGGCTCAACAGCTCCTGGAGCGGCGCCACCGAATCGGTGGTGCGTCGCTGGGATACTTCGAAGACCATCGACTCGGCGCGGTCAATCGCCTCAGTGACGTCGCTTGGCAGGTCGTAGGCGATCTCGGAGATCTCCTGGGAGACCCCAATCAACTTGCGCAGCAACGCGTGCTCCTCGACGATGCGCGCGTAGCGTGCCGCAGAGGAGATAGCTGGCGTATTGGACTGCAGCGCGACAAGTGCGGCGGTTCCGCCGATGTCGTCAAGCACGCTGTTGCGACGGAGCTGCTCGGACACCGTCACAGCGTCGGCGGGCTCGCCTTGGCTGTAGAGCGTCGCAATCGCCGAAAAGATCTGGCCATGCGACGGACGGTAGAAGTCCGACGCCGAGCAGCGTTCGAGCGATGCAGCGATCGCGTCCCTACTGAGCAGCATTGCGCCGATCAGCGACTCCTCGGCTTCGAGGTTGTGCGGTGGCACCCTGCCTGCCAACGGGGCTTGACCGTTGTCCGAGGCTGACGAGGGGCGCGATCGGCGGCGACTCTCGTCGAGCGGCTGCAACATGATGGTTCAGTCTCTCCTGTCAGCCTTCTGAATCACTAGAGGCAAATCCAGGGGATATCGCGACCCTTTCGGGGGATATCTCCCGTTCACCTGTGCATTTCCCTCTGGTCATCGAAAAGCGCGATCCTGGTCGACGACAAATCCGAGACCCAATCGCGCTTCGTACCCTCGAAAACTACGAAGCCGATGTATCAGTGGTCCGGATTCGCTGCGATGACCGCGGCTTCGCGCCGCGGCGCGACCGCGATGGGACGCCATGTGCACGCTGATGGACGACGGTTACGGGTTCGAGCGGCTCGAAACCGCTCAGTTGCGACTCAGGCGCCAACAACCTCAAGAGCGAGCTGAAACTCTACGTCGGTGTGCAGACGGACGCGGATCTCGTGCGTACCGGTCGTCTTGATGGCGTCGTGGGACTGCAGCTTGTGACGATCGATCACCACGCCTGCCTGCTCCTCGACGGCTTCGACGATATCGATACCGGTGATCGAACCGAATAACCGACCCTCGCGTCCCGCCCGTGCCTTGATCGTGATCACCATCGGGACGAGCCGCTGAGCGATGCTCTCCGCGGCTTCGCGGTCCTTGGAGTCTCGAAGGTCGCGAGAGCGCCGCATGGCCTGGGCCTGGGACGCGATGCCGTTGGTCGCAGCGATCGCGGCGCCTCCTGGAATGAGGAAGTTGCGTGCGAAACCATCCGAGACATCGACGATGTCACCTCGTTTGCCGACCCCGATGGTGTCGGCGCGCAGTACGACCTTCACTCTGCACCCCCATCCGCGTCCTCGTCGGCCGCATCCGCGCCAACGAACTCGGCTTCCAGGCCGTCGATGTCGGCGAGCAGCTCGGCCACTGCCTCGTCCGCCACGTCGGGCGCGACAGCAGCGACCTCAGCCGCCTGGTACCCGGAGCCGCCGGCGCCTCGGCCGCCACTAGGTCGACCACCTGCTCCTCTGCCGCCTGGACGATCCGATGTCGTGCGTTGCGTGTAGGGCAGGAGTGCCAGCTCACGGGCGGTCTTGATCGCAACTGCCACATCACGCTGGTGCTGTGAGCAGTTACCCGACACTCGACGGGCACGAATCTTGCCGCGGTCGGACATGAACTTACGGAGGAGGTTCACCTCTTTGTAGTCGACGAATGCGATCTGGTCTTTGCAGAAAATGCAGACCTTCTTCTTCATCCGCCGCCCGGTGTCTTTTGGGGCACGTCGGGTGTTCGTGTTGCTGCCGCGGTCGCGGTCGTTGTTTCTCGCCATTTAGAAAGGCTCCTCGTCATCAGAGTAAGACGGCGGCTCGTTAGAGGTCGCCCGCGTCGCGCGAGACGGCCCCTCACTGCCTCCGGTGTTGTCGCCGCCAGGTCCGCGGCGCTCGTTACGTACGACCTGTGCTGTCGCCCATCGAAGCGACGGGCCGAGCTCATCGGCAATGACCTCGACTTGGGATCGCTTGTCGCCGTCTGGTGTCTCCCAGGATCGCTGCTCCAAGCGACCGGTCACGATGATGCGCGAGCCCTTGGTCACGCTCTCGCTCACGTTCTCGGCCATCTCTCGCCAACAGACGATGTTGAAGAACGACGTCGCCTCCTCCCACTCCTGGGACTGACGATTCTGCCAACGGCGATTAACGGCGAGCCCGAAGGTCGCGGTCGCCTGTCCGCTCGGTGTGAAGCGGAGTTCGGGGTCTCTCGTGACATTTCCGACCAACGTGATGCTGTTTCCCGGCATAATTTCTCCCGTGCTCTGCTACTCGCCCACGGGCGAGTCGGTTCTAGAGGCCGGGACGGTCGGCACTGGCCGACGACCGGCGACGCGATCAGGCTGACGGATCACTCGGTGACGAAGCACGTCGTCAGAGAGCGACAGCATGCGGTCGAGTTCCGCGACGACAGCAGGCTCAGCTGTCAGCTCGATGAAGACGTAGTTGCCCTCGGTCTTGTGATCCATCTCGTAGGCGAACTGGCGACGGCCCCAGCGATCGACGTGCCCTGGCTGTCCGCCACGGCTCTTGACGAACTCACCGATCTTGTCGGTGGTCTCGCGGACGACCGTTTCGTCCAACGTCGCGTCGAAAATTACTGCTACTTCGTATGGCCGCAAAGCGGCTCACCTCCTCTGGACCCAGCGGTTAGCTCGGGGCTCCGTCTCTCGGAGCAGGGGTGGGATTGCCGCGCAATCGTAGCCGAACCTACGCCCCGCCCTTTCCGGGCCGAGATAAGAGCCTCTCAGGCGGATGTCTCATCTACGTCGTCGAGGCCACGGCCGACGAGGCGGCGCTGTGGCCTACTCGAGGGAGCCGAGCCCAGGTGCGTGATACGTCTCGGCGTCGGATGGAAACGCCCCCGATCGAACATCGGCTGCGTAGGCCTCGATGCTCTGGCGCGCCGCAGCGGCGAGGTCGCCGTACTTTCGGACGAACTTCGGCGGCGTGCGGGTCGAGAGGCCGAGCACATCGTGGAGGACAAGAACCTGCCCGTCACAGGCTGCGCCGGCACCGATGCCGATCGTCGGAATGGCGATCGCCTCGGTAATCCGAGCAGCCACCACACCTGGCACGCCCTCGAGAACGATCGCGAAGCATCCGGCGGCACTCAACGCCTTCGCGTCCTCTTCGAGCTCGAATGCACTCTCCGGATCGCGTGCCTGTACGCGAAGGCCGCCCATCGCATGCACGGACTGGGGCGTGAGTCCCAGATGGCCCATGACCGGGATTTCAGCGTTGACGAGCGCACTCACGTGCGCCAGTCTTCGACGCCCTCCCTCGAGCTTGACCGCCTCAGCGCCCGCGTGAATCAGCTGCGCGGCGTTTCTCAAGGTGTCGGCGACGTCGATGTGATACGCCATCCAGGGCAGGTCAGCGATGACGAGCGCGTTCGGATGCGCCCGGGCAACGGCGCCGACGTGATGGCTCATCTCGGCAATTCCGACGTCGATCGTGCGTTCCAGGCCCAAGACGTTGTCGGCAACGGAGTCACCGACGAGGATCATGTCGACGCCTGCATTGTCAGCAAGACTCGCGAACGGCGTGTCGTACGCGGTGATCATCACGATCGGATCGAAGCCGTCGCGACGCTTTCGTTCCGAGATCCCCGGAGCGGTGACCTTCTGCATGGATATCCTCCGCAGTCCAGCGCCCGATGGCTGCCGGCAGCAAGGACAGCTTAGGGCCGGTTGACTTCGGCTGAGGTCCGGTTAGCTCCGGCCGGTCCGTGCCCGGCGACGCGCCGTCTGGGAGGTGAAACTACGAAGCAGATGGTTCCACCGACACGCCAGGCACACCTCGACGACGTAAAAGGCGATGTCGTCGGTCTTTGCAAGCTCTTTCAGCTCCGCTTGATTTTCAAGAGCCCTGCCCTGTGCTGGAAGCGTCCTACCAAAGGCGAACAGCACATTGACGAGCTTGGCCTCCTCACAGATCGGACAGTCAGAGTCTGTCGGCTGGCCCAAATTGGCAGCGACCCGCACCAGCTCGGGTTGGGCATCACAGACGTCGAGGCGAGATGCTTGGCCCCGCCGGACACTTCGCACCGCGGAGTCGCGAGCAAGGCGGTACTCAATCTGACCGAGCCCCGTTGGGGCGAGCTGATCCACCTCGGCTTCGGTTCTACTGCCCACGAGCTATCACGGTAGCCGCCCAAGCTAAACGGAGCGCACCTTCGATCGGCGTCGCCCCGATCGCGACATAGCGGATACACCTATCGACTCGATACATCGGCTACACTAAGTGCGTGCTCGAATTCGCGCTCCTCGGCCTTCTAAAAGAACGCCCGATGCACGGTTACGACCTGCGCAAGCGCCTCCGCGAAGAGTTCGGACCGCTATCTAACCTCTCGTACGGTTCGCTTTACCCAGCGCTCGCACGTCTCGAAGCAGATGGGATGATCAGCGCGCTCGACGTCACCACGACGACCTCACGACGAGATCCGATGCCGCTAACTGGATCTCTAGGCGGCGAACGGGCGGCAACAGTGGCGCGTCGGGCGACCCAGGTCGCTGCACTTGCGCTGTCGAGTCGGGGGACCAGGGGCAGGAAGGTCTACGAGATAACTTCTCGCGGCGAGGTGCTTTTCGATCAGCTGCTCGACGCCGAGGTGGCGAGCGACGATCCCCGGGATTTCACGCTCCGACTGGCGTTCGCCCGACATCTCAGTCCCGCTGAGCGCGTACGACTACTCGAGCGCCGACGCCTCGCCATTCTCGGCAGGCTGGACCGGGCAGGTCGCGCGCTCCGTCAACCCCCTCGATCCCTCGACCGATATGAGCAGGCAATCGCCGAGCACGCCGAAGACGTCGTAGCGAACGAGCTCGCCTGGGTCGAGGCGTTGCTGAGCGCCGAGGTAGCGCTTCAGGCTCACGACGCCGATCGCGATCTCCATCACGAATCGGGACTATCGACGGTCGGTGAGGTATTCGCCGAGCACGGTGAGCCAACAGGTCAGACAAAGGTGGCCCGCGTTCGCGCCGGTGCCGGAAATCAAGATGAGAGGAGCCACTAACCGTGGACCGAAAGATCAAGGTCGCGATCGCCGGCGTAGGCAACTGCGCCTGCTCCCTGCTACAGGGAGTGGAGTACTACAAGGATGCGAGCCCGACAGACTCCGTACCTGGCCTGATGCACGTCGCGCTCGGCGGCTACCACGTCCGTGACGTGGAGTTCGTCGCCGCCTTCGACGTTGATGCAGAAAAGGTCGGGGCCGAGCTCTCCAAAGCCATCTTCGCCGGACAGAACAACACCATCCGCTTCTCCGACGTTCCAGCCACCGATATAAAGGTCGAGCGGGGACCGACGCTCGATGGGCTCGGTCGCTACTACCGAGAGACGATCGACGAGTCGCCTTTCGAGCCGGTCGACGTCCGTCAGCGACTGATCGACTCCGGGGCCGAGGTGCTCGTCTCGTATCTCCCGGTCGGATCAGAGCAGGCACAGAAGTTCTACGCGACTGCGGCGCTCGAAGCGGGCGTGGCTTTCGTGAACGCAATCCCGGTCTTTATCGCCTCGGATCCGGTTTGGGCGAAGCGCTTCACCGACGCAGGAGTCCCCATCATCGGCGACGACATCAAGAGCCAGGTAGGCGCGACGATCGTTCACCGCATCCTCGCCAGGCTCTTCGAAGACCGCGGGATGGTGTTGGACCGCACCTACCAGCTAAACGTCGGCGGCAACATGGACTTCAAGAACATGCTCGAGCGCGAGCGCCTGGAGTCCAAGAAGATCTCAAAGACGCAGTCGGTCACCAGCCAGATCGACCACGGCATCGCGACGAACGACGTCCACATCGGCCCGTCCGACCACATCGCCTGGCTCCAGGACCGCAAGTGGGCCTACATCCGCCTGGAGGGCCGGAACTTCGGAGATGTCCCGTTGAACCTGGAGTTGAAGCTCGAGGTGTGGGACTCGCCAAACTCGGCTGGCGTCATCATCGACGCGATCCGCTGTGCCCGCCTCGCCCTTGACCGGAAGATCGGCGGCCCACTGCTCGGACCAGCGGCCTACTTCATGAAGTCGCCTCCCGTGCAGTACCGAGATGAGGAGGCACGGCTCATGGTCGAGGCCTTCGCGAAGAACAGCTAGGCGATACCCGATCAGCGCGAAGCACTGACTTTCGCGCCCGATCTCATCCAGGCTCGGCAGGCGGCGCGGGCGGACATCCGCGGCGGTCGCTCTCCGGCTCGCGTGATCGTCCGCGAACTCTCGCTAACGACACGTCTGCAGCATCACTGGTCGCGCTTGCGCTCTTCCCACCAGGACACGATGCGCTCTCGCGCCGCGTCCTCACCGATCAGCCCCTCTTCTAGACGGATCTCGAGGAGGAACGCAAGTGCCTCGCCAACGACTCGACCCGGTTGGAGTCCGAGCAAGGCCATCACCTGGTCACCATCGAGCTCGGGCCGGATCGCGCCCAAGGTTTCGCGCTCGCTTAGCTCAGCGAGGCGGACCTCTAGTTCGTCCATACGTGCTTCGAGTTCCTTGACGCGACGCTCATTTCGCGTGGTGCAGTCCGCGCGGGTGAGCTCGTTTAACAACTGCAGCAGATCACCGGCATCGCGGGCATACCGGCGCAAGGCCGAGTCCGTCCAGCCCATCGCGTAGGTGTGGAAACGAAGATGGAGCTCGACGAGCTTGGAGACCGCCGCTATGTCGTCGCTCGAGTATTTGAGCGCCTGCATTCTCTGCCGAGTCATTCGGGCACCTACGACGTCGTGATGGTGAAAGCTCACGCCGTTCGGCCCAAATGCACGGGTCCGAGGTTTACCTACGTCGTGAAACAACGCGGCGAGTCGAAGCGTCCGCTCCGGCCGCGTCTTTCCAACGACGGCGATCGTGTGAGCCAACACGTCCTTGTGTCGATGGATCGGATCCTGTTCGAGGCTGAGCGCGAGGAGCTCCGGCAAGAACTCCTGCGCGAGCCCCGTGTTGACGAGGAACCAGAGTCCAGTCGTTGGGTCCGGCAGCACAATCAGCTTGTCGAACTCGTCCCGGATCCGTTCGGCGGAGACAATCTCAAGTCGACTGTGCATCTCTTCGACCGCCGCGACTAGTGCTCGGTCAGGAGTCAGCTGATAGCCGGTGGTAAAACGAGCAGCGCGAAGCATGCGAAGCGGATCGTCGCTAAATGATTCGATGGGATCGAGCGGCGTTCTAAGTCGGCGATTCGCGAGGTCCCCGATGCCGTCGAAGGGGTCGAACAACTCAAGATCGGGCAGGCGGAGGGCCATCGCGTTGATGGTGAAGTCGCGTCGCGAGAGGTCGACGACGATGTCATCGCCGAATTCGACGTCGGGCTTTCGAGAGTCCGGGGAGTAGGCCTCGGCGCGATGCGACGTGATTTCGAATCGGCGCCCCTTCCTCGCGGCCCCGATCGTTCCGAATCTCTTGCCTTGGAGCCACGTCGAGCTTGCCCATCCCTCCACCAGATGCTCGATGGCGTCGGGCAAGGCGTCGGTCGTCAGATCGATGTCGGCCTCTGAAGCGTCAGCATCAGGTCCTCCAGGTCGCCCTGCGATGGCATCGCGGACCGGACCTCCGACGAGATACAGCGAGTAACCGCCGGCCTCGAAGCGCTTCGCCAACTCCTTTGTCTCGGCGATCACCGGCTGCAGACGTTTCGGGACCGTGGTCGGTGACGCGTCCGAGGTCGGCTCCAGGTGGCGGCCGCTCACTTCGACCACACCGCAAAGCCCTCGTCCTGCAAGCGTCTCGCGATGTGGGCAGTCACCGTCTCGGCTTTGTCATGATCTGGCACCGGTCGGCTCCCAGCGAGCGTGGCACCTGTCACGCGCTCAGTGGCGCGCCGCTCCCCTGCAAGCGCGGAGATCGTAGCGGCAGCTGCGATGCGAAGCGCGTCGTAGTCATAGCCGCCTTCGAGAAAAAACAGTCGCCTACCCGGCACCGCGAGTTCGAGAGTTCGCTCCGTCAGGTCTCCGAAGTCGCCCGCAGACAGGCCGAGATCAGTCAGTGGATCATCTCGGTGCGCGTCGAATCCGCACGAAACGAGCACCCACGTAGGTGAGAAGAGCTCCGCGGCGGGCACTACGACGTCGTCGAATGCTCGCCGGTACGCGTCGCCGGCGGTGCCGGCGGGAAATGGCAGGTTCAGCGTCGTGTTCAAGCCGGCTCCCACGCCACCTTCGGTCCATGCGCCGGTGCCGGGATAGTACGGAGACTGATGCATCGAGACGAAAAGGACGTCGCCTGAGCCGTAGAACGCCTCCTGGGTCCCGTTCCCGTGGTGCGCATCCCAGTCCACGATAAGTACCCGCTCGCCCTCAGCCACGAGCCGCGCGGCCGAAATGGCGATGTTGTTGAAGAGACAGAATCCCATCGCGCCCTCAGGACGGGCGTGATGGCCAGGGGGTCGCACGGCGAGGAAGGCCGAGTCGGCCTCGCCGGCTCGCAGGCGGTCGATCGCGTCGAGGCCGGCTCCCGCGGCAACCCGCGCCGCTTCTTCGGATCTCGTGCTCGTGGGGGTGTCTGGATCGAGGCGAAGCGACATCGACGCCGCCTCCGAGACCCTCGCGAGATGCTCAGGACTATGGACGCGCAGCAAGGCCGCGTCGTCCGCCGGGGTCGGCGAAAAGACCACAAGGTCACTGCCGAGTCCAACGTCCGCCACTCCTTCGAGAACCGCACGAAGGCGGTCCGGGCGCTCTGGATGACCGAGCCCAGTGTCATGGGCGACGAAGACATCGTCGTAGCCGAGCAGCACTCGCACGCACTGACCGTAGTCGCCACGATCGTGCCCGAAAGCGCCGGTAGGCTTCCGCCTCGATCTAGGAACGGAGGACCTTAAGGCCGTGCCGCTCGTCCCCGGACGACATCTCCACCGAATCGGTGCGCTGACTCTTGGCGCCCTGCTCTTTGTGTTGGCGAGTCTGACCACCCCGAGCCTTGCTGCGACGACATCGGGCGACACCGCCACATTCACGCTTGTTGCGCAGTCAAATGACGTGATTGGAAGCGGAAAACTCTCGTTCGCCGTAAGCGTGCGCGCGAACGTGCCGTCTCGGAACCTGCGTATCGAGGTGATGCTGTTCCCGAAGCTCAACAATCGAAGTGAGTACGACTCGACGATCCAAAACGTCGAACCTCCAGGCAGCGCATGCCTGAGCGGGACCGGCCCGATGCCCGTCACGAGAAACCCCGGCAATGCCGACGGCATCACGCGCTTCAAGCTCGCTGTCGAAGCTGGTGACAGCTACAGCCCGTGCTCACAGGCGAGCAAGACGCTCGTTCTCGGATGTACCCCCGGCACCTGCGGCGGGGTCTACCCGATCGAAGTCGCGCTAATCGACAAGCGAACCGACGCGGTTGTGCGGCTTTTTACGACACATCTCGTCGAGCTCGACTCCGCCGAGCTCTCATCGCCGCTGAACGTCGGTTTCGTGCTCTCGTTGGGCTCAACGCTCGAGTTGAGCCCTACCGGCACCTCGATGCTTACCAAGAGCCAGATCTCGGTGCTAACCGAGACGCTGGCAACGATCGCCTCGTATCCCGCGCTGCACCTCACGGTCGTGATCTACCCCCAGCTGCTCGCAGCGCTAAAGGCGACACACCCGACTCCGACGCGCCTGATCTCACGCCTACATCGGCTCATCGAGACGCGGTCGGCGACGCACTCGATCGAGCTGGTCGGAGCTCCGTTCACGCCGGTCGACACATCAGCTCTAGCAGCGGGCGGATCCACGTCGATCTTCAGTCAGCTGCTGAGCCTCGGCAAGTCAAAAACGAGCGGAGCGTTCGGCGAGGTCGCAACCGACGATACCTACCTCGCGCCCGCGCCGCTAACCGGAGAGGGCGCCGACCTCGTCACTGTGCACTGCATACGTCAGCTCATCTTGCCTTCTGGCTCCGCGCCGCCGCCGGCGAACGGGCTCAGCCAGACCGCTCCGTTGAGCCTCACCGAGAAGTCAAAGAGCTGTGGCGATACCAACTCGACGAGTCCGGCTACGCCGATCGAGGCATTCGTCACCGATTCGGCCAGCACCCTTCTCACGTCGCCTGCCGGTGCTCCGGTACTTGCCGCGCACCAACTACTAGCCGAGCTCGCACAGATCTACTTCGAGCAACCGAACGCGACTCCGCGGTCGGTTGTCCTCAATACGAGCGGGAGTATCGACCCGGAACTCTTAAACGTCGTCCTGAACGGATTGAACAGCGACGCGTATCTCCACGCGGCGACGATCGGCGAACTGGTCACGATCACGCCGGTAGCAGCGGCGAAGAGCACCGCTACCTTGACACTCCCTGGCCATGTGCTCACCTCGGATCAGATCGGGAAGAAAGAACTGGCC
>Ga0208357_1000962_pt1 | contig 21912 bp, 16 predicted proteins | sample NGESurdeep092012_6_FD_184487 | JGI IMG/M metagenome (GOLD analysis project Ga0208357, IMG submission 184487) | Arctic peat soil microbial communities from Barrow, Alaska - NGEE Surface sample F52-2 deep-092012 (SPAdes) | ecosystem: Environmental > Terrestrial > Soil > Wetlands > Peat ... | reverse complement strand
TGGGGCAGAAGATTTTGATCTCCGGCGGAGGTCGTTGCAACTTCACGAATATTTACGTGAAGGCGGAGAATTTTTTGAGCGAGAATCCGCACTTTGCGAAGTCGGCGATGGCGCGGTTTACGCCGCAGGACTTTGTGGCGCTGGTGGAGAAGCATGGGATCAAGTATCACGAGAAGACGCTGGGGCAACTGTTTTGCGATGACTCGGCGAAACAGATTGTGACGATGCTGGAGAAGGAGTGTGCGGCGGCTGGGGTGGAGACGCGCGTGGGCGTGACGGTGGGAAGAGTGCGAACCCACCCTGCCGCGCAAAAAGCGCGCGTCGAGGATGGGGCACCCGATCCAGTGGATGGGGCACCCGACTCTGTGGCTGATTCGGCGCGGTTTTCGGTGGAGACGAGTGTGGGGAGCTTTGCTTGCTCGTCGGTGGTGGTGGCGACGGGTGGGCTTTCAATTCCGAAGATGGGAGCGACGGGGTTTGGCTATGAGGTGGCGCGTGAGTTTGGGCATGCGGTGATTGAGCCGCGCGCGGGGCTGGTGCCGCTGATGTTCTCGGTGGGTGATCGGGAGCGGTGGTGCGACCTCGCGGGGCTGTCGACGGAGGTGGTGGGGAGCGCGGTTGCTTCTGCGCGCGAAGGGCAGAAGAGGATTCCGAGGTCGGTGAAAGAGGACAGGTCGAAAGTGAAGTTTCGCGAGAAGCTACTGATTACGCATCGTGGATTGAGCGGGCCGGCGGTGCTGCAGGTGTCGTCGTACTGGAGCGTTGGGGGTGAGGTGACGTTCGATCTGGCGCCGGGGAGGGAGGTGTTTCGGCCGCTGCTGGAACAGACGGCGGGGCGGGATTGGAACAGTGCTTATGCGGCGCTGCGGATGGTGCTCCCTACTCGGATGGCCGAGCGATGGGTGCGGGTGCGAGCCAATACGGGCGCGGGCGATTGGACGAATGCAGGGATCGCGAAGCTCGAAGCAGAACTGCATGCGTGGACTCTGCGGCCCGATGGCAGCGAGGGATTTGCGAAGGCGGAGGTGACCGTCGGTGGCGTCGATACGAACGAGCTGGACGCTCGCACGATGGAGAGCAAACGCGTTGCCGGGATGTATTTTATCGGCGAGGTGGTGGACGTGACGGGGTGGCTGGGCGGGTACAATTTTCAGTGGGCGTGGGCGAGCGCGGTGGCGGCGGGTGCGGCTGCGTAGCGGCCTTACTGCACGACGAGGGTGACGTTGACGGAGTGGTTGAGGCCGGCGGATGAGGCGACGACTTTGAGCGTGTAGGTGCCGGGAGGCGTGGGGTTCGTGAGGCCGGAGCCTCCGGAGTTGGGGATGGAGCGGCTGGCTCCGCAGCCGCTGAGCGCGCCGAGGGTGCATGCGAAGAACAGAACCAGCGCGAGCTGACGGAAGCGGCGGCGGCGCGAGGCCAGGGCGAGCGGCAGCAGGAGAGCGAAGACGATGAGGCTGCGTGGGGTGAAGGGCGTTGCCGGCTTCTTGAGAGCCGCGACCGCGACGTCGGTTTGGACGGTGACCGAGATCGTGGACGTGCCTCCCAGGGGAGCGATGGTGGGAGCGACGATGCAGGTGGAGTTGGCGGGAGCTCCGGTGCAGCTGAGAGCGACGTTGCCGGAGAGGCTGGCGAGCGAACTGAGCAGCATGGGGTAGTTGCCACTCGCGCCGCTGCCGGCGAGGGTGAGCGAGGTCGCGCCGGACGCGGTGAGGGAGAAATCGATACCGGTGCCGGAGAGGTTGGTGGTCTGGGCTCCGGAGGGTGCGTTGTCGGTGAAGGTGAGAGCGCCGGAGATGGGGCCGGGGGTCGCGGGGGCGAAGACGACGGTGAGGCTGCAGGCGGCCTTGACGGCCAGCGTTGCGCCGCAGGTGTTGGCCGCGAGGTTGAATCCGGTGGTCGGCGAGATTTTTGATGGTGAGCGGAAGACCTCCGTTGTTGGTGAGGACGAGGGTCTGGGCGAGTGCGGTGAGGCCGACTCCGGTGGCGGGAAAGCTGAGAGTGAACGGGCTGAGCGAGACTCCGGGGCCTGCAATGCCGATGCCGGTGAGGGAGACGGTCTGGTAATGGAACTGGTCGGTGATGGTGAGCACGGCGGACCGCGTGCCCGTGGTCGAGGGAGCGAAGGTGACGTTGAAGATGCAGCTGGCGTGGGCCGCGAGGGAGTTTCCGCAGGCGTTGACGACGGCGAAATCGCCGGGCGAGACGCTGGCGGAGATGAGCGTGAGAGCGACACCGCCGGAGTTGGTGAGGCTGATCTGCTGCGCTGTGCTGGTGGTGCCGATTTGCTGTTGCGCGAAGCTGAGGGCGAAGGTCGAGAGGGTGTCGGTGGCGGGCGCGTTGCCGATGCCGGAGAGCTGCGCTGTTTGCGTGGCGGCGGAGGGCGTGCCGCTGTTGTCGGTGATGGAGAGCGTGGCGGAACGAGCGCCGCTGGCGGTGGGCGAGAAGACGATGGAGATGGAGCAGGCAGTGGAGGGAGCGAGGGTCGCTCCGCAGGTGTCGGCGTTGATGAGGAAGTCGGTTGGCTCGCCGAGGATGACGGGGGTTTGCAGCGTCGCGATCGTGCCTCCGGTGTTGGCGACAGTGATGATCTGCCGGGCGGTGGTCTGGTTGACGATGGTGGCGGGGAAGGTGAGGGAGAGCGGTGTGAGGAGGATCGCGGCGGGTGCTGCGGCGGTGCCGTTGAGCGAGACTGTCGCCTGGCCGCCGGCGATGTTGGCGTAGATCATGAGACCTCCGGAGCGAGCTCCGGTGGCGGTGGGAGCGAAGACGAGGTTCACGGCGCAGGTGGCGTTGACGGCGAGGGTCTGACCAGCGCAGTTGTCGGTCTCCGCGAAGTCTCCGGTGATGGCCAGGGTGCCGAAGGTGACGGGACCGGTGCCGTTGCTGGTGAGGGTGAGGATCTGCGCGGTGGATTGCGTTCCAACCTGCTGGGAGGGGAAGGTGAAGGTGGTTGCGGAGAGGGAGAGGGAAGGCTGGGTGGCGGTGCTGGCGGTGAGCAGCGGCGTCTGCCAGAGGCCGCGGCCGTAGGTGCCGGCGCGCAGCATGCCGTGGCGTCCGTCTCCGGTGGGAAGATTGACGGCGGCGGCGAGCGCGACGACGGGGGAATTGGGCAGAGCGGTGCCGAGCGCGGTCCAGCAGTTGGTGGTGGAGCAGGTGGCAATGGCCTGGGTGACATAGACGGCGGTGTCCATGGCGACGTAGACGGTGTTGGCGTCGTTGGGGTCGACGACCAGCGCGTTGGCGGGCGCGTCGGGGAGGTTGGCGCTGACGTTGAGCCAGCTGCCGCCGAAGTTGCTGGAGCGATAGGCGTGCGGCACGCCGAAGCCCATCACGGTGGCGTAGACAGTGGCTCCGGTAGGATCGTGCGGATCGACCGTGATGGAGGAGATATCGAAGTGGCCGGGGTTGAAGACGTGGACGTTGGCGATGTCGTTGGTGACGGGAGCGAGCGCAGCGTCGGTCCATGCGATGGAGCTGGTCGCGGTGTTGGCGGAGGTGGTGACGAAGAGATGTCCGGCTTTGGCGTTGCCGCCATCGAGCGAACCGGAGATTCCTGCGTAGATCACCTTGGAGCCGGAGCTTTGCAGATTGGCGCTGACGACGCTGGGGCCGCCGGCAGCGATGGCGCGGATCAAGGGGCTGTACTGCGAGCAGGGAGTGGTGATGCCGCCAAAGGCCGGGCTGATCGCATTGGCGTTGGTCCAGGAAGAGCTGGTCGAGGCGGCGCCGCGCCAGATGCGGCAGGTGCCGACGATCAGGCTGGTGGTGAGGGCTGGATCGAGCAACGTCGGTGCATCGAGCTGGCTGGCGTCGCCGTTGACTTGCGGAGCTCCGATAGTGGCTGGGGGGAGGAAGTCCGGGGCGGCGCAGTTGCTGCCCCGCGGGCAGGCGACGAGGTTGACGCCCACTCCGATGGTTGCGAACCAGTTGGTGGGGGAGTTGGGGTCGATGGACGGGTAGCCTCCCTCGCCTGCGGAGAGTTGCGGCCAGGCTGTGAGGGTCGAGGCCGTGGAGGTCGCGGCAGAGCCGTTGGCGCCAAGACCGGCGATCAGGGTGTTCGCGGCGGTGGGGTTCTGGGCAAAGCCGACGACCTCGGCGAGCGAGCCTCCGGCGCCAATGGCGGGGTTGAGGTTGTCGAAGTGGGCGTTGTCGCCGGAGGAGCAGACGCTGCCAGTCTCTGCGACGCCGTCGAGCGAGCGCCACAAGCCGCCGTCGTTGCCCAGATAGACGAGGGGCATTCCGCTGGGCTGGGCTACGGTCGCAATGGCGTGCTGGGCGGCCGCAACCTGCGCGGGGGCGTTGCAGCCGTCGAGCGCGTTGGTGGTGTTGCGGAGGCTGCAGGCCGTGGCTCCCGACGCGATTGCACAGCTATAGAGGTCGACGGTACCGACGTAGAGCAGCGTGCCGTTCGCCGCTGCAGGGGCGGCGTTGAGCACGAGGTTGTAGCTTCCCTGGGTGATGGCGGTGCTGCCGCTGCCGACCTCCAGCGCGCCATTGTCGATGCGATGAGCGAAGGTGGGAGCGGGCGTTGCGCAGGCGTTGGAGGCAGCGTTGCAGAGGTCCTGCCAGAGGCCCTGGTCGAGGTCGTTGAGGTCGACGGTGAGGGCGTAGAGGTCGCCGGTGACGGGCTGGACGGCGAGGGTTCCGCGAAAAATGGGGCAGTTCGGGCGGCCCTGGCCGTTGGCTCCGACAGGACATAGCGTGGTGGTGAGGTTGGTGCCGGGCTGCACCAGCAGGCGCGTCCAGGTGGCACCGTCGGGCGAGGAGTAGTAGCCGTGGGAGCGCACCGCAGCAAAGAACTTGCCGCGCAGAGCGTCCCACACCACCGCGGTCGCGGCGTTGCCGATTCCCCCGGTGCCGAGCGGCTGCGGCTGCTGGATGACGGTTGAGCCGTCAAGGATCGTGGCCATCTTCCAAGTCTGTCCAGCGTCGGTGGAGTAGTAGAGGCCGGGGATGGAGGCGACGCTGGCGGCGTTGACGATGGCGGATTGCGGCGAGGTGGAGAAGGCAGCGACCACCAGCGCGGGGGTCGTGGAGCTGAAGGCGATGCCTGCGGTCGCGAGGCCGGTGAAGGAGTGGTTGCCGTTGGCGCCGTCGTGCGATTCCTGGATGAGGGTCCAGGTAAGGCCGCCGTCGGCTGAGCGCAGCAGGCCTTCGCCGTAGTAGGAGTCGGTGGCTCCGTTGGGATCTCCGGTGCCGGCCAGCACGATTGGATTGACGCCCGGCTGCACGGCGATGGCACCAATCGACAGCGACGGAATGACGCTGGTTCCCGCGTTCGCACTGAAGACCGGAAGCGTGTCTGCGAGCGGGGCGAAGGTAGCCGTGGAGAGCGCCCCGGCTGCGTTGGTCGACTTCCAGACGCCTCCTCCGGTGGTGCCAAGATAGACCGTATTGCCGGTGGCGTCGTTGAGGTCGGGAGCGATGGAGGTGATGCGCCCGGTGAGGTTGTTGTAGAGGGTGGAGGTGATGGAGCTCGGGCCCAGCGGCTGCCAACTGGCGGAGAGGTTGACGGTGCTGCGGGGGGAGGGGCGCAGTTGGGCTTGTAAGAGCGGAGGCGCGGCCAGCAGGGCGAGCGTGGCACAGAGGCGCAGACGCGGGAGAGAACGGCGGGGGACGACCGTGGTGGTCGAAGTGCGGAAGTGGGGGCTCGCGAAACGGCTCGGCGGCAAGCTGGTACCTGTTAATTCAGTTCGGGGGCCCTGATCCATACCTTGTTGATCGGATCAGAAGCCCTGCGGGATGAGGAAACGCTGGATGTTTCCTGGATGTTTCCAAGATGTTTCTAAGCTAAGTGTCCCAAATTGGAACGCTCACAATCGCATGGCGATTTGCAGTCGAGTGTATCAGTCTGGGACAGTCAGAGCGGTGTGGCTCAGCACCGCACGATGTTTGGAGCGGTGAGGCCACGGGTGGCGTTGCGGGTGTCGACGAAGAGCTTGCTGGCGGCGGTGAGCGCGGGGATGTTGTAGGCGGAATGGTCGGTTACGAGCAGGACGCAGTCGAACTCGGGCATGCGGTCGAGCGGCGTAGAGCTTGTTTTCAGCGAGTAATGGCGTCCTGCGCCAACCTCGGGGAAGTAGGGGTCGTTGTAGCTGACGGCGGCTCCGGCGCGCTGGAGGAGCTCGAACAGGACGAGGGCGGGGGACTCGCGGAGGTCGTCGACGTCGCGCTTGTAGGCGATGCCGAGCAGCAGGATCTTCGCACTGGAGAGCGCGAGGCCGGAGCGCTGGAGGGCGCGCTCGACGGTTTGGACGACGAACGCGGGCATGGCCTCGTTGACCTCGCCGGCGAGTTCGATGAAGCGGGTGGGCTGGTTGAATTGCTTGGCTCGCCAGCTGAGGTAGAAGGGGTCGACGGGGATGCAGTGGCCGCCAATGCCGGGGCCGGGGTAGAAGGGATGGAAGCCGAAGGGCTTGGTGGCCGCCGCGTCGATGACCTCCCAGATATCGATGCCCATGGCGAGGCAGAGCTGCTTGAGCTCGTTGACCAGGGCGATGTTGACGCCGCGATAGATGTTTTCGAGCAGCTTGGTCATCTCCGCGGCTTCGGTGGAGCTGACGATGACGGTGCGGTCGAAGATGGAGCCGTAGAGCGCGGCGGCAGCGGCGCTGGCGTCGGGACTGATGCCTCCAATCACCTTTGGAACGGCGTGGCGGGGGGTAGTGGTGTTGCCGGGATCTTCGCGCTCGGGGGAGAAGGCGACGAGGAGAGCGTCGACGGTGTTTGCTGTCGCGATTTGCTCGCGCTGCACGCGCGCGCCCGCTGGCCCGAGGCGTTCGAGCGTGGGCACAACGAGTTCATTGGTGGTGCCGGGCCAGGTGGTGCTTTCGAGCACGATGAGCTGGCCGGGGCGGGTGTGCGGTGCGAGCGCCTCGACGGTGCCGGTCACGAAGCTCATGTCGGGGGAGTGATCGGGCGCGAGCGGCGTGGGGACGCAGATGAGAATCGCGTCGCACTCGCGGAGTTCGACGAAGTGGGTCGTCGCAGAGAAGCCAGCGGAGCGTGCGGCGGCAATCTGTTCGGGGTGGATGTGATGGATGTAGGAGCGGCCGTCGTTGAGTGCGGCGATTTTGGTGGCGTCGATGTCGAAACCGGTGACGCGGAATCCAGCCTCTGCGAAGAGCAGGGCGAGCGGCAGGCCGACGTAGCCGAGGCCGATGATGGCGATGCGGGTCTCGCGCGATTCGACACGCTCGATCCACTCTGAAAGCAGGAGAGGGTTGCTCACGCGCGGGCTGGCTCGGGCGCGGCGAGCAGCGTGCGGCACCAGTCGACGGAGAGGGCGAGGCCTTCTTCGAAGCCGACGGAGGGGTTGTAGCCAAAGGCTTCGCGGGCGGCGGAGATGTCGGCGAGGGAGTCGCGGATGTCGCCGGCGCGGGGTTCGGTGTAGAGTGGCGGAGCGGTGTAGCCGGTGATCTTCGCGAGCAGGCGGTAGGTGTCATTGAGCGAGATGCGCTCGCCGCAGGCGGTGTTGAAGACGCGCCCGGCGACGCGTTCGGCGGGAGCTTCGAGCGCGAGGAGATTGGCGCTTACGGCGTTCGCGATGTAGGTGAAGTCGCGGCCCTGCTCGCCGTCGCCCTGGATCGTGGGCTGTTGGCCTTGGAGCATCTGCAGCGCCCATTTGGCGATGACTCCGGAGTAGGGCGAGTCGGGTGCCTGGCGCGGGCCGAAGATGTTGAAGTAGCGCAGGCAGACGGTTTCCATGCCGTAGACGCGGGCGTAGCTCTGCATGTAGAGCTCGCCGGCGAGCTTCTGCACGGGGTAGGGAGCGATGGGCTGCGGCGTCATGGTTTCGACGCGCGGGAAGCCGGGTTGATTGCCGTACGCGGAGCTCGACGCAGCGTAGAGCACGCGCTTGATGCCAGCGGCGCGCGCGCCTTCGAGCAGGTTGAAGGTGCCGTCCAGATTGGCGTAGTGGCTCGTCCTGGGGTCCTTCACGCTGCGCGGCACGCTGGGCAGCGCTCCCTCGTGGAGGATTGCGTCGACACCGAGGCAGGCGCTCGCAACCGCGCCGGCATTGGCTAGATCGGCTTCGATGAAGTCCACGCCAGCGGGGATGTTGCCGCGCTTGCCGGTGGCGAAGTTGTCGAGTCCACGTACGCTGTGCCCGCGCGCGAGCAGAGCCTCCGCAAGGTGCGAGCCGATGAAGCCCGCGACGCCGGTGATGAGATAGATAGCCATTTCGGAAAGTTTATCCCGTTAAGGATGCCGGGGGTGTGCGGTTTGCGATATTCGAATCGGAACGCTATTCTCCGCATATGAGCCGCATGCGTTGGGCTGTGCTCGTACTCATTCTGGCAATGGGCGGCCCGGGAACGCGGGCGCAATCGCCCTGCGAGGCCTGTGTCGGAGGGCATCCTTCCGAGGACACAGTATCCGCTTGGCTGCGGTCGGGCGAACCGCGGCTGGTGGCGTGGGGTGCCACGTTTGCGCTGCAACGCAAGGATGAGTTGCTGATCCCGGAGATGTTTGGGTTGGCTCGGAATTGGAGTCCGTTGCCCAGACAAGCGGTGAAGGCTGACGGGGGCCTGCGGCCCCGGACGGACGAGGAGATGCAGCGGGGTGACGCGATGGCCGCCGTGCTGGATGCTCTCATCCAGATGCATGTGACTCTCGATCTGGATGTGTTGCGCCTGCTCGCGGCTGATTTCCCGGCGCAGGCCATTGTGATGGCAGCGAGAATGCCTCCGGAGGAGGTCCAGCCCTTGATGATGGAGTGGTTGGCGTTACCATCCAAGCCTGAAGAGGGTCGGCCGAATGCGTCCTTACGACGTTCCGCGGCGGCGATGCTGGCCCTGCATCCTGCTCCGGGATTTGCTGCGGAGTTGATGCGCGGAACGCATGCGTGGATGACGCTCGCCGTGACTACGCCGGACGGAGAGGGAACGGGTCGGACCTCGGTAGGTGATTGTGGGGCTGGAGCAGTCCGAGCGGCACGGTTAGGTTGGCCCGTATTGAATGGGTACGGTGTACGCGAAAGCCATCATGATGATCCCGCGGAGATCCTGATTCCGGGGATCGATCCGATCAGGGTGAACCGGGGCCCGCAGGTTGGCGCAGGCTGCGGCTTTGGCGTGTATTTGAATGATCGCCAACGGGGCAGACTGATGGCACAGATGCTCGGTATTGCGCCGAAGGACCTGGCGTGGGGCCAGCATGGGGTGATACGCATCACGTACCAGTCGGACGCGCAGTTTGTGAGCGAGGTTCAGGCGAAGATGGAGGCTGAAGAGCTCGCCATGCAAGATACGTTGCAGACCCTTGAAGACAAGGGGCTGATCACTGGTGCGGAACGTGCATCGGCTCTGCCGCAGGTCGAAGTCTGGGCATGGGACCAGCGCAGCACGGAGCCGAATCGACTGCCCCAGCCAGCGTTTCGGTATGCGAATATTCGCTGGAACGACGGCGAAAATAGCTGGGAATTTGACCAGACGTGGTGATGAGCGCGCGAGCCGCTACCCATGCCGTCGTATGGATGCCGGACGCTGTTCCTCCCGCCGGGTCAGTAGGTGCGGACGGTGAAGTCGATGACTTTGGCCATGTGACTGTCGAATTTGCTGATGCTGCGGGTGGGGGAGCGGATGCCGCGAAACTGCACCCAGACCTCATAGTCGACGTTGCCGTTGAGGCGCTTGAAGTTGTAGTGGCCGCTCGCGTCAGTAAGGTAGGTGACGACCTCGCCGGAGGCGGTGTTCCGCAGTTCGACGACGGCGTTGCGAATCGGTTCGCGGCCAGTGTCGGTGATGGTTCCGGAGAGGTTGCGCACCGAGGGCTGAGCCATCTTCTGCGCCCAAGCGGGCTCGGCTCGCAGCAACAGCGCGGCCGCCCCGAGCAGGATTCCCGCTGCGATGCAGGTCATCCCTTTGGTCCGCCATCCGTGTTGCGCGCTGGTCTTGATGGTCATGGGACCCTCGTCGTTGCGGGGAAGCTGCGCTCAATTTGCCGGGAAGCTGCTCTAGTAGCTGTGACCGAGGATCGCGTGGGACTCGTAGGGTTCTTCGAGGCGCTTGATCTCGTCGGTTGTGAGTTTCAGTTGCAACGACTTCAGAGCGTCCTCCAGTTGGTAGAGCTGGCTCGCTCCAATGATAGGCGCAGTGATGCCGGGTTTGGACAGAATCCAGGCGAGCGCGACCTGCGCGGGGTTGACGTGGCGGGTGGCGGCGATCTCGACAACGCGGTCGACGACGTTGAAGTCGGCGACGCGGTAGTACAGGCTGTGACCGAAGTCGTCGGTGCGGGCGCGGACGGTTTCTGTTTTGCCGTCGCCGCGTTTGCGCGTGCCGGTGAGGAAGCCTCGCGCCAGCGGGCTCCACGGAATGCAGCCCACGCGCTGGTCGAGGCACAGCGGAATCATCTCCCGCTCCTCCTCGCGATAGACCAGGTTGTAGTGGTTCTGCATCGTGACAAAGCGAGCCAGCCCGTTCGTTGATTGGAAGTGGAGCATCTTCTGGAACTGCCACGCATACATGCTCGACGCGCCGAGATACAGCGCCTTGCCTGCCTTCACGACATCGTGCAGCGCCTCGCAGGTTTCCTCGATGGGAGTGAGCGGATCGAAGCGGTGAATCTGGTAGAGGTCGATGTAATCCACGCCGAGGCGCTTGAGGCTGGCGTCGATGGACGCCATGATGTGTTTGCGCGAGAGGCCGCGGTCATTGGGGCAATCGCTCATCGGGTTGTAGACCTTGGTGGCGATGACCAGCTCCTGGCGGCGGGGCTGGAACTCGCGCAACAGCTTGCCGGTGATGCACTCGCTTTCGCCGATGGAGTAGACGTCGGCGGTGTCGAAGAAGTTGATGCCTGCCTCGACGGCGCGCTGGATGATCGGCCGTGCCTCGTCTTCTTCGAGCACCCACTCGCGCCACTTTTTGCTGCCGTAGGTCATCATCCCCAGGCAGAGCGGAGAGATGCGTGCGCCGGTGGCTCCGAGGTTTACGGTGGGCATCGTGGTGCAATCGGTTTCGTCCATGCGTATTGGACGCAGAATGTGACTGCCGGGTTCCAGAAGGAATGTGACTGCCGGGTTCCAGAAGGAACTGGCCTACCCGGCGAGAGGCGATGGCATCTGAAGAGAGCAGGAGACGCCGCGTGCGCGTCATCGGCTGCTCACGAGCGGTCAACGGGCCCCTTTACAACGCGTACGCGGCGAGCCTCCGAAGGTTGCGAGAGGATTTTCATGACATCACGACATTGGAATCGGTACACACAAACTCTGCGGGTAGGCGCGATTGCGGCTTCCCTGATGGTGGCTACATGCCTGCCGGCGGCAGCCCAGCATCGTCATCAAGACAATCGCCGCAATGACAACTTTTATCAGGGTGCTCGCGATGGCGGCCGTGGCGGCGACTATAACGGCCACTACGATAGGGGCAACGATCATCGCGACTACAACAACCGCCGCGATGACCATCGCGACTACAACAACCGCGACTACAACCAGGGCGGCATAGGGCCCGGCCAGGGCGCAGCCATTGGTGCCGCCGGTGGAGCGTTGCTGGGAGCGCTCTTCGGTGGCGGGTTGAAGGGAGTCATCGTCGGCGGAGCAGCCGGCGCGGGTATTGGCGCGATCGCCGGTCAGGGCAACCAGAATAACCACCACCGGCAGTACTACGGCGGCCAGCCGTACTAGATTGGCTGGCCTCTTTCGAGACTTTGGATTAAGCAGCGAAGCGATTTGATGAATGCGAGAGGATTGAAATGAAGATACGAGCGGTAATAAGTGGAGCAGTAGTCGTGGCGGGTTTGGCGATAGCGAGCGTTCCCGCGGTGGCGCAGCAGCAGCCGTCGGAGCAGCAACCATCGCAGCAGCACTCCGAGATTGCTCCGGCTTCGGCGGCGAATGCGCCTGAGGCCAATGAGGTCAAGTACACCAACGCGGAGTTGATCCCACTGACGGTGCATCAGGCATGGCTGAAGAGCGGGAAAAACGAGGACGCTTTCTTCGATATGGTGACGCAGTTAGCAGAGCTGTCGGCGCAGGATCGCGACCTGCAGCTGCCGCAGACCGCAGCCGCTGGACGGCGCGTCGGAGCGATGATCAAGCTCATGGCCAAGAAGGACACCGACCAGCTGCTCTATGCGGTGGTGGATGCGGCGGTGCGGAAGGTTGGCACGCCGCTTCCGGCAGTCGCCGCGGCGAAGTAGTCTGGGCGCAGGATCCGGCTCAGGCCTTCGGGTGGATCCAGAGGCCGGTCCAGGTCTCGGAGACGATGATGCTGTTGCCGGGATTGCGAGGGTCGTAGCGTACCTGCACGGATTGGTCGAGGCGAAAGCCGACAACCTCGTTGGGGAGGGTCGTGACATCCTGCGCGCAGGTGTAGGTAAGTCCGGCGAGGGAGTAGCTGTAGACGAGGACTTCGGGGGAGGGGGAGACGCTGTCCTCGTTGGAGAGGGTGCGGGCGTCGAGGATGACGCCGTCAGTGATGCGGCCGCCAAGGGCGAGCTCCTCGCGGCGGCGGCGTTCAATCTCCTCTGACGACAGTCGGTGCGCGGCGATATACCACCACACGCCACCCGCAACCACGGCGACTCCCGCAGCGATTCCGCCGATCAAACGCGGGTCCTGGCTGCGCAAGTTTGGGTTGCGAATTACATGCGTCAGTAACTGGAGAATCGGTTTCAAGGGCTTCAGATGCACAGTAGAACTCTCATAGGAAGCATAGCCCAGCGCACCTGTCAGCGGTGCGTTCTTGTCCCGCCCGAACCGCGCAAAAGGGTTCCCTGCGTGGTTCGCGCGCCGTACGGCGATATACTGCGGTGTGCGAACCATGAAGAAAACTACGATGCGGGAGATGGCCACAGGCCACCCGCTGGATCTGGCTGATGGACGCCGCGTGCGCTCGACGACGGTGATCTGTGTGCGTCGCGGCAATGCGATGGCGATGGCAGCGGATGGCCAGGTGACGCTCGGATCGACCGTGATGAAGCATTCGGCGAAGAAGATCCGGCGGCTCTACAACGACAAGATTCTAGCCGGATTTGCTGGGTCGACTGCGGACGCATTCTCGCTGTTCACGCGCTTCGAGTCCAAGCTGGAGCAGTATGGCGGCAACCTTGGGCGATCGGCTGTGGAGCTGGCGAAAGACTGGCGCACCGACAAACTGTTGCGGCAGTTGCAGGCTCTGCTGATTGTCGCCGACGCGAAGCAGATGTTTCTGCTCTCGGGCGACGGCGACGTGATTGAACCGGATCCCGTGGGCGACCCGGCAGAGGGTGGCCTGATTGCGACGATTGGCTCGGGAGGAAGTTTTGCGCTGGCAGCGGCTACTGCGCTGATCGAGAACACGCCGATGAGCGCGCGCGAGATCGTCGAGAAGAGTATGAAGATCGCCGCGGAGATCTGCATTTATACCAACCAGAGCATCGCGATTGAAGAGCTGAAGGTGGCGGAGTAGATGGCAATTTATTTACCAGGCACGGCGGAAGACCAGGCGCTTTCGCTGGATGAGATGACGCCGCGTGAGATTGTGGCCGAGCTCGATAAGTATGTGGTGGGACAGGCGGCGGCCAAGCGCGCGGTGGCCATTGCGCTGCGCAATCGCACTCGCCGGCAGAAGCTTCCGTCCGAGCTCGCGGACGAAATCATGCCGAAGAACATCCTCATGATTGGCTCGACCGGCGTGGGTAAAACGGAGATTGCGCGGAGGTTGGCGAAGCTGACCAACTCTCCGTTTCTGAAGGTGGAGGCGTCGAAGTTTACAGAGGTTGGCTATGTTGGCCGCGACGTCGAATCGATCGTGCGCGACCTCGTGGATATTGCCATCGACATGGTGCGGGCGGAGAAGCTGGACGAGGTGGAAGACCGCGCCGAACTTGCCGCCGAGGAGCGTCTGGTGGACCTGTTGGTGACGCAGGGTGGGGGCTCGGTTGAGGGCTCTGCCTCTCGCATCCCTGACGCAGAAAAAGGTGCGCCCGATGGCGTGGCTGCTGTTGGCGAAGAGAAGGCTGCGCCTGAACAGGAAGCGGCGAAAGAGGATGCGGAGAAGGATGACCTGCCTGCGGCGATACGGCTGGCCATCGTGTTGAATGAGAGGACAGACGCTGAGCGCACTCGTGAACGAGAGCGTCTGCTGATCGAGTTTCGCGAGGGCAAGCTGGACGACCGCATGGTCGAGCTGGAGACTCGCGACCGTGCGCAGCCGCAGATCGAGGTGCTGAGCAACGCTCCCGAGGAGCTGGACCAGAGCGGCATCAAGGATCTGATCGCGAACATGTTCGGGCAGCGCACCCGCAAGCGCCCGATGAAGGTGGCCGACGCGTTTGAGTACCTGACGCAGGAAGAAGAGTCGCGGCTGCTCGACATGGACCACGTGGTGCGGATCGCGGTCGAGCGCGTTGAAGATTCGGGCATCGTGTTCCTTGACGAAATCGACAAAATCGCAGGGCGCGAGGGTGGGCACGGCCCCGACATCAGCCGCGAGGGTGTGCAGCGCGACATCCTGCCCATCGTCGAAGGAACGACGGTGAACACCAAGTACGGCATGGTCGCGACCGACCATATTCTGTTCGTCGCGGCGGGAGCGTTCCACGTCTCCAAGCCCAGCGACCTGATCCCCGAACTGCAGGGCCGGTTCCCGATCCGCGTCGAACTTTTGCCGCTGACGGTCGGTGATTTTCTGCGCATCCTCACCGAGCCACGCGCGTCGCTGACCAGGCAGGCGATTGCGCTGCTTGAGACCGAGGGGCTCAAACTGGAGTTCGCACCCGAGGCCCTGGAAGAGATGGCGAGCTTCGCCTTCCAGGTCAACGAGACCACCGAAAACATCGGCGCGCGCCGCCTGCACACCATCATGGAGAAGGTGCTCGATGAGATCAGCTTTGAGGCTCCGGACATTGTGAAGGCCGCCGGAGGGCCGGTCTCGGAGAAGGTGCCGGCGTTGGTGGAGCGCACGGTGAAGTCGGCGACGGGCGAGTCCACGACGGAGCGCGTGCTGATTGTCGACCGCGCGTATGTCGAGAAGCAGGTTGCGGGCATTGTGAAGAATCAGGACCTGAGCCGCTATATCCTTTAGCCGCGGCTATTCTTTAGCTGCGGAACTATCCTTCACCCGCGCCGCGATCCCATAGCTCGGCACCCAATCCTCTAGCCGCGATATGCTGAAGGAGACCCACCCATCGCACCGATGACCAGACTCAGGCAACGAGGAAACCAGTGAGATCGCAAACCCTGCGCCGCGCCCTGCTGGCCTATCTCGCGCTGCTGATACCCATCGCGTGGCTGGCGACGAAGTTCGATCCCTACCAGGTGGACGGCGATGCGATGGCGTACATGGACATCGCGGACCTGATGCGAGGGCACCACTGGGCAGGCGTGGTCAATGCCTATTGGCACCCGCTCTATCCGGCCTGCATGGCGGTTGTGCAGCGGCTGTTTCATTCCACGCGCGGCGACGAACTGCACGCCTACTACGTACTCAACTACGTTATTTTTCTGGCGTCGGTCGGTGCGATGCTGGCGTTTGTTTCAGCGCTCGTGAAGCTGCGCAAGCGGATGACGCCGAACGCCGATCAGAATGCCGGAGTCGGCCCGCTGCTGGGGTTGAATGCGCTGCGGTTGCTGGGCGTGGCGTTGGTGGTGATTGCGTCGCAGCGGGAGCTTTCGATGGGCAAGATTCGGCCCGACCTGCTGCTGCAGGCCCTGATGCTGGCGGCCTTTGCGATGCTGCTGCAGGCGCTCGCGACGGAGAGCCTGGTGTTCGCGCCGCTGATGGGATTGTTCTTCGGCCTCGCGTATCTCACCAAGTCGTTCGCGTTCGTCGTCGCGCTGCTCACGATTGCGCTGATGGTGGTGTTTCAGGCGTGGCTGCAGCGGCGCAGGCCCGTTCGCGTCCTGGCTGCCGGAGCGCTCGCGCTGGTGGTGTTCGCGGCGGTTGCGGGGCCTTACGTCACCGCGCTGTCCAGGCAGAAACACCGCTTCGACTTTGGCGACTCCGGTGCGCTGAACTATGCGTGGTACGTCAGCGGCACGGTCAAGATGCACCTCGAGCCGTGGATGACCAACGACTTCGGTTCGGCGAGCGTGCATCTGATTCATCCTGAGAAGCAGCTGCTCGCGCACCCCGGCATTTATAGCTATCGCGCCGAGCCTTACGGCACGTATCCCGCATGGTTTGACCCGACGTACTTCCACGAGCGCATCGTTCCAGCCTTCAATGCTAAGCGCCTCGTGCATCGCGATGTGCGCAATGCCGTGCTCAGCCTGCGCTACCTATTCAACCATCCGGAGGCACCGATTCTGCTGGCGCTGCTGCTGCTCTGCGGCGCGCGGTTCGGTTCTGGCGACTGGCGGCACAGGGCGTTCTGGCTGCCGCCCCTCGTGCTCGGGCTGGCAATCTGGGGCATCTACGGTCTCGTCAATATTGAAGAGCGCTACGTGACACTGGCCTATCTGCTGATCATGCTGCCGCTCTTCGCAACACTGCAAGCAAAACCGCAAACACCGTCGCAGATAGTTGGCACCGACACCCCATGGCTGCGCCGTTGTGCCACTGCGATGGTCGCGCTGCTGGCCTTTCTCGCGCTCGGCGAAAGCCTGCGCATCGCCCTCGAGGAACGCCGCGATCAGTCCAGCGCAGGCCTTCCCGCGGCGTGGTATGCGCCCAACATCTTCGGCGCGGCAAAGGCGCTCAACGCGCTCGGCGTGGGGCATGGCGACGAGATCGCCTGCATGGGCACGATCGCCTGTCTCAACGATCCCTACTGGATGCGGCTGGCTGATGTGCGCGTGCTCACCGAGGTCTACAATCCCGACGGGAAACATCTGCTTGAAGAGTTCGAAGGTCTGCCCAATCGCGATCAGGTCGATGACGTGCTGAAGGCGCAGGGTGCCAAGGTGCTGGTCGCGGCCTTCGATCCCGGCGAAATGACCGGCCGCACGCCAGCGTCAGCAGGATGGATCCGGCTGGGCGAGTCTGACCTTTACGCGCTGCCGTTGAATATTCCAGCGCCCGCGCGCGCGACGCCAGCGACGCTGCCGTGGGACACTACAGGAGATGCCGCGCCGTGAGTGCGGCTGGGGGAGAACGCATTGAGTACCGACGCTGAGGACGCAAGAGGTCGCACCATCGTTGCTGCCGGCATGGAGTCGGCCGCCAGCCAGACCCCGTCGGTGGAGTTGACCGTGGTGATGCCCTGCCTGAATGAGGCGGAAACGCTGGCGGTTTGCGTTGACAAGGCTCTCGCAGCACTGGCGGCGAACGGCATTGCGGGCGAAGTCGTGATCGCCGACAACGGCTCTACCGACGGCTCGCAAGAGATTGCTCTGGCCCACGGAGCGCGCGTTGTGCCGGTCCCTCTGCGTGGCTACGGCGCCGCGCTCAACGCTGGGATTCAGGCCGCGCACGGCAAATATGTGCTGATGGGCGACGCCGACGACAGCTACGAATTCGCCCACATCCCGCGCTTCCTCGCGGAGCTGCGGGGCGGCGCCGACCTGGTCATGGGCAATCGTTTTCGCGGAGGCATCGGGCCCAAGGCTATGCCGCCGCTGCATCGCTATCTCGGCAACCCGGTGCTCAGTCTGCTGGGCCGCAAGCTGTTCCACGCTCCCATCGGAGATTTCCATTGCGGCATGCGAGCGTTTAGCAAAGACGCCTACGCTCGTCTCCGCCTGCGCACCACGGGCATGGAGTTTGCCAGTGAGATGGTGGTCAAGGCATCGCTGCTGGGGCAGAAGATTGTTGAAGTGCCGACCACGCTCCAGAAGGATGGCCGCAGCCGTCCGCCGCATCTCAAGACCTGGCGCGATGGCTGGCGGCATCTGCGTTTTCTGCTGATGTATTCGCCGCGCTGGCTGTTCCTGTACCCGGGAATGACGCTGATGTTGGTGGGCCTCGCCCTGATGGCGTGGCTGCTGCCGGCGGAGCGCCCGCTGGGCCACCTGAATCTTGGCGTCGACACGCTCGCTTATGTCGCCGCCGCGGTACTGCTCGGCTTCCAACTCGTCTTCTTCGCCGTGGCTGCGAAGGTCTTCGCCATCACCGAAGGCCTGCTGCCAGAGGACGAGAGCTTCGACCGCTGGTTCCGCTACATCACGCTCGAAACCGGACTGATTGTCGGTGTGCTGATGGTGCTGGTGGGCGTCGGGATTGCGGTGTCGTCGGTGGTCTCGTGGTCGCATGCGGGCTACGGTGCGCTGCCGCCGGTGCAGATGATGCGGCGCACGCTGCCTGCGATGCTCTGCCTGATGCTGGGTACGGAGATCTGCTTCGCCAGCTTCTTTTTGAGCCTGCTCGGATTGAAGCGCCGGTAGAGCATTTTCCCTGTACGTGTAGTTCGAGGCCTCGACTGCGTACGTCGTTTTTCCCCAAGAAAAACGGCACTCGCATGCTTCGTCCGACCCACGGTAATAGGGAAAATGCTCTAGCCTGGACCCATATCCGGATCCATAGAAAGGCCGCCTCGATTGAGGCGGCCTTTCTGTTGGTGTGAGCGAATTCGGAATTTACCGCTGAACGGCTTGCGGCTTGGGCAGCGCTGCCAGGCGCTTTTCCAGCAGCTTCTCGAGATCCTCGAGCGACTTTGAGAAGCCCTCGATGCCTTCCTTCAGCTTGTCGTGAGCCATGCGATTCTCAGCGTGCATCTTGTCGAAGGTCGCCTTGTCGACGACGATCTTCTCGATCGGATCCTTCGCAGACGTCGCCGCATCAAGCTTGCGCTCGAGCTTGCCTTCGGTCGTCTGCAGCTCCTGGAGCAGCTTGGGCGCAATGGTCAGCAGATCGCATCCTGCCAGTTCGATGATCTCGCCCATGCTGCGGAAGCTCGCTCCCATGATGACAGTCTTGTAGCCGAACTTCTTGTAGTAGTGGTAGATCTCGGTGACCGACTTCACGCCGGGATCTTCCGCGGGAGCGTAGTCCTTGCCGGTGTCCTTCTTGTACCAGTCGAGGATGCGGCCGACGAAGGGCGAGATCAGTGTGACCTTGGCCTCGGCGCTGGCGACGGCCTGGTGCAGACCGAAGAGCAGGGTCATGTTGCAGTGGATGCCCTCTTTTTCGAGGATCTCAGCGGCGCGGATGCCCTCCCATGTGGAGGCGAGCTTGATGAGCACGCGTTCCGGGCCGATGCCGGCTTCCTTATATTGCGCGATGATGTCGCGGGCGGTGGCGATGGATTTCTCGGTGTCGTAGCTCAGACGTGCGTCCACCTCGGTGGAGACGCGGCCCGGAACGATCTCCAGGATCTTGCGGCCAAACGCGACGGCCAGCGCCTTGAACGCGGCTGCGGCGACATCCTTGTCGGAGGCGTTCTCGCCAGCCTTCTCGCGCGCATTCTGCAGCACATCGTCGACGATGGACTGGTATTCGGGCATGCCCGCGGCGGCGGCGATCAACGAGGGGTTGGTCGTCGAGTCGGTCGGCTTGTACTGCTTGATAGCGTTGATGTCGCCGGTATCGGAGACGACGGTGGTCATGGACTTGAGCTGATCTAAAAGATTCGCCATATAGGCTCCTATGCAAACGATTGTGGGCGCAAGCTGCGCGACATCATCAATTATAAATCCCGCGCTTTCAAGTGAGTAAGATGCGGCTCCGAGACGTCGGGTTCGGCGCATTGCGGGTACCCGGCCCAACACTGTGCAGAATGAACCACCCGGGCGCCTCGCAACCGATAGATAATGAACGCATGCCCGAAGGAAAGCACCCCGACCATCATCACGACGACACCGGCCCGCACACGCCGCACGAGCAGCGGAAGCCCTACTACCTGCGAGCCCACAAGGACTGGAAGTTCTGGGTCGGCGTGCTGTTTCTCATTGCAGCGATCACCATTTATGTTCTGTCGCTGGATCTATCGACCGTGCCGCACCCGCACACCTAGGCCCGTTTGGCGATCAGGTTCTCGTAGAGCTGGATCGTCTGCGCGGCGATGGCGGTCCAGGAGAAGTGCTCTTCCACGCGCTTTCGCCCCGCCTCGCCCATTCGCTGTGCCCTGGCGGGGTCTGCTAAGAGCTGGGTAATTCGCGCGGCGAGGTCCTTTGCAAACTGCTCCGGGTCCGCCGGGAAGGTCGTCACCGGATCGGCCTCGAAGGCAACCAGGTGCCCGGTTTCGCCCTCGACGACCACCTCCAGAATGCCTCCCGTCGCGCTCGCCACCACCGGGGCCCGGCACGCCATCGCCTCCAGGTTGATGATCCCGAACGGCTCATACACCGACGGGCAGCAGAAGACGGCGCAGTGCGAATACAGCTGAATCGCCTCTTGCTTGGTCACCATCTGCTCAATCCAGACGAGGTTATGGCCGGTCCCGGTGGGGTCGCCGGTGGCCATCGAGTGGCCTCCTTCAGGAGTAAAGTTTTCGATGGCGGCGTGCTTGCTGCCGGGCGTAAACCGGCGCACCGCCTCCACCTTCGCGCGCATTTCGGCGGCAATCTCGGGCGTATCGGGAGCCCCTGCGCACAGCACAATCTGCGTGCCCGGGGGGAGATATTGAATCGCCTCGACGAGGTGCGTCACGCCCTTCTGCCGCGTGATGCGCCCCACGAACAGCACGTACGGCTTCTCCGGATCGACGCCATACTTCACCAGCGCGCTGGTGTCCGGGGTGTACTGATATTGCTGCAGGTCGATGCCGTTGTAGATCACGTGAATACGGCTCGGATCGACATCGAGATACGCCTTCAGGATGTCGTCCTTCGTGCCATTCGAGACGGCGACGATCGCATCCGCATCGAGAATCGCCGTGCGCTCCATCCACGAACTCAGCGCGTAGCCGGTGCCCAGTTGCTCGGCCTTCCACGCCCGCAGCGGTTCCAAAGAGTGGGTGGTGAGCACGAACGGAATGCCGTACAGCTTCTTCGCCAGAAAGCCCGCCATCGCGACGTACCAAGTGTGCGTGTGGATGACGTCGAGTTTGTCCAGATGAAGATTCTGTAAAAGATTGAGCGACAGCGCTTCGAGCGCGCCCTTGAACTTTGCCGTCGTGCCGTTTGAGATCATCGGCCATGGCTGCTCGAAGTGGACCTGCAGATGCGCGCCGTGCGGCAGTTGAGGATCGTGCAGGCTGTCGGCCTCGGGAGTCTCTCCCCACGCATGCACATCGACCTCGATGGTCTTCGCCAGCTCGCGCGATAAATACTCGACATGCACCCCTGCGCCACCGTAGACGTACGGCGGATACTCCCGGGTCATCAGGCCAACACGCATACAATTACCCCCAAGTTAAAGCTGCAGCGAACAGTCTAGCGCGCGCGGAGGAACCAACGGTAGCTGTTGCTTGGATGCTCCGTCCCGTACAGTAGTCAAATCCTCTTTGTGCAGGAGAAATCGTGGTCCGGTTCAGATTACTTTGTGCAACGGCGGTGGTTTCGATAGTCGGCAGCAGTGCCATGACGTGGGCGCAGACGCCCGTAAATGCGACCCAACATGCGACGACGGAGGACAGCCGCCTACGGGCGATCTATACCGCCGAAGATGCGTGGCGCAAGGCGCAGCGCGGCGCTCCGGATGAGGATCACCCGCAAAAGATTCTTGCCGAGCTGCCCAGCGTCGACGCCGCGACCCAGCAGGCCGATCTCGCGCACTGGCAGGGTGTGCTGCGCCATGTCGACGCCCTGAAGCCGACGGCTCTCTCGCCCGACGAGCGCGTCAACTACCAGGTCTTCCGCGCGCAACTCATCGGCCTCATCAACGACCAGACGTTCCGCGAATACGAGCGTCCGGCGAACTCCGACTCAACCTTCTGGTCGGACGAAGAAGAGGTCACCCGCGTCCCCTTCAAGACCGAGCAGGACTACGTCAACTACATCGCGCAGCTGAAGGATATTCCTCGCTACTTCCGCGAGAACATCGCCAATATGCGCGCCGGTCTCGCGCGAGGATTCACCCCGCCGAAGGTCACGCTGACGGGCCGCGATGCGTCGCTGGTTCCGGTCGCCGACGCGGCGAGCGCAGAGAGCACCGTCTACTTCAA
>Ga0208357_1000961_pt1 | contig 21916 bp, 16 predicted proteins | sample NGESurdeep092012_6_FD_184487 | JGI IMG/M metagenome (GOLD analysis project Ga0208357, IMG submission 184487) | Arctic peat soil microbial communities from Barrow, Alaska - NGEE Surface sample F52-2 deep-092012 (SPAdes) | ecosystem: Environmental > Terrestrial > Soil > Wetlands > Peat ... | reverse complement strand
GAGCGAGGCGGCTGCCGTCTTGGCCAGCCGCGCGGAGACGCCGATGCGCAAGGCTCCGGTGACGAGCTTCAACAGAGCCCAGCGCCCGGTCTCATCGAGTGCGTCCAGCCAGCGTGCCATCTGCGCCGGCATTTGCGCTTTACCGAGGGTCGAGAGCGTTTCGACGACATCGGTCAAGGTCGGCATTGAGTTCGGGCGATGGTGTGGGTCGGCGGGCCACATCAGCGCCACCGTCTCCGACAAATCGCCGACGTAATCGTAAGAGAGCGCGAACAGCGCCGGATCGCTGCGCTCGGTGATGAGCGCCCGGACCATACCGGCCTTGGCGTGCCTGAAGCTGAGCGCGCCGGTCAGCGCCGCGAGCGCCCAGCCGCGCTCGGGATCGGGCGTCGTGTGCAGGTAGTCGGCGATCAGCCGCAATTTGGCATTGCGGCCGGGCTCGTAGGCGAGACGGTCGAGCAACTCGGCGAACTTGTTCATGCGCCGCTCTCGGCTCCCGGCGCTTCGTCATGCTCCTCCTCGTCGCCATAACCGACGATATCGAGCGGTCTGGCCTTCAATCCGCGCGCGGTGCACCAGTGCACCAGCGCATCCTCCTGACCGTGCGTCACCCACACTTCCGAAGCGCCGGTGGTGGCGATGGTCGACGTGAGCCCGTCCCAATCGGCGTGATCGGAAATGACAAGAGGCAAGGTCACGCCGCGCTGGCGCGCACGAGCCCGCACGCGCATCCAGCCGGATGCGAAGGCGAAGACCGGATCGGGGAAACGCCGCGACCACAGGTCGCCCATGGCGCTCGGCGGGCAGAGCACGATGTGACCGGCCAACTCGCTCTTTTTGGCCCCGCGGACAAGTTCGAGGGAGCCGAGCTCGATGCCGCGGCTCTCGTAATACCGGGTGATCTTCTCCATCGCGCCATGCAGATAGATGGTCTGGTCGTGCCCGGCGGCGCGTAACAGCGCGATGACGCGTTGCGCCTTGCCGAGCGAATAGGCGCCGACGAGATGCGCGCGCTCGGGAAACAGCGCGACCGAATGCAGGAGCTTGCCGATCTCGCCGTCGGCGTCGTGATGGCGGAACACCGGCAGGCCGAACGTCGCCTCGGTGATGAACACGTCGCAGGGCACGAGCTCGAACGGAGCGCAGGTGGGGTCAGGGACATCCTTGTAGTCGCCGGAGGCGACGATGCTCATGCCGCCGCAGGCAACGCGGATTTGCGCTGAGCCGAGCACGTGGCCGGCGGGGTGAAAGCTGACTTCGGCGCCGCCGAGCGAGAGCTTTTCGCCGTATCGGATCGGCTGCGCCGATCCGGCGAAACCCTCGCCATAGCGCAGACGCATGATGTCGAGCGTCTCTTGGGTGGCCAGCACGGCACCATGCCCCGCGCGCGCATGGTCGGAATGGCCGTGGGTGATCAGGGCCTTTTCGACCGGGCGGGTCGGATCGATATGGAATCCCCCAGGCTTGCAGCAGACCCCGGACGGGGTGGGGACAAGGATGTCTTCGGGACGCATCGCCTATAAATAGGCATGATGCCGGCCGATGGGGATGGCCGGAACTTCTGCAACAGGAATTGCCGTGGCCGATGTCCGCCTGCCCACGCTACTGTCTTCGAGCGACCTCGTTCTCGACCGCCGCTTCGAATGGGCGCGCGAGAGCTTTGCAATGGGCGAAGCGACCGCCGTGTCCGATCTCTTGGCGGACGTCGTGCGGTTCGCGCCGCGTTTCGCCCCGGCTTGGTTCCTGCTGGCCGAGGCGCGCGAGGCGCTCGGCGATCGTGCCGGTGCGATCGATGGGTTCCGCGAGGCCCTCGCCGCCGACGATCAGGACCGGCAGGGTGCGGCGGTCAGGCTGACGCGGCTCGGTGCGCTGCCGCCCGTCGCGATGCCGAACGCCTATATCCGCTCGCTATTCGATGGCTACGCCGCGAGCTTCGAGGATGCGTTGGTCTGCGGGCTTGGTTATCGCGGGCCGGAATTGTTGCTAAGCGCGCTCAAGCGCACCGGTATGCCGAAGAGTCTCGGCAGCGTGCTCGATCTCGGCTGCGGCACGGGGCTCGCCGGCGCTGCCATCAAGCCGCACAGTTGCCGCCTGACCGGTGTCGATCTGTCGCCGCGCATGCTCGCCGCGGCACGGGTGAAGGGCGTCTACGACCGGCTGGCCGAAGCCGAATGCATGACGTTCCTGCGGGAGGAATCACTTGCCGGAGCGCGGCACGACCTTGTCCTTGCCGCGGATGTCCTCATCTACTTCCACGAATTGACGCAGGTGCCGCGGCTGGCGCTGCCGGTCATGGCGCCCGGCGCGCTCATCGCCTTCAGCGTCGAAACCCATGACGGCGACGGCATCGTGCTGCGCGACACGCTGCGCTACGCGCATAGCGAGGCGCATGTACGCCATGCACTTATGCAGGGCGGGCTGGAGCCGCTCGGTCTCGATCGCGTCTCGATCCGCACCGAGAAGGGCGCGCCGGTACCCTGCCTCGTAGTCGTTGCACGCGCACCGTCCTGACATGCCACTGCTCGACCGCATCGAGACGAAGCCGCAGCTTCTGCCGAACGTATTCATACGCTGGTTCGAGCAGCGCGGCTGGACCCCGCGCGCGCATCAGCTCGAACTGCTGGCTAAAGCAGAGCAGGGGCGCTCGGTACTGCTGATCGCGCCGACCGGTGGCGGCAAGACCTTGGCCGGATTCTTGCCGACGCTGGTGGAATTGCATGAGCAGGATTCGCCACGCGCACAGCGCGCTTCCGCCGCCCTCGAAGGGGACGGTCACGGAGGGCGGAAAAAGAAACTCCTCGCCACAGGCCGCAGTATTCGCCGCGAAGGTGGATTGCACACGCTCTATATCTCGCCGTTGAAGGCGCTAGCGGTCGACATTGCGCGCAATCTCGAGACGCCAGTCCGCGAGATGAACCTGGCGATCAGGCTCGAAACGCGTACCGGCGACACGCCGGCCTCGAAGCGGCAGCGGCAGCGCCGCGACCCGCCCGACATTCTTCTGACGACGCCGGAGCAGCTTGCGCTGCTGCTCGCCACCGCCGACGCGCCCTACCTGTTCGGTTCGCTCAAGCGCGTCGTGCTGGACGAGCTGCATTCGCTGGTCACCTCGAAGCGCGGCGACCTGCTGTCGCTCGGCCTCGCCCGCCTTTATGCATTGGCGCCACAACTCACCACCGTCGGCCTCTCCGCCACCGTGGCCCAGCCGAACGATCTCCGCCGTTTTCTCATGCCGCAGCCACTCAAGGGCGAGCATCTCGCCGACATTGTCATCGGCCAAGCCGGCGCCCAGCCGCGGGTGTCCATGCACGACACCGCCGAGCATTTGCCGTGGGCCGGGCATTCGGCGCGGCATGCGCTGACTGAGATCTACGAGCTGATCAAGACGCACAAGACGACGCTGGTCTTCGTCAACACGCGCAGCCAAGCGGAATTCCTGTTTCAGGAATTGTGGAGAGTCAACGACGATAACCTCGCCATCGCGCTGCATCACGGATCGCTCGACGTTGCGCAGCGACGCAAGGTCGAGGACGCGATGACTGCCGGCAAATTGCGTGCGGTAGTGTGCACGTCTTCGCTCGATCTCGGCGTCGATTGGGGCGACGTCGACCTCGTCGTCAATGTCGGTGCTCCGAAGGGCTCGTCGCGCCTATTGCAACGGATCGGCCGCTCCAATCATCGGCTCGACGAGCCGTCGCAGGCAGTCTTGGTGCCGGCGAACCGCTTCGAAGTGCTCGAATGCCGCGCCGCGCTCGACGCAGTCGCCGAGAATGCGCAGGACACGCCGCCTTTGCGCACTGGCGCACTCGATGTACTCGCGCAGCACATTTTAGGCCGCGCCTGCGGCGAGCCGTTTCACGCCAACGACGCCTACGCCGAAGCGCGCGCCGCGGCGCCCTATGCGGGGCTCACGCGCGCCGACTTCGACGCCGCGCTCGATTTCGTCGCCACAGGCGGCTATGCGCTGAAGGCTTACGAGCGCTTTGCCAAGATCAGGCAAGGTAAAGACGGCAAGTGGCGCATCACGCATCCGCGCGTGGTGCAACGCTACCGCATGAATGTCGGCACCATCGTCGAAGCCGACATGATCAAAGTGCGGCTGGTGCGTTCGCGCAAGTCAAGTGCGATGATTCCGCGCGGCGGGCGGCTGCTCGGCGAGGTCGAGGAATATTTCATCGAGACGCTGACGCCGGGAGACACTTTCGTCTTTTCCGGTGCGATCCTGAAATATGAAACGCTGGTGGAGGGCGAGGTTTACGTCTCGCGCTCGAACGCCACCGATCCGAAGGTGCCGGCCTATGAGGGCGGCAAGTTTCCGCTGTCGACCTATCTCGCCGCGCGTGTGCGCGCGCTGCTCGCAGAGCCCGACGCGTGGCGCGGTCTGCCAGACCAGGTGCGCGAATGGCTGGAGGTCCAGGAATGGCGCTCGCTGCTGCCAGGCCCGCGCGATCTGCTGGTCGAGACTTTCCCACGCGGCGGCAAGTTCTATCTCGTCTGCTACCCCTTCGAGGGCCGCCTCGCACATCAGACGCTCGGCATGTTGCTGACGCGGCGGCTCGAGCGGGCGCGCATGAAGCCGTTGGGCTTCGTCGCCAACGAATACGCACTGGCGGTCTGGGGCCTCGGCGATCTCGCATTGCGGATCCAGCGTGGCGACCTCTCGCTTGCGCAATTGTTCGACGAGGACATGCTCGGCGATGACCTTGAGGAGTGGCTCGCGGAATCGGCGCTTATGAAGCGCACGTTCCGCACTTGCGCCATCATCGCAGGCCTGATCGAGCGGCGCTTTCCCGGCGAAGAGAAGTCGCGCCGGCAACTCACCATCTCAACCGACCTCGTCTACGACGTGCTGCACAAGCATCAACCCGATCACCTGTTGTTGCGCGCCGCGCGCGCCGACGCCGCCTCGGGCCTCTTGGACATCAAGCGGCTTGGCGAGATGCTCTCGCGAATCAAGGGCCGAATCGTGCACAAGGCCCTCGACCGTGTCTCGCCGCTTTCCGTGCCGGCACTGCTGGAGATCGGCCGCGAGACAGTCTATGGCGAAGCGTCCGACGCGCTTCTCGCCGAAGCCGCCGACGAGCTGATCAAAGAGGCAATGCAGTGACGTTTTCTCCCGCTCATTCCCGTGAAAGCGGAAACCCAGCGCAGACCGGTTTTCGGCTTACGCTGGGCCGAGCGGATCACATTGTCGCCGTCGCCGGAACTTCGCTGATCGCTGACCCGGCCGGCGTGCTTTATTGGCCTGAGCACGGCCTGCTCGCGGCCGCCGATCTGCATCTGGAGAAGGGCTCGAGCTTCGCCGCGCGCGGCCAATTGCTGCCGCCTTACGATACCGCTGTGACGCTGGCGAAACTGACGCAACTCGTGATGCGCTACGCGCCGCGCGTGGTTGTCGCGTTGGGCGATAATTTCCACGATCGCGGCGGTGCGATGCGCATGATGAGCGGGGATCGCGATGCGCTCGCGGCGTTGCAACGCGGCCGCGACTGGATCTGGATCACCGGCAACCACGATCCGGAACCGGCCGAGGGCGTCGGCGGCGCGTTCCATGAGCGGTTCACAGTTGACGCACTCGTTTTCCGCCATCTGCCAGGCAGCGGCGCCGGCGAGGTCTGCGGTCACCTGCATCCGTCGGCGCGCATCGCGCATCGTGGCCGCTCGGTTCGCCGCCGCTGCTTCGCGGGCGACGACAGCCGTTTGGTGATGCCGGCCTTCGGCGCCTTCACCGGCGGCCTCAACATCCGCCATGCCGCCTTCGCCGACTTGTTCGGCACGCTCAAATTCACCGCGCACATGCTCGGCGCCGACCGGCTCTATGCCTTCGCTGCGAAGCGGTGTTTGCCGGACTGATCAGGCCGCTTGGCGGAACCGAATGTGTGGCAAGCGGTCCCGCCCGCGTTTGAATAACCGGAGGATCACCATGCCCGCACCGCGTTTCACCCTGATCGGCGGCCCGACCGTCCTGATCGAGGTCGCCGGCTTGCGTCTCCTCACCGATCCGACCTTCGATGGCCCGGGCGATTACAAGTTGCCGCACGTGACCCTCACGAAGACCGGCACGCCTGCCGTGCGCGCCGATGATATCGGCGCCATCGATGCAGTGTTGCTCAGTCACGATCAGCACAGCGACAATCTCGATCACGGCGGCCGTCACATCCTGACGAAGGCCGCCAAAGTGGTGACGACGGAGGCCGGCGCCAAGCGCCTCGGCGGCAACGCTCAGGGTCTCGCGCCGTGGCAGTCGACTGATTTGAAGGGGGCGGATGGACAGCGTCTGCGCGTCACCGCGACGCCAGCGCGGCATGGCCCCGCGGGCATCGAGCCTTTCTCCGGCGATGTCGTTGGCTTCGTGCTGGAGACCGAGAGCATGCAGCCGATTTACGTGACTGGCGACACGGTCTGGTACGAAGGCGTCGCTGAGGTGGCGCGGCGCTTCAAGGCTGGCATCGTGCTGCTTTTCGCGGGCGCGGCGCAGACACGCGGGCCCTTCAATCTGACCATGAACGTCAATGACGCCATCGAAACCGCGCATCATTTTCCGGATGCGGTGATCGTGCCCGTGCATTGCGAGGGCTGGGCGCACTTCAAGCAGACCTGCGCCGATCTGCACACGTCGTTCAAGGCGCTCGGCATCGACGGTCGCCTGCGGCTGCTGCCGCCGGGTGTGCCGACGGAGGTGGTACCGTTGCGCCCTTAGACCCCCGGCGCGCCAAGCCTCAAGCGGTTGCGCCGCGTGACGAGCCGGACCGGCTAGTCGCGCCGGAACGCAACGCTGGCGAGCCAGCCGATCGCCAGCGCCGCGGTCATGGTTGCCAGACCATAGAGGAGGCCGTGGTTCTGCGACGCCTCGACGACGTATTGCTCCACGCCGGCTTTGGTCACCGCGAACGAGGTTGCCGTACGCCCCACCATGGCGCCCTGAGCGAACAACTTCACGTCGACGTCGAAGCGTCCTGTCGCCGCATCGGCCGGCACGGGGATCGATGCTCGGAACACGGTAGGTGTGAGGAAAGTCACCGCCGTGGCCGATTGGCTGTAGAGGTGCTGCTGCTCCTTCAAGCGGATAAACGCCTTGCGGAACGGATCGTCCGTGACCGTATCGGCGAAGTCGGCGCCGACCCGCTGCGTCAGGATGAAACTGTCCATCCCGACCTGCTGACGGCGCAACACCTGCGGGCCCGCGATCTGGGCGACCGGCCGGTCGGTGAGGACGGCGAGATAGGATGGCACGCGCACGAACTCGCGCGCGTCGATGTTGACGAAGATGCCGAGCACGCGCTCTTTGCGCCGCGCGCGCAGGGTCTCGGACGGTCCGGTGACCGTGACCACGAGATCGTAGGCGTCCTTAAGTTCCTTGCCCACGTCCGGCTGCACCGTGCCGAACAGGACGAGGTCTTCGCCGACATAATTAGAAGTCACCGCGATGCGGGCATTCGACAGCGACACGACAAGCCGTTCGGCGCGCGCCGCCGAGGCGGTGAGCGCGAGCGCAAGGACGATGGCCGCGCGTGCGATCATGGCGGGCTCACCAGTCGCAGCGAGTAGAGATCGTCCGGCGGCACAACGAGTTCGTAAGCGAAGCGCACGCCGACGGCGAAGACGAGAAGGCCGAGCATCAGCCGCAGCCGTTCCGGCCGCATCTTGTGCCCGGTGTGTGCGCCGAACTGCGCGCCGATGACACCGCCGACCATCAGGATCAATGCGAGGATCGCGTCGACCAGATGATTGGTCGCCGCATGCATTACCGTCGCTGAGGCCATGGTGATCAGCGTCAGGACCATCGATGTGCCGATGACGGTCGCCGTCGGCACGCGCAGGAAATAGATGAGCATCGGCACTAGCAGGAAGCCGCCGCCAATGCCCATGATGGCGCCGACGAAACCGATGCTGAAGCCGATGCCCCAAACCGGAATCGCCGAGACATAGATTTTCGAGCGCTTGAAACGCATTTTCAGCGGCAGACCGTGCAGCCAGTTATGACTGCCGGGGCGGCGTAAGGTCGCCGGCATGCCGCGGTGGGCGCGCATTTCGGCGCGCAGCGCCTCGTTGATCATCAGCCCCCCGACCGCGGTCAGCAACACGACGTAGGAGATGCCGATGACGAGATCGAGTTGGTCGAGTGCGCGCAACATCGTGAACAGCCAGACGCCGGTCGCCGTGCCGACGATGCCGGCGGAAAGCAGCATCAGCGCGAGTGCGATGTCGATGGCGCGCCGGCGCCAATAGGTCAGCGCGCCGGTGCATGAGGAGGCGGCGATGTGGCTCGCCACGCTCGCCACGGCGACCGCCGGCGGAATACCGATGAAGATCAGCAGCGGCGTCATCAGGAAGCCGCCGCCAATGCCGAACATGCCGGAGATGAAGCCGACCGCGAGCCCCATCCCCAGGACGAGGAAGATGTTCACGGGCAGATCGGCGATCGGCAGATAGATCTGCAAGGCGGATTATCCGGAGTTCGATGCGGCGCCCCTGGCCCGCGCCCGTGACGGAACTGCCATCGGCCCCGAAGCGGCACGATGTTCGCTACGTGCCCAGCGAATGTGGCCGATATCGCGTGCGAAGGCGAGTGCGTGGCCCCGACGTGGCTAATTCCGGCTCAGCGGTTGCCGATCTTGTAGGACCCAAGCGTCATCGGCCGGCCGTTGGAACGCGCCTTGCCATGCGGGGCCACCTGAGCGGCGGGGGCGGGTTCGTCCCATCCGCCGGTCGGGGTGGCGACAGTGATTGCCGTTTGCGGCTGCGCTGCCGCGACGAAGGTCTTCACTGAAGCCTGCGCCTGGGCAAGCGCCTGGGCATCCAACTGCGCGGCGACCTCGTCGCGTTTGCGCGCGGCTTCCTTGTCGCCCTGCGCGGTCGCGAGCGCGAACCACTTGTAGGACTCGGGCAGGCTCTTCGGCGTGCCAAGGCCGCGCGCGGCGAGGATGCCGAGATTGTACTGGCTGTCGGCGACGCCGTGATCCGCCGCTTTGCGGAACCACTGCGCGGCCGTGGCGTAGTCGGGCCGGCCTTCGATGCCTTCGGCATAGAGGACCGCGAGATTGTGCATCGCCTTCGCGTTGCCCTTGGAGGCGGCGGCGAGATACAGGCGACGCGCTTGGCCGAGGTCCTTTTTGACGCCGCGTCCCTTTTCCAGCATTGCGGCGTAGCGGAATTGGGCCAGCGCCACGCCTTTGCTGGCGGCGCGCTCGTACCAGCGCGCGGCCTCTTCGGCATTGACAGGAACGCCGCGGCCTTCGGCGAAGCGCGCGCCGATCTCGTAAGCGGCGGTTGCATCGCCCGAAAGCGCCGCGCTGCGCAGCCTCGGCCCGCCGATCTCGGTCGGCAGGCGCTCGGCCGCGGGCGTGCGCATTGCGGAGGGCGGAATTGAGCCTGTGACGTCGCTCTTCGCGGATGTTGTTGACGGCGACAAGGCCGGCGCCGCCAGCGGCGAGGGCATCGTCGGGATCATCGGCGTCGGATCGGTGATGATGCTCGACGGCGCGGTCAGGGCCGGCGCGAGCGGGCTCGCGGGGGCCGTTGTCGCAGGACTGTCGGCATCGTCGTCGTCATTGTTGACGGCGAGCGACTGCGGCGCCTCCGCAGCCGTCTTAACAGGCTGCGCCGGCCTATCAGCCAGCAGGTATTTGCCGCCGACCTGGACGGTGCCGATGGCGATGGCGACAATGCTGGCGGCGACGAACAGCGATTTCATCCGCTTCATCAGGCCGCGCGGGGGTTCATCCGCGAGCGGCGCTACAGCCGGATCCTGTCGCGCCGGACGCGGCGCGCCCTTGACCGCGCTCTGCGCCGCACGGCGAGCCGCGGCGATCAGGTTCGAAGCGCCGCCCGCTGCCTGCGCTCCCGAGGCACCGCGTGCTTCGTCGACGGCAATGCGGGCGCCGACGCGCTGGCGCGGCCGGCCGGATCCCGGCTCGAGCGGCTGATCGGGCGGCAGATCGGGATCGATCGGCGCAATGCGGGCCTGCGCCGCGCGCCGCGGCGCCTGCTGTGCTTGCGGTTGCGGCGGCTGCGCGACCGGCTGCAGCGCGGCGGCCATTGGCGGGGGGGATTCGGGCTCGGGCAGTTCGAGAGGTGCGGCCGGCGGAAGGTGCTGCGGCGGCTCCGGCACCGGACGTGCGGCGACGCGGCCCATCGGCTGCGTCAGTTCGAACGGCTCGGTCTCGGCGGCGCGGCGGCGGCCCTCATCGCGGATGTCAGTCTCGATGCGCGCCAGCCGGTCGACAACCGCGGCCAAGGTGCCATTGACGGCGTCGAGCGAGTTCTGGGTGCGCGCGAGATCGACTTTCAGCGAGTCGACGCCGACGGCGCTCTCCGCCTCGGCCCGCAGCGCGTTCGCCTGCTTGTTGGTGCGCATGTCGTCCATCTGCGCCAGCAGGTCGCCGAGCCCGCGCTCGATGGCCTCAAGGTGGCCCAGCCGCGAGTCGGAAGCATCCAGGCGCTCGACCAGGTGGATGATGCGATCTTCCAGGTGCCCCATCGAGGGATTGTCGGCGCGGCTCTCCTGGATCTGCTCGATCTTGTCGGACAGCGATTGCACCAGCGATTCCAGGCGCGGCGGCACGGCCGCGCCACTCTGCGCCCGCTCTGCCAGCGCGTGGCTCAGGGCTTCGATGCGTTCTTCCAGGTGGTTGAGCGCGTCGCCGGCGCCGCCGCTGCGGCCGAGGTCCTCGACCTTCTGGCCGAGCCCCTGCACCTGCGCCGCGAGTTCGCTCACGGCGTCGTTTGAAGCGACGTGCCCCGCCATATCGCGCAGCGTTGTGATGGCATGTTCGAGCTGCTGGAGCGTCGCGGGGTCCTTTTGCGCGACGATGAGGTCGATCTTGTGCGCCAGCCCCGAGACGGCGTCGTTGAATCCGACCAGGTTTTCCGCCGGCGTGAGCCCGCGCAGGGCGTCGCGTACCTCGGCAAGCCCTTGCTCGAGCCCGCTGACGGCGTGTTGATCGGCGCCGGCCTCGCGGCCTTCGGCGATGCGCTGGTTCAGGCCCTGGATCTGTTTCTCGATGGTGTCGATGGCGCGGCGCGGCATCGCCTCGTTTAAGGCACGGCCGATGTCGCCGAGCTCGTCGCGGAGCGCATTGATCGCTTCTTCGACGCCTGGCTTACGGAGCGTCTCGATCTGGTCGGTGATGCGGCGAAGCTGATCCTCCAGGCCGGACAGATCCTGGGCCGGCACAGCCGGAAACATCGGCGGTGGCGCCGGTTCCGGCGTCCGCGGCGCGGCGGCCGACGGCTGCGACGGCTGGCCATTGAGGACCCGTTGGCGCGCGGAAATCTCGGCAAGGGCGCGGTCGAGCTCCGCCGGACGGTGCGGCTGGGGCGGCTGATGGGGCGGCGGCGCATAAGCCTGCGGCCGCTGCATTGGCGGCGCATAGGCGGCGACCGCCGGATGCGGCGCATAAGGCGCCATCGGCGGCGCGAGATGCGGTTGCATCACCGGCTGCTGCACCGCCGGCGCATGCGCGATGTGCTGCGCTGGCGGATGCGAGGAGACGGTGACGAGTTGTTCGATGCGATGATCGAGGCGGCCGATCAGTTCGGCCAGGCGATCCGGCTCTTCGCTGCGGACCTGGTGGCCGCGGCGGCGGGGGGCCTTGGCGGCGCCGCGCGAGAACGTCGAAATCCGGCGGGTTAGATCGTCGAGACGCTGGTGGACGCCGACGAGCTCGTCGGCATAGGCATCCTCGTCGTCGTCCTCGTGGCCGGGCGCGCGCATGTCCTCGTCGGCGGCCTGCTCGAGGATGACATTATTGAGCCATTCGCCGAGCGACATGCCGGAGCGCCGCGCGGCCTCGCGCGCGCTCTCCCGGGCTTCGGGGCGGATGCCTTTCACGCTCCACGGGACGCCAAATTTCATCCTCAAACCCACGTCAGGCGGAGCAAAAGGAGAGCCGGGGGCCGGCCCTCCTGGAAGCGGCGCGCGTTAATAACGGGTGCACGCGGCGCGGCTCTTCAGTCCACGGGGCGACTTTTCCCGGTCACGGTAAACAAGCCCTTAAGATCGCGACGAAGTGCCGGATTTTGGCCGAGCTTTCTGGCGGAGACGGCGATGGGCGCGCATTTAACGGTAGTGCAATCCGCCGCACGGATAATGCGCAGGGCCGTCACGGAACCGGGGAGGGCGGCCGCGCTTGTCTCCGCCGCGACCGCGCGCAAGGGGTAAACGAGCGGTTAACGCCGCCCCGCCGCCGTTCGACCAGCCGGAGAAGCCGAATAATGCCGACCTACAAAGCGCCCGTGGACGACGCGCTGTTTCTCATCAACGACGTCTTTCATCTCGAGCGTTACGGCAATCTGCCGGGCTTCGCCGAGGCGACCGCCGATACCGTCGAAGCGATCCTGCGCGAGGCGGCGAAGCTGTCCGAAGAGGTGCTCACGCCTCTCAACCGCGTCGGCGATGAAGAAGGCTGCACGCGCCACGTCGACGGCAGCGTGACCACACCGAACGGCTTCAAGGGCGCTTACGCGAAAATCGTCGAGGGCGGTTGGATCGGCATGTCGGTGCCGGAGGAATTCGGTGGTCAAGGTTTGCCGGCGACCGTGACGGTGATGATGAATGAGTTCTTTTGTTCAGCCAACATGGCCTTCGCCATGTATCCGGGTCTGACGCAAGGCGCCATCGCGGCGCTGCTCGCGCACGCGTCGGACGAATTAAAGAAAAAATATCTGCCGAAGATGACGCAAGGGACATGGACCGGCACCATGAACCTGACCGAGCCGCATTGCGGCACGGATCTCGGCCTGTTGCGCACCAAAGCGGCGAAGCAGGGCGACGGCTCCTACAAGCTCACCGGCACCAAGATATTCATCTCCGCCGGCGAGCATGACCTCTCGGAGAACATCATTCATCTTGTGCTCGCGCGCATCGAAGGAGCGCCGTCCGGTACCAAAGGAATTTCGCTGTTCGTCGTGCCGAAGTTTCTGGTCGACGGCAACGGCGCGCCCGGCGCGCGCAACGCGGTTACCTGCGGCTCGATCGAAGAAAAGATGGGCATCCACGGCAATTCAACTTGCGTCATGAATTACGATGGCGCGACCGGCTGGCTGATCGGTGATGAGAACCGCGGCCTCAATGCCATGTTCACGATGATGAACGAGGCGCGGCTCGGCGTCGGCGTGCAGGGTCTGGCGATGTCCGAGGTCGCCTATCAGAACGCCGCGATCTACGCCAAGGAACGCCTCCAGGGCCGTTCTATCTCCGGCGTCAAATACAAGGACAAGCCGGCCGATCCGATCATCGTCCATCCCGACGTGCGCCGCGCACTGATGACCATGCGCGCGATCAACGAGGCCGGCCGCGCGCTCATCTACTGGACCGCGCTCAAGGGCGACGTCGCGCACCGTTCCGACAATGAGAAGGACCGGCAATCGGCCGACGATCACATGAGCCTGCTGACGCCCGTGATCAAAGGCGTGCTCACCGATCTCGGCTTCCAGAACACCGTGCTGGCGCAGCAGGTGTTTGGCGGCCACGGCTACATCGCCGAGCATGGCATGGAGCAGTTCGTGCGCGATTCGCGCATCGCCATGATCTATGAAGGCGCGAACGGCATCCAGGCGCTTGATCTCGTCGGACGCAAGCTCGCCAAGGACGGTGGCCGCGCCATCATGGCGTTCTTCAACGAGGTGCAGGCCTATCTGAAGGAGCGTGTGGATAATGACGCGATGAACGTCTATCTGAAGCCGCTCGGCGTCTCGCTCGCGCACCTTCAGCAGGCGACGATGTGGTTCATGAATAACGCGATGGCGAAGCCCGACAATGCGGGCGCGGGCGCCGCCGATTATCTCAATCTTTTTGGCCTCGTCGCGCTCGGCTACATGTGGGCGCGCATGGCCGAGGCCGCGCTGGCCAAGGCCGAGGACGCGGCGATGAAGGGGAAGCTCATCACGGGCCGTTTCTTCGCCGAACGGATGCTGCCCGAGACGGTGGTGCATCTCGCCCGCATCGAGGCCGGCGCCGGCAGCGTGATGGAATTGGCCGACGAGGCGTTTTAGGCCCGCGCCTCGATCATCGTCAGCAGCCGCAAAGCGGGCTCCTCGCTGCCTCGCATGATGGCCTCGCTATCGAAGGCGCCGTCGTCGCAGATGAATTCGAAGGCGGCCAGGATGCGATCAACGTTCTCGCCGTCGCGGGCGAAGGGCAGCAACAGCCGCTCGGCATGGACGACCCGGCCGCCGCTGTCGGTCACCTCGAAGATCGTGTAGACCGGCAGCGCGTCGCGAACCGCTTTCTCGTAAGGCGAGATTCCGGTGGGGCAGACGCCCTGCGTCAGGATTTCGTCGAGATAGCGGCCGCGGCAATCGGTCGAGCCGTAGGCACGCGCGATGACCTCGCCGTGAAAGCGGATCAGGAAACGTGGTGCCCCGTCAGCGCCGGGCACGACATCGAGAAAGCTCAAATTCTGCTGCATGGCGGAAAGGCGCTCCGCCTCCAGCGCCTGCCACTGCGGAACACGATTGCCTTCGCGCTTTTCTGACCAAATTTTGAGCAGCCAGCGCTGGCTCACGGCGCGGACCACGTCCGACCGCGACGTATCGAATTGCATCACATTCCCCCGCGCGCCTGGTGCCGGCCGCGCGACCCCACGTATGTCCCTAATTCTTGCGCAAACACCGCGTGCACTGAAATATTCCCCGCGCCCTCCGAAAGCGCAAGATATGCAAAAACAATCATCAGTTGATAACGATCAAGCGGTGGCAAATGCTGACCCGCCACGGCGCGAGCGCAGTAGCAGCCAGCTCATGATGCTGACATTGAGCAAATTCCAGCCGAGGCCGTTGAGGAAGGCGGCCTGATAAGTTCCCGCGTAGTCGAAGATCGCGCCGGACATCCAGCCGCCAAACGCCATGCCGATCAAAGTCGCCATCAGCACGAGGCCGACGCGCATGCCGGCCTCCTTCGGAGGAAAGTACTCGCGCACGATGATGGCGTAGCTCGGCACGATGCCGCCCTGGAACAACCCGAACAGCGCCGAGATGACATAAAGGGAGAATAAACTATCGAACATCAGGTAGAGCACCAGCGCGGTGCCCTGCAGCAGCGAGCCGAGCAGCAGCGTGCTCACGCCGCCGATCTTGTCGGCAATGAAGCCGGAGGCGATGCGACTGACAATGCCGCAGCCGAGCATCAGCGACAGCATTTCGGCACCGCGGGCGACGCCGTAGCCGAGGTCGCCGCAATAGGCGACGATGTGCACCTGCGGCATCGACATCGCCACGCAGCACGCGACGCCGGCGATGCACAGCAGGACTTGCAGTGTGAGCGGGGAGAACGGCGCCTCGGCCTGCTTGCGCGCGGCGGCGGCGCCGGCAGAGACGCTTGCGTGGGCGTCGAGCCGCCGGCGCAGCGGCAGCGACAGCGGCAGCATGATGACGAGGCAGAGAATGCCGATGCCGATATGCGTCGCCCGCCAGCCCTGCGTCGAGATGAAATGCTGCACCAGAGTCGGCCAGATTGTGCCGGCGATGTAGTTGCCGGAGGCTGCGATCGCGACGGCGATGCCGCGCCGGCGCGAGAACCAATGCGAAATGTCGGCCATCAGCGGGCCGAACGTCGCCGAGCAGCCGAAGCCCAAGAGCGTATGCGCCAGCGCGACCAGCGTGAGGCTCGGCGACAGGCCGACGCAAACATAGCCAATGGCGAGTGAGACGGTGCCAAGCGCCAGCGGAACGAGGATGCCGAAGCGGTCGGCGAGGCGGCCGATGATCACGCCGCCGCCGGCGAAGCCGATCATCGCCATCGTATAAGGCAGTGAGGCCGCCGCGCGGTCGACGCCGAAATCGGCCTGGATGGCGGGCAACGCCACGACCACCGACCACATCCCGACGCCACCGACCGCGGACAAGGCCACGGCGACGGCCAGGCGCAGCCAGGCGTAGGCGGATTCGATCTCGGTGGCGGGCGCGTGGCCCGTAGCAGCGGTCATGAGGAACAACCCGGCTTGCCGGCCCGTGTAACACACCTACGCGAAAGCGGGCATCACCCGTGCGCGAACAAACGAATCGAATGGGATGCATCAGCACGCTTCATGTCGCCGAACATTCATGTGGCCAGAGCTTCACGCCGGAGGGAGAGCGCGGCGCGCCCGACCCCTCGCCCTTGTCATACGGCGCGCCTATTGTGGTGGTCCCCTGAGTCGCGCGAACCTCAAGGACCGATGGACCCTCTTAATCTTCCCCGCCCCGCCTGGATGACCGAAGACCTGGTCCTTCTGGAGGAACAATCCCGCCGCTTTATCGCCGACCAATTCGTGCCGCATCTCGACCGCTGGCACGAAAAGGGCGCCTACGAGCGGGAGGTCTGGACCAAGGCCGGGCAGGCCGGCCTGCTGTGCGCGGCGATGCCGGAGGAATACGGCGGCGCCGGCGGCAGCTTCGCGCATGAGGCGGTCATCAATCGCGAATATTCGCTGGCCGGCTTCGACACGTTCGGCGCGCCTCTGCACTCGGGCATCGTGGCGCCCTACATCCTGCATTACGGCACCGAGGAGCAGAAGAAGCGTTGGCTGCCGAAGCTCGCAACCGGCGAGCTCATCGGCGCCATCGCTATGACCGAGCCGGGCACCGGCTCCGACTTACAGGGCGTGCGCACCAAGGCCGAGAAGTCCGGCAACGGCTACGTGCTCAACGGCTCGAAGACCTTCATCACCAATGGCCAGCACGCCAACCTGATCGTCGTCGTCGCAAAGACCGATCCGAAAATGGGCGCCAAGGGCGTCTCGCTGATGGTGGTGGAGACCGACGATGCGCCGGGTTTCCGCCGCGGCCGCAAGCTCAAGAAACTCGGCATGGATTCGGCCGACACCTCTGAGCTGTTCTTCGAGGACGTTCGTCTGCCGGCCGAAAGCCTGCTTGGCACCGAGGAAGGGCAGGGCTTCTATCAGCTCATGAAGGAATTGCCGCAGGAGCGGCTGATCGTCGCTGTGCACGCCGTGGCGATGATGGAACGGGCGGTGGCACTCACTGCCGACTACGTCAAGCAGCGGTCCGCCTTCGGAAAAAAGATCATCGAATTCCAGAACACTCAGTTCGAGCTCGCGGCCTGCAAGACCGAGGCGACCATTGCCAAGGTCTTCCTCGACCACTGCATCGGGCAGCACATCGAGGGCAAGCTCGACACGGTCACCGCCTCGATGGCCAAGTACAAGCTCAGCGATACTTTGGGCGAAGTGCTCGACCGCTGCCTGCAATTGTTCGGCGGCTACGGGTTCATGGACGAATATCCGATCTCGCGGATGTACCGCGACGCGCGCGTGTTGCGCATCTATGCGGGAACCAACGAGATCATGAAGCTCTTGATCGCGCGGAGTTTGTAGTTTCACCTCTCGCGATTGCAGTGAGAGGGAGAAGTGGAGACGCCCATGCCCGACGCATTCATCTTCGACGCCGTGCGCACGCCGCGCGGACGCGGCAAGGCCGACGGTTCGCTGCACGAGGTGACCGCCCTTAGCCTTGCGGCACAGGCGCTCGGCGCCATCAAGGACAGGCACGATTTCGATCCCGGCGTCGTCGACGACGTGGTGATGGGCTGCGTCGATCCGGTTGGGGAGGCCGGCGGCGACATCGCCCGCGTCGCGGCTTTGGTCGCCGGCTATGGCGACGGCGTGCCCGGCGTGCAGATCAACCGCTTCTGCGCCTCGGGCCTGGACGCGGTGAATTTCGCTGCCGCCGAGGTGATGTCCGGCCAGCACGACATGGTGATTGGCGGCGGCGTCGAATCGATGAGCCGCGTCGGCATCGGCGCCTCCGGCGGCGCATGGTCGATGGACCCGACCATCGCCGTGGAGCACTACTTCCTGCCGCAGGGCATTTCAGCCGATCTGATTGCGACGAAATACGGCTTCTCGCGCGACGACGTCGATGCCTACGCGGTCGAGAGCCAGAAGCGGGCGGCCAAAGCTTGGGAAGAAGGCCGCTTCAAGAATTCTGTCGTGCCGGTCAAGGACGTCAATGGTCTGACAATCCTCGCGCGCGACGAGCACATGCGGCCGACGACGACAATGCAGTCATTGGCGCAGTTGCAGCCGTCTTTCGTGCAGATGGGCGAGATGGGCGGCTTCGACGCGGTCGCCGTACAGAAACATCCCGAGATCGAGCGCATCGATCACGTGCACCACGCCGGCAACTCCTCCGGCATCGTCGACGGTGCCGCCGCGGTGCTGATCGGCACCAAGGAGGCGGGCCAGCGTGCCGGCCTGAAGGCGCGCGCGCGCATCAAGGCCTTCGCCAATATCGGCTCGGAGCCGGCGATCATGCTGACCGGCCCGATCGACGTGACGCAAAAGGTCATGAAGAAGTCAGGCATGAGCATGGCCGACATCGACTTGTGGGAATTGAACGAAGCCTTCGCCTCGGTCGTGTTGCGCTACATGCAGGCGCTCGACATCCCGCACGACAAGATCAACGTCAACGGCGGCGCCATCGCCATGGGCCATCCCTTGGGCGCCACCGGCGCAATGATCCTCGGCACCGTGCTCGACGAACTGGAGCGTTCCGGCAAGGAGACGGCGCTGGTGACGCTCTGTATCGGCGCCGGCATGGGCACCGCGACGATCATCGAAAGAGTTTGAGTTCTTTAACCTCCCCACAAGGGGAGGGCGAAGAAGGAGAAGTGCGTTAGATGCCCAAGGTCGACCTTGCCAAGGTGCCGGTGCGGAGCGGCGCCGGATATCCCGCTCAATTTCAGGCCGCGCACAAGGAGCGCCACAAGCAGGCGCTCGGCGACGCCGCCGGCATCAGCCAGTTCGGCGTTAATGTCACGCGTATCGGCCCCGGCGCGGCGTCGGCGTTGCGGCATTACCACGAGCAGGAAGATGAGTTCATCTACATGCTCGAGGGCGAACTGGTGCTGATCGAGAACGACGGCGAGATGGTGCTCAAAGCCGGCGACGCGGCTGGCTTCAAGGCCGGCAACGGCAACGCGCATTGCCTCGTCAACCGCTCGGACAAGGATGCCGTTTATCTCGAAGTCGGCACGCGTGCCCCGCAGGAGCGGGTACATTATCCCGATGACGACCTTCATCTTCAACGTGACGGCAAGGGCGCCCGCTGGCTGCACAAGAGCGGCGAGCCGTGGGCGTGACGTGAACGACTAACAGCCGAGGCAATCATGGCCAATTTCAAATTCGACGTCGACGCCGACGGTATTGCGCTGATCACCTGGGACATGCCGGGCCGGTCGATGAACGTCATCAACTCCGAAACGACCGCGGAGCTGTCCGCCATCCTCGACAAGATCGTTGCCGACACCGCGATCAAGGGCGCGGTCGTCACCTCGGGCAAGGACGCGTTCTGCGGCGGCGCCGACCTCACGATGCTCGAACGCATGGCCGGGGTCTATGCCGAGAAATTGCGCCGCGAGGGCGAGGAGCCGGCGGCGGCCTATGTGTTCGAGGAAAGTCGCAAGCTGTCGCAGCTCTACCGGCGCATCGAGACCTGCGGCAAGCCGTGGGTCTGCGCGCTCAACGGTACGGCGATGGGCGGCGGCTTCGAACTCGCGCTCGCCTGTCATCAGCGCATCGCCGCCGACAATCCAAAGACGCGGCTCGGCCTGCCGGAGATCAAGGTCGGCCTGTTCCCCGGCGCCGGCGGAACGCAGCGTGTCGCGCGTATCCTGCCGCCCGCCGACGCGTTGCAATACCTGCTCAAGGGCGACCAGCTCAAAACCGACCGCGCCAAGGCGATGAAGCTGATCGACGCAGTGGTGCCCCCGGCCGATCTCATCAAGGCGGCGAAGGACTGGATCAAGGCCGGCGGCAAGGCCGTCGCGCCGTGGGACGAGAAGGGCTTCAGGCTGCCCGGCGGCCTGGTCTGGTCGAAATCCGGCATGATGACCTTCACGCCGGCGAACGCGATCTATCGCCGCGAGACTTATGATAATTACCCCGCGGCACGCGCGATCATGCAGGTCGTCTACGAAGGGCTGCAACTCGACATGGACAGCGCGCTGCGCGTCGAGTCGCGCTGGTTCGCCAAGATCGTGCGCTCGAAGGAAGCGGCGGCGATGATCCGCTCGCTGTTCGTGTCGATGCAGGAATTAAACAAGGGCGCGCGGCGGCCGCCGAACCAGCCGCCGAGCGCGCTGAAGAAGATCGGCATCGTCGGCGCCGGCTTCATGGGCGCCGGCATCGCGCAAGTCACCGCCGCGGGCGGGCTCGATGTCGTGCTCATCGACCGCGACCAGGAGACGGCGGACAAGGGCAAGGCCGGCCTGCACAAGGCGCTGACCGACCGCGTCAACAAAGGCCGCATGAAGGGCGCCGAGCGCGACGCGCTGCTGGCCAAAATCGCGACCACCTCGGACTACAGCGCGTTGAAGGACTGCGACCTTGTCGTCGAAGCCGTGTTCGAGGACCGCAAGGTCAAGGCCGACGTCATCGCGAAAATCCAGGCAGTCATCCGCGACGACGCCATCTTCGCCTCCAACACCTCGACGCTGCCGATCACGTCGCTTGCCGCCGAGTTCAAGGATCCCAAGCGCTTCATCGGCATCCACTTTTTCTCGCCGGTCGCCTTGATGATGCTGACCGAGATCATCGTGGGCAAGGAGACCGGCGACCGCGCGCTGGCCGTCGCGCTCGACTTCGTCCGCGCCATCAGGAAAACGCCGATCGTGGTCAACGATACGCGCGGCTTCTATGCCAATCGCTGCGTGCTCAACTACATCCAGGAAGGCCACTTGATGCTGCTGGAAGGCGTGCCGGCGGCGATGGTCGAGAACACCGCGCGCATGGCCGGCATGCCGGTCGGGCCTCTGTCGCTCAACGACGAGACGGCGCTTGATCTCGGACTGAAAATCGTGCGCGCGACCGAACACGATCTCGGCGCGAGCGCCATCAATCCGCGGCAGAAGAAACTTTTGGAGACCATGGTCGAGAAGCTCGGCCGGCTCGGCCGCAAGAACGGCAAGGGTTTCTACGATTATCCGCAGGGTCAGCCGAAGCGGCTGTGGCCGGACCTCGCTGAACTCCTGTCGAAAAAGCTCTCCGACGAAGAGGTCGCAGCACTCGACGTCAACGAGCTCAAGCAGCGCTTCCTGGTGGTGCAGGCGGTCGAGGCCGCGCGCACCTTCGAGGAGAAGGTGGTCACCGACGTGCGCGAGGCCGATGTCGGTTCGATCCTCGGCTTTGGTTTCGCGCCGTTCACCGGTGGCACCTTGTCGTACATCGACATGATGGGCGTGAAGGTCTTCGTCGATCTCTGCCGTAAGTTCGAGGGGAAATACGGCGCGCGCTTCAAGCCCGGCAAGCTGCTGGTCGAGATGGCGGACAAGGGCGAGAGCTTCTATGGCCGCTTCGGCCCGCCGAAGGCGAAGGCGGCTTGAGTCGTTTCGACGAATTTGCGCTCAGTCTGCCGCGGCTTTGGGTCGCCGCAGCCCTACTGTGCCTCTTCGATTGCGTCCTGCTGTCCTGGACACTAATCGGCGCGCCGGGCCTCGGCGCGCTATTCGCCTGGATGCCGCGGTTCGTTGGCGGCGGCATTCTTCTCTATGGCCCGTTTATCGTTGCAGCGCTGTGGGCCGTGATCGTCACCTTCGGGATTACGATTCACCGGGGCCGCGCACTATGGCTGCTTGTCACAGCGTTACTGGTATTACCTGCAACCTACGTGCACTGGGCGTTGGTGTGGGGATGTGCCGTCTACGGGCGATGTCTCTGACATCGCACACACACACACACACACGACATCATCTGTTGTAAAGCGGGCACCTCTCCACCCGTTCGTCCCCGCGGAAGCGGGGACCCAGTCTTTGCTACACGGTCAGGCTCTCGCCGATTGCGCCATTTCGGATTTTGCCGCGATTACTCGGCTCACCCTCTACGCTCGGTGAAGTCCGTTCTGGGTCCCCGCTTCCGCGGGGACGAACGGAGAATGGTGCGCCGCCGTCCGAAAAGATCGAGAACATCGACGACCAATA
>Ga0208357_1000960_pt1 | contig 21937 bp, 17 predicted proteins | sample NGESurdeep092012_6_FD_184487 | JGI IMG/M metagenome (GOLD analysis project Ga0208357, IMG submission 184487) | Arctic peat soil microbial communities from Barrow, Alaska - NGEE Surface sample F52-2 deep-092012 (SPAdes) | ecosystem: Environmental > Terrestrial > Soil > Wetlands > Peat ... | reverse complement strand
CTGCTTTTCAGCGCCAATCTTGCGCCTGGAAATAATTATGCTGCCGGCGTGGAAAAAATCCTGTCGCAATACGACAATCCGCAAACGCGCGACTGGCTGATGACGTTCCTGCCCGGCCTCGGCATTGAAAAATCCGACGGGAAGCTGGAATTTGAAATTCAGGACGGCGGTTTGAATTTGAAGCGAGTCGCCGCCACTTTTCGTTTCAAACGCGCGCGGCAGGTTGAAATCGAAAGTGAAACCTTTAATTTCAAATCCGGAGAAAAAATCCGGTTGTTTTTTTCCTATCGTTACACGCGGGCGCGCGCCCACAAAATCCTTGCCGCCCACAAATTACAAGTCTGCGAACAGTGGATTGCGGAATCGGAAGAAGAAGGCGTTTTTTTTTGCCGCAGAAAATAAATCTGCGTTCATCCGCGCAATCTGCGGATTAAAACGCCTTCATCGTCTCCAGCACGGCCTTGATGCGCGGAACTTCATGCGTGCGGAACAGATCGGTTTTTCCCAGCGCGGCGAGCACGGCAAAAAATGGTTCCGCGCAACGCACTTCGTCGCGGAAAAATTCAAAAGCGTGCGGTAGCGCGTGGCAGACCGGAAATCCAAGCCCGCGCAGCCGGAATGTATTCAGGAAAACGTTCATCTGATGCCGCACGCGGACGGCGCTGTCCTGCAAATTGCGGTAGTAGAAACCCAGGCCGGGATCGAGCAGGATTTTCTCGACGCCGTTGCGCCGCGCGACTTCAATCTGGCGCGAGAAATAATCTTTCATCATCGAAACCGGGTCGGCGCTCAAATCAAAATCACCGGCTTCGCGGACATTCTTGCCCTGCACAAAACAAATGATCACCGCCGCGTCATTTGCCGCGACCATTTTGAAAATTTCCCTTGAAGACGCCGTTCCCGTCAGATTCAAGATGCCCGCGCCGGCTTCGAGCGCCGCGCGTGTGATTTTTGGCGAATAGGTTTCGACCGAGACGGGAATTTTTTCCGCGCACAGCTTTTCTATGACGGGAATCAGTTTTGATTTCTGCACCGCCTCGCTGACGCGCGCCGCGTGCGCGAGCGTGGATTCCGCGCCGATGTCCACGATGTCCGCGCCTTGGGCCGCAAGAATTTTTCCGCGCTGAACTGCCGATTCCGCCGTCAGGCAGACGCTTTCTCGACACCACGAATCGGGCGAAAGATTCACAACACCCATGACGGCGGGTTGCAAGTTAAAATCGAATTTCCTGCCGCCGACGGAAAATCCCTTCACGCGCGCGGACGCGGCGGCGCGGTTTTTTTCCAGAAGTTCCGCAAGATTTTCCAGTTTGAGCATTTCTAAAATCGTAAATCGTAAATCATCAATCGTAAATGGAAAGTGGCGCGCCCGGCGCGATTCGAACGCACGACCGTCCGCTTAGAAGGGGTATGCTCTGTCAACTGCATTAACATTCATATTGCGCTTGATTCTATTGCTAATTAGGCGTATATTCTCCCTAGTGTAAATGATGTTTCTATACTGATTTTCTATACTAGAGCAAAAATATGAAAACTGACGCAAAAACCGGGGGGCTTTGGCAAAAAGCACGTCACGCCAATTTGGTTCGCAATCTTTCATCAGGCAAATACTTTGCCCGGTTCCGACATAACGGCAAGCTCATTTGGAGGGGTTTGGACACCGACGTATTGAGCATCGCCGCGCAGCGGTTGCCGGATAAAATCAAAGCCGTCAAGGACGAGCAAGCTCTGCTCGCGTCGGGCAGTGATCCAAGAATCACCTTTGAAGCTGCCACCAAAATTTATCAGGAACGAGTCCAAGCGTCACCCGACTTCAAACCGAGAACGAAAGAACACCACGAGGAACGCCTGATTGCCTTTTTCAAATCGTGGCCGGATATTAAAACGAAACCCATCAAAGACATCACTAAAGCAGAATGCCTTGAATGGCGGAGTCGTTTCGCCGCCGAATTCAGTCCATCCACTTTCAATCATACGCTCGGCATCCTTCGGGCCATTTTTGAAATCGGCATCGAAGCGGGTGCGCGGCGCGATAATCCGGCCAAGGCAAAAGAAATGAAGCGACTGCGGGAAACTTCAAAGCGCCTGCGTTTACCCGAACCAAAGCAATTTGAAAAATTCGTGAAGGAGATTGAAAGCAGCGGTAGCGGCTTTTCCAAGCCTTGCGCGGAACTGGTTCAATTCCTGGCTTTCGGCGGATTCCGCATCAGCGAAGCAAAACACATCACTTGGGCTGATTGTGATTTCAAGCGGGGGAAAATAATTTTGGGCGGCGATCCTGAAACTGGACTGAAAAGCCGCCGTGCCGGTGAAACTCGTGAGGTGCCGATGATTCCCGATATGCGCCGACTGCTTGAACAGATGCGGACGGAACGGCCACATGAACCACTAACAGCGAAAGTCACGCGCGTCAGTGAATGTCAAAAGGCCATGAACCGCGCCGCCAAAAATGCCGGAATGATTCGCATCACACACCATGACTTGCGCCATTTGTTTGCCACGCGCTGCATTGAAACGGGCGTGGACATTCCAACGGTTTCCCGCTGGTTGGGTCATAAGGATGGCGGCGCACTGGCATTGAAAGTTTATGGCCACTTGCGCGACCAACATTCGGTGGACATGGCGGGGAAAGTGACCTTTTCAGCGCCCAATGACGTTCCGCCCGCGCCAGAGAAACAACAAACTTCAGAGCCTGTTCCCACCACCAATGCGGCAAAAATCAAGGCCAAGTATTCATATCCGTGGTGGGCATCAAACGAGGCGACTGAAATCTTTTGGGGACAAGCTAACGAGCCGGTGCAAATCGTGCCACTGCCGAAATATCTTCAGAGTGCAAAAGCAGCGATGGGACGCGAAGTGTTTGAACAGGAACTGTCAGAGCCGCAAGCGTTGCTGGATGAACTGCTGGAGCGTGTTGGCGTTGCAATCATCGAGAAATTGAAGGCGAAAATATCGCCGTCCATAAAGCAGCAAGCCGCTTAATCGTATTCGCATTCCTCTTTTCTCGGCTCCGGCGGCGGAAACGGACAAGGCCAATGGTGCGGATCGTCTTGATGGCGTTCCAGCTTCCTCAAATAATCGAAACCGTCCGTTGAAAAAACCTCGGAAATATCCTTTCTCCAAGCGGGGGTCTGAAATGGTTTCTGTTCAAATGAATTTATCTCGCGGTGAAGACCGCGCGATTTCGGCAGGTTCGCCACAACCCAGATGGCAACCAGCGTTCCAATTCCCATGATGGCAAGGAATTCCATACGGCTTTATCTTAACACAACGACAGGGCGTTTTCACCTGTTATCATAAAAAATCAAGAGCCGGAATTGCGGCTTTTATCAATCAATCCAGCGACGGTTTTATCACCCGTCGGATCATTGGTCGGAAAGCCTTGCGGTTTATTTTGCGCCTCTTTGTCGCGCTCGCGCTCGTGCGCCCGGTTGTTCATTTGCGCGAGCGAACCGAGCAACGAGCCGCCGCCATGTCCATCGCCCATCGAAGATGCCGCCAATGATTCTGTCGCGGCGGCTGTGGCCATCGCACCGGCAGCGATTGCGTTCTTGATTCCGGCTGCACCGCCTCCGGCAAACGTGGTCGCGCCAGTAGTTGCCGCTGCCCTGCCCGCCGAAAAAGCTCCGCCGAACATACCTGAAACGGCAGAGTGGCCCGTCGCTATCGCTTTTTGGATAGTGACGGGCGCGGCGATGGTGCTGAAAATAATCCAGATGCCAAGAAACGCGAGGCCCATCAAATTTTGCAAAGAATAAAGCGTGTTTGGGGCAGAGGAAGAACTCAAAAAACTCTGGTCGGTCATAAAATCAATCATGCCCTGTGTAATCAGGCCGGCGACACCCCACCCCAGCGGCCAGATCATTACGCCTACCAAATTTAGCAGGTAATTTCGCCCCGTTTGTTGCAGCGAGGGAAACGCCAGCATCCCGATGAAAATGGGGGACAGGGCATAACCGATGAACAAAATCGCGCTCTGTAAAATATAAGCCCACCATTCAATCGTGCTCGCGAGCCAGCCCAAAATGATGAAGGCAACCGACATCAGGGCTTCGACCATAGAAGCTGGAAAATTGACAAGTTTATCCCACCAGCTTGTATTTCCGTCGCTTGATTTTTTTATTTGAAGTGCCGCCTGATACTGGTCGTGGATTTTCGCCGGATCAACTTTCAAGACATTTTTCACCGTGTCGTCCACGATGGACACAATTTGATTTCCCCACGTCGGCAGGAAAACAATCAGCATGATGAGGACAATCACTTTCCCGATGGCCTGAAGCTGGGCGTTCCCGCTTCGATGATGCGCGATGGTCGAGGCAATCAACCCGCCGGTGATGAGCAAAAAAGCGACCGGCGTGAGCAATGTTTTGAGCGACAAACACTGGGTCAGAAAATTCGGGAACATGGAATTGAAGTCGCCCATAAAGTCGCCTCACATCCGAATTTTGATGTTCTTTGCGGGTTTTTCCTTTTCGCTTTCAACCGCCGCTTGATTCCCACAGCGCGCCGAAATTGCTCGCACCACCCGGCTGTGATTTTGATTCGGAAACTTTTCTGAAAGGCTTTCTTCCACCGTGGCTTCAATGTCCTTGCGGAACAACTGAAGAACGGCGCGCTCGCTTTCCACAAAAGATTGCAACAAGGCAAAAGCGTTGGTGCCGATCATGTGCAAATCCGTCTCCCCGTGGATGCGCGCATATTGAGAACGGGGGTCAAACTTTTCAACAATGGCAAACTGTTTATTTTCTTCCACGTCACGCGAACAAAGCAGCATCTCACTCCGGGACGACTTGAACAAAGTTTGCCGGATTTGCCAGGCGCTCTCCGGCGTCCCTTTCACAGTCAAAGATTGCAGCCCCTGCGTTGATTGCGCGGCAACTTGCTCGGCGATTTGGGCGCTTTGATTGTCAATTCCCGACAGGGTGTTTGTCCGTTCGTTGAACATTTGCACCTCCACCGCCACCAAAGGCACGGCCACGTTGTAGGCTTTGTATTCGCTCGTCGTCAGCAGGCCGGGATAATTCGGCACCGGGTGTTCGCAATCTTCTCCATTTCGTTTCAACATAAATTTTACTCCGTGTTCAACAGGCGAAAAAGCTCCGTCTTCGATATGAGAAACTTTCCGCGCAAGGCGCGACACGCCTTCAATTTTCCCCGCTGGATGAGCCGATAGACGCTGAAATAATCCACGCCGAGCATATCGGCGGCTTCGTGGATTGAATAGGCGATCCGTTCTTTTTGCGGCGGTTGTTCGGTTGCTTTTGATTCGCTGGCGTCCATAGCGTTTGACTGTGTTTTACCATTTTGCGGCAGGCTGGTTGTGATGAAATCATCACAACATTTTGAAAACAATGATTTGGCAGGCTGGCGGGCTGTCAACGGGGACTCGTTTCTTGCAAATTGAAAAATAGATGGGAAACCTCCACCCCCAAGGTGCGGGCGAAAAAAGGGATGTCCCGGTCTCTGATGCCACGAATTTGACATTCAATCCGGGCAACCACGTCGCGCCCCATATCCAGTCCTTTTAACTGCAATTGCACCGCAAATTTTGCCTGTGACCAACCGCGCTCGACCCGCAATTTACGAATTTGCGGCCCGACCAGATTGGCCGGATACTTTGTCCGTCGTGGTTTGCCGTTTGTCATTCGTAAAATTGCGACCCGCAAAAAGCGCAACCCTCAAATAACACCGCCGCTGAAAAATGCGAAACGGGTAGTTCCGATATGTTTTATCGGTGGAACCGATAGTTCAATTCGACTCTTCTAAATTGCAAAAGAGTTTGCAATTTTCAGGAACAGGGCATTCACGCTCGTTGTGTGGACACAAATCAATTACGGTATTTTATGGCGGTGGTTGACCAGGGAAGCTTTAGCAAGGCTGCCGCTCGCTGCAACATCTCCCAATCCAATTTGAGCGAGCAGGTTCAAAAACTGGAAAGCCGGGTGGGTAAACCTCTTTTGAACCGAAGCCACCGGCTGATTGTGCCGACGAATGCGGGCAACCTGCTTTTGCGGCGGGCAACGCGGATTCTGGCGCAGATTGAAAAGGCCAAGCAGGAAATCCGCAGCAGCGACGGAATCCGCGCGGGCAAAGTTTCCTTTGGAGTTTTGCCGACAATTGCGCCCTGTTTTCTGGCTCTCGTTCTGGGATCATTTGTTGAGCGGCATCCGAAAATTCAAGTGTTCGTTCACGAAAACATGGCGGAACAATCCTTGCAACTGATTGAGACGGGCAAGCTGGACTTGGGTCTTGTCAGTTTGCCAGTCCGGGAACACGGGTTTGAAACAGAGACATTGTTTTCCGAAGAAATGCTGCTGGCGCTCCATCCCAGTCATCCCCTCACGCGCAAACGGCAAATTTTCAAGGAAGATTTGATGTCCGAAAAATTCATCTTGTCGCAAGAAGATCACAGCTTCAGTGATTACGCCATTGGCTTTGGTCGCCGCCACAATTTTCATCCGCGCATTGTCATTCGCAGCGGCCAGCTTGCGACCATTCAAACACTGGTGGCGGCGGGCAAGGGCATTTCCTTGATTCCACAAACAGCCATTGCCGACACCTCAACCCCCATCATCTACCGGCAACTGGAAAACCCTTGGCCCAAACGATCCATTGCGATTGTTATGAGGAACAAGCGACCGCTTAAATTTGCCGCCCAGGAATTTCTCACACACTTGCGGCAGGTCGGGAAAAACTTTTGCGCCTCCGGCTTGGGAAAAAATGGGCGGAATTGCTCCCGCCCATGTGAATCAACTTTGCCAGTTGCGCTGTCGTAAGCGGCGGTCTGCGGCGTCAATCCGACGACGCGCGAGCTGCTCCGGCTTTTTCGAGCCGGTCGGAAACAACCCCGGCGAGCGAGTGATAATTCACGGCGTGCAACGATTCCAAAAGTCCAGTCGTCGCCTCGGCATCCCATTGGCTTGGGTAGGCGACACCCTGCAAGTCGGCGGCGGCGGTGAGTTCCGGCCAGTTGGAACGCCGACGATTCTCGTCTGGATATGCTCATACTGTTTTCGTTCTCTTATCCGATTGGTTTTCCCGCTGCGCACAGACATTCACGGCGAGCGTTACGCACCATTTGCAATTCACTGTTTTTCATCCGACAAGCCGAAGGCTTATGGTGTGCTTCGTGAATTCCTAGAGGCCGCCGACTTGCGAAGCGAGCATTGGCAAGGAGGAACGGAAGCGGCTGCTTTTGAGCCGACCCGTAGCATCCTTGCCAAGCGCAACGAAGCATAAAATGCCGGCGGCAATTCCACGAAGCCTTAAACGGATTTACAAATGAATGTCTGGCTAATCCGGGCGAACGGATTTTTAAGATCAAGGCGGCGATAACGGCAATTAGCCCGGTGTTGGCCGATGCAATCGGACTACGTCGGGAAAACGTCCCACAAAATAATTCTCCCTCGCCTCGCCGAATGAGGAGATGGTCGGGGTGAGGAGTCAAAAAAAGCTCGCCATTGAGTTGAGAAAAGGCAAATGTTGCTTTGAAAATTAGTTGAAAAACATATGCGATTAACAAAAATCCAAGTGACCAAGTTGTTCGGAGTTTTTGATCACACGATTCCGCTCAATTTGGCTGAACGAATTACAATCATTCATGGGCCGAACGGATTTGGAAAAACAGCGATGTTGCAGATGGTTCAAAGTTTGCTAGGAAATCGGTTTGCAAAATTGCGGCGCGTTCCGTTTGAAAGTTTTATCCTAAATTTGGAGGATGGCCGGGAACTTTCTGTAACGAAGAAATTTTCATCCAAAACTGGAGCGGAACGAGAAGAAAGTTCTGCTACTTTGCTGTTCGAGCTTAAAACGCCCGGACAAGCCACAAAAGATTTTCCTCTTCCGTTTTCACCGTTAAAAGAAGGTTTAAGAATTCCATTAGAACTGATAGATCGGCACATTGAAGATTTGGAGCGCGTTGGACACGACACTTGGGTTCAGGTGCAAACTGGCAGGAAACTTGAGTTGGAAGACATAATTGAACTTTATGGAGAATTCCTTCCGATTGCTCCGCAGCAGAAAAGAACAATTCCTGACTGGCTGACGAAATTGCCAAACGAATTTGATGTCCGTTTGATTGAAGCTCAACGTTTATTAAGTGTTGCCGATAATCGCAGGTCAAGACGGCCTGACTCATACCGTTTTGAACCCGCCGTATCTTCATATTCCAAAGAGTTGGCTGCGACCGTTCAGGAAATTCAGGCAAAGTATGGCGCGGCCTCCCAGCAACTTGATAGCTCATTCCCGATGCGAGTATTTCAGGCCGAATCAGCAGCTTCCGTAGATACAGCAGAACTGACCAAAAAACTTCAACAACTAGAAGAAAGGCGACAACGTATTATTGGGGCTGGATTGCTTGCTCCACAGGAACATTCTGCTCCAATCTTTGGCCCTCAAAAACCCGAGGATGAAACCAAGAAAAGTATCTTATCGCTATTTGCACAAGATATTGAAAAGAAACTGGGAGTTTTTGATGAAATCACAGCAAAGGTTGAACTGTTCAAAGAGCTTGTGAATAAAAGGTTTGCTTACAAGCAACTCGCCATCGAAAGGCAGGCTGGGTTTCGTTTTCAAACTTCTGCCGGCAAGCAGCTACTTCCAACCGACCTGTCTTCGGGCGAACAGCACGAGCTGGTATTGCTATACGAACTTCTTTTTAAGACCAAGCAGAACGCCTTAATTCTCATTGATGAGCCGGAACTGTCTTTGCATGTGGCTTGGCAAGTTGAGTTCTTAAATGATCTCTCTCGCGTCATAAAGCTATCCTCGTTTGATGTAATTCTTGCGACCCACTCTCCTCAAATTATCAACGATAAATTTGACTTGGCTATCGGACTTAAAGGGCCGTAGGTTTGAAAAGTTCCTTAAATCCTCACACGTTGGCAAATGATGCTCGAATGAGGCGTGCATTATTTGCAGGCGCATTTATTTATGCCGAAGGGACATCTGATGCAAAACTCTACGGCAAGTTTACAGAACCGAACCGATGTCAAATAATTATCGCTCACAATCGGGATAACGTAGTTGAGGCGTGCCGAATCCTTGAAGCGGACAACTTTGCCGGTGCAATTGGAATTATAGATGCCGACTTCAATCATCTTGAAGAAAAAACGTCAGGACTTTCATCTGTTTTCCAGACTGATATGCACGACGGCGAATGTTTCATGCTTTCTACGTGCGCGTTTGATAAACTGCTGTCTGAATTTGCTTCGCAGGATAAATTGAAAGCATGGCAACAGAGTTACTCCGCTGACGTGCGTAGCCACTTACTACAGCAAGCAATAATTATCGGTGGCCTTCTTTGGCATTCAAATCAATCAGGATTAAATTTGTGCTTCAAAGAGCTTGAAGCAAAAGAATATGTTGATGATGGTGATTTGAAAGTGGATGTGCAAAAATTTGTAAAGCATGTGAAGAACAAATCACAGCGGCACGATTTGAGTGATGAACAACTTGTTGCTGGCCTTCAGCAAAGAATAAAAGCATCCGACAAAAATTGGCAGATAGTTCGCGGCCATGACGTGATTGATCTTTTATGTTTTGCTTTTAGGAAGACGCTGGGTAGTTGGAAGGCGCAGGATGGCACGCGAGAACACATTGAGCGGGGATTGCGTTTGGCCTACGAAGAAGACGATTTTTCTCAAACTCAACTCTTCGTTCAAATTCGCGGGTGGGAAGCGGCTCATGCACCTTTCCGCGTGTTTCGTAATCTACGGCAACAAACTTTGGGATTTTGACGCATGATAATTGCGGTTCAACTCATCCGGCCTGGGCTGTATGAGCATGAGCTTCGGTTACGGCCTGGCGGGTGACAAGCAGGAGAAGAAGTGCCTTTTGCAACTTCTTGTAAACGAACGATGGTGCCGTGAAAATCTAATGCGCCATTGCCACGCGCACTTTGGCGGTCGCTTTGGAAGTTTTAACGCGCGGTTGCCGCAGGACGGTTTTGACGGATTCGGCCTCCGGCTCGACCTCGACGGCCGGTTCGGTCACTTCCGCCGCCAATGAATTAGCCGCCTGATTTTTGGTGATGTCCAAAGCCTCCTCCAATTCCTTTTGCCGTGTGCCGAGTGATTGCAGTTTGGCTTCATGCTCGAAAGGCTGGCCGACTTTGGTTTCCAGTTCGCCGTGCTTTTTCTCCGCGTCCGCCAGTTCAATTTGTTTGTGCGCCAGCCGGTCTTCCATGTTCTGCACAAAGTATTCCAGCGAGCGAACCGTCCCCAGAGATGTTTCGGTGGCGTCCAAGGCATAATGATTTTTGCCTTTCAGCACGAATTCTACCCTGCTCCAAAGCGATGAACGGACGGAAAGTTCAAAGCCAGCAAACGAGCCGATGTCAAACTGCTGGTGACTGTCGGAAATCCGGCGCGCGATGCGGGTGAGCAATTCGCCGGCAATGGCGCGGTCTTTAACCACTGATTTTTCCAAAAGGATTTGAAAGGCGTCGCCGTGCGTGTCCGTGCGCTGCGCCATGTCCAGTTTAAGATTTTCGATGTGCTGCTTTGAATCAGGAATTTTCTCGATCAACCGGCGCAGGTCGGAACGGATGCGATACTGGGTTTCGGCGTGTTGGGAGCGCAGCCGGTTGAACCGCATGACTTCGGCGTCCACCGATGCCTTTTCAATCACCAGCGGGTTGCCCGACGCGATGGCCTTTATTTCAGCATACGTCAATGCGCGCGAATCAATGTCTTCAATGTGCCGGATGTGCGTGTCGCCGGTCATCACTTGATGGATGAATTTGGCCTTGGTCTCCAACGTCTGCCACATATAGGCGTCAAAGCTGCCTTCGGTGACGTAGCGATAAATCTGAACTGTTTTATTCTGATTGCCCTGCCGCAAAATCCGGCCTTCGCGCTGTTCCACGTCGGCGGGTCGCCACGGTGCATCGAGATGATGCAACGCAACGAGGCGTTCTTGCACATTCATCCCCGCGCCCATTTTCTGCGTGCTACCCAGGAGAACCCGTTTTTTCCCCGACTTCACTTCCTTGAACAATGCGAGTTTTTCAACATCGCTGTCGTAATCCTGAATGAAGGCAATTTCTTCGGCGGGAATGCCGCGTTCCACCAGCTTGGCTTTCAGGTCGTCGTAAACGCAAAACTGGCGGCGCAGTTTTGAAGGCGTGGACAAATCGCAAAAGACCAGTTGGGAGCTTCGGTTGGGCTGCGTGTCCTGCCAGATTTGAAAAACCTTGTCCACCGCCAGATTGATTTTGCTGCCGGGATGATCCTTTGCCTGTGGGTTCAGCACGCGCAAATCCAAAGCCGCCTTCCGTCCCTCGGAAGTGATTTTGAGCATATTGTCTTCGGCGGGTGAAACCCGTCCGCTGCGGATGGCATCGGCGCGAATAACCAGCCCTTTCACAATCTCCTTCAGTTCCGGTGTGGATGACGCACGGACAATCATCGGCTTGCCGGTCTGCATCTCCGGCACGGGCAGCTTCAACTTGTCGGCGGTCTGGATGTCGGCAACCTGACAAAAAATCTGCATCAGCTCCGGCACATTGATGAAGCGCGCAAAGCGCGTATTGAGCCGGTAGCCCGCGCCGTCGGGCGCAAGCTCCATCGCCGTCACCGGCTCGCCAAAGGTTGCCGCCCAGGAATCGAAGTGTTGCAGCTTTTGCTTGTTGAGGGTTCCCATTTGCAAATACCGCTGCATCGTGAACATTTCGGCGACGCTGTTGGCAATCGGCGTTCCCGTCGCAAACACAACTCCGCCGCCGCCGTTGATCTCCTGAATGTAGCGGGTCTTCAAAAGCATATCGAAAGCGCGTTCGGATGACGTTTGCGGCAGTCCGGCGATGCGCGTCATTTTCGAGATATAAAACAGGTTTTTGAAATAGTGCGCCTCGTCCACAAACAGCCGGTCAATGCCGAGTTCTTCAAACGTGAGGGTGTCGTCCTTTTTTTCGGCGGCGGAAAGCAGTTCCAGTCTGGTTTCCAGCTTTTTCTTGGCCGCTTCCAATTGTTTGACGGTGCGCCGGTTGTCGTTGTCCCCTTGGATTTCGCGCAACGCATTGTCCAATTCATCGAGCTGGCTCTGGAAAAAGTCGCGCCGGTATTTTTCAGACATCGGGATTTTTTCAAAACCGGAGTGGGTGACGATGATCGCGTCCCAATTGCCGGTGGCGATGCGGCTCATCAACTCGCGGCGTTTGTTCTTTTCAAAATCCTCCTTGGTCGCCGCCAGAATGTTTGCGCTGGGATAAAGCATGAGCAGTTCGGACGAGAACTGGCCGAGCATATGGTTGGGAACGGTGAACATCGGCTTGCGGGCGAGTCCCAGCCGTTTTAATTCCATGCCCGCCGCAACCATCGTGTAGGTCTTGCCCGCGCCGACAACGTGGCCGAGCAGCGTGTTGGGCGTCTGCACAATGCGCCACACGCCCGACTTTTGATGATGCTGCAATTGGATGGTGTGGCTGGCTCCGGGCAAAGTCAGATGCTGCCCGTTGAATACCCGCAACCGGACGGCATTAAATTCCTCGTTGTATTTATTGACGAGGCGTTCGCGCCGCTCGTCGTCCTGCCAGATCCATTCCCGGAAACGGTCTTTGATTTTCTGCTGCTTTTCCCGCGCGCCCTCGGTGGAATTGGCGTTGACCACCTGCTTGTCCTTTTTGCCGTCCTTCACCGTGTCGTAAATGGTCGGGGTTCTTAAATTCAGCGCGTCTTCAATCAATTCCAAAGCCGAGGCGCGATTCGTTCCCCAGTCGGTGGTGTTGGCAACCGAACCTTTGGTGGTCGGCCCGGCCTGCACCGTCCAAGTGCCAAGCTGGACGATGAAGGAAACCTTGATGTCATCCGCGCCCAGCAACTCGCGGGCGAATTTTTCAAAATCTTTTACGGGAAGCCAGCACGCGCCCAGCCGCGCGTCAATTTGGGTCGCTGATAAATCTTCCGGCTGAACGGATTTGAGCGCACCGACATTTTCCTGAAAGCGCGGCTCGGTCAGGCTGGCGGCTTCGGCGATGCGAAGTTTGTCGCGGACATCGCCGGAAAGATAATGGTCTTCCGTTTCCCATGACTGCGTTTGCGGGTTGAGAAACAACACGCCCTTGAGTTCCGGCAAAAACTCCTCGGTCGGTCGGGACAACAAGAAAGCCATGTGTTCCAAGTCCACGCGGCCTTTTTCATTCAGTGAAACAATGACGGCTTCTTTGGGTGATTGAACCGACGTGATGGGCTTTTGTTTTTGGATCGTGCGCTCACGGAAGATGGAAGTCTTGGTGGCCTTGTTGGTTTCCGTGTCGTAATTCTCCAATGAAAACAACAGGGGCAAGTCTGGATCGCCGCGAAGGGCCAGCGCGTTCACCCGGTCAGACACCGGGCCATGACGGGCGACAAACCGGTCGTAAGCCTGGTTGAGTTGGTCGCGCGCGAGTTTGATTTCATCCTCGTCGGCGTCTTCCAATTGTGTCCGCAAACACTGCCGCACCGCGTCGCGCACTTTAATCATGCTGCGAATGCGGAGTTTCGTTTGAACCGGCAAATGCGAGAGTGGAATCAGCTTGTCGCCTTCACGCAGGGCAATTTCGTCGTCGTGAAGGGTATAAGCATTGGGTTTGACGTGGCCCGGTGCGGGAATGGCCTGTTCCGCTACGGTGACATCCAACGAACGATTGAGCGGCTCATAAATTTTTGCGGGGAGATTTTTGACCGCCTCGGCCAGTGCCTCCTTGATGTCCTTGCCATCACTGACGAGCGTTGGCTGGCTCTGCGAATACATCCGGCCTTTTAGCTGCATCTCACCCAGCATCATGTGCTGGTTATTGACGAAATACTCGTTGATTGGAATAACTTCGCCGTTGGTGCTGGTATAGGGAATGACCTTTTCCCATTTAACTCCTTTGGTGGTTTCACGCGGGCGCAGTTTTTTTAGAATGATGATGTCCGTGGTGACTTCGGTATTGGCATTGCGTTTGAAAGCCGTGTTCGGCAAACGGATTGCGCCGATCAAATTGGCGCGCTCGTTCACATACTTGCGGAGCGTGTTGTCCATCTTGTCCATCGTGCCGCGCGATGTAATGAACATGACGATTCCACCCGGACGAACTTTTTCGAGTCCTCTGGCGAAGAAATAATCATGGATGAGAAAACCTTGTTTATTGAACTTGGGGTCGAAGGGTTTGTAGTCGCCAAAGGGGATGTTGGAAATTGCCACGTCGTAAAATTCATCCGCCACGTTCGCCTTTTCAAAAGCTTCGCTGCGGATGTCGGCGTCGGGATAAAGTGCCTTGGCGATTTGCGCCGTCACCGGATCAAGCTCAATGCCGGTGATGACGGATTGCGACTGCATGGCTTCCGGCATGAAGCCGACGAAATGGCCGATGCCGCAAGCTGGTTCTAATATGCGTCCCTCTTTGAATCCTAAACGCTCCAAGGCCGCATACATTCCCTGAATGATTTCGCCGGATGTGTAATGGGCGTTGAGCGTGGAAGCGCGGGCAAGCCGGAATTCTTCTTTGGAAATCAGCCGGGTAAGTTCCCGACTTTCGGCCTGCCAGTCAGTCGCCGGACTGAAAATCTGCGGCAGTCCGCCCCAGCCGACATAACGAACCAGCGCGGATTTTTCCTCCTGGGTGGCCGGTCGGTTTTCGGCCTGAAGTTTGCGAACCAGTTTTATCGCGGCGAGATTGGCGCGGCACTTTTCCTTGGGCGAACCTGCGCCAACGCCATCGGCGGGGGAAATCCGGTAATTATTTTGATTGCGGGCTACTCGCTCTCGTTCGCTTCCGGCGGCAACAGGATGTATTCCTCCCGCACCATTTCCCAAGCCCGGTCGTTCGCCTGCTGTGCCGTCAAGCCTTGCTGCTGGAACTTCATGGTCAGGTCGTGCATCTCGCTGGCCGTTTTCTCCTCGGCCTCCAAGAGCATCTCCTGAAGAACTCCTTTGACTTCCATTTCCGCCACCATGTTCGGGCGGAATTCGCGCCAATGTTTCTCCGCCATTCTGCCGTATTGCGTCAGTGTGATTGCTGTCATAATGATTTTGGTTGGATGAAAACAGGTTTAACTGCTCGCCATCAGTTTTTGCGCTTGGTCGTTTCGCTGCCATAAAAATTAGCTCAACCTAAAAATACTTCCAGAGATAATTTCGAGTTGAAATTTGTTTATGGTATTAAGATTTCTGCCGGCGATTCATGCGGTCGGCAATTCGATCAGCGGCGGCGCGTTTATTTTTTAGCTTCAGTATTCTGTCAAACGGCTTAAACAAAGCGGCCAGAGGAACATCAAGCGCCTCGGCCCAGAACGGCAGATGATCAGCCAGAAACTTTTGCCGGCGGCATTCGATTCTCGACACGCCAGACAGATTGGTCGGCAACCCCAGGTCTTGCAGTCGCCGGGCCAATTGGCTTTGGGTGCAACGCTGCTTTGTTCGCAAGGCCCGCAAATGCGGACCAATAAAATTTTTAGATCGTTTGTTTGGCATATTTTTTCTGGCTGCGGTCGCGGTTCACTTCAAGCGACGGCAGCGCAAGCCCTTGGTTGCTTCCAAGCGGAAAGGCAAAGTCTTACGGCTTTTGTAGGCTGGGCGCGGAGTTCGACGCTGGAACGGCGAACCGGAGCGCCACGCCGTAGCAAAAGCCGCAAGTCTTTGACCCGCGCAAATTTTATCGTCACACCCGCATTCCGCCTCCGGCACCTGGCGTTTTAGCGCGGTCGTTGCGCGGTGCGCCGAGTTGAAAGACGTGCCGGGCAATGGAAGCAGTCGCCCGTTCACGGTCGGCTTCGGGAACACGCTTCAAAAGTATTTCATAAGCCTGCTTTGCTTCAGGATCGTCGTTGAGTTTTTGCATGATGCCAGAGTTCATCTTTTGCATCCGTTCATATTTTTCCACCTCGTTCAAGGCGAGTTTGCGGACGGCGCGCTCATGGGGCATTTCGTCGAAGAATTTGAAACGGTCGGGATTGTTTTTAATCCACGCATCAATCTTTTCATTGGTGCGTGGATTTTCACGGTATTCAACTGGCGCGTTTGAAGCGGGTGTTGTGGCTGCGGTTTTTGATTTTGGTTTTTCCATACGTTTTTGGTTGTTGCGGTTTTCAAATCACCAATCATTCGTCCCCTTTACGGAAGGGGTGGCTGGTGCGGTGAACGGGGCTTCGGTCTGCGCTTTCCGAAATTGTTCTTCGAGCGTGTCCAGGCGTTTCTCGGTTGTGGTCTCTTCGTTTTTAAGTTGGACATTTTCCTGGGCAACCTGCGCCGTCGCCGACAGGGTTTTGGAAAGCTGATTGAGGGCTTGATTCATACGCTGGCCCTGCACGATCAACGCCATCGTCGCAGCCTTCTGGCGGTCCACCTCGGCGACAACTTCGGGTGTCAGCGGACTGTCCTTGTGTGCCGGATCAATGATGCCGATTACCGGCCCGCCCGGAACATTCGCGGGCGCGTTGGGATGAAAATTCCATTTGGCGGTCGTCTCCACGCGATAAACGGTGTGCGCCTCGTGCATCACCAAGCTGTCATTCGGTTCAATGTAGCGGCCAAGCGAATAGGCTTTAAGATTTTCGCCGTAACGCACAGATTCCATGTCGTCGGGGGTCAGGGTTGTTCCCGGCACGGAGCGCGGCATTTGCACCACGACGGGTTTATGGCTGGCGCAAGCCGACAGCAAAATCAGCGGGATGAAAATCAGGATTTGTTTCATGGCATTGTTCCTTTTCGATATGCGGCCGCATCGGGCGGGAGATAACGCCGCGATGGGGCGGTGGTTTGATTTGTTTCGGTCGCAAAATCGTTTGGCATCAGGCGCGTGCCGCCGATGGCCGCATCCGATTCGTCAATCGTCTGCGTGACATAGATATAAAATTGTTTTCCAGCGGGGACACGGACGTAAAAACCGTCGCGTTGAATCGAATCATAAATTTGTTTCGCGTAGGCTTGGATGACACCTTGCGCGCCGGTGAGTGGCGCGTTCTCCAGCGTCGGGGCAATCTGGCTGCCTAAAATGGTCGGTTGTGTCTGGGTAAATGCCGCCGCCGCTCCGCTCAAAAAGGTCGCGGCAAATAATTTTATTTCCGACATATCATCACTTTTGAGAACGCGCCCGCGCAGTCCGGCGCTGCCATCCGTGATGGCCCAGCCGTCGCCGCTGGGATCGGCTTCGCGGTCGAGGGCGATGCCCGAAAGCCGCAATTCCTCGCCGCCCGGCCAAACCAGCGTCCAATTGTTGCCACTGGCAATGCGTTCGCGGGTGCGGTCGGTTTGCGCCTTGCCGTGAACTTCCGTGCCGGCAGGAATGATTAAACGGCCATTGTGATAAATGTCCTCCGTCACCAAACCGATGATGGGCGTTTGGATGCTTGATGAATCCACCGTGACAATCAGTTCGCACGGAATCAATCGGCCAAAGGGCGCGTAGTTTTTGCCCAACTGTTTTTGTTCCGATTGCGGCGTCTCGGCAAATAGGCTGATGGGTAATACCTCTAATTTTGTCGGAGCATGAGTAAACAGCCCTCCTGACTGCCGCTGCGAACCCGCATCCGCCATGACTGTGGACGTGGGCGGTAGTGGAAGATTCGGCAATGGCGAATAGTTTGTGTTCTGAAAAGTCTGCATTGTCTGTTTGCTCGCGGCTGCGGCTGCGGCCTTGGTGGAATAGACCAAAGGCTGCGGCTTCGTTGCGCCGGGCAAAAACCGTTTGCAGGCAAAAAAGATGACCGCCAGGACAACGCAAAATAAAAGGAACGCTCCTGCTGGTGTTTTGAAAAAATTGATGGCGTTACGGGGATTTATCATCGTCATCGTCCTTTGGATTTGGTTCAACTGATTCAGCAGGCGCGGGAGCAACGGGCGGAACTGGCTCAACCGTGTGCGCGTCGAGAATCACGAAGAAATCATTCTTGATGGACATATCGTTGCGCCCGCCGTTGGGCGTGCCGGTGATGGCAAAATAAGCCGGGGCTTCCGCGTGGGGCGGCACAACGCCGCTGGCATCGCTGATGGACTGCGGATAAGTCCGTTCGCCAACGCGGAGCGAAAAACCATTGGGCGCATAACGAAGTTCGTTACCGGTTTTGTTGGTGACGCCCACGCGAAAGATGAGCGTGTCTTCGGGATTGAAGCGAAATGCCTCCACGATTCTTACCGCATAGTTGGTGCAATCCAAAATGCGCGGCTCTTTTTCAAAATTCCGATACTCCACCTGGGCGACAGTTTCAGAATGGTATGCCTTCAGCAGCGGATAGGCTTTGGCCTTGTCCAGCAGCGCGAGCAGGCGCGAAGGTGTCACCGGATCGGCCTGCACCGATGCGGAATTGTCCGGCGGGACTTCAAATGTTACGGACAACAGCGGCTCGTCGCTTTCAACCAGTTCAAGGACATACGTTTTATTGTTCCACCGGATGTTGACGTTCGTGACCGCCTTCCTTGCCTCGGCGCGCACGGAAAAAAAGGATGAACCTTTGGTGTGGGCGATGAGGAAGGCGGCGGGCTTCTGCGGATCAATCGTCACCTGCGCCGCATCCATCGCTGAAATCGGGCCGGGAAAACTGATGGTCGTGACGCGAAAGCCGGAAACCGGAATGGAATAGACCGTCTGCTCATCCAGAATAAATTCCTGAATGGATTTGTCCTTCGCGCCCGCGATGAGGCATACGCCCATTAAAAAACTAATTGCCAGTCGTTTCATATTTGAAGTCATTTACGGCGGTGGGAAACCGCCCGTTCTGCACCATGTTGGGATTGCGCTGCAACCGGAGTGACAGCTTGAAGGGAATCGCCTCCGTAAAAGGTTTGTCCTGAAAAACGCCGTCCCGGATGAGCTGGCCGGTTACTTGCGTAAGCACGAAATCTTCACGCGTATTGAGGATGTTTATCCCGCTGATTTCGACTTTCTGGTGCAACTGCTTGGATTTGAATTCGGGTTCTTCGGCATATTGATAGGCCGATGCCTTTTGATAAGCCTGTTTCAAAAACATCTGCTTCAACAAATCCTCGTTATCAAAACCCTTCGGGTTGCGCTCCAAAAAGGCCGTCGCCGCCAGCGTGCTTTGCTCAACATGAAGCGCCTTGGCTTCCTCGAATTTCAGCAGCGGCGAGACATAAAAAGTGTTGGCGGGGTCAATGACAATCACCCGCTCACGCTGTTTGAAACTTTGCACGAGGAAATAACGGTCAACTGCCGCGCCAAGCAGCACGAGCATGGCAAAGCCAAACCAAAACCAGACGAGCCGGTCTTTCTGGACAAAGATTCGCGTCGGATCAAAACGCTGTCTTGGCTCGGCAATTTTTGATTGGCCGTTGTCTATGACGGGTGTTTCCCGCCGTTCAGTGGCTTCCATTGGTGGCTCCTTGTTTTTGCGGCTGCGCCCAAATCGGCGGCGACGTATTGAGTTTGAAAGTTTTGCTGTAATTGCTGATGGCCGCTGGCAACTCGCTTTCTGGCGGCGAAAATTTCAACGGGCGCGAATGTGATTGGATCACCAAAACGGTGACGCTGCCGCCGATGACGGCAACGCCCGCGATAAGTAATAGAATTTTCAGCTTCATCAGTTGCCTGTGGGGAACATCGGCGGCTGGGTGTTGAGTTGAAAATTCGTGCGGTAGTTGGAAAACGCCTCGACAACTTCCGCCTTCTGCTGCTCCTGTGCGGCGACTGCTTGTTTTTGGGCGTCGTTCCGGTTCTCGATGTCCTGCTCGACGCTCACGGCGACGGCCTGATCAATTTCCTTGTCAGTCGCGGCCAGTGCTGCGTTCTGGCCGACCAAGACGCCGGTGAGTTTTTGAACCTCGGATGCGGTCGTTGCCGATTGCAACGCCTCCGTTGTCGAGGCAATGGCATCCTTCAATGTCTGTCGGCGTTTCAGCACGTCCGCCGTGACGGTGGAATAATTGGCGGTTGCATTGTTAATCGCCTCGAAAGGTTTGTAGTCGGTCGCATCACGTTGGATTTGATTTCCTGACGGCGTGGTAAAAGTCGCGCCAATTTGGTTGTAAAGCCCGCTGGCATTGTAGGTGAGTGCGGCCACGCCATTGGCGGATTGCTCCACCGTTGAAATGGTCTCGCCAAGCGGCGTCTGCGTGAGGTCGGATGTCAGCGCGGAAACGCCAGTGACATTCAGAATTTGCGATGGATCGCCGAACGCCTTGTTGTATTGCTGCAACTGTTGAAGCTGGTCGGAAAGCTGCGTAATCTGCTGCACCTGGTTGTCCACCATGCTTACGAATTGGGCGATGTTCTCGGCTTCGCTGACAATCTGTTCGATGTTCACCGTTGGGTCATAAACAATCCATTGCGCGTGACTCGACGCGCCAACGATGGCGATGGCGATGGTGATGAGTAGTTTTTTCATGTTTGTTGTCCTTTCATTGTTGGTTGGCGCAGGCTTGCGCCTGCTAGTTTTCGATGCGTAGGTATTTGGTGGTGGGATTCAAAATCGTTCCGTCTATGTTTTGTTCGGGAATGGGGATGGCATACAGGCTGATGTTTTCCGGCAGCGTCTTTTGCTGCTGCTGTTGGTGAACCAGAATCCAATACTGCTGCTTCACCGCGTCACTGCGTCCTTTTTCGTAGCCGGTGACATAGGCTTTGTCCGATTCTTTTCCGGCGAGATAAAACCCGCCTTCGCTTAACAAAACGCCGCCCGCCGCGCCTGCGGCGGTGATGGCCGGGTTGCCGTTGGAAAGTTTATCGGCGATGTAACCGCCTCCCGCGCCTGCGGCCATATCAGTGACGGGCCGAACGGCGGCACATCCGGTCACGAATAGCGGAACAAGAAAAAAATAAATAAGATAATTTGATTTCATACTGCCTCCACGAGTTGCGGTTTGCGGGAAAAGGTTAAAATTCCTTCGGTGACATTCTTCGCGCCGCGCAGTTCCTTGGCGCGCTTCTCGAAATGCTCGCCGCTCGAACTGGAGCAGTAGAGCATTTCGGGGGAAGTGAAATTGTAGGCTGTCCCGCAAATCGGGCGGTTGGAATCAACGTGCAGATAGGTGAACGCGGAGTATTTCTCCCCTGCCTGATGGTCGGGCAGCGTGTAATTCATTATCGTGTGCTTGGTGATTTCGGGAATGGCAATGTCCCGCGCGATGTCGTCCAGATCGGCGCGGTCGTTCTGACGCATTAGGAAAAATTGGCGGCTGTTGCCGAAAACGGCGGAACGGATGCGCGACTGCTTGAAACGCGCATACTGCTGGACGATAGAAATGTTCCAGCAATTGAACTTGCGAAGCTGCGCGTAACTCTCCTTCACGATTTCCTCACCGCCCGGAATGTCGAGGAAGCGGGCGACTTCTTCATAGACATTCCGTTTCCGCACGGCGCGCGGCAGCGTGATGATGTGTTTGCGAGTGTAGTTCGTGATAAGGAAACCGGCGGCGGCGCGCAATTCCTTCGCCGAATCGGGGATGTAGCCCAATTCAAAATGGGCAATCTTGCCTGTGAGCGAAAGGTTGCTCGCGCCGTCGAACAATGCGCCGTAGTTGCCATCCCGGCACCACGGTAAAAGCAGCGTGGAAATCTCAATAATCTGGTCGCGTTCCGCGCCGCTGGCATCCAGCGACATCAATTCCTGCAACATCCGGTGCGTCGGATACTCGTCGGTTTTGAAGTGAGAAAAGGCGATGTTGCGAACGTCTTTAACCGTGTTCGGGTCTTTCAAGAATTTCAGCACTTCGCCTTCGGCCAATTGCTGCTCGAAAGTTTGCGCTTCATCTTCGTTTGATTTCAGCCAGTCGCGGAAGTCGGCGAACGCTTCCAGCATTGTCGCGCCCGGTGGCATTTTTTCTTTGCGATAATGCGCCAGCGCACACGCACGGCGCGCAACCTCCATCATTTGATTTTCATTTTTGCGCGTCCAATCTTGAAAGACATCCTCGTAAAGCAGATTGACGTATTTGGCGATTTGCGCCTGCCGCAGCATTTGTTTGTCCTCGCTCTGGCTCAAGCCGACCATGCGCGCGACGAGTGCCGTGGCCGACGACAGAT
>Ga0208357_1000959_pt1 | contig 21968 bp, 13 predicted proteins | sample NGESurdeep092012_6_FD_184487 | JGI IMG/M metagenome (GOLD analysis project Ga0208357, IMG submission 184487) | Arctic peat soil microbial communities from Barrow, Alaska - NGEE Surface sample F52-2 deep-092012 (SPAdes) | ecosystem: Environmental > Terrestrial > Soil > Wetlands > Peat ... | reverse complement strand
CGCGGTCTCGTCTGGCACGGTTCCGTCGGTTGCAGCGCCGTCCGCCACGACTGCGGCAGTGACTGGGGTCGCGTACGTCGATGTGTCCGTCGCGACGTTGTGGCACAGTCCGAGTTCGCCGCGTGCCGTTGACTCGGCTGAGTTGCAGCAGCCGACTGGGGTGACGGCCTGGTTGAGCGCGATGACAACCGCACAGCGGCTGGCGCTCAATGGACGCGTCGACAGCCAACTCGTGCTCGGCGAGAAGGTGGTCGTCGACAAGCGGCGGGGCACATGGGCACACGTTGTCGTCCCGGACCAGCCGACGCCACTTGATGCGCGCGGCTATCCTGGCTGGATTCCCGCCGCCCAGCTGACCTTCCGTGCACCGGCGGCAGCCGCCAATGATCTCGTCGTGCTCGCGCCGACGGCGTGGGCCTACGCGACCGACGGGGTGACGCGCGTTGTCCAGGTCAGCATGGCCACCCGGTTGCCAGCACTGACCGCCGACGTGAAGTGGGTGCATTCGCAGCTGCCCGACGGTCGCGCAGTTCTATTGCGCGCGGCCGACGTTGATGTTGTAGCGAAAGGCGCGGCGCCGTTGCCAGCGACGGCAGCTGACGTCGTCCGGACTGCAAAGCTTTTTCTTGGTTTGCAGTATTTGTGGGGTGGAACGTCCGCGTTCGGGTTCGACTGTTCGGGGCTCACGCATCTGGTGTTCGAGCTGCGCGGGATCACGATTCCGCGGGATGCCGATGCGCAGGCACGAGTCGGGCAAGCCGTCGCGAAAGCCGATCTGCAGCCCGGCGATCTGGTCTTCTTCGCGAGCAGCGGGCTGGTGCATCACGTCGGAATCTACGTCGGCAACAACATGATGCTGAGCTCGCTGCAGACCGGGAGTCCGGTCGAGTATTCGTCGCTATCGGCCCAGCCATTTGCCAGCGAGTACGAAGGCGCACGCCGACTTGTGCCCGTGACGTAGCGGCCGAAGGAGCAATGGCGTCCAGCGCTCGTTCTTGCGTGCGTACGGCTTCAACGCTCCGCATTACTCAGCCGTTACGCCGGGGTGGTGCCATGGCGTCAACCCCGGACGCTCGGTCCCGGGCGAGCTCGGGAGACGAATATGCGGATCCATCGCCTAGTGGCGACCGGTGGCGTTGTCGTGGTGTTGCTGACGGTCGCGGCGTGCCAAAGCAAGGCGACGTCGTCGGCGCCGAGTTCGAGTGCGGCAGCATCGACGAGCGCAGCGGCCGCCGCAGCACCGACCAGCGCAGCGGCGTCTAGCGCGGCTCCCGCGAGCGCAGCCGCGAGCGCGGTAGTCGGTTCGGCAGCGAGTGCGCCGGCAGCGGCGGCGGGCTCGGGTGCGGTGACGTTCGATGGCTCATACAGCGGCACCTTGACCAACGTTCTGTGCGTCGGCAGTGGGCCGACGACCACGGCCTCGTTCGACGCGGCCTTCACTGGGAAGCCCGGGACGTTGACCGGCGATATCTCCTCGACCGAGTTTGGCTTCCTCGGCCCCGACAACACCCAGTTCGACTCCGGCTTCCTGAACAAGGCACTCGACACCGATGGCAAGGGCTTCGATGTCGACGGAATTGTTGCGAAGGACGAGTCGGGCAAGTCCGTGACCATGCATGGCACGCTCGTGTGTCCGTAGCGTAGTTTCAGCGCATGCTTGATCTGCTGATCCGAAACGCGCAGATCCGTGGCACCGAGGGCCTGACCGACATCGGCGTGCGCGGCGGCCTCTTTGCGCCACCCGAGGCTGACGCGCCCGACGTCATCGATGTCGCAGGTGCGCTGGTGACACCACCGCTCGTCGAGCCGCATATTCACCTCGACGCCGTGCTGACCGTCGGGCAGCCGCGGCCGAACCGATCGGGCTCGCTGTTCGAGGGCATCGCGGTGTGGAGCGAGCGGGTCAAAGACCTCACCGTCGACGACGTGAAAAGCCGCGTGCGCGAGGTCTTGCGCTGGCAACTCGCCAACGGCGTTCAGCACGTGCGGAGTCACGTCGACGTGTGCGATCCCGAACTCACCGCCTTGCGCGCGCTGATCGAGATTCGCGAAGAGGCACGCGGTCAGATCGATTTGCAGTTGGTGGCGTTTCCGCAGCTGGGCATCATGTCGTTCGACGGCGGCCGCGAACTCATGCGCAAAGCCGTCGAGCTCGGCGCCGACGTCGTCGGCGGCATCCCGCACTATGAACTCACTCGCGAAGACGGCGTCGAGTCGGTGCAGTTCTCCTTTGCGTTAGCGGAAGAGTTCGGCCTGCGCGTCGACATCCACTGCGACGAGACGGACGACGACCACTCGCGTTTCGTCGAAGTGATGGCGGCCGAGACGATTCGGCGAAACATGAGTGGCCGAGTGACGGCGAGTCACACGACCGCGATGCACTCGTACAACGCGGCGTACGCGTACCGGCTGGTCAACAACATCAAGCGCGCGGGCATGCACATGGTGACGAACCCGCTCGACAACGCGGTGCTGCAGGGTCGCTTCGACACCGGACCGATCCGTCGCGGCCACACGCGCGTGAAGCAGCTGCAGGAAGCCGGCGTCAACGTCTGCATCGGCCACGACTCTGTGATGGATCCGTGGTACCCGCTTGGGTACGGCGATCCCGTGCAGGCAGCGTTCGTCTTCGTGCACCTCGGCCACTACAGCGGCGACGACGAGTTGCGCCGGCTCCTCGACATGGTGACCGTCAACCCAGCCGCGGCCCTGGGCATCGAGGGCTACGGCATCGTCGAAGGAACGGCTGCTGACTTCGTGGTGTTCGACGCGCCCACCGACACCGACGCGATCCGGCTCGGATCACGCCGGCTTCTCGTCGTCCGGGGTGGTCGTGTCGTTGCTCGCACCGCCCCAGCGCAAACAACCGTGACCTGGGACGGCGAAGAGCAACCAGTGACCTTCCTCCGCCCCTAGCCCCGCGGAGTGTTGAAGTCCAGCGCTCGCAAGAACGAGCGCTGGACTTCAATGCTCGGTCGGACGGCGGGGGGTTGAGGTTACTTCTTCGCGCCGGCGCCGTATTCGGGGATGACCAGCGTCTCTGACTTTCGGCCGCCCTGCAGCTTGTAGAAGATCGCGTACAGCACGGCAGCGAGCACGAAGCCGACCTCGAACGTCAGGTCGCCGAGCGCGGGGTGTGCCTTGGGGATCGGCGCGAGGTACTTGGTCTGGTCGGAGAACAGCCAGATGCTCACCACCATGGCGACGCCCATCGCGACCCAACCAGCCCACGGATTGTGCTTGGTGTCGAAGAGGAATCCGTCGACGCGCACCCGCCGGCGCAGCAGCATGTCGGAGAACATCACGCCCAGCCACGGCGCGATCCAGTACGCAACGACGAGCAGGAAGTTGGTGTACTTCTCGCCAGCGTCGTGCAAACCGGTCAGCGCGACGATGAAGCCGATGGTGCCAGCGACTGCCGCGACGATCGCGCGTCGCAGCGCCAGCGGCAACCGGAAGCCCAGGGTGAGGAACGACATCGCGCCGGAGTAGATGTTCAGCACGTTCGCGCAGACCGCACCGATCGCGATCGCGACCAACACGAAGTCGGCCAGCGCCGTGCTCATGTGCCCGGTGAATGCACTCGTCGGGTCGTTCAACGCATCGGTCGACTTGCCGATGGTCGCCGACGCGGCGCCGATCATTTCGAGCACCACGCACGACACGAACACACCCAAGCCCGCGTACAGTCCGACCGCGCGCCTCGACGTGGTCGGCTTCATGTAGCGGGTGTAGTCGGAGGCGAAGGGATTCCAGCCGACGGCGTAGCCGAATGCGCCGCCGAGCGTCAGCAGGAAGCCACCCGTTCCGCCAAGCCCGAACGACGCGTTCGGCCCGTGCGGCGCACTCGCGTTGGCCTTGCTGAAGATGGAGATCGCCGCGAGTAGGAACGCGAGACCGAGAATCGGCAGTGCCCACTTCTCGACGACGTGCGCCAGGTTGTGCCCGAAGAACGCGATCGTCAGCTGTGCGACCACGATGATTAGCAACGACAGCCACTTCGGCATGTGCGTCAACGTGTTCAGCGCGAACGCGCCGCTGACGCTGTTGACTGCGAACCAGCCGATGCCCGCCGTGACCGAGTTCAGCCCGGCCGGCAGCCAGTTGCCGCGGTAGCCGAACGGAATGCGGGACAAGATCATTTGCGGGACGCCGAACTTCGGCCCCTGCGACGACAGCACGGCGTGCGTCACGGAGCCGAGCGCGGTGCCGAGGATCAGCGCGGCGGTCGCCTGCCAGAACGACAGCCCGAACGCGGCGACACCCAACACCCCGACGAACACGGTGGCGAATTCGAGGTTGGGCGAGGTCCAGGTCCAGAGGAGCTGCAGCGGATTGCCGTGCCGCTCCGACAGCGGGATGAACTCGGCTCCGCCCGGTTCGATAGCGGCCAGCTTCCCGCCGTATTCACCCTCACGGACTTCGGCGACGATCTCGATCTCGGCTTCGGTTCGCGGCAGTGTCGTCACGTGCGGCCTTCCTGAAGAGTCGCTGGCTATTGCGATCGATGGCGCGGAGAGTAGCGTGCGCGTGTCACTACGGGAAGTCCCGAGACCTCGGATCAACCGCGCAAGACCGGTCAGAATTCGCCGCCCTTGGCCGACAAGGTGGGCATGGTCTCTTTGACGTTGGTTTCCGAGCCCGAAACGGATCGCTCAGCCAGCCGTTGGATAGGCGTGGGCAGAGCGTCCGGAGATGCCTCGGGGGGCCCCGACCAGCCGGGTGAATCAGGCATGGGTACCCGGGCGCTGCGCGAGGCCCTGGCGGGTCGAACACCAGCACTCATCGTCTTTTTTGCGTCGTCCGAACTGGATCTGGGCGCCCTCAACGCTGACCTACGCGGTGCGGTCGAAGCCAACGTGCCGGTTGTCGGCTGCACCACCGCGGGCGAGATCGGCACCGACGGTCCGGGCGACCGGAGTGTCGTCGTTGCCGCTTTTGGTGGAGACGACTTCTCAGTGGCCGCCGCCGTCGCGGAGAACGTCAGCATGGGTCTGCGCGAGGCCGGCGCCGAAGTCGCGGCTGCCGTCAGCCTCCTCGACGATCGCCCGCACCGGATCCTGTTGCTGCTGACCGACGGTCTGGCCGGCGACCAGCAGGAGATCGTGCGCGGTGCCTACAGCGTCGTCGGGGCGGGCGTGCCGCTTGTCGGCGGCTGCGCGGGCGACGACCAGCACATGAAGACGACGCATGTCTTCTTCAATGGTCAGGTTCTGACGAACGCCATCGTCGGCGTGGCCATCGGGTCGACGTCCCCCTTCGGTATCGGCGTGCGGCACGGGTGGCGCAGGGTAGGTGAGCCGATTCTGGTCACCGCGAGCGTCGGCACCAGGGTGCTCACGCTCGATGATGAACCGGCCCTCGACGTCTACCTGCGCCTTAACGGTGCGGCACAGGACATCGATCCCGCTGCGTTCGCGCGCTTCGCTATGACCCACCCCCTCGGGCTGAGCAAGCGCAGCGGCGAGGAGGTCCGCTTCATCGCCGGTGCCGACTTTGTCGAGCGCTCGTTGCAGTGCATCGCGCAGGTCCCGCAAGGAGGCCTCGCGTGGATCATGGAGGGCGACGACGAGTCCGTTCTTGCAGCGACGGACGGCGCGTGTGTTGATGCCCTGGAGCAACTGGGCGGCCGCGAACCGAAGGGTGTTCTTGCGTTCGACTGCATCGCCCGTCGCGGGGTGCTCGGCGACGCCGGCATCGAGGAAGAGGTTGACCGCATCGGTGCCGTCATTCGCGGTGTGCCGGTGGCGGGGTTCTATAGCTATGGCGAGATCGCCCGCACCAAGGGGACCGGCGGCTTCCACAACCAGACACTCGTCGTGCTCGCGGTGTCGTAGGCATGCCGATATCTACTCCAGCTGCGAGCGGGTGGGCGCTCGAACAGCTGACCGCCTACTTGTTCGGGCTGGCGAGCGCGGGTGATCCCGACACGGTCGTGCTCGAGGCGCTCGACCGGGCCGCGGAGGCCATGGAGGCCGAGGTCGCCGCCCTCGTTCTCGACGGCAACGTGATCAGCTCGATCGGCTTCGCCAACGGCAAGGCGCCGGTCGAGATTCTGCTCGCGACGGTCGCGGGTCGTCTCACGCAAGCTGACCTGCCGGGGGTCGGACCTTGCCACGTGTCGGGCGCATCCTTTGAGTCGCAAGGCGACTACTGCCTGATCGTTGCGCGCACCGGCGACGTCACTTTTTCCGCTGAAGAGCGCAATCTGCTGCGCGGGATGAGCCGCGCTCTCGCTCTGAACCTCCAGTCGGCGCGGGTGCTCGCCGCGATGCACGAGCGCCAAGCTCTGATGGAGCGGCTCACCCGGATTCTGCGGTCGATCAACGGCAGGGCGCCGCTGCCCGAGGTGTTGCAGGCGATCGTCGACGGCGCTGCGGAACTCATCGGATCCACGATTGCGGGGTTGCGTCACATCGATCCGACCGACTCGCAGTACGCGGTCTTGTCGTGCGCAGTCAACCTCCAGCCTGGTTCGCCGCTGGGAGAGCGAATCAGGGTCGGTGAGGGAGCCGGCGGTCGCGCCATTTCTGAGAACCAACTGGTCGTGATGCACGACTACGCCGGCCGAGTCGACGCCCTGCCGAACTGGGCCGAGCTCAAGCTGTCGGCGGCCATGGCCGCGCCGGTGCACGAGAACGGGATCGTCGTTGGCAGCCTCGTTGTGGGCAGCACCGAACACGGCCGCCGTTACAGCGAGGCTGAGCAGGCAATTCTGCTGTCGTTCGCCGACCATGTCAGCCTCGCGCTCACTGACGCGATGACGACGCAGTCGTTGCACCGCGCTCTCGAAGCCGCGCGCCACGACGCGATGCACGACGAGCTCACTCGGCTCCCCAACCGGGCATTACTCAGAGACCGGCTTGAGCAAGCCTGGGTGCGTGGCTGCCGCACCGGCTCACCGATCGCCTTGCTGTTCCTCGACTTCGACGACTTCAAGGACATCAACGACAGCCTCGGTCATGACGCGGGCGACCGGCTACTTGTGTCCCTCGCCGACCGGCTCGCAGGCTCGCTTCGACCAGGCGACACGATCGCGAGACTCGGAGGCGATGAATTCGCTGTCCTGATTGAGAATTTGACCGATGCTGCGACTGCCGAAGGGCTTGCGGCGCGACTGCTCGAGGTACTGCTGGAGCCGGTCGTCGTGAACGGCCGCGATGTGACGATGCGTGGCAGCATCGGGATCGCCGTCTCGGAGTTCACCGAGCCGGACAGCCAGTCGTTGCTCTATAGCGCCGACCTCGCCATGTACGAGGCCAAGCGCCGGGGTGGCGGCCGCTACATCCGCTATCGACCCGACATGCATCTCGACACGTTGGTGCGTCTCGACACCGAGCAGGCCCTGAAGCGTGCGATCGGCGCTGGCGAACTTGTGCTGCATTACCAGCCGATCGAGGAACTGCGGTCCGGTCGCATCATTGGCGCCGAGGCACTCGTCCGCTGGGAGCACCCGGTGCGCGGTCTGCTCGGTCCGATGGAGTTCGTGCCGATCGCGGAAACAAGCGGCCTCATCATCGGCCTCGGCGAGTGGGTGCTGCGCACGGCCTGCGCGGAAGCCACCCGCTGGCCCAGCGACCTCGAGATCGCAGTGAACCTGTCGCCACGTCAGCTTGAACCAGAACTGCCACAGACGGTGCGCGACATTCTGGCCGAGACCGGCCTGTCGAGCGACCGGCTCGTGCTCGAAGTGACAGAGGCAACCGCGATGGCCGACGCACCTGAGACTCAACGCATCATCGAAGAGCTGCACGCGATGGGCGTGCACTTTTCGATCGACGACTTCGGCACCGGGCACTCGTCAATCGCCAGATTGCGCACGCTGCCCGTCGATCAGCTCAAGATTGACAAGAGCTTCGTGAGCACGCTCGACGCATCAGACTCGGGCACCGATGTGTTCATCAGCGCGATCGTCGCGCTCGCGCACGGGTCAGGGCTGGTCGCTGTCGCCGAGGGCGTCGAGACCGCGGGACAACGTTGCCGGCTCGTCGCGCTTGGTTGCGACCGCGCTCAGGGTTATCTCTTCAGCCGACCCGTTGAGGCTCACGTCATTGCGGCGATGCTGCACGATCGGGTGCTTGTTCAACACCCCTGATCGGACGACTGCAGAGGCTTGTTCGAGTGAACCAATGCCCGCCTGCAAGTGGCGGATGTGGTGATGAATCCATCGCGCGCATACCGATTCCGGTGCACCGACAACGATTCCAGGCGTTCTATCGGACGGCGGGGTGGTGCTGCTCGTTGACAGATCAGCGGCGATGCCTTCGAGTGCCGTTGTGAGGCTGTGCAACTCGCCGTCCAGGAAAAGCTCGTCGTTCTTCGTGCCGCCTCTCTGTCTAAGCGGCAGTGTGGCGAGGGAATTCGCGGTAAGTAGCAATCGACTCGCGCCACCAACCAGTGCTGCGAGCTCGTCTCGGTGCACGAGCTTGGTGCCTTGTTCGGCGAGGTAGACCCGGAACGCAACATCGAGTCTGCGCGATGCGACGGTCGCGACTCCGGCTGCGGATCCGCTGACCGCCTCCTGGCCGAGCGTCGCGTGCGTGCCGATGAGCGAATGCACCGCTGACGACAAGTACGCGGTGCCGGTGCGGTAGGCGTCGGCAAGGTCCGCGGAGACCACCGGTCCGGCGCCTCGTGGCCAGAGCAGGAAGCCGGCGACCAGGCTGACTGCGCAACCGATCGCGACGTCCTCGACACGTACCAAGCCGACGCGCCAGCCGGTCGGTTGCACGATGTTGAACAGGACGGCGAGCAGCACGGTGAATGCGGCCTGACCTGCGAGGAACGAGATCCTTAAGGGGGCGTAGCCCGCGAGCAGGACGGCGAACGGCAACACGATCCACAACGCGGTTGTGCTGTCACCGAGTGCGACGAGCAGTGCGCCGCCAACGATGAAACCGAGCGATGTACCAGCGATCGCGCGGAGTGCGATGGCTCCTGTGCCGAGGGCGTTTGACCGCAGCACCGCGAGGGTTCCGAGCACGACCCAGAAGCCGTGCTGCACGCCGGTGACCTTCGCAACAAGCACCGCGGCTGCGACGCCGACGGCACCGCGCAGGCTGTTGCGCAGCCACACCGACCGAAGGCTGGTCTGCGCGAGCGCTTGCTGCGTGATCTCGCCGATCCCGGTTTGCGGAGCGTCTGCTGCGCCGTACCAGCGGGACTGTTCCGCCCGGACGGCGTCGTGATCGGCATTGCCAGAAGCGACAAGGGCGGACGACGCGGCAGCAGCTGTCGTCGTGGCAACGGACCTCGCGTGGAACGCACACTCCAGCACATCGGCGTCCGCCTCGATGTTTGCAGCAGACCAGCTATCGACAAGCTCAGCTGTCGCCATCGCCGCTTGCGCGCGCAGACTTCCGAGCAGTTCGAGGTCGATGACGAGCGCCGGTTCATCGCACGGTTTGCACGACACCTTGGTCGTGCCGCCGGCGTCGGCGTCGATAAGTGCGGTGCCCGCGTCATGGAGGACTGCGATCGACTGCGTCAGCAGGTCGCGGTCTTGCTGTGTCGCGCGCGCGTAGCCATCGTCGGGCAGGTCGTCGTGCTTCGCAGTGAGGGTCAGCAGCCAGTCGATTTCCTCGACCAGTTGGACAATTGCCTGCTCGGACAGCGTCGCCCCCGTCGGTCTGAATGGGGTGGCCAGGTAGGTACCTTTGAGTTTCGCGACGGCTTGTTCTGCTGCCTCTGTGTTTTCCTCGACGGGCTCGCCGTTGAGGGTGGCGCGCAGGTGCTCGGCAAGCCGGTGCAGTGCGTTGCCGGCCAGCGTGCCGAGACCGGCCTGCGGCGGATCGCGCCACACGAGGAAGACGGACAGAGTTCCGACGACCGACGCGAGCGCCCAGCCCTCGAGGCGCGGCCCGATCGCACTCGCGTTCGCGGGGAGGGTGAGAGGAAGGATGAGCACGAGCATCGACGCGACCGACCCCTTGGCGACGTACCCGCTCAGGATTCCGAGGAAGAGCACGAGTGCGCCCGCGAGCCCTGCAACGACGACCGCGAGCCAGGTGACTCGTGAGGCCAGTGTGCCGACCGTGATGAAGAGCGCACCGACGACAGTGAGTCCGGCATAGGCGATGAATCTTCTGCGTAGGGGCCCACCGAAGTCGGCGAGCAGGAGTACAGAGAACGCGCCGATGGAGGCGAAGGTCGCGATCTGGGCGTTCTTGAGGACCTTGTCAGCGAACGCGAACAGCCCAGGGATGACGACCGCGGCGCGGATCGAGCGTTTCGCTACGGCGTCCCATCGGGGTTTCGACAACCCCCACATTCCGGGACGCGTCAGAGCAGACGTCCAGACAGCGAGACGTCCTGGCGTCCAAGCCCCAAAGCTCGCCATGCACGCAGTCCACACCACCCATTCGGTCGCCGCAAATTCCGAGCGGTCACGTGCCTTCTCGTTCGAGCTCTTGTCGTGCGCGGTCGACCAGCAGCTGTGCCCACTTCAGCGCGCTGCGGGCCTGCTGCACGGGAATGATGAGCACGCCGTAGTGGGCCTGGTCTTTCAGGTCGATCAGTCGAACGAAGGTCGCAGCCAGCTTCTTGCCATCTGGTGTGGCCTGCTCGAGCAGCGTGGAAGCGGCGCGGTGGTCCTGCCCGCGATGGATCCGACGTAGGCGGGTGGCGCAAATGGCGTCGGATGCTGCGATGCCAGCCAGGACTGCTAACGCCGCCGAAACGCCGCGCATCTCGGACCGATCTGGCTCCTCAAGAACCAGCTCTGCTACCTCCAGGTAAGCCTCGCTGGCACGTAGACGCACGCGCGCTTCTCAAGCGTTGCTGGGCGGATGCCCCGTGTCTCAGCCACGGGCCGGCCGGCGTACCGGCCACACCGTGAATACGCGCGACTTCATCAACTCGATCCCATCACTCTCGACCTCCACGAACAACGGCTCGGTGTCGCTCTGTGGATATCGCCAGTCTTGAAACGAGACATCGACGACTTGCAAGGCATTTCCGGTCCATCCTTGGGCCAGCGGTCGCAGACGGTCGACCTGCTCTTCCCATTGCCGTGCCGCGTCGATTTCGCTACTAGCTGCCGTGAACTCAGCCAGTGCCTCCGACACCTGCGAACTGAGCCGTGCGTTCGCGCGCGACGGCTTCTTCTCGCCTCGGAACGGTGGGTGAACGAGGAGTAGGTCTATGTCACTTGACTCGTCCCCGTCACCGCGGGCAGCTGAGCCGAACACGCTCGCGTAGAGCGGGCGTGGGCGCCAGTGCGAGAATTCCTCACGAAAACGTCTCCATAGTTCGGGCCTGAGTTCGGCAAGCGCGTCGGCGACACTGGCGGCAATATGGCTGCGGTTGAGTTCGTGAACTTGGTTCCGGCCCATCAACGTGGCACGCACGATGCCTTGATCGACGAGTCGGGCAAGGCTGCGGCGTATCCCGATTTCGGAGCCGCGGACGGCCTGCGCTGACACCTGACCAACGGTGAGTGGCTTCCCGGCTGCAGCGAGCACCGCGAGCACAGTGCCGTCTAGCGTTGCCGTCACCGCACGTGTCGGATCAGATAGGTCCATATCTAAAACTATAGCAGCCGATCATTTTAGATAGGCGAAACTCTTCCAACCTGGTTGACCGCGAGCGGTCAACTTACGGGAGTACCCAGCAACCCAGTAGCGATCTCATGGCGGTTCTTGCCGAGGCTCTTCGCCCGGTACATAGCGGCGCCAGCTTGCGCGAGGACGTCCTCGACGTCGTCGCCGGCGTGGGCGAACGTGAGTCCGATGCTGACGGTCACGGCGTACTCGTGCCCATCGAAATCGACGGGCACTGCGAGCGCCGCCTCAATGCGTTCGGCGAGTTGCACCGCATAGGCGCGGACGTCGATGGGCGCGCCGTCGGGCCCGGCCCAGGTACGCGACGACGGCTCGACAATGACCACGAAGCTGTCGCCTCCGACGCGCGCGGCGGTATCTTCTGCGCGCAGGGTGGCCAGCAGCCGCGTGGCAGTCGCTTCGAGCACGGCGTCGCCGGCCTCGTGGCCGCCGTCCTCGTTGACAGCCTTGAATCCGTCGAGGTCGCAGAAGAGCGCCGCGAGCCCGTGGCCGCTGCGGTTGGTCCGGGCGAGCGTGTTGCTGAGACGGTCCACCAGCAGGGTTCGATTCGGCAGGCCGGTGAGTGCATCGTGAAGCGCCGCCTCTGCGAGCTGCTGTTCGATCCGTACCACTTCGGTGACATCACTCGCAATGCCAAGAATCTGCATCACCTCGCCTGCGTCGTTGCGGGCGAACGGAGTGACGCTGCGGGAGAACCAGCGATACATGTCGCCCTGCACGCGTATCCGATAGCGGATCCGCGCGACCTCGCCATTCGATAGCGCTTGAGCGACGGCATTCTGTTCGCGAACCCTAAAGCGATCCTCGGGGTGCACGAGCATCTCGATCGTGTTGTCTGCGAGCTCCTTCATTTGTTGATCCGTGTAGCCGAACTCGCTCAGACTTCTTGACGACCATAGATTGCGATTCGTGACGGCGTCTGCAATGAAGATCACGTCGGGGCTCGCCGCCAGCACCGCACTCTGAAAGGCCGCGCTCGTGCGCAGGTCGGATTCGCGCTGACGCAACAAGGTGATGTCGTGCATGCTGCCCACCGCGCCAACGACCTCACCCCGCACCCCCCGCAGCGGCGTGCCGGTTGTGATCACTCGTGTTGCCGCCGTATTGGGTGGCGCGATGACCATCTCCGTCTTCCAGACAACGCCGTCTCGAAAAGCTCGCACGATTGCGTTGTTCTCGATCGAGAGGGGTGTGACCCCATCGGCTTCGAAGAGATTGTCCTTCAGACGCGCGAGCTGTTCGGAACTTGGCTCGGCGTCGGGATCAAGGCCATGCCAGCTGCGTGCCGTCCGATTGATGACTGTGACGTCGCCGGTGGTGTCACACGCGAGGATTCCGGCGCCGGCGTTGTCGAGCAGTGAGTCGGTGAACATCTGGTGAGCGGCCAGTTCGAGGCTCGCGGCTGCGATCGTCTGTTGTGCCTCTTCTAACTCGCCAATGTCGACGATCATGCCGACCATGCGAGACACAGCGCCCGAGGTCTGTCGCACGACTGCGACGCTGATGAGCACCGTGAGTGTGCTGCCATCCTTTCGGAGATAAGTACGTCGAGCTGCGTACCCGTCCGTACTGGCAGCGGCGGCGATGTTTCGCGCCTGCTCAGCATGGTTGCGCGGGTCGGAGAGTATCGACGCCGGCTGCCCGATGAGTTCGCCGGGTTGATAGCCGAGCATCGCGCAGGCTCGTGGGTTTACCGCGATGAGAGTGCCGTCGGCACGCGCCTCGACAATACCGATGGGCGCGAGCGTGAATAGCGCGCGGAAGCGCTCCTCGCTGGCCCGCAACGCTGCAGCGGGTGAGGTGGCCTCACCAAGGTCTCGCTCGGTCAGGACGGCGTCGCTTGCCCGCTGCGTCGGTGTCACGTCGAGTGGCACAGGTGCCGACAGCGTGCGTGCCATGAGCCAGGCATCAAAGGTCTCGACGGGTGCGGGCCGAGCGATGTAGTAGCCCTGCGCGACGTTGCAGCCGAAGCCACGAAGTGAAACCAGCGCACGGGCGGTCTCTACGCCTTCCGCGACGATGTTGAGTCCGAGGTTCTGCCCGAGTTCGATGACGCTGTGCACGATGAGCGCGTCGCGAGCATCGGACGACATCGTCATCACGAAGGAGCGGTCGATCTTGAGCTCGTCAACGGGCAACGTCTTCAACTGGCTGAGGCTTGTATAGCCCGCACCGAAGTCGTCGATCGATAGTCGGATTCCGAGATCCGCGAGACTCTGCAGAAGTCGTTGCGCGTGCACGGGGTCGAGCATGATCGCCGACTCGGTGACTTCGAGCTCGAGCAGCGACGCAGGCACTCCGTGTGCGGCGAGCAGGTCGGCAACCTCCGTAGGGAGATGCTCGTCAAGAAGGTTGCGGCCGGAAAGATTGACCGACACCGGCAGGGGGCGACCCGCGTCCGCCCAGATGCGGGCTTGCGCGAGTGCAGCGTCGAGCACGTAGCTGGTGAAGGGGCCGATGAGGCTGGTGTGTTCGGCTGTCGGGATGAACGCATCGGGGAACAGCAGCCCCATTGTCGGATGCTGCCAGCGGGCAAGTGCCTCGACGCCCACGACCTCGCCGCTAGCGACATCGATTTTGGGTTGATAGTGCAGCACGATCCGGTGCATCTCCAATGCGCGGCGCAGATCGCCTAACATTGCCAGTCGCATTGGTGAGTAGTCATCGACTTCGCTGCTGTACGCGAAGACACCGACGTTGCGGGTCTTCGCGACATACATCGCGACATCCGCGTGCTGCAGCAGCGTCGTCGCGTCCGTGCCGTGTTCGCCCGACAACACGACGCCGATGCTGGCGTCGACATCGAGCTCGACCCCTTCGACGTTGAAGGAGGTCTCCAAAGCCCGTTGGAGGTTGTCGGCGATCTGGTTCGCGGCCGCGAGGTCGCTGACGTTTGGCAGCAGGACGGCGAACTCGTCGCCGCCGATGCGGGCAACGGTATCGGCGTCTCCGACTACCGCCGCAAATCGGCGTCCGATCTGAATCAGCAGTTTGTCGCCGTAGTTGTGCCCGAACGTGTCGTTGATTTCCTTGAACCGATCGAGGTCGATCAGCAGGAGCCCGGTCACGGCGCCCGACGCCACCGCCGTCCGCAGTGCGGCTTCGAGGCGATCGACCAACAGAGGGCGGTTCGCAAGCCCGGTGAGTGCGTCGTGCAAGGAGCGTTCGACGGCCGCGGCTCTTTCGGCTTTGAGCTCTCTTCGATAGCCGCGGACGAGGCCCGCCAACACGCCCGCAAGTAGTAGACCTAGACCAACGATGACCAGTTCGGTAGCCACGGTGACGTGCGAGGACCACATGGCAAAGCCGCTGGCGGCGAGCAACAGCACGACGATCCCGAGCGCGGCGAGGCGACCGCGCCGCGCGATACGGCGGGCAGGATCCGGTGTCGAGTCTGGCGAACGCGACGGCGGGGTCTGAGCAGCGCGTGAGGGACCGTTCACCTTCGGCAATACGGTGGGAGTCTCACGCCAATATCATCGACCCACCGACGCGGAATTGCAGCAAAAGTGCTGGTCGGAGCTACCTCTAGGACTTCGCTGCGGGGGTGGGTGGGAGGACTGGGCCGGACGGCGGGACGGCGACGGTCCCCGAGCCAGCTGAGCCGCCGCCAGATCCGCTGAAGCCGGCAGACGTTGAGGCGGCCGGTGCACCGACCGGTGGGATCGGGAACTGGTCGCCCAAGAACGACGGGTCGACCGCGATAACGGTTAGCGGATCCGTGGACCCCTCAACGGTGAAGAACCACGTCGGCACCAAGATGTTCGAGCCGCCACTGCTCGAACCGTCGGCGGTCGTTGTCGCGCCGGTCGCGTTGTACTGAACCTGCAGTCCGATAACCGCACCAGTCACCTTCTGCGGCTTCGGCGTCGGGCACGGATACGCCGACTCGACCGGCGGTACAGCGATAGGGCCAGCACTGTCGATGGCCGGGCCGCTCACCGGCGCAGGTGGCGGCGACGCAACGAGCACGGTATTCGGCGACGCCGATGCCGCGGGGTTGAGCGGGAACTTCGTGTTCGGTCCGCTGGCCACCGGCGCCGGCTGGTCAGATGCGCTGGGGTTGAGCGGGAACTTGGTGTTCGGTCCGCTGGCTGCCGGAACGGGAAGCACGGGACCGCCCCTTACTGGTCCGCAGTACATCGCGATCATCGGCATCGGCCGGTCGGCGAGCGACTTGAACGCGGCCGTCGCGGTCTGCAACGGGTAATCGTCGCCGGACTTCGGTGCCACGAGACGACCGGTAGCGGCGCGAATTCCCTTCGCATCGACGTCCACGTTGGTTTCGATGCCTTGCGTCGGCATGCCGTCGATCTGCGGCGCGACCGTCAAAGTTGACACCGGATCCGATGCGTTGAACTGCTCGTCGCCGGTGACACCGAGCGCCTCGAGCAGGCTCGCAGCCGCGGTCTTTGTCGCGGCCTCGTCGGGTGCCGGTGCGGGGGTCGGGGGGGAAGCGCCGGGCGGGATCGGCGGCGCGAAGACTGCGCAGCCGACACCGACGGAGACTCCGTCAGCGTTGTCGATGTCGGTCTGGTACGCGGGGCACGGAACGGTGTCGGCGCGGTTGTACGACCACTGCTCGCCGTCAGTGTCGCGTACGCGCAGGTCGCCGGCCGACGTCGAGAGTTCCCAACCGAACGCGTGGCGTTGCGGTGTGCCGGAGAGTCCGAGTGCGGACGCGAGCTTCGTGACGTCGGACTCGCTGGCCTTGCCTGATTGCCAGGTCCAGATCGGTGCGTGAGTGGGCTCGGTTGGCAGCGTGCCGGCGAGCACGTAGCCGCCGAATCCGGCGAAATGTCCGACTGCGGGTTGCGGGGCGACGGCGGCGCCCGGGGCTACGCCAGCGGCCATCATCGGGGCGTCGGCGGTACCCGCGGAGGTACCGGTGCCGATCAGCAACTTGGGCGGGTTGCCACCAGATCCGGCGGCTGAGTTCTTGCTCGCGCAGCCGGCCAACAGCACGCCTGCGGTCACGATGGCCAACACGGCAGTGCCGCTGAAAGCTGACTTCTTGGACGCCGATGTGCCGGGCATTGTGTTTCCTCCAGGTGCGAACCCGTGAACCGTCGGGGGTTCGACGTCACCAAGCCAACCACGGTTCCACCGCTTAGCCCGCCCGTTGCGCCGAGTGTTGAAGTCCAGCGCTCGTTCTTGCGGGCGCTGGACTTCAATGGTCGCTAAGCGGTGAGAGAGGTCTGAGCGTCGGTGCTGGCGCGGCGGGTGAGGTCGACTTGGTGGGCTGGCAGCGGACGGCCGAGCCAGTAGCCCTGGCCCTCGTCGCAGCCGAGCGTCTCTAGGAGCTTCGCCTGATGCGGAGCTTCGATTCCTTCGGCGACCACGCGCATGCCCATCGCGCCGGCCATCGCGATGATGGCCGCGACCAGCGGCGCGCGCGTCGTGTCGGGCGGCAGCGTCATCACGAACGAGCGATCGATCTTGACGATGTCGACAGGCAACCGGTCGAGCCGCGACAGGCTCGAGTAGCCGGTGCCGAAGTCGTCCAACGCAACGCGGACGCCGAAGGTGCGCAGCGTGCTCAACGCAGAAACAGCCTGCTCGGAGCTTCCTTCGAGCGCACTCTCGGTGACCTCGAGCACGAGTTGCGACGGAGGCAGCCCGACGGCGGCCAGCAACTCCAAGACAGAGTTCGCATAACCGGCGTCGACGAGTTCACGGCCCGACACGTTGACGTTCACGATGAGCGGCAGACCTTGCGACGACCAGAGCATGGCCTGAGTGCATGCCGTCGAAAGCACCCACTTGCCGAGCAGGCTGATCGCACCGCTCTCTTCCGCGAGCGGGATGAACATGTCGGGCGGCACCAACGACTGGCCGTTCGGTCCAGTTCGCAGCCACCGAACCAGCGCCTCGACGCCAGTGACAACCCCAGTACGCAGATCGACCACGGGTTGGTAGAACAGCCGCAACTCGTCGTCCGCTATGCCTTGCCGTAGTTGCATTGCTTCTGCGGCGCGGTTGCCGCTGCGCTGGCTGGTGCGATTGCGGCCGGCGCGCTTGGAGTCGTAGAGGGCGGCGTCGGCGCGGGCCAGCAGCATCGGCAGCGTGTCGCCGGGTTCCCACGCAGCGATGCCGGCGGAGCACGTCATCCCGCCCGGCACGGCAACACGCAATCGCTCCGTCGGCGTCGATGCCTCGGCCAACGTGGATTCCTGTAGTACCAAGGCAAATTCGTCGCCGCCGTAGCGTCCGAGCACCTCGTGTTCGCGAGAAAGTGCACGCCACGAGTTCGCGATCGAGCGCAGCAAGCGATCGCCGCTGATGTGACCGCCGGTGTCGTTGACGAGCTTGAAGTGGTCGATGTCGAGCAACGCCAACGACAGCACGGTCCCAGACGAAGCGGCATGGTCGAGCGCTTCGGTCAACACGCGATCGACACCGCGTCGATTCAGCAGGCCGGTAAGCGGATCGATCTCCGCATCGTCAGCGGCGCGCACAAGTCGCCCGACGACGAGTGACACCGCGATGAGAACCCCGGGTGTGATGACAACCTGTCCATCACCGGCCGCGCCAACGAGCGCGAGCGACACGACGCAGGACGCAATCGTGATCGCGAGATGCAAGAGAGCCCAAGGCCAGGCGAAGAAGAAGAAGACGTCGACCGCGACGAACACGAACAGCGTGGTGCAGGCGACCGACGTCACGCCGCCGCCGCCTTCATACACCCCGACGATGATGAAGGCGTTGCCCGCCAGCAGAAGCAAGTGGTACCCCCACCGCGGCACTCGATGGCCTTGCCAGAAGATGAGGGCTCCGGAGGCGATGCCACCGAGCGAGACAGTACGGACGAGAGCCGCGTGGACGCCGGGCGCATGCGGCAACGTGAACGCGATCAGCGTGACGATGCCGGCGGCCATATAGAGGACGCCGGCGGTGACGGCCATAGCGCGGGGGCTTGCGATGGACGGAGCCACCGCGAGGCGTGGCCGACCGAACCGGCCCAAGCGAAGCCGGGGTCGGACGTCGACCTCTTGCGGCAGTCTCATAAAGCCCCATCGGCCGCCCCCACGGTTCTTGCAGACATTCACCCTCGGGGCGAGAGGCGAAGCTGCAAGAACCGTGACGCGGCGTCCTCGTGTTACTTCGCGAAGTCCTTAGCTAGTTGCGTCAGGTTCGGGAGTCCGAGGCCTGATGCCGGGTTCCAGGTCGCGCCCTGCTTACCCGTGTAGTACTCGTTGTTGTTGCTGAAGACGCCTGGCAGCGCAGTGCTGACATTCGTCGTGATGTTCGTCTGGAAGAGGTACTGCTTGCCAGAGAACACCGTGGTGTCGTTCAGCGGGGTGAACGGTGAGTTGCCGCCGTTCGCCCACTTGTAGATCTTCGGGTTCCAGAAACCGACCCGGTGGCCGACGTAGCTCTCGAACACCGCCGACGTCCCGTTGAGTTGCGGTGACACGAAGCTGGTTCCGCCGTACTGCTCGAAACCGCCGTCCGCCGCGAACAACGTCGGGTCGTAAACCGCGTAGCCGGTCTGCGGGTCGGCGTTCGTCGACACGTCAGGCTCGCCACGACCTTGGTTCTGGTGACCGCTCTGCAACGACGGGTTCGGCGTGAAGTTCACGTCGGTCGGTTCCGTCAGGCCGGGAGCAACCTGCTGGAAATCGATGCCGGTGAAGTACTGCCGAGCGTTGAAGCCGGAGATGCCGCTCTGGTACGACGGTCGCGGCTCAAGCACGCTGTAGCCACCGCCGTCACCGACGATCAGTGTCTTCGCCGCGGTTGCTTCGTCAGGGAAGCCGAGTGCTTTGTAGAGATCGGCCAGGTAGTCCCAGCTCCACGCGCGCTCGGCCGGGATGTTCGCCGACTCCGTGCCGATGAGATTGCCACTCGAGTCCGCAACTCCGTAGGTCTGGAGTCCGGCCGGCGTGGTGCCTCCTGCTGAGGTCGTGTACGGGCTGTCCGCACCGTTGTCGACGGCGAGGTTGGTGCTGCCGACGTCGCCGAGGGCGTCGTACGCACCGGAGTCACCGGACGATGAGAAGTTGGACGTGCCCTGCGCACCGAGCTCGGCCATCACCTGGTCGAACACCGCAACGTACGCGGGTGGCTCGGTGCCCTTCGCAATCCCCTGCTGGATGTAGGTTTCCGACTCGCCCCAGCTGATGGAGAGCGTGTCGTTCAGGTTGTCGGATGCCGCTGAGTAATACGCGTCCGCAGCGCCGGGGTCGCTGTTTGGCGCTTCGTACAGCCGAACGTTGGCGCCAGGCGCGATCGCACCGGACTGCTCGACGTCCAGGTCAGACTCGTCCGATCCAACGGCCGTGCTTGGTCCAGGAGAACCACCATCGATCGGGACGATCTTCAAGCGGCTCGCGGGCACGTTCAGACCGAGGACGTTGTTCCAGAACTTGACCGGCGTCGCGGGGTCGATGGCCGCAAACGTGACGATGCCGATGGTCTCGCCCTGGCCCTTGTAGCCCTGGTTTTCGATCGGCTTGAGGTTGTAGTTCTTCACGAAGTCAGCCGGGGCCATCATTCCGGCCGGGACGCCGGTGCCAGCCGAGGCCGTGACGTTGACCTTCTGGCCTTGTGCGACCTTCGCGTTCGACACGAACGGCGAGTAGTTGCTCAAGCCGAGGATGGCCAGGATCGGGCTGCCGAACTGCGAGGGCACCCGCGGGTTGTTGAGGCTGCCGAAAACGGTCTGGTTCCTGAAACCGCCGTGAACGCCAGGAGCCTTGATGCTGAAGTTCTGCAGCGAGATGCTGAGCGCCTTGTTGAACTGGCCGGCGGTACCGGTGGCCTGGATGTCGAGGCGGTCGGCAAGCGCGTTCGTCTTGATGCCGAATGCCTTGAAGTAGAGTTCGAGGGCCGCGATCACCAGCGGCGACTGGCCGTACTGGTTAGCGAACTGCTGGGTGTTCAGGTACGGCCCGTTCCAGCCGTTCGCCACTCTGTTCTCGAGCTGGCCCAGGCCGGGGGAACGCAGGATGATCGAGACCTGGACCGGAGTGTTCGGAGGGGTGTTGCCCAGCGGCGTACCGGCAGCCAGCGGGGCGACGTTTGTTTGGGCAACGCTCACGGTCGGCGTCGTCGTGTTGGACGACGCGGCTGAGGCCGTCGCGCCTTGAGCGGCGAGCAGCGCGCCTGCCACACCGACGCTGAGTGCACTTGCAATCACCCGCCTCTTGGTGAAGCGGACGATCGGGTGTGCGTTGGGCATGGGTTAGTCCCTCCGTGTAGGCGCGCCAGGCCTATAGGCCGGGCGAGCGGCGCATGTCTCCCCACGGCAACCTAACTAGCCCGAATGCCCAGGGCTACCCCCCAACCGGATGACGTCCGTTCCGGCGCTTTGCTCTGGCTTTACTGTTGCCGGCTCGTGGCGTGGTACATCGCCGACATGTCCTTTTCGCCGTGCCCTTTTTGCACGGTGCGCTCAAGCTTTTGCTGGACGGCGGTCATGAGGTCTTCGTCGATACCTGCGGCTTCGGCGGCGGCGAGGATCAGACCGATGTCTTTGTAGGCCCCGTCTGCTGGGAAGGCCGGGGCGAAGTTTCGTTCGATGGTGGCTTGGCCCTTGGCGTGCAGGAACGGGTTGTCGGTCGCCGACCCCTTGATGGTGTCGAGGAAGAGTTGCGGGTCGAGACCGAGACCTTCAGCGAGCGCGATCGCTTCGGCGATAGCAGCGGTGACGGCGAGCACCCAGCTGTTGACGACGAGTTTGAGCTTTGACGCATCGCCCACGTTGTCGAGCCAGATTGTTCGTGCGCCTATGGCGTCGAATACGGGTTGGCATTTTGCTTCTAGTTCTCGGTTTCCTCCGGCGAGGATCGTGAGCTTGCCGTCTTCGGCAGGCTTCTTGGTGCCGATGAGCGGCGCGTCTATGTAGGCAATGCCCCGTTGTTTGGCTAGTTCTGCGAGGTGCTCGGTCGCTTCGATGCCGACCGTGGAGGACTGCAGCCAGATGGCGTCCTTTCTCATCGCTTCCAGTGCGCCGCCGTCGACCATGGTCTGCTCGACGGCGGTGCCGTCGATGAGGACAGTCATGACGAAGTCGGCGCCGTCGGCTGCCTCCAAGGGGGTGTCGGCGACCGTGATGCCGCCGCCCTCAAGAGCTTGGGCCTTGTCATGGCTGCGGTTCCACGCTCGGACGCCAAAGCCGGCCCTCTGCAAGTTGCGCGCGATCGGCGCGCCCATGATGCCCGTGCCCAGGACGGCGATGGTCGGCTGCGTTGTCACGTGGTCTCCCGTTCGGCGGCTCTTCTTAGGCCGCCGTTCCCCGGACGGCCCCGACCCATGTATATGGTGCGGCGCCGTGCCGATCGTCGACAGGCCGGGGGTTCCGGGCGGAGCCACTAAAGTCTGATCCCACGGGCCGTTAGCTCAACTGGCAGAGCAGCGGACTTTTAATCCGCGGGTTCCGGGTTCGACCCCCGGGCGGCCCAC
>Ga0208357_1000958_pt1 | contig 21972 bp, 22 predicted proteins | sample NGESurdeep092012_6_FD_184487 | JGI IMG/M metagenome (GOLD analysis project Ga0208357, IMG submission 184487) | Arctic peat soil microbial communities from Barrow, Alaska - NGEE Surface sample F52-2 deep-092012 (SPAdes) | ecosystem: Environmental > Terrestrial > Soil > Wetlands > Peat ... | reverse complement strand
ACGACGGCCGCTGTGTCGGCCAGATGGGCGCCGTCGGGCAGCAGCATCCCGTGCGGGTCGTGGTGGATCGGGGCGGAGTCACCGACGGCCGTCGCGGCTGCGGTTATCATCGCGTCGGTCACACGCGTCGCGTGCACGGCGGTTACCCCCAGGCCGACCCCGGGGAAGATGTAGACGTTGTTGCACTGGGCGACCGGGATGCTGGCGCCGCCGACCGTCATGGGCGGGAACGGCGAGCCGGTGGCGATGAGCGCGCGGCCCTCGGTCCAGTCGGCGAGATCCTGTGGCCGGGCCTCGCTGCGGCTGGTCGGGTTGGACAGCGGCATGATGATCGGGCGCTTCGCCTGCGCAGCCATGCGGCGGACGACGTCTTCGGTGAAAGCGCCACCGGCGGTGGACAGGCCGATGAGTGCGGTGGGATGCGCTGCGCCGATCACGTCGGTGAGGTCGGGGTGCCGGCCAGGTTCCCTGCTGGGCACCGCGGCCGGCGGCTGGGCGAGACGGCGCTGCGCCGGGTCGAGGTCCGTGCGGTCCGCGGTGAGCAGGCCGCCGACGTCGACCACGTAGATCCTGGCCCGGGCCTCCCGCTCGGACAGGCCGTCGGCCACCATCGACCGGACGACCTGCTCGCAGACGCCGACACTAGCCGAGCCGGCGCCGAGCATCGCGACCGTCTGCTCCCGCAGCCGCGACCCGGTGGCCGCGGCAGCGGCGGAGAGCGCGGCCAGGACAACGGCTGCAGTGCCCTGGATGTCATCGTTGAAGGTCAGCAGCTCACCGCGATAACGCTCCAGGATGGGCAGGGCGTGCGGGGTGGCGAAGTCCTCCCATTGCAGCAGGACGCCAGGCAGTTCAGCTCGCACGGCCTGAACGAACTGGTGGATGAAGTCGTCGTAGGCGGCACCGTCGACTCGGCCGTGCCGCCAGCCGAGGTACATGGGGTCGTCCAGAAGTTCGGCGTTGTTGGTGCCGACGTCAAGGAAAACCGGCAACCCGCGGGCCGGGTCGATCCCGCCCAGCGCCGTGTACAGGGACAGCTTCCCGATCGGGATGCCCATGCCGCCGATGCCCTGGTCACCCAGGCCCAGGACCCGTTGCCCGTCGGTGACGACGATGACGTCGACCTCCCGGCGAGGCCGGTTGCGCAGGATCGTCCCGATACGGTCGCGGTCGGGGTAGGCGATGAACAGCCCGCGTGGCCGGCGGTAGATCTCGCTGAAGCGCTGGCAGGCCACCCCGACGGTGGGGGTGTAGAGGATGGGCAGCATCTCCTCGATGTGGTCGGACACCAGCCGGTAGAACAGCATCTCGTTGGTGTCCTGCAGCGCGCGCAGGTTGATATGCCGGGCGATGTCGGTGGGCTGCTCCTGGTACGCCCGGTACCTGCGGCGGACCTGCTGGTCCAGGGTCTCCACCGCGGTCGGCACCAGACCACGCAAGCCCAGTTCGGAGCGCTCCGCCTCGGTGAAGGCGGTGCCTTTGTTCGTCAGCGGGTCCTCCAGCACCCGCATGCCGGAGTCCTGATTGACACTCATGGCCACTCGCTCCTCATCCGGTACTCTGATCCATTCAACATTACCCGCGCCCCGGCCAAAAAGCCCGGCATGCACCTCCCCGTCGAATATAAATCATTCGATAGGACCTTCGCCCCTGTTGGGGAACAGGTGCGCGGCGTTTAGTGAGATGCAGGTACTTGAGCTGGCAGCCCCGTACCGGCGGCTTGCATTGCCGGTCGTCACTATTCTCCTGAAGGAAGCGACGACATGAAATACGTCCCGCCGGGCCTGCCTGGCAGCATTGTCTCTGTCCAGCCGAGGTATGAGAATTTCATCGGCGGAAAGTGGCTGGCGCCGACGCACGGCAAGTACCGCGTGAATTTGGCCCCCGCGACCGCCGGTCCGATCACCGAGGTGGCCGACTCCACGCCGGAGGACGTCGAGTTCGCGCTGGACGCTGCCCACGCGGCGAAGGACGCCTGGGGCGAGGCGTCAGCGACGGAGCGGGCGGAGGTGCTGAACGCGATCGCCGACGCGGTCGAGAAGAACAAGGACATGCTCGCGGTCGCTGAGAGCTGGGAGAACGGCAAGCCGGTCCGCGAGACGCTGGCGGCCGACATTCCCCTGGTGGTCGACCACTTCAGGTATTTCGCCGCTGCGGCACGCGCCGAGGAGGGACGCTCGACTGAGATCGAGAAAGATCTGGTCGCCTACCACTTCCGGGAGCCGCTGGGCGTGGTGGGTCAGATAATCCCGTTCAACTTCCCAATGCTGATGGCGGCGTGGAAGCTCGCGCCGGCGCTCGCGGCGGGTAACTGCTCGGTGATCAAGCCCGCCTCGCCGACGCCATGGTCGATCCTGAAATTGATGGAGACCATCGAGGACGTCCTGCCGCAAGGCGTGATCAACGTCGTCACCGGTCCCGGTGCGGAGATCGGCAAGGCGCTGGCTGCGAACCCGCGTATCGCCAAGGTGTCCTTTACCGGTGAGACGGTGACCGGCCGGCTGATTATGCAGTACGCCGCGCAGAACCTGATCCCGTCTACCGTTGAGCTGGGCGGCAAATCGCCGAACATCTTTTTCAGCGATGTGATGGCTCATGACGACGAATTCTTCGACAAGGCGGTCGAAGGCCTGCTGCTGTACGCGTTCAATAAGGGCGAGGTGTGCACCTGCCCGTCGCGGGCGCTGATACAGGCCGACATCTACGACGAGTTCATGGCCCGCTGCCTGGAACGCATCGCCGCCATCAAGCAGGGCAATCCGCTGGACACTGATACCCAGCTCGGGCCGCAGGTCTCAGCGCAGCAGATCGAGAAAATCGCCTCCTACGTGGACATCGGCCGCAACGAGGGCGCAGAGGTGCTCATCGGCGGCCAGCGGGCCCGCGTGGACGGGGCGGAGTTCGCTGACGGCTATTACTTCCAGCCGACGGTGCTGAAGGGCAACAACAAGATGCGGGTGTTCCAGGAGGAGATCTTCGGGCCCGTGCTTGCGGTCACCACGTTCACCGACGACGAGGACGCGCTGGCGATCGCGAACGACACCCTCTACGGGCTGGGCGCCGGTGTCTGGACCCGGGACGGCACGCGGGCCTACAAGATGGGCCGCGGCATCAAGGCCGGCCGCGTCTGGACGAACTGCTACCACCAGTACCCGGCAGGTGCCTCGTTCGGCGGCTACAAGATCTCGGGCATCGGCCGCGAGAACCACCTCATGATGCTGGATCACTACAGCCAGACGAAGAACCTGCTCGTTAGCTACAGCACCAAACCGCTCGGGCTGTTCTGAGGAGCCGTGATGTCCGAGCCGATCGTCCGGGCCCGTATTACCGCGACCCGGGCCGCGCGCGAGGCGATAGGCCTCCTACGCGCCGCCCGGGGCGGCCCGGTGATGTTGGTCCAGTCCGGCGGCTGCTGCGCCGGCAGCACACCGATGTGCTTTCCCGCCGGAGAATTCGTCATCGGCGACATCGACGTCCTGCTCGGCGAGATCGACGGATGCCCGTTCTACATCGACAAGCGCCTGGACCAGGCCTGGCACCAGGAGCAGTTCCTGCTCGATGTCGCCCCCGGCGAACCCGAGGACTTCTCACTAGCCGCCGGGGACAACCTTCACTTCGTTACCCGCTCCCCCGCCTGCGTCTCCCCGAGCGCACCCGACAGCAACGTCCTTTCCTCCACCTCTGAATGGAACACGTCATGAGAGCAGCAGTTGTCACCGATTTTCACTCCCCCTTGCAAGTACAGGATCTCCCGATCCCCGAGCCCGGCGCGGGCGAGGTACTAGTCCGGATCGAGACGAGCGGGCTGTGCCACACCGACATTCACGCCGCGCACGGCGACTGGCCGGTCAAGCCGACACCGCCGTTCATTCCCGGCCACGAGGGCGTCGGCTATGTCGAGAGACTCGGCACCGGGGTGAGCACCCGCGCGATCGGCGACCGGGTCGCGATCGCGTGGCTCGGCTACGCGTGCGGTGAGTGCCGGTACTGCAACAGCGGATGGGAGACGCTGTGCGAGAAGCAGCAGAACTCGGGCTACTCCGTCAACGGCACCTTCGCCGAGTACGCCGTTGTCCCCGCAGCGTTCGCATCCCCGGTACCAGACAGTGTCTCCTCCCGGGACGCCGCGCCGCTGACCTGCGCGGGCGTAACGACCTACAAGGCGATCAAGGTCGCCCGGGTCGCTCCCGCCGAGACGGTCGCGATCTTCGGCGTCGGCGGGCTGGGACACCTCGCACTGCAGTACGCCCGCATCGCCGGCGGCTTCGTCATCGCGGTGGACATCGAAGACCACAAGCTCACGATGGCCACCGAACTCGGCGCCGACCACGTCGTCAACGCGCTGACCACCGATCCGGTCGAGGCGATCCAGGCACTCGGCGGCGCCGATGTGGCCGTCGCACTCGCTGCGTCGCCCGCGGCGTTCGACCAGGCCTACCGGTCGCTGCGCCGCGGCGGCCGCCTGGTGTGCGTCGCGCTGCCCGCTGACAACGCGACGCTGAGCCTGCCGATCTTCGACACCGTCATCAACGGCAAGACCGTCATCGGCTCGATCGTCGGCACCCGCAACGACCTCGCCGACGTCTTCGCGCTGCACGCCGCCGGCCGCACCAAGGTGATCGCCATCGACCGCAAGATCGACGACGTCAACCAGTCCATCGACGACGTCCTCGCCGGCGCTGTCCCGGCCCGTATCGTCTTCCAGTTCTGAGCGCCCGGGCTCAGAGCGCCTCCTTACCTGGGTTGTCGGGACCTTGTGCTCTAGGGAAAACGCGCGCCGCGCCGGAAAGTGGAAGCTAGCCCAGGAGGCAATCCCATGGCAATTCAGTCCCGCACCGCGCCCGCCCCACCTCGCGAGGTTTTTGTCCTCGCCGGCGTCCGGACAGCAATCGGCAAGTACGGCGGTGGCCTCAAGGACGTTCCGCCCGTCGACCTCGCGGCGCAGGTGACTCGCGAGGCGGTCGCCAGGTCCGGCGTCGACGCGGGGGACGTCGGGCATGTCGTGTTCGGCCATGTCATCCACACCGAGCAGCGCGACATGTACCTGGCGCGGGCGGCGGCGGTCAACGCGGGCCTGCCGGTGGAAACCCCCGCGCTCACGGTGAACCGGCTGTGCGGCAGCGGGCTTCAGGCGATCATCTCCGCCGCCCAGACAATCGCACTGGGCGAAGCGGACATCGCCGTCGCCGGCGGCGCGGAGTCCATGAGCCGGGCACAGTACTGGCTGCCCGGGTTGCGCTGGGGCCAGCGGATGGGCGACGGCGGCACCATCGACGCCATGATCGCCGCGGTGACCGACCCATTCGACGGCTGCCACATGGGCGTCACAGCGGAGAACATCGCCGAGAAGTGGTCCATTACCCGCGAGGATCAGGACGCCCTCGCAATGGAAAGCCATCACCGCGCCGCCGCCGCGATCGCGGACGGCCGCTTCACCGACCAGATCCTGCCAGTGGAGGTCAAGGGCCGCAAGGGCACGACGATCATCGCGCAGGACGAGCATGTGCGCGCCGGCATCACGCTTGAGGACCTGGCCAGGCTGCGCCCCGCGTTCGCCGACGACGGCAGCGTGACCGCGGGCAACGCCTCTGGCGTCAACGACGCCGCCGCCGCGGTGGTCCTCGCCGACGGCGCCACGGCCAGGGCAACGGGCCTGGAGCCGCTGGGGCGCCTGGTCGCCTACAGCCACGTCGGCGTCGAGCCCCGGTACATGGGCATCGGACCCGTGCCTGCGGTGCGCTCAGTCCTCGCCAAGGCCGGGCTCGCGCTGTCCGACATCGACGTGTTCGAGGTCAACGAGGCCTTCGCCGCCCAGGCGCTCGCCGTCGCCCGCGACCTCGGCCTGCCCGCGGAGAAGACGAACCCGAACGGCAGCGGCGTGGGACTGGGCCACCCGATCGGCGCGACGGGAGCCATCCTCACGGTCAAGGTGCTCTACGAGCTCGCCCGCATGAATGGCAGGTACGGGCTCGTCACCATGTGCATCGGTGGCGGCCAGGGCATCGCCGCCATCTACGAACGAGCGACCGGCAATGGCTGACCAGCAGAGTCCCCTGGCGAAAATTCACCGGACCTATGTCGGAGGCGAGGCGCGTGCCGCCTCGGCGGTGGAGTCTGCCGTCGGGAGCAACGCATTCGGCGAGTTGCTCGCGATGTCCGCCTCGAACGCGATGGCGCTCGCCCGCCTCGCGAACGGCGGCATCGATCGCGGAGTCCGGGCGCTGCGGGTGGCGGGGCGGGCCGACATCGCGGACCTGGGCCGCCAGCTCGCGCGGGCCGAGGACAAGCTGGAGCGGATGCTGCAGCTCGTCGAGGAGCTCGAGGGCCGCCTGGACGCGGGGGCCGCACCGTCGGCAGGCGTCGCAGAAGCCAGGTCGGCGCGCCCGGTGAAGAGCGCTGCTAACGGCATGGCCAGCCGGAGCAGCGCGGCCAGCCGGGCCGCCGGAGGCGCCAGCACCGCCGCCTCGAGGCGGCGGACGTCATGATCAGCCCGCTGACCATCGGCCGCGATCTCGCGGGCATGGCCGCCGGGACGGTCCGGCTGCCGGTCCAGCTGGCGGAGACGGCGAACATCCTCCTGACGACCGACCGCGCCGTCATCGGGGCGAGCCCGCGCGAGGTGGTCTGGACGCACCGAAAGACGACGCTCTACCGCTACCGCAGCCAGAGCCGGCGGCACGCCGTCCCCGTCCTGCTCGTTTTCGCGCTCATCAACCGGCCGGAGATCTTCGACCTGCGCCCCGGGAACTCGTTCGTGGAGTTCCTGCTCGGCGAGGGGTTCGACGTCTTCCTCGTCGACTGGGGCGTCCCCGGCGAGGAGGACGCCGATCTCGGGATCGCGGACTACGTCTGCGACGAGCTGCACTGGGCGGCGCGCGAGACCCTGCGGGCCAGCGGGCAAGCAAACCTGACCCTCGTCGGCTGGTGCATCGGGGCGGCGCTCTGCGCGATCTACACGGCGCTGCACCCGGATGGCCCCGTGCGCAACCTCGCCGTCCTGACCATGCCGCTCGACACCCGCGGGAGCCTCTACAGCTCCTGGGTGGGACGAGAGGCTTTCGACGCCGAGAAGGTGGCGAGCGGTTACGAAGGCGTCCCCGGGAAGCTCATCGACCGGGCCAACAAGCTCATGAAGCCCGTGACAAATTACGTGACGACGCGACGCAAGCTCTTCGAGTCGGTGCGCGCCGGGACGGCGAACCGCGTCGCCTACCAGGCGATGGCCAAGTGGGTCAGTGACAACCCGCGCTTCCCCGCCGCGGCGTTCAGCGACTGGATCACCTGGGTGTACAAGGAGAACCGGCTCGCGAACGGCACCCTGCGGCTGCGCGAGAAGGCCGTCGACTACGGGGCGATCCGCCGGCAGAGCGTGCTCGTCGTCACGGCGGCGGCCGATCACATTGCCCCGCGCGAGGGAACGCTGCCTTTCCTCGGCATGGTCACGACCGATGACCTCACGCATCTCGACCGCCCCGGCGGCCATATCGGCCTCATGGCAGGGTCAAAGGCCCGCACGCAGATCTGGCCGGACATCGCGGCCTGGCTGGCCGAGCGCTCCGCGCCCTGATGCCGCCGAACTGCGCAGAGCAGACACCGCTCTCGCAGCACCCTCTTTCTCACCCGACCCAGGATAGGAGCCCCCGATGACCGTCACCGCCGCCCCCCGATTGATGCCCGAATCCATCCTCCACGCCGAAGGCAAGCTGGCCGGCCGGGTCGCCTTCGTCACGGGAGGCACGCGCGGCATTGGGGCCGCGATCTCCCGGAGCCTGGCCCTTCAGGGCGCGGCCATCGCCGCCGGGTACGCCGGCAACGTGGCCCGGGCAGAGGACTTCGTCGAAGACTTCCGCTCCAAGCACGTCGACGACGGTGTCAAGGTGACCCTGCACCGGGGCAACGTCGGCTCCGGCGATGACTGCCGGCGCGCGGTCGCCGAGGTGATCGAGCAGCACGGGCGGCTCGACATTCTCGTCAACAACGCAGGCATCACGATCGACAAGACGGTCGCCAGGATGTCCGACGACGACTGGAACAAGGTCCTGTCCGTCAACCTCTCAGGCGCCTTCTACCTCTCGCAGGCTGCCCTGGCGCACATGCTCGAGCGGGGCACGGGCCGCATTATCAACGTGTCGTCCGTCATCGGGGAGACAGGCAACATCGGCCAGGCGAACTACGCGGCGTCGAAGTCGGGTCTCTTTGGCCTGACGAAGACCCTTGCGCGCGAGGCGCTGTTCCAGCTCGCCCGCGCGGGAAAGCTCAGCGACAGCAGCATCGGCGTCACGGTCAACACGGTCACGCCGGGCTTCATTGCCACGGAGATGCTCGCGGCGATGCCGGAGAAGGCGCTCGAGAAGATCAAGGCCCAGATCCCCATGGGCCGTCTCGGGCAGCCGGAGGAGGTCGCGCGCATCGTCCACTTCCTCGCCGCTGACGCCGCCGGGTACATCACCGGCCAGGTGTGGGGGGTGAACGGCGGCCTCGACATGTGATGCAGCCCACGCCCTACCGATTAGCAAAATTAGCAGTTAATGTGCTAACTTGTATAACGTGCCCGTCGAAGAACCCGGACCCGCACTCAGCCGAAGCGCCACGACATATGGAGGCCACCATGCCCACCAAGACTACTCCCGAGACTAACGCCCCCCTCGGCGTCGATCCCGGCACCTACGAGGAATCTGCTCAGCGGATTCGCGACCTCAACGAACGCATCATCACGAACTCGAAGGCCGCTGGGCTCACTTCCCTCGACGCCTACGAGAAGGCCCTCAAGAGCCTCCTCAACTTCGAGCAGAAGGTCGCTGGCGCCAGCCAGCTGGACTGGGTCTCCGCCATCGCGGCTACGTACACGACGTTTGTCCAGGACGTCAGCGCCGCTTACACGAAGGCCGCGCGCGACCTGCTCAGCTAATCCGACGCGGACGGCGGACGGTGTACAGCCACCGGCCCGTCGTCCGTCACTGCGCGGAGCCGCCGGTGCGATAGATCCGGACCGGCTCCGCGGGGTCGTTAGACGTAGCATTTTACGGCCTCAGGGCAGAGGGACGCGATATGGCAGGGCGCAAGCGCGCGGCTCTCGTGACCGGGGCTGCCAGCGGCATCGGGGCGGCGATCGCGACGCGGCTGGAGGCCGACGGGCTTGACGTCCTCGCAGTCGACCGGCAGCCTGCGCAGCGCGGCCCGGGAACCGCGTTCAGGGCGGACCTGACCACTCGCGAGGGCAACCGGGCCGCGGTCGATGCGGCGCTGGACAGCTTCGGCCGGATCGACGTCGTCGTCGCCAACGCCGGCTTCCAGTACGTCTCGCCCATCGCCGACTTCCCTGAGGACCGCTGGGACGCCCTGATCGCGATCCTGCTGACCAGCCCGTTTCTGCTCGCCAAGTACGCCTGGCCCGCGCTCGTCGACGCCGGCTCAGGCCGCTTCCTCGCCGTGGCGTCCGCCCACGCATTGGTCGCCTCGCCGTTCAAGGCGGCCTACGTGTCGGCGAAACACGGGGTGCTCGGCTTGGTGAAGACGCTCGCGCTGGAGGGCGCGGGGGTGGGCGTCACCGCCACGGCCCTGTGCCCGGCCTACGTGCGGACGCCTATGGTAGAAAAGCAGATCTTTGCGCAAGCCGCAGCTCACGGGCTGCCGGAGGATCGCGTGCTCGAGGAGGTCATCCTAGCCCCGCAGGCAGTCAAGCGGCTTGTCGAGCCTGAGGAGGTCGCCGCTATGGCGGCCTTCCTCATCGGGCCACACGGCGGGTCGATCACGGGGGTGGCAATCCCCATGGACCAGGGATGGACGGCACGATGACGATGACGCCTGAGACTACGCCGGCAGTGCGCCCGCCCCTGGCTAAGGGAACCTGGCCGTCGGGCATCGTCGACGCGGGAGTCGAGTCCCTGTTCGCGATGTACGGGTCGTTCGCGCGCAGCGCCGCGGACTACTACAGGGCGCTGCTCGCCCGCGCCGCTTCCCCGCTCGATGTCGCGGCCGACGTCCTGGACTGGGCGGCGGCCGTGGCCGGCCGCATGCCCCCTTCGTGGACGTCGCCGCACGAGATCGTCGCCGAGTGGCCGATCGCACGGCTGCGAGATTTCAGCGTTCCCCGCGCGTCGGCGGGAGACCCGCTCCTGCTGCTGCCGCCGCAGGCCGGCCACGACTCCTGCATCGTCGACTACGCGCCAGGGCAGTCCCAGGTGCGGACTGCCCTGGATGCCGGGATCGGCCGGGTGTTCTCCCTCGACTGGCGTGCGGCGACTCCAGCCACGAAGGATGCCAGCGTGGAGGACTACCTTGATGTCATCGCCGAGTCGGTCGAGCGGCTGGGCGGCCGGGTACACCTCGTCGGCGACTGCCAGGGCGGCTGGCTCGCCGTCATCTACGCGGCGCTGCACCCCGGCGCCGTCATCACGCTGACGATCGCCGGCGCGCCCGTCGACTTCCACGCTGGCGAGCCCCTGATTCACGACTGGATCCGGCTGCTGTCCCCGGCTGGTCAGATGGATTTCTACCGGGGGCTGGTGGCTGCCAACGGCGGTATGCTCCCCGGCGACGCCCTGCTCACCGGCTACAAGCTCCTGCAGCCCGAGGCAGAGGCGGACCGCCAGCTCCAGCTGCTCGCGCACATCGACGAGGCCGAGCCCACCGAGAGGTACCGCAGGTTCGAGAACTGGTTTCAGCACACCCAGCCGATCCCGGGCGGGTTCTACCTGTGGATCGTCGAGCACCTCTTTATGGGCAACGAACTAGTCTCCGGCGAGCTTGAGGCACACGGCAGGCGCGTCGACCTCGCCGACATCCGCTGCCCGCTCTACCTGCTGGCCGGCGCGAATGACCACATCACCCCGCCGCCGCAGGTGTTCGCCCTGGCCGAATTCGCATCGACCCCGACGGAGGAGATCACCCGGGCGACGACGTCCGGGGGGCATCTCGGGCTGTTCATGGGCCACGAGTCCCTGCGCGGTCACTGGGCCGCCGTATTCGCCGACATCGGCCGCCGCTCGCTCGCTGTGGGCTAGAGGCCGCGCCCGTCCGGCTCGCGACCAGGCGGGAGGCGTCCGCGCTGCCGCCGGGCAGACGGCTAGGAGCGGGCAGCAGAGCGGGTTCGCCGCACGGCGTTGGCGTCGACGAACGCACGGTAGATCTCGGCGAGGGCTCGCCGCTGCGGAGGCGTCAGCTCCTCGGCCGCCTCGATCGCGTCGAGGATCCCGGCGTCGGGGGGAACATCCCCGGGTTCCACGAATCCCGCCTCCGCGTAGAGGGAATCTGCCGTCGTCGCCAGCGACTCGGCGATCGCGTTGAGGACGGCGTCGGACGGAGCACGGAGGCCGCGCTCGATCTGCGATAGGTACGGGTTCGAGATCCCCACGGCGGCCGCGAGCTGGCGCATGGGCAGCGCCGCCAGTTCACGCTGCTTGCGGATGATCGCCCCGAGGCTGGGCACGGGCTCTTCTGATCGGCTCACCGGCCCAGCGTATGGGCCGAAGTGCCGGTCATGCACGACGACGACCCCGAGGAAGGACAACCCGCCATCCCAGCTCATCCTCCCGCTGGCGCGCCAGCTGAGAGCCGCCGCCACGGTGTCCTGAAGAACTGACTTGACACCATCCTCTGGGATGGTGAGAAGATGACCCAGGGATGGTGCGTTTGGTGACCAACGAGAGGAAATGGCTCGTGGCCGAGGCCGACAAGGCTGAGAAGATCACGATTAACCTGGGCCTGGTCGACCTGGGGCAGATCGATCTGCTGGTGCGGGAGGGCTTCTACGCCAACCGCACCGACTTCATCCGCACGGCAATCCGCAACCAGCTCGGGACGAGCGGCGAGGCGATCACCCAGACGGTGGCGCGAAAGACGCTGGTCCTGGGTACCGAGCATCACAGCCGCAGCGACCTGGAGGACCTGCGTGCCGCCGGGCGCCAGGTGCACATCCGAGTGCTCGGTCTGGGCAGCATCGCCGAGGATGTCACCCCGGAACTCGCTCTGGCGACGATCGCCTCGGTTGAGGTGCTCGGCGCCTTCCGAGCCAGCCCAGCCGTCAAGGCGGCGCTGGCTGAGCGAACCGTGTGAGCTGCGCTCCCGGCACGAGCCGGGCACGCCAGAGCGCACCCGCCCGTCACGTTGAGAGGACCCAGGCATGAACGAGCAGCAACGCGCCGCCATGGCCGCCGCCACCCGGCTCACCCAGCAGGGGCATCTCGCCGAGGCAGCCGCCCTCATCCAGCGCAGCCTGCGGACGCCGTCCGGAACTGACGCCCCCGCGACGGGCGCGTCGGCCCCCACGCCCGCGCTGCGCCCCGCGCGTCGCCAACTGGCCGGTGTGGGCGCCGCAGGGTGGCCGCTGCGGCGGCCGGCCCGCTCCGTCCCGGTGTCCGCGGAACCGGCGGCCGCCGCAGCTCAGCCGGGCGGGCAGCTCATCCAGCGCTCCTACACGAACGCAGCGGGGACGCGCACCTACAAGCTCTACATTCCCGCCGGCTGCTCCGGACAGGATGTCCCCCTGATCGTGATGCTGCACGGGGGCAGGCAGACCGCCGACGACTTCGCGGCTGGCACACGGATGAACGAGCTGGCCGAGCGGCACACCTTCCTCGTGGCCTATCCCGAGCAAGATCGCACTGCTAACCCCGGAGGGTACTGGAACTGGTTCGAGCCGGCGGACCAGGTCAAGGGAGCCGGCGAACCATCCCTCATCGCTGGTATCACCCAGCAGATCATGAGAGACCACTCCGTTGACCAGAGCCGCGTCTACGTGGGCGGCCTCTCTGCAGGCGGAGCCATGGCGGCCATCATGGCCGCGACTTACCCCGACGTCTACGCCGCCGCAGGCGTACATTCCGGCCTGCCCTATCGCGCGGCCGGCAACGCCCTCTCCGCCTTCGCGGCCATGAAGCAGGGGGCGCCGCCGGGCAAAGGTCCCGTCGACGGCCTTCCCCTGATCGTCTTCCACGGCGACCAGGACTCCATCGTGGCCGCCGTCAATGGCGAGCAGCTCGCCCGCCACGCCCTCCATGCGGCCACGATGGCCGGCCGGCAGCTGCACGGACATCCCCGGGCAACAACCACGTCCGGCCGGGTGCCCAACGGCCACGCCTACACCCAGACCACATACCACGACGCGGCCGGTCACACCATCGTCGAGCACTGGACGATCCACCGGGCCGGTCACGCCTGGTCAGGCGGCAGCCCGCACGGCTCTTACACCGACTCTCGGGGACCGGACGCCTCCGCCGCGTTCCTCCGTTTCTTCCAGGCCCACGGCAAGCGCACCTGAGATACCGTTGGGATCACCTGAGAGGGCCGCGGTGAGGACCTCGCCGGTGAAGTCTCCGGTCACCGGGAGGCCGAGGTCTCGGATGAGAGCATCCCGCCCATGTCGATGACGGCTGCAGGCCCGGAACAGGTCCCGGTCGGCAGTTCTGGCGGCCAGGTGCTCGTAATCAACTCGGGCAGCTCGTCGGTCAAGTTCGCGCTGTTGCTCCCAGGGAGCGGTGAGCGCCTCATGGAGGGTATCGGCGAGCGACTTGGCGCGCCTGATGCGCTGCTTCGGGTCCAGTGGTTTCCGGCCGCACCAACCAGAGAGCGGCTTCCCGGCGGGGCCCACCGGGACGTCATTGCCCGGGTGCTGGACCAGCTGGCCGAGGCTGAGCACGCCAGCATTCCCCTGCTCGGGGCCGGTCACCGGGTGGTGCACGGCGGAGAGCGGTTCATCTCCTCGCTCCTGGTGGACGACGCGGTTATCGCCGCGCTGCGGTCATTCAGTCACCTGGCGCCGCTGCACAACCCGGCGAATATTGCTGGCATCGAGGCCGTGCGGGCCGTGCTGCCCGACCTGCCGCAAGTCGCCGTATTCGACACCGCGTTCCACCAGACGATGCCGCCCTGGGCATTCCGCTACGCAGTACCCGAGGAGTGGTACACGCGGTACGGGGTGCGACGTTACGGGTTCCATGGCATCAGTCACCTCTTCGTCAGCGAGCAGGCCGCCCGCGCGCTCGGCCGACCACTCAGCGAGCTCCGGCTGGTCACCGCGCACCTCGGCAATGGGTGCAGCGCGACCGCGGTGCGCGGCGGCATTTCGGTAGACACCACAATGGGCCTCACCCCTTTGGATGGGCTGGTCATGGGGACCCGTTCCGGCGACGTGGATCCGGGCCTTCTCGGTTACCTCGCCGGCAGGACCGGCATGAGTGTCGATGAGCTCACCCTGGCGCTGAACGTCGACAGCGGGCTTAAAGGGCTGTCCGGCGTGGGCAGCGACATGCGCACCGTCGCCGCCGCAGCCGCTGACGGAAACGAGCGGGCCCGGCTGGCCCTCGAGGTTTTCGTGCACCGCCTTTCCAAAGCCATCGCCGGGCTGGTGGTCGGGCTTCAACGGCTCGATGCACTGGTCTTCACCGGCGGCATCGGGGAAAACAGTGCCGTCGTACGCAGCCTGGTACTCAGCCGGCTGGGCTTCCTCGGACTGGCTGAGGATGCCCGGGCCAATGCCGACCACGGCCGGCACACCGGGGGGCGCATCAGCGTCCCCGGCCCGGTCCTGGCGCTCGTCATCCCGACCGACGAGGAGCTCCTGATCGCCCGCGACACCGCCCGCGTAATTACAGGCGGCTGACGAGCCGTCGCCCGCGCTAGGATGCCTTATGGCCCGGACCTTGCTGGTCGTGCCCACCGCGGCTAGCGGCGGCCTGGCGCGGACTTGCCTCGGCCTGGTGCGGGCACTCGACCGGCGGGGCGTGAACGTCGCCTTCGTCAAGCCGGTAGCTCAGCCCCGGCCCGATGGTGGCCCCGACCGCTCGATAGCGCTAGCCGCGGCCATAACTGCGCAGCGCCCCCCAGATCCGCTCTCGACTGCCCAGCTCGAGCATCAGCTCGGAGCGGGCGGACTCGACGTCGTGCTGGAGAAGATCGTCGCTATCTGGCAGCCGGTCCATGACCGATCCGACGTCGTCGTCGTCGAGGGGCTCAGCCCCGGCCCCGCCAGGCTCTACGCCAGTCGACTTAACCAGGCGCTAGCCAGGGCACTCGATGCCGACGTCCTGCTTGTCGGCAGCTGGCCAGCTGCTGCGGCGGCGAGCGGCGAGGACCGCGCAGCTCGCACGGCTGAGCCAGGGCCAGGCCCGACCGCGGGCACCGTCGAGAGCACGGCCGAGACACTCGCCATCACAGCGAGCGGGTACTGGTCGGGTGAGCACGCACGCGTGGTCGGCTGTGTGGTCAACGGGCTGCCGGCGACGGATCCGTCTGTCGCAGCGCAGCTGGCCAAGACGCTGGCCCGGCGCGGGCTCCGCCTCATCGCGGCGGTGCCGCACCGGCCAGAGCTGACCTGGCTGCGCGTCCGCGACCTTGTCCGCGAGCTGAACCCGCGGGTGCTCAACGAGGGTGACCTGGCCCGGCGCATCAAGAACGTGGCGGTGTTCGCGCAGGGCGTCCCAGGCGGCCTGCGCGTGCTCACTGAGGGCCGGCTCGTCGTGGTACCCGGAGACCGCCACGACGTGGTCATGGCGGCCGGCCTAGCCGCGCTCAGCGGAACCCGACTGTCCGCCCTGCTCTTTACCGCCGGGATCGAGCCGGACCCGCGGGTGTGGGAGATCGCTCAGGCTGCGCGCGCCACCGGGCTGCCCATTCTTGTCGTCGACGACAACAGTTACGAAACCGCGACGCGGGTCCGTGATCTCGACCCGGGACTGCCGATCGATGACCTGGAGCGGATCGAGGGCGTGGTAGACACCATCGCCGACGCGCTGGATGCCTCCTGGCTGGAATCGCTGCCCGGCGGCTCTCGGCCTCGCCGGCTCAGCCCTGCCGCCTTCCGCTACCAGCTGGTCGAGCTGGCCCGCGCCGCTGACGCGTGCGTGGTCCTGCCCGAAGGCACCGAGTCGCGCGTTGTGCAGGCCGCCGTCGCGTGCGCCGAACGATGCATCGCCCGCAGCGTGCTGCTGGGACCGCCGGATCAGGTGACTGAGCTGGTCCGCAGCCTCGGGCTGCGGCTGCCCGACGGCGTCACCGTGGTCGATCCCCGGGCCGTCGCCGAGCGTTACGTCACCCCGCTGGCGCAACTACGGAGCCACCGGGGGTGGACCGAAGAGATGGCACGCGATCACCTCGCTGATCCGATCATGGTCGGCACCATGATGCTCCAGCAGGGCGCAGTGGACGGCATGGTCGCGGGCGCGGTCCACACTACCGCGGCCACGGTGCGCCCGGCGCTGCAGATCCTGGGCACCAAGCCAGGCAGCCGCCTGGTGTCGTCGGTTTTCTTCATGTGCCTGCCCGACGAAGTGGTCATCTACGCTGATTGCGCCATCAACCCCCGGCCGGACGCCGAAGACCTAGCCGACATAGCCATCCAGAGCGCGGAGTCAGCGCGTGCCTTTGGCATCGAACCCCGGGTGGCGATGATCAGCTTCAGCACCGGCACCTCTGGCACGGGCAGCGATGTCGACAAGGTCGCCGAGGCGACCCGGATCGCGCGCGACCGCGAACCCGATCTCGCTGTCGACGGCCCATTGCAATACGACGCCGCTGCCATCGCCTCGGTGGGCCACAGCAAACGGCCCGGCAGCGCGGTGGCCGGGCGCGCCAACGTCTTTATCTTCCCAGACCTCGACACTGGCAACACGACGTACAAGGCTGTCCAGCGCAGCGCAAACGTAGTCAGCGTCGGCCCGATGCTGCAGGGCCTGGCCAAGCCGGTCAACGACCTCAGCCGCGGTGCTCTGGTAGACGACATCATCTATACGCTGGCGCTCACCGCCATCCAGTCGCGCGCCGGATCCTGACTTGGCGACCGGCCCCCCGGTGGTCGATCCGGAGCTGGCTGATCAGCTACTGACCCGCTAAGGCCGGCGGGCCGGCTCCTAGGTCCCGACGGCCTGCTGTCCCAGGTCACCAAGGCCGTGCTGGAAGCGGCACGCCGCAACTCGGCAATTCACGCCTGGCTTGCAGTCCTGTCCTCGGTGGCGCCCGCCTGCACACTGATCTGCGGTGCCTGCGGTTGACCTGCGGGCCAGGGACGGGATGTCGTCGTTCAGCGTCCGACCGGCTGCCGGGCGGGCACGGGCATCGCGCCCGGATCGCGGGCCGCCGGCGCGTTCGCTTACGGTAGTGGTCGTGCGGGGCGTTCCGTGGTGGGGTCTGGCCTCCTCAGCCGTGACTCCGGTGCTGCTGGTGGGGGGCTGGACGGTTGCTGCCGGGCTGCAGCCGCGCTCCTTCAGCGCGGTAACCGACACGATCAGCGCGCTGGCGGCGCAGGGCGCTGCTGACCGGTGGGTGATGACGCTAGCGCTGGCCGGGGTGGGAGTCTGCTATGTGCTGACGGGGCTGGCGCTGAGGCCGGCCGCTGCAGCGGGGCGGCTCATCCTGATGACCGGTGGTGTCGCCACCGTGCTGGTCGCGGCGAGCCCGGAGCCGACCGGGGGCGGCGGCTCGCTGCCGCACACGCTCTGGGCGGCGGTTGGCTTTGTCGCCCTGGCGGCGTGGCCGCTGGCTGCTCGGCAGCGGGGGCCCTTGGTGCCGGCCGGGCTGCGGCCGGCTGTTTCCGCCGGTGCCGCTGGGGTGCTGCTTGGCCTGCTCGTGTGGTTCGGTGCGGAGCTGATCGCCGGGGGCCCGCAGGTCGGCCTGGCCGAGCGGGTCCTGGCCGGGACGCAGGCGGCATGGCCGCTGGCAATGGTCCTGACCTGCCGCCGGAGCCAGTCTCGCGCCCGGATGCGGCCACCGGCCCTGCCAGCCGCTGATCTCCAGAACTAAGCCACCTCCTGGGCGGCTTCTGCCCGATGACGAGCATTCACAGCCGACGCGAACGAGCTCACGCAGCAACTGGCGAAATGCGCCACGGGAGCTACCAGCGCTGCTATCAGCCGGCTGATGTCCCGTGGTGCTGCCAGGCCGACCGCGCGCGCTGACGCGCCGACCGGCGCCACGGTGCACGAGACGATGCGCCTCAAGGACGATACGACAGTGTCGGCTGCCCCGCGGCCGACCGCCGGTAACGCCGCGCGGCTACCTGTCCTCAGGCGCCTTGTTAGGAGCCTTGACCGCTTTTGCGGTGACCTTCTGCCCTACCTGGATGCGGCTAATCCCGCGAATGTCTGGAGTAAGAGGAATGTTCGCGCGGGGATGTCCGGCGCTAGGCCTCTGGGAGGCGCTATGAACGGGAACAAGCTGGCCATCGTGGTCGGCGTCAGCGGATCTGAGGCCTCAGCTGCGGCGCTGCGGTGGGCCGCCGATGAGGCCAGGCGCCGCCATGCCACCTTGCGGGTCGTCCGGAGCTGGGATGCTGAGTTCACCGCTCCCTACGCCGCCGGCAGGCACCTGACCCGCGGCCAGCAGCGCGAGGCGGCCCGCGCGGAACTCTCGGCGCAGGTGCGCACAGCCCTCGGCTCGCCCTGTCCCGCCGGCGTCGCGGCGGAGCTGGCCGAGGGCCTGGCAGAGCGAACGCTTGTCGACCGGTCAGCCGGGGCGGCCCTGCTCGTCCTCGGGTCGGCCTCGCCTGCCGCCGGGACCGGGCGCTCGATCGGGCCGGTGGTCCGGGCCTGCCTCAGACACGCGCAGTGTCCCGTGGTGGTGGCCTGAGACCGGTAGCAGGGTCAGGGGGCCTGGCGGATGCGCCGACCGGTGATGCGCGCGGGCGTGATGCGGATGAAATGGTCCTTCTCACCGGCGGCCCAGGAATCGACGCCCGCCGCCAGTGCAGTCGCCTGCTCGGCCTCGGAGTCAAGATGGTGCGCCGGACCCCAGATCAGGACGCTCCAGCCTTCGCGGGCAATCTCGTCAAGGCGATCCACCTCGAAGGCCACCTTGTAGTCCGCATGCGCAATCCCGGTGCGCAGATCCTCACCGGTCAGGCTGTCCTGCGCGGTACGGAACAGGATGGTTCCGTCGACCAGGCGGTAGTTGACCGGCAAGATGGTCATGTCGTACTGCCCGACATAGGCAATCCGGCCGATGACGCTGCCAGCGACGAGCCGCAGGCACTCGGTCTCGTCGAGCCTCTCCATGGTGGCGTGGGCATCTCCAGACAACGCGCACTCTCCTTCCCGCGGGGCCGCCGCCACAAGGCCAGCCGCTGTGCGGCGGCGAGTGCCGGACGCGGCCCGCTATGCCAGTGTGGCTCACTCCATCAGACTCTCGCCACCAGCCGACCGCCAGGGCCAAGTGGCCCCGACGAAGCGGATCACGGCCCGGCGCGGCCCCGGTCGATGATCTCGGCCGCCGGGCGCCGGGCCGTGGCGGGCGCTACGTTCGCCCGCCCGAACTGCAGCAGCAGCTGCGGCCAGCCGTCCAGCCGCAGGCGATCGCGGACCTGGGCACGCAGCGCCGGTGATTCCAGCGGCTGGGACTGCAGGCTGGCGAATACCCACCGGGCCGCAGCGCGCAGCAGCAGCCGGTCCAGCGCCTGCCCGGCGGCCAGCCAGTCGGCCCGTGAGTCACCCGCCGTGGTCAGCACCGCCGTAGCCGACGGCAGCGGGCCCCCGCCCGGCAGGCCGCCCGGCAGCCCGAAATCGCGCTGAGGGAGCCGCTGGTGCGCCGGCTCCTCCGGCGAGCGGCCCGGTCCGGCCCGTGGCGCTTCGGCGGACGGCCCGGCCTCCGTCGCGGGGCCGGTCTCCGTGGCGAGACCGGCCCCGGCCGCGCCTGACTCACCAAGCCAGGACGGATCGGCCCAGGCACGCGCCGGAACGCCGTCCCTTGCCCCGCTCTCCGCCGGACGCGTCCATTTCCGCAGCTCTGCGCAGATTCCCGGATCGGCCAGCTGGGCGCGGCTCGCAGCCTCCGTCAGGCGGGCGAGCTCGCGGACGTCGGCGCGCTGGCTCACCAGGTGCAGGTCCGCCCCCTCGGCCGCCGCGTCGCGCACCAGCGCGTCCAGCAGGCGAGACGGCACCCGTCCCGGCGCGAAGACCCCGCGGTGGGTGTGCCGGTGCGGCACCGCCGCGATCAGGTCCCATTCTTCGGCGGTCGTCCGCTCCCGGGCGCCCGGCCGGACGCGGGCGATCAGCGCGGGCTGCGCCGGATCAGGCAGCAGCTCGACATGGGGCAGGTAGCCGAGCCGGCGCATGCCGAGCCGCAGCCCGTAGAGCGCGGCACCGCAGCTGATCAGCATCTCGCGGCCCTCCGGGTCCACCTGCGGGAGCATCCTGCGCGGATCGGCGTGCAGCTCCAGATCGCTACCGCGCACCCGGAACTGCCACGGCTGGCTGTTGTGCACCGATGGCGCCCGCGCCGCCGCCGCCACCAGGCAAGTCAGGTCATCAGGCGTGAGCCGCACGTCCTCCGACGGCTGGCCCGCCGACGGCGACATCCGCTGGTCCCGCCCTGGCTGTGTTGTACCGGTCATCACTATCACTCCCACTGCTGTCGATCCGACAGGAAAGACGCGCTGACGGATAGGGCCGAACGACCTGGACCGCGACCAGGGACCTGGCGCGGCCGGGCGTCCAAGATCATCGGGCTGGCGATGGCATACTTGATTCCAGTACTGGCGGTGGGGCTCGCCAGCTCACAACCGCCGCGCCTGGTGCGCGGCCGACAGTCCCTGCCCGTTCGACCCGCGCTGCTGGTTGCTCGCTGCGCCGTGTCCTGGCTGGCAGGGGAGTACCTGATGACTGACGAGCGGCCGCTGGGCGCGGCCGAGCCCGCTGAGCCTCACAGTCCTGGGTCGCCTGGGTCGCGCGCCAGCAGGCGATCAGAAACGGGCCCGGTCCTCGCGGTTGTCACGCTGGGCGGTGTCCTGGGGGCCGCCGGCCGGTATGAGGCCGGTGCATGGTGGCCTGATCCGGCTGGCGGCTTCCCGTGGACCACCTTCGGCGTCAACGTGCTGGGCAGCGGCCTGCTGGGCCTGGTCGCTGTGCTGGCGGCCCATAGGTGGCCGGAAAGGCCGCTGCTGGGCACGGGACTCATCGGCGGGTTCACGACGTTCTCCACGTTCGCGATCGGCATCCAGCGGCTCATCACCGGCGGCCACGCTGTCACCGCTGCGGCCTACCTGCTCGCGACCCTCGCCACGTGCACCGCGGCGACCTGGGTCGCTGCCCGTACCGCGCGTGCCCTGGTCTGGCGGCGCGAATGAGCCTGCTGTATGTCATCCTCGGCGCGGCGGCCGGGGCGCCACTGCGCTACCTGACTGACCGCGCGGTCCAGTCCCGGCACGGCGGCCCGTTTCCCTGGGGCACGCTCACGGTCAATGTCGTCGCGTGCCTCGTCCTGGGCTTCGTGACAGGAGCTGTAACGGACAGCGCGATCTCGCACCAGGCCGGGCTGCTGCTTGGTACCGGCCTGTGCGCGACGCTGAGCACGTACTCCACGTTCTCCTACGAAACAGTGCGCCTCGCCGAGCAGGGTGCCCGGCTGCTCCCAGCCGGGCACATCATCCTCAGCGTGGCCGCCGGCCTGGGTGCCGCGTTCGCCGGCGCCGGGATCGCCGGCAGCCTGTGGCATTGACCGGCTGACCGGGCTGTCATCACCGGGCTAGCTGCTCGGTGATGAGGTAGGCGCCGAGCAGGATCAGGGCGATCGCGGCGACCTGTTCCGCGCGCTCGCGCCAGCGCCCGCCGGCTCGGGCGCCGGTCGCGAGGCCGAGTTGCGCGGCCAGGAATGCCTGCAGGGCGATGGCCAGGATGACTGCGGTGACGTGCAGGTGAGCCAGGCCGATGATGCATCCGATGGCCAGCTCGTCCAAGGCTGATGCTGATCCCGAGTGCGATGAGCGGCACCCCGCCCTCGAAGATCACGAAGATCAGCGAGATGCGAAGCCGCTGCCGCGCACTGATCGGCTGACTGGCTCCGATCGCGGCGGCGACGGCGAAGGAGTCCAGGCCCAGCGGAAGCACGAGGGCCAGTAGCTTCAGCACGGCATCAGGCTCTCATCCGCCAGGACGGGAGCGGGCCCGTCGCGGCGCAGCTCCTAGGCCTGCGGCAGCGGTACCTGCCAGCGCAGCTCGGTGCCGCCGTCACCGGCCGGGCTCAGCTGCAATGTCCCGCCCAGCTGAGCGG
>Ga0208357_1000956_pt1 | contig 21989 bp, 21 predicted proteins | sample NGESurdeep092012_6_FD_184487 | JGI IMG/M metagenome (GOLD analysis project Ga0208357, IMG submission 184487) | Arctic peat soil microbial communities from Barrow, Alaska - NGEE Surface sample F52-2 deep-092012 (SPAdes) | ecosystem: Environmental > Terrestrial > Soil > Wetlands > Peat ... | reverse complement strand
CAGCGGCCGGGCCCTTGCCGGCTTACGCTCTTCAAAGCAGGTATCCAACGGGCTCCGGCCGCTTCTCCACGCTACCGCGGAGCTCAACCTTCATACAGGAGTCCATGGTTGCCATGGGTCCCGGCTCCGCCGGGACCGGGAAAGAGGGGGAATAATGCGTCTTTGTGCCTTTGAGCCTTTGCGTTTGCTTTTTTTGTTGCCTTTCGTTCGAAGATTGACGGCGAAACCGGTGGCTTAAGATGGCCGGGTCAAGCCGGGCGAGGAATCCATGGTACAACGGCACGATGGATACCGGCGTTCGCCGGTAAGGGAAAAAATGTTTCAATTTTGGTGTGTCAGACTTTAGGCGGCGGCGTCCGACGCGAATTCTGGCATGATCTCGCGGGCGAAGAACCGCAGATTCTCGCTCGACGGGCGCGGATCGGCTAGCAGCACCAGCGCCACCCCACCCGCCGCCAGCCGGCGCAGCCGCGCGACGATCTCCTCGGGCGTGCCGAGCAGCGCGGCATCGTCGAATTCGCGCAATCCGCCCGCGCCCCCAATATGGTGATAGGCATCGGCGCCGGCGCCCCGCGCCAGCCCGCCGATCGCCTTCAGCACGTCGAACCGCGTCGCGATGGCGGTTTCGCGATCCGCCTCGCGCCGAATCATCTGCAAGCCGCGCGTAACGCCGATATTCAGCGGATCGAAGACGCGGCCGACCTGGCTGCATTCGTCGCGAAAGACAGCGACGCGCGACGCGGTCAGGTCGATCGGGCCGAGCTGATCGAGCAGTAGGTTATAGCCTTCGCGCGCGGCGCGGCGGATCGATGCCTCGCTGCCGGCGCCGAGCCAGAAGGGCGGATGGGGGCGCTGCATCGGCGCCGGTTCCACCACGATATTGTCGAAATGCCAACACTGGCCGTGATGCGAAAAGCGGCCATCGCCGCGCCATGCCTGGCGGATCACCGCCATCGCCTCGTCGAACCGCTCGGTGGCTTCTTCGGGCGCGATGCAGAAGCCGGCGAATTCCGCCGCGCGATAGCCTTTGCCGACGCCGAAATCGAACCGGCCGCCGGAGAGCAGATCGAGGGTCGCCGCCTGTTCCGCGATCAGCACCGGATTGTGCCACGGCAGCACCACGACCGCGGTGCCGAGCCGGATGCGGCTGGTGCGCGCCGCGAGGTAGGACAGCACATTGAGCGACGCCGAGACCTGCCCGTGGCCGGTGAAATGATGTTCGACCATGAAGACGCTGTGAAAGCCCAGCGCCTCGGCCTCGCGGACATAATCGATATAGTCGGCATAGCCCTGGCTGTCGCCGGCCGGTCCGCCCCGCCCCGCGCGGGCGCCGCCGAAAAGGCCGAACTTCATGGCTAGGCCCCGGTGAAGTTGCCGGGCCGGCGTTCCTGCACCGCGCGCACGCCCTCGGCATAATCGGCGGTCTCGCGCAGCCAGGTCTGTTCGGCAAGCTCATGCGCGGTCTGGACGCGCACCGAATCGGCGAGGCCCCGCCGCAAGGTCGCGCGCGCCGATTGAACGGCCAGCGGCGCGTTCTCCGCGATCTCGCGCGCCAGCGCCACCGCCGTGTCGCGCAATCGATCGAGCGGCACCATCTCATCGACGAGGCCCCAGCCCAGCGCCTCCTCCGCCTTGACGCGGCGGCCGGTGAGGAACATCAGCGCCGCCTTCTGCGCGCCAATCAGGCGCGGCAGCGTGTGGGTAAGGCCGAAGCCGGGATGGAAGCCCAGCTTGACGAAGTTAGCGGCGAACCGCGCCTCGGGCGCGGCGATGCGAAAATCGGCGACCAGCGCCAGCCCCAGTCCGGCGCCCACGGCGGCGCCTTGCACCGCCGCGACCATCGGCTTCGTCGCCGAGAAAATCCGCACTGCCTCTTCATACAGCGTGCCGATGCCCTGCCCCTCCGAGCCGAGCCCGCGCCGCGACACCAGATCGGCCCCAGCACAGAAATTCTTGCCGGCGGAAGCCAGCACGCTGACGCGCAGCGCCTTGTCGGCATCGATCGCATCCAGCACGCCAGCCAGCTCGCGGATCAAATCGACGGTGACATGATTGTGCGGCGGCCGGTCGATCTCGATGATGGCGACCGCGCCCTCGGCGCGGACCGCGATCTCGCCATGGCGTTCCTTCATCGCTTCCTCCCGCCCAGCAGGTTCCGCGCGATCACCCATTGATGCACCTCGGTCGGCCCGTCATAGATGCGCATGGTGCGCAGGCGATTGGCCATCAATTGCAGCGGCATTTCCTTGGTCATGCCCATCGCGCCATACATCTGCATGGCGCGATCCACCACCTCCCATGCCATCTCGACGGCATAGGATTTGATCATCGAAATTTCGACGCGCGCCTCGTGGCCCTTATCGAGCTTCGCCGCGCAATCATAGGTCATCAGCCGCGCCGCGTGGATGCGGGTGGCGGCATCGGCGATCCAGCCCTGAATCACCCCGCGCTCGCTCAACGGCTGGCCGAAAGTGACGCGCTGAGGCGCATACTCGCACATCATGTCGAGCGCGCGCTGCGCCAGACCAATCGACCACGCGGCCATCTCCACCCGCCGCGTGCCGAAGCGCAACTGCATCGGCGCGAAGCCCTGCCCCTCGACGCCCAGCAGCTTCCAGCCGTCGATGCGGCAATCCTCCAGCGCCACCTCATAGGTGGTCATGCCGCCCACCATCGGAATGCGGCGCAGCACGTTGAAGCCGGGCGTGCCCCTATCGACCAGAAACGCGGAAATGCCGCCGCGCTTCTCCTTGCCGGTGCGCGCCATCACGATGCTGAAGTCGGCATCGGCGGCGCGGCTGGTCCAGATTTTGCGGCCGTTCAGCACCCAATCCTCGCCGTCGCGTTCGGCGTGAGTCAGCAGAGCGGCGGGATCGGAGCCGGCGCCCGGTTCCGACGCGGCGATCGCCGAGACCGTCTCGCCGCGCACATACGGCGCGAGATAGGCGTCGCGCTGGCGCTCGGTCACGGTCGCCATCAGCATGCGCAAATTGGGCGAATCCGGCGGCAGCGTATAAGGCGTGATGGTGCGGCCCAGCTCCTCGTTGACACCGACCAGCGATACCGACGGCAAATCCATGCCGCCAATATCCTTGGGCGCGTCGAGGCCCCACAGGCCCAGCTTCTTTGACACCGCGTCGATACGCGCATGCTCCGCCGGCTCCAGCGCCAGGCCGCGCCCCTCATGCTCGCGCGCCAGCACCTTGGGTTCGAGCGGCATCAGTTCGTCGCGCACGAATTTATGCACCAGGTCCTTCAGCATGCCGTCTTCTTCGGCGAGGTCGAAATCCATGCCGGCTAGTCCTTTTGTATCAGGATGTTCCGCGTGCGCAGGCTTGCGATCTCGTCCGCCGCGAAGCCCACCTCGCGCAGAATTTCCGCATTGTGCTGGCCCAAGGTCGGCGCCAGGCTGCGCACCGAGGCGGGCGAGGCGGCGAACTTGGTCGGCGGCCGCACATAGCGCAGCGTGCCCTCGGTCGGATGCTCGGCCATCTGGAACAATTTCGTGGCGACGAGTTGGGGGTGGTTCGGCAAATCGTCGAGGCCGTAGACCGGCGTCGCGGGGATATCGAGCTCGTGCAACAGCGTCATCCACTCGGCGGTGGTGCGGTCGCGCGTGATGGTCGCGAGCAGCGCATAGACCTCCTTGCTGCGGACGGTGCGCTGCTCGCGATCCGCGATCAGCGGCAATTCCGCCAGTTCGGGCCGGCCGACCGCCGCGAAGAACCGGGTCCAGCGATCCAAGGTGTAAGGCAGCACGCCGATATAGCCGTCCTTGGTCGGGGTCGGGCTGCGCCCGCCGGCGAGAATACGCACATACCCCGCCGGGCCGAGCGGCGGCTCATAGCTCAGCGCGCCCAGATGCTCGGCCATGACGAAGGCGGCCATCGTCTCCAGCATCGGCACTTCGACATATTGGCCGATCCCGGTGCGCTCGCGGTGGAACAGCGCCGCCAGCACCGCATTGACCAGCGCCATGCCGGTGGTCTTGTCCGCGACCAGGGTCGGGATGAAGTCCGGCGCGTCCTTGCCCATGCCGGTGATGGCGACGAGACCGCTCGCCGCCTGGATGACATCGTCGAAGGCCGGCTTGCCGGCATCGGGGCCGTCCTCATCGAAGCCGGTGGCGGCGCAATAGACGATGTCCGGGCGCAGCGCCGCGACCGCGCCATAGCCGAAGCCCAGCCGCTCCATCGCCGCCACTCGCATATTATGCACCAGCACGTCACAGCGCGGCACGATGCGGCGCAGCGCCGCGACCCCGTCCGGCTGTTGCAGATCGATACACAGCGACCGCTTGTTGCGATTGAGGCTGAGAAACACCGAGGCCATGCCGGGGCGCCGCGTCGCGCTGCCGCCGCGCATCAAATCGCCCGCCGGGCTTTCGATCTTGATCACCTCGGCGCCGTAATCGCCGAGGATCTGCGTCGCGAGCGGCCCGAGCACGACCGCGGTCATGTCGAGCACGCGAATACCCGCGAGCGGCCCCGCGTTCGGGGCCATCGGGTCATTCTGTCCGGCCGGTCTGGTCATGGCTCACTCTATTGCTGGGCGCGAACCGTGCCTGTATAGGCGTGGCGCACCAATTCAGCTAGGTCAATCCCTTGGAGAGACGATCATGGGCGACAGCACGACATCATTGGCCGGCCGCACCGCCTTCGTTACCGGCGCCTCCTCGGGTCTGGGCTTCGGCCTGGCGCGCGCCATCGCCGCCGGCGGCGGCCGCGTCGTGGCGGCGGCCCGGCGGCGCGACCGGCTCGACGCGCTGGTGGCCGAGATCGAAAAGGCGGGCGGCGCGGCGCTGGCCGTCGAATGCGATGTCGAGGATGAGGGGTCGATCATTCGCGCCTTCGATGCCGCCACTGCCAAATTCGGCCGCATCGACACTATCGTCGCCAATGCCGGCATCAATCGCGAAGGTGCCGCCACCAGCATCTCGGCGGCGGATTTCGACGCCATCATGAGCGTCAATCTGCGCGGCGTCTTCCTGACCGCGCGCGAGGGGGCACGGCGCCTGATCGACGCGCCGGCGCCGGGCGCGCCGCAAGGCCGCGTGCTGCTGATCGGATCGATCGGGGGCCTGCGCATTCTGCCGGGCCTCACCGCCTACTGCATGAGCAAGGCCGGCGTGGTGATGATGGGGCGCGGCCTCGCCCGCGAATGGGCGCGCCACGACATCAATGTCAACACGATCTGCCCCGGCTTCTTCCGCACCGAAATCAACGAGGAATGGTTCGAGACCGATGCCGGCCGGAAACAGATTCAGCGCTTTCCCCGCCGCCGCCTGATCGGGATGGAAGATGTGCTCGGCGCCGCGCTCTATCTCCTGTCGGATCAGGCGCGCGCCACCACCGGCGCGTCGCTGGCCGTCGACGACGCGCAGGAGACGTTTTGAATTTGGGGATATTCGCAGCCCCTATTGGGTGAACACATCCCGGATTTCACGCGGGCGCTTGGCAATCGCGTGGAGATAGGCGGCCGCCGGAGCGTCCGGTTGGCGGCGCCCTTGTTCCCAATTTTTAAGGGTAGCCAATGGAATGCGGTAGGTCTGTGAAAATTCCTGCTGCGACATATGAAGATGCTCGCGGATCGCTCGAACGTCCGGCACATCTACCACATGCACGCGCGCTGGGGCCGTCTTACCTTCCGCATGTGCCAGTGCTTCGGTGAGGCTGCCGACCAGCGCTTTGCCAAACTTGCTCATTTTACAGCGTTCTGGCGATCAGCAGCTTCATGATGTCGTTGGCGCCGCCATAGATGCGGGCGACGCGCGCATCCTTGAACAGGCGCGCGATCGGATATTCGTCCATATAGCCATAGCCGCCATGAAGCTGCAGGCAGGTATCGACGATCTTGCCCAAGAGATCCGACACCCAGTATTTCGCCATCGACGCGGTGGCGCCGTCGAGCTTCCGCGCCAGATGCCGCTCGATGCAGTGATCGACGAACACCCGCGCCACCGTCGCCTCGGTCTTGCATTCGGCGAGCTGGAACTGCACTGCCTGATTGTCGATCACCGCGCGGCCGAACGCCTGGCGCTGCTTCACATAATCCAGCGTCACGGTCAGCGCGCGCTCGATCATCGCCATGCTCTGCACCGCGATCACCAGCCGCTCCTGCGGCAGCTTCTCCATGAGCTGATAGAAGCCGCGCCCCTCCTCCGGCCCCAGCAGATTCGTGGTCGGCACCTGCACATCGTTGAAGAACAGCTCCGAGGTATCGGCCGCCTCCAGCCCGACCTTGTCGAGATTGCGCCCGCGCTGAAACCCCTCGGCGTCCTCGGTCTCGACCACCACCAGGGAAATGCCCTTAGCGCCTTGGGCCGGATCGGTCTTGGCCACCACGACGATGAAATTCGCGGTCTGGCCGTTGCTGATGAAGGTCTTGGCGCCGTTGATCGTGTATTGGTTGCCGGTGCGCCGCGCGCTGGTGCGCACGCCCTGCAAATCCGATCCCGCGCCCGGCTCGGTCATGGCGATGGCGCTGACCAGCTCGCCGCTCGCGAGCTTCGGCAGCCACCGCTTCTTCTGCTCCTCCGAGCCGAAGGTCTCGATATAGGGCAGGATGATGGCGTTGTGCAGCGACACGCCGAACGCCTCGAGGCCGCGCCGCCCCATCTCCTCCATCAGCACGGTCTCATGCCGGAAATCGCCGCCCGCCCCGCCATAGTCGCTCGCGGTCGAGAGGCCGAGCAGTCCGGCGGCGCCCGCCTTCGCCCACAGATCGCGCTCGACCACGCCATCGCGGCGCCACTGGTCGAGCTTCGCCGGCGGCGCATGCTCGTCGAGGAACTTGCCCACTGAATCCCGGAACAGGATGAATTCCTCATCCGCCATATAGGCCGGCACCGGCACATTCAATGGACCCATGCGCCCCTCCTCGTCCTGATGTCTCGGAATTGGCGCGACGGCGCCGATGTTTCAGTTTAGGACACCACGCATCATGTCCACCCGTCAATTTTGGCTTGCCGTCGTGCTGCTGTGGCTGTCCGGCGCGGCGTTGCGGCTCACCATTCTGGCGGTGCCGCCGGTGATCCCGCTGCTGCGCGCCGATCTGCATCTGTCGGCGACCGGGGTCGGCCTCTTATCCGGCCTGCCGGTGGCGCTGTTCGCGCTGGCGGCGATCCCGGGCTCGCTACTGATCGCGCGGCTCGGGAGCCGCGCGGCGCTGATCGGCGGCCTGTTCGTCGTCGCGATCGGCGCCGCGTTGCGCGGCGGCGATTGGGGCATCGGTCCCCTCTATCTCTCGACCATCATCATGGGGGCCGGCGTCGCGGTGATGCAGCCGGCGATGCCGGTGATCGCGCGCGACTGGCTGCCGGCGCGCATCGGCTTCGCCACCGCCATCTATTCCAACGGCCTGCTGGTCGGCGAATTTCTCCCGGTGTGGACGGCGGAGCCGGTGGTGTTGCCGCTGGTTGGCGGCAATTGGCGGCTGGAGCTGGCGATCTGGGCGGTGCCGGTACTGATCATCGCGCTGCTGGTGTTGCTGCTGGGGCCAGCCACGCCGGGCCGCGCCGCCAAAATCGCCGGCAGCTCGGCGTGGTGGCCGGACTGGAGCGACAAGCTGATCTGGCGGATCGGCATCCTGCTCGGCAGCGTCAGCGCCATGTATTTCGCGACCAATGCATTTCTGCCCGCCTATCTGACCAGCCTCGGCCGGGGCGATCTGGTCCATGACGCGCTGACCGCGCTGAATGTCGGTCAGTATCCGGCATCGCTGGCGATGATCCCGATCGCCCACCGGCTGGAGCGTCGGGCCTGGCCCTACCTGGTGGCCGGCATCGTCATGACGGTCAGCGTCGTCGGCCTCGTGTTCATGGTCGGGCCATGGACCATCGTGTGGGCCGGGCTGCTGGGCTGTGCCGGCGCCGCGACGCTGATCCTCGGCTTCACCCTGCCGCCGCTGTTGAGCGAACATCGGGATGTCGGCCGCAACTCCGCCGCCATGTTCACGCTGAGCTATGCCATCGCGATGGCGGTGGCGCTGATCTGTGGCGCGATTTGGGATGCGACCGGCGTTCCGGCCTGGGCCTTCGCGCCGATCCTCTTCTGTACCCTCTCGCTATGCGTCACGGCGATCCTGCTGAAGGCCAACCGCCAGCTCCGTTGAGGAGTTTTCGGGGTGTGATAGTCTGTGCCCTGGGAACGCGGTAGATCAGAGACCGCGAGGAGGACCGCCCGATGACCGACTGCTACATCTATGACCATGTCCGCACGCCGCGCGGCCGCGGCCGCCCCGATGGCGCCCTGCATGAGGTGCCCCCGATCGATCTGGCGGTGACGGTGTTGCAGGCGATCCGCGACCGCAACGGCCTTGATACCGCCCTCGTGGACGATGTGGTGCTGGGCTGCGTCGATCCGGTCGGCGAGGCGGGTTCCGACATTGCGCGCGTCGCGGTGCTGCAGGCCGATTATGCCGAGACGGTCGCGGGGGTGCAGATCAATCGCTTCTGCGCGTCGGGCCTCGAAGCCACCAACATGGCGGCGGCGCAGATCATGGCGGGCCAGAGCCGCGTCACCATCGGCGGCGGCGTCGAGAGCATGTCGCGCGTCGGCATGGGCGCCAGCGGGCCGGGCGCCTGGATGGCCGACCCGGCGGTCGCGTTCAAGACCTATTTCACGCCGCAGGGCATCGGCGCCGATCTGATCGCGACGCGCTGGGGCTTCAATCGCGACGATGTCGATATGTACGCGGTCGAAAGCCAGAAGCGCGCGGCCCGCGCCTGGGAGGAAGGCCGGTTCAAGAATTCGGTGGTGCCGGTGATGGACCAGCTCGGCTTTCCCCTGTTGGAGAAAGACGAGCATATGCGGCCCGGCACGACGCTGCAGCAACTGGGCGCGCTGAAAGCCGCCTTCACCAAGATCGGCGAAGAGATCGGCTATGACGATATCGCCCTGATGCGCTATCCCGATGTCGAACGCATCGAGCATGTCCATACCGGCGGCAATTCCTCCGGCATCGTCGATGGCGCGGCGGCGATCCTGCTCGGCACCAGGGAAGCCGGCGCGGCGATGGGGCTGAAGCCGCGCGCGCGCATCCGCGCCTTCGGATCGATCGGGTCGGAGCCGTGCATCATGCTGACCGGGCCGGAGAAGGTCACGCGCAAGGTGCTGGCGCGCGCCGGCATGGCCACCGCCGATATCGATCTGTTCGAGCTCAACGAGGCATTCGCCTCGGTCGTGATGCTGTACCAGAAGCTGCTCGACATCGACCCGGCGAAGCTCAACGTCAATGGCGGCGCCATTGCCATGGGCCATCCGCTCGGCGCCACCGGCGCGATGATCCTCGGCACTGTGCTGGACGAGTTGGAGCGCACCGGCAAGGAAACCGCGCTGATCAATCTATGCGTCGGCGCGGGCATGGGCACGGCGACCATCATCGAGCGGGTATGATCGTGCGTCCCTCGACTGCTCGCACCGCTGCCGCGGTGCTCCGCGCTCGGGATGAGGTCCCTTGTGCCATGAAGAATTTCCCTCATCCTGAGCACGCCGCCCGCTCCGGATGGAGCGGGCGCGTTGTCGAAGGACGCACATCGTCAGTACAGCGTCGGATCGGATGCAGGCTGCCATGACAGACATTGCCTATTCGGTCGATGGCGACGGCGTCGCGACCATCGTCTGGGACATGCCCGGACGCACGATGAACGTGCTCAATGCGGAATCCGTCGCCGAATACGAGGCGGCGGTGGATCGCGCCATCGGCGATGCCGCCGTGAAAGGCGTCATCGTCACCAGCGGCAAGCCCAGCTTCATCGCCGGCGCCGACCTGCCCTGGCTCGAGCAATTGACCCAGCGGGGCGCGGGCGAGACCGAGGCCGCGCACGCCAAGCGGCTTTACGACAATCTGATGCGCTCGCAGCTTCTGTTCCGGCGCATCGAGAAAAGCGGCAAGCCGTTCGTCGCCGCCATCAACGGCACCGCCGCCGGCGGCGGCTTCGAAGTGTGCCTCGCCTGCCATCACCGCATCGCCGCCGACGATCCGCGCATGCAAATCGGGCTGCCGGAATCCAAGGTCGGGCTGCTGCCGGGCGGCGGCGGCGTCACGCATCTCGTCCGCATGCTCGGCGCCATGAAAGCGCTGCCGCTGCTACTCGAAGGCCGCATGCTGTCGCCGGCCAAGGCGCTGGAGGCGAAGCTGATCGACGCGGTGGTGCCGGCCGGCGAATTGCTGGCGCGCGCCAAGGCATGGATTCTGGCGGCGACGCCGGAGCAATTGGTGAAGCCCTGGGACAAGCCCGGCTTCGTGCCGCCCGGCGCCGATCCGCGCAAGCATGCCGATGGCGGCCAATGGTCGGCGGCAATCACGATGCTCCACAAGAAGACGCGCGGCAATTACCCGGCGCTGCAAGCCATTGAGGAAGCCGCCTACGATACCTGGCTGGTGCCGATGGACACCGCCATCAAGATCGAGACGCGTTATCTGGTGAAGCTGATGCTGGGCGCCAATGCCCGCAACATGATCCGCACCAATTTCGTCAACATGCAGCGCGCCAATAAGCTGGCGCGGCGCCCCGCCACCGTGCCGGCGCGCGCCATCAAGCGCGTCGGCGTGCTCGGCGCCGGGCTGATGGGCGCCGGCATCGCCCATGTCGCGGCCAGGGCCGGGATCGAGGTGGTGCTGATCGATCGCGACCAGGCGACCGCCGACAAGGGCCGCCAGCATACCGCCGACACCGATCCGGCCAGCGCCGCGCGCATCACGCCGACGGCGGATTTCGCCGCGCTCAAGGGCGTCGATTTGGTGATCGAGGCGGTGTTCGAGGATCGCGCGGTCAAGGCGGACGCCACCAAGAGGGCGCTGGCGGTGGTTGGCGTCGACACGATCTTCGCCTCCAACACCTCGACCCTGCCGATCACCGGCCTCGCCGAGAATTGGCCCAAGCCCGATAATTTCATCGGCCTGCATTTCTTCTCGCCCGTGGAGAAGATGCAACTCGTCGAGATTATCATGGGCAAGAAGACCGGCGACACCGCGCTCGCCCTGGCCATGGATTTCGTCAAGGCGATCCGCAAGACGCCGATTGTGGTCAATGACAGCCGTGGCTTCTATACCAGCCGCGTGTTCGCGACCTATACCAACGAGGCGCTGCGCCTGCTGGTCGAAGGCGTGAAGCCGGCGCTGATCGAGAATGCCGGCAAGGCGATCGGCATGCCGATGCCGCCGCTGGCCCTATGCGACGAGGTCGCGCTCGACCTGATCCTACGCGTGGCGGAGGCGACCAAGGCCGATCTCGGCGACAAGTATGAAACGCCGCCCTACGAAGCCCTGATGAACAAGATGGTCAAGGGTCTGGGGCGGCTCGGCAAGAAGGCGCGCAAGGGCTTCTACGAATATCCGAGCGACGGGCCGAAGCGCCTCTGGCCGGGCCTCGGCGATCTCGCGCCGGTCGCGGCGGCGCAGCCGAGCTATGACGAGGTCAAGACGCGCCTCCTGATCGCGCAGGCGATCGAGGCGGCGCGTTGTTTCGCCGAGGGCGTGGTGACTGATCCGGCCGATGCCGATATCGGCGCGGTGCTGGGCTGGGGCTTCGCGCCCTGGACCGGCGGGCCGCTGAGCCATATCGACACGATGGGCGCCGACAAATTCGTGGCGCTGTGCGACGAGCTGGCGCAGCGTCATGGCCCGCGCTTCGCGCCGAATCAGTTCCTGCGCGATCTCGCGGCGACAAACGGCTCGTTCTACCCGGATCGGCGCGCGGCGGCTTAGGGAACGATGCCGGCCGACCGCGACTACACGGTGCGGCTCAATCTCCTGCGCCGTACGACGCACTATACGCTGGCGCCGGACCGCATCGTCATGGCCAGTACGCGCGGCGTGCGTTATCTCGCCTATCGCGACATCGGCCAGCTTCGGATTTTCACCGTCTACGCCTCCGGCGCGGGCCTCATGGATCGCTGCGCGGCGCGCGGCAAGGCGGAGGCGATCCTGCTTCAGTCGGCGAGTTTCGCCGGAATCGGCCGCTTCCTTGATGAGTCGCCGGCCTATCGGGCCTTCGTCCGCGACCTGGTGGCGCGCGTCCACGAGGCCAATCCGGCGGCGCATTTCCTGGTCGGCATGCCGTGGGCGAATTGGGCCGGCTGGGTGGCGACGCTGATCGTGCTGGGCGTCGCGGTTCTGGCGGGCATCGCCCTCACCCTGACGGGGTTCTGGGCCGGGATCGTGCTGATCCTGTCCGGCGTCACCGCCGCGCCGCTGACCTGGCGCATGGTCCGGCGCGGTCCGCCCCGCCCGATCGACGCGGCCGCGCTCGAGGCGCGCCTCGCGCGCTAAACCACCCGATGCAGCAGCGGTTCACCGGCCGCGAGGCGGCGGCAATTCTCCACCGCGATTTTTAGGCTGCGGCTCAGCGTACCGCCGCTGAGCCAGCCGAGATGCGGCGTCAGCACGACATTGTCCAGCGCGAGTAGCGGCTCGCCCGCCGGAATTGGCTCATCGGCAAAGACATCGAGGCCGGCCGCGCTCAACTGGCCTGACCGCAGCGCGGCGGTCAGCGCCGCCTGATCGACCAGCCCGCCCCGCGCCGTGTTGATCAGGATGGCGCCCGGCTTCATCTCGGCGAGGCGCGCCGCGCCGATCAAGCCGGTGGTCGCCTCGGTCAGCGGGATGTGCAGCGACACGATATCGGCCTGCCGCAGGAGATCGTCCAGCGCGACGAACCGCGCCGTCGCGGCAGGCTTCGGCGCGGTCGCGGTGTAGATCACTTCGGCGCCGAGCGCCGTCAGCGCCGGCGCCAAGATTTGCGGAATGGCGCCGAACCCAACCAGCCCGACCGTGCGTCCCGCCAACTCGCCCAGGGATTCGCGAAACGCCGGGTCGAGCGTCCAGCCCTCGCCCGCGCGCACCGCGCGATCCAACACCGGCAGGCGCCGCAGACAGGCCAGCATCAAGAGGAGGCTCATCTCCGCCACCGCTCGCGCATTGGAGCCGGGCATGTTGCACACCGCGACGCCATGCGCCTTCGCCGCGTCGAGGTCGATGGTGTTGACGCCGACCCCGATCTTCTGAATCAGCCGCAGCTTGCCGCCCTGCGCGACATCGTCGGCCGAAATCCAGCGCAGCCCATGCCAGATCACCTCGGTATCGGGCAACAGCGCATAGAACCGCGCATCATCACTCGGCGCCACCCAATCCACCGCGAGGCCCAGCGTCGCCATGTCCGCCAATTGTCGCTGCAATCTTGGACCAGCCACATCGTGCAGCAGAATCTTCATGCGATACCGAATTCCTTCGCCCAGGCGGCACGGATGGGCGCGAGCCGCGATGGCTGGGAGACCAGCAACGCCCGTGCTAGGTTCCGCACGCGCGCCTGCTCGCCCGCGTCGGTGATGTACTCGACCGGCGACTTGCCGTCGATCCGCGCCAGCAGCAGCCCCGGCAGCAGATGCGCGGCGCGGCGCTCCACCGCCTCGGTTGCTTCCCAATCCACGCCGGCAAGATACGCCGCATGCAGGGCGTCGAAGCAAGCCAGGAATGCGGGGGCGGCAAAAGGCGTCCACCGGCATTTCAACAGAAGGTGATTGAGACAGAACGCCAGATCGAAGGCCGGGTCGCCATACCAGGCGCATTCCGCGTCGAGAAACACCGGCCCCTCGGGACCGACGAGAATGTTCTTGGGGCTGACATCGCCATGAACCAGCGCGCGCCGGGTCGTGGCCGTGGTTGCGATCAATTCATCGAGGCGCGGCGCCAGGTCGGGATGCCGGCGCGCCACCTCGCCGAGATAGGGATCGAGCCGGATGGCGAAGAACACCGCGTCGCTCGCGAATTCGGCGGCGATGCGCGGGTCATTGGCGGTGGCGGCGTGGATCGCCACCAGATTGCGCCCGACCGAGGCCGCGACGCCGGGATCGGCGTGGCCGGCATGCAGCTCCGCCTTCCACAGGGGATAACGCACCGGATCGAGATATTCCATGGCGAACAGGCCGTGCCTCGGCTCGCTGCCCAGCAAACGCGGCACGGCCTTCGGCACCACCGCGCCGGCGACCCGGAACCACGCATGCTCGTACCGCCAGCGCTCGACCGGCGCGAACCAGTCGCGGTCCACCCGCAATTTCGCCAGCGCGCGCTTGATGCAGACCGGCCCAGTGCGGAGATCGACCCGCCAGATTTCGGACGATACCCCGCCGGGAAGGGGTGTGAAGCGCGGCTCCTCGCCGGGCGCCAGCAAGCCCATCGCCCGCAGCGCGTCGGTGAGGTCATTCATCGCGCAGATAGGCGGCGATCGCTTTCTCGAATGAACCGGCATGCGTCAATTCCGCCAGCAGCGCCTCGCCGCCGCCCGGCAAATCGCCCGGCCGCACACCCGACCGCAGTGCCCGCATGGTCTCGAAGGTGGCACGCAACGCCGCGAGAAACGGCTGGTGCCCCTGCAGCGAAATCCGCACGCCATGGCGGGCAAGCTGTACGGCATCGCCCATCGCCGGGCTGGCGCCGCCGAGGATCAGCGGCAAATTGGCGGCGGCGGCCACCGCCTCGAGCGCCGCCGTCTCGCGCAGCCCCACGACGAACAGCGCATCGATCCCGGTCGCGGCATAGGCGGCGGCGCGGCCTACCAAATCGGCGATCGTGTCGCCGGCGCGCCAGGTGGTGCGGCCCACCACCACCATCTCAGGGTCGTGCCGAGCCGCCACGGCGGCGCGCAGCTTCCCCACCATCTCATTGATTGAAATGAAGGCGGCGCCGCGCTGGCCATAGGGCAACGGCAGCGCGGTATCCTCGATCGACACCGCGGCCACCCCGACATTTTCCAATTCGACAATGGTGCGCGCCACGTTTAGCGCATTGCCGAAACCGTGATCGGCATCGACCAGCAGCGGCAGCCCGCCGGCACGACCGATACGGCCAGCCTGCGCCGCCAGCTCCGGCAGGCTCATCAATCCGATATCGGGATCGCCCAGCACCACATAAGAGGCGAGCGAGCCCGCCAGCATCGAAATCTCGAAGCCCAGCTTTTCCGCCATCCGCGCCGACAGCGGATCGAACACCGACGCCGGATGAACGCAAGCCGAGCCGTCGAGGATGCGGCGAAAGGCGCGGCGGCGTTCCTGCCACATAGCGCCGACTATTCCGCCGCCATCGCGCCTTTCGCGACCGGCGAGACGCGCAGCTTGGCGGTTTTGACCTCTTCGGTCTCGGCCTGCCACGCCTCCATCTGCTTGTCGTTCCGCGCGCGCTCGTCCGCCATGTAGGCAGCGTAGATCGGCGTCTTGCAGGTGATCTCGACCTGGATGCCGTTCGGGTCATAGGTATAGATCGACTGGACGAAATGATGGTCGAGCGGCCCGAACACTTCGAGGCCATGGTCCTGCCAGCGTTTCTTGAAAATTTCCAGCTCCGCCATGGTTTCGACCTCCATCGCGAAATGGAGATTGAAGCCGCTGCGCTGCTTGAAATATTCCTCCTTGGCGCTGTCGGGAATATCGAAGAACGCGACGAAATTGCCATCGCCCATCTTGAAGAACAGGTGCATGTAGCGCAGCGGCAGGCCCGAGCCGGGCGCCTCTTTGAAGGCGAGCGCCGCCTCCAATTCCAGGCCGCACACGGTTTCGTAAAACCACCGCGTCTCCGCCGCGTCGCGACAGCGCCACGCGGCATGATGCACACCCTTGATGCGCGGCGCCGGCGGCTGTCCCGCCGGCGTGCGATAATTCGTGGAAGCGTCAGGCATGGGAGATTCCTTTCTCAGCCGCCGAACGAGACGATACGCTGGAACTTGCCGCCTTCAATGCGCAACAGCACGAAGCCCTCGGTGCCGAGATGCTTGTGCGGGCCGAAGCTTTGCGGCGGCGAGCCGAAAATATCCTGATAGTCCTTGATCGATTCGAGACCGGCGAGGAATTTCTGCGCGGTCAGGTCGCGGCCCGCCCGGTCCAGCGCGATGATCACCATGTCTTCCATGTCATAGGTCAGCGCCGCCGCGATATCGGCCTTGATCTTGAAGCGCGCCTCGTACCGCGCGATCCAATCCTTCACCGCCGGCGACTCCTTGGCGGGGTCGAACGGCACGAACTGGCATTGAATATAAAGCCCTTCGACCGCGGCCTTGCCCAGCGCGATGGTCGCCTGGGCGCAGGCGCCGGCATTCGCCAGCGCATCGACCTTCCAGCCGACCTTCGCGATCTCCGCCATCACGCCCACCGTTTCGCGCGGCACCGTGCCGAGCACCACGAGATCGGCGCCGGCGCGCTGCAGATTCGCGACCTGCGACGAGAACGAGGTGTCGCCGCGCTTATAGCTTTCCTTCGCCACCACCTCGATATTCTGGGTCTTGGCCTGGGCCACCGCGGCGTCGCGGATATCCTTGCCGAAATCATCGTCCTGATAGATCACGCCGATCTTTTTCTTGCCCTTCTTCTCGGCGAAATATTTGACGCCCGCCTTGATCTGGCTGTCATAGGGCGCGCCCATCGCGAATTTCAGCGGATTGAACGGCTCGAACGCGATGCGGGCATTGGTGCCGGGGAAGATGAACGGAATGCCGTCATCGAGCGCGATGCGCATCGATGGCACGAACACCGCCGTGCCCAGCACCCCGACCAGCGCGAACACCTTGTCTTCCTGGATCAGTTTCTGGGTATCCAGCACGCCCTTTTTCGGGTCGTACCCGTTATCCTCGATGAACAGCTTGATCAGGCGGCCATGGACGCCGCCTTTGGCGTTCTGTTCCTCGACCCGCATGATATGGCCATTGCGCTGGGGCACGCCCCAGACGGTGATCGGGCCGGAGAGATCGACATGCACGCCGAGCCGGATTTCCTTATCGCTGACGCCTTGCGTTACGATTTTCTGCTCCGCCATCGCCGGCGCGGCAAACGCCAGCGCCAGGACCGCCGCGGCAGCCATCATCATGTTTCGCTTCATCGTTCTTTCCTCCCAAGAATTGGTATCAGGTTAGCAAATAATCGGCGACAATGAAAATCACGCGCCGGTTGCGGTGGCCACCGCCTTCTCCGGCCGGTACATGCGATTGATCACGTCGCCATATTTATCGTTGACGAATTTGCGCCGCAGCTTGAGCGTCGGCGTCATCTCCTCGTCCTCGGCGGTCAGCAGAATATCGAGGAGGCTGATCTTCTTGATGCTCTCGACGTTGGACAGCGTGCCGTTCACCTTCTCAACCTCGGCCCAGATCAGATCCTTCACCTCGGGCAGGTTGGTCAGGCTCTTATAGTCGGTGAAGTTGATCTTCCGATCCTGGGCGAATTTGGCGACATTGTCGTGGTCGATCATCACCAGACAAGTCAGGTAATTGCGCCGGTCGCCGATGACGATGGCGTCGGTGACATAAGGGCTGAACTTGATCTTGTTCTCGATTTCGGTCGGCGTGATGTTCTTGCCGCCCGACGTAATGATGATGTCGTTCTTGCGGTCGGTGATCTTGACGAAGCCCTGATTGTCGATCATCCCGATATCGCCGCTGTGCAGCCAGCCCTGAGCGTCGATCGCGTCGCGGGTGCGCTCCGGCTTGTTGTGATAGCCGAGAAACACATGCGGGCCACGGATCAGAATCTCGCCCTCGGGCGAGATCATGACCTCGGTGTCCTGCAGCGGCTTGCCGACGGTGCCGAGCTTGATGTCGCGCGGCGACATCGCGGTGGCGAGGCCCGAGCACTCGGTCTGGCCGTACATCTCGATCATCGGAATGCCCAGCGCGATGAACCAGCGCAGCACGTCGGGCGAAATCGGCGCCGCGCCGGAGCCAATGAGCCGCGCCTGGTCGAGGCCGGTCAGCTTCTTCACATTGCGCAGCACGGTAATGCTGCACAGCCAATGCAGCGCCCGCAGGCCGGCAGGAACCGGCGCATGATCGAGCTGCCGTTCCGCCACCGCGTAGCCGATCTTCATCGCTTGGCGATAGGCCCATTGCTCCAGCCATGTCGCATCCATCAGCGTCACCACGACCAGCGAATGCAGCTTCTCCCAGATGCGTGGCACGGCGAAGAACACGGTCGGCGAAATCTCGCGCAAATTCTCCATCACCGTGTCCGGGCTCTCGGCGAAATTGACGATGCCGCCATAGCCCAGCGGCCGGAACGCGGTCATGGTGCGCTCCGCCATGTGGCACAGCGGCAAGAACGCCAGCGTCTGATCGTGCTCCGTGGTTTCCACCGCCTCGGCGAAGCGCGCGATGGAAAAGAGAATATTGCGATGGCTCAGCATCGCGCCCTTGGGCGGGCCGGTGGTGCCGGAGGTATAGACGAAGATCGCGGCGCGATCGGATTGGGAGCCGGCGATGCGTTCTTGCCACAGCGTCGGATGGGCCGCCTCATGCGCCTCGCCCAGCGCCAGCAATTCGTCGAAACTCATCACCATCGGGTCGCGGAACGCGCGCAGCCCCTCCATGTCGAAGACGATGACCTTACGAATGCCGGACAATTTGTCGCGGCGCTCGAGATATTTGTCGAGCTGCTCCTCATCTTCGAGGAAGAGATAGACGGCGGCGCTGTCGTTGAGGATATAGGCGACCTGATCGCGCGAGCTGGTCGGATAGATGCCGACCGAAATGCCGCCGGCGCCAAGCACGCCCATATCGGCGAACAGCCATTCCGGAATCGATTCGGACAGGATGGTGACTAATTCGCCCGGCTGCATGCCCAGCGCGCACAGGCCCAATCCGGCGAGCTGCGCCCGCCGGCCATATTCGGCCCAGGTAATCGCCTTCCAGATGCCATGCTCCTTATGGGTCATGGCAATGGTGGCGCCACGCTCCCGCGCCACCGCCCAGAATAATTTGGCGACAGTATCGTGGCCAGATTCAACCATTTCTGGAAAGGTGGTCATTCCGCTCCCTGCCCCTATTATTCCTCTCCGCCCTCGGGGGCGGAGAGGTCAGGTGAGGTGGGGGAACCGCCGAGGGTGCCCACCTCACCCTCCCATCGCTTCGCGATGGGCCCCGCCCTCTCCTCCCATTGGGAGGAGAGGGAATAAAATCCGTGTGTCAAAAGCACCATCCCTATCGCCAGCGCTTCTTGCGCTTCCAGCGCCGCTGGCCGCGCACGCCGGCTTCGCGATGGCCGAGATAGAATTCCTTCACGTCGGGATTGTCGCGCAGCGCCGCCGTCGTGCCTTCCAGCACGATGCGCCCGGTTTCCAGCACATAGCCAAAATGCGCGACCGCCAGCGCCATATTCGCATTCTGCTCGATCAGCAGGATGGTCACGCCCTGCTCCTCGTTAAGGCGCTTGATGATGGCGAAAATTTCCTTCACCAGCAATGGCGCCAGCCCCAGCGACGGCTCGTCGAGCAGCATCAGCTTCGGCCGCGCCATCAGCGCCCGCCCGATCGCCACCATCTGCTGCTCGCCGCCGGAGAGATCGCCGGCATTCTGGCGCGCGCGCTCCTTGAGGCGTGGGAAATAGCCATAGACGATGTCCATGTCGCGCGATATCGCGTCCCGGTCGCGCCGCAGATAGGCGCCCATCATCAGATTGTCGTGGACCGAAAGGCGGGGAAACACCTCGCGCCCTTCCGGCACATGGCTGACGCCGCGTTTGGCGATGGCCCAGGTGTCGAGGCCCTGCACTTTCGCGCCGGCGAATTCCACCGTGCCGACGCGCGGGTCCATCGCGCCGGAGATGGTCTTGAGGATCGTGGTCTTGCCGGCGCCATTGGCGCCGAGGATGGTACAGATGGTGCCTTCCTCGACCGCGAAGCTGACGCCGCGGATCGCCATCACCGGCCCGTAATAGGTCTCGATATTGCTGACCTTGAGCAGCGGCACGCCCATCTCATTCCCCGAGATAGGCCGCGATGACGTCGGGATTGGCCTGGACCTCGGCCGGTGTGCCGGACGCCAGCACGCGGCCCGCGTTCATCACCATCACCCGATCGGACACGGTTGATACCAGGCTCATATCGTGCTCGATCATCAACACGGTGACGCCCAGATCCTCCTTGATGTCCTCGATCCAGAAGGTCAGATCGTTGGTCTCCTCGGTGTTGAGGCCCGAGGATGGCTCGTCGAGCAGCAGCAATCGTGGCCCGGTCGCCAGCGCGCGCCCAATCTCCACCACCTTGCGCACGCCATAGGCGAGGCCGTTGATCCGGAGGTCGCGGTATTTCTCCAGCTCCAGCAGCTCGATGATCTCCTCGACCTTGGCGCGGTCGGCGCGCTTCTCGCGATGCACCGCCGGCGTGAACAGCATCTGCTGCCAGAGTTGGGTGCGGTCGAAGCGATAGCGGCCGAGCATCAGGTTTTCCAACACGGTGCCGTTCTCGAACAGATTGATGTTCTGGAACGTCCGCGCGATGCCGAGCGCCGCGACGCGGTGCGGGCGCACCCGCGTGATGTCCGTTCCGTCAAAGGCGATGCCACCGGCGTCCGCCTCGTAGATGCGGCTGATCAGGTTGAAGACGCTGGTCTTGCCGGCGCCGTTGGGGCCGATGATCGAGAACACCTCGCCCTCCGCGACCTCGAAACTGGCGCCGTCGACGGCCTTGATGCCGCCGAAGCTCACCGCCAGATCGCGTACCGCGAGGAGGCTCATCACCAGCGCTCCGCCTTGACGAAGCTTTTGTTCCGGCGCAACTCGCCCTTTTTGTAGAAGGGGAATTGGGTGAAATAGAATTTGATCTTCATCCAGATGCCGAAAATGCCGCCCGGCTCGACGATGATGAAGAACAGCAGCAGGAAACCATAGACCGCCGACTGCAAACCGGGCTGCTCGGCGACATAGCGCGGCAGGAAATCCTTCACCTCGGAAATGAGCTGCGGCAGCGCCACCACGAAGATCGCGCCGAAGACCACGCCATGAAGCGAGCCGATGCCGCCGATGAAGATCAGCACCAGCAGCTCGATCGACATGGTGATGGTGAACTGCTCGGGGCTGATGAAGCGGATGACATCGGCATAAAGCGCGCCGGCGAGGCCGGTCAGCGCCGCGCTGATCGCGAAGGCCGTCAGCTTGGTGCGGGCAAGATTGACGCCCATCGCCTGGGCGGCCGTCTCGCTGTCGCGCACCGCCATCATGGCGAGGCCGGAGAAAATGCCGGAGATGCCGAACAGCAAGATCAGCGCGATCACCAGCCAGTAGAAGGTCTTGATAATCGTCGGCGTGATAAAACGGTCCCACTGAAACAGATCCTGAAAATCAAACATCGCTCGTTCTCCCGGCAAGTCGAATATGATTCGCGTCCAATCTGGCTCTTGATGGCAGGGCCTAGCTCCGAATATTGTCTTGATCAAGCAGGACTGGGCAAACAGGACCGGACAACCCGCGCTGGACAAGTCAGCGCATCGAACGGCGGCGCTCGCCGGCAGAAGCGAGCCATGCGGATGGGCGGCTTGAGATTGACGCAAATAACGGCCACAATCGGGCTTCCCTCCGGAAATCCTTCAATTTCATGACGCTGACCTTCGAAGATTTCAAGCCCGGCCCATTCGGCTCGTTCGGTCCGCGCCACGTCACGCGCGAGGAGATACTGGCGTTCGCCGCCGAGTTCGATCCCCAGCCGATGCATCTCGACGAGGAGGCCGCGAAGCGTTCGATGCTCGGCGGCCTGGCGGGCTCGGGGTGGCATCTTTGTTCGATCATGATGCGGATGATGTTCGACGGCTTTATCGGTCGCACCGAGTCGCTGGGGTCGCCCGGGGTCAGTGAATTGCGCTGGCTCGCGCCGCTGCGCCCGGGAGACGATTTGATGCTCGATGTCGAAATCGTGGAGGCGCGCGTCTCGCGCAGCCGGCCCGGCACCGGGATCGTGACCGTCCGAAACACGTCCCGTAACGCAAAGGGGCAGGCGCTGTGCGAGATGGTGTCGCCGCTGATGGTGGCGCGCCGCGCGGGTGCTGCGGCGGAGCAGGGCGGCTGATGCGCTTCTTCGAAGACATCGCGGTCGGTCAACGGCGCGAGCTGGGATCGTTCACCTTCACCGCCGAAGACATCAAGCGATTTGCCACGCAGTTCGATCCGCAGCGCTTTCATCTCGACGAGGAAGCGGGTCGCCAATCGCTGTTCGGCGGACTTGCGGCCTCGGGTTGGCATGTC
>Ga0208357_1000955_pt1 | contig 22003 bp, 23 predicted proteins | sample NGESurdeep092012_6_FD_184487 | JGI IMG/M metagenome (GOLD analysis project Ga0208357, IMG submission 184487) | Arctic peat soil microbial communities from Barrow, Alaska - NGEE Surface sample F52-2 deep-092012 (SPAdes) | ecosystem: Environmental > Terrestrial > Soil > Wetlands > Peat ... | reverse complement strand
TCGCCGGCGATCACGATGACCACTGCGGTGGGGGCTTCGGAAATGGCGTCCTTCAGCCAACCGTGCAACGGGAAGATAGGGACCTTGACGGCGAAAGCGACGAGGAAGGCGATCGAGCAAAGCAGGAGCGCTGTAGGGTTCGCGGATATGGCGTGCTGGGCGGCAAGGGCTTGCAGCGTGGCCAGGTCGAAGGTGCCAGTGTGGCTGTATAGCCAGAGGATTCCTACGAGAAGGATAGACGACGTGATGAAGGTGTAGAGAAAGAACTTAATCGCGGCGCGGCGGCGGTTTTCGGTGCGGCCGAAGGTGGCGATGAGCAGGGTCATGGGAACGAGGGAGAGCTCCCAGAAGCCGTAGTAGAGGAAGAGGTCGAGGGAGACGAAGATGCCGAGCATCGCGACCTGCTGGAGGAGGAAGAGGGTGTAGAAGAGCTTGGTGCGATTCTTGATGGCGTTCCAGGAGGCGAGTACGCCGAGGGGAGCGAGGACAGCGGCGAGGACGATGAGCCACATGCTGAGGCCGTCGACTCCGAGGTGGTAGTGGATTCCGGCGGTGGCGGGGGAGAGCTGAATCCAGGGGAGGTTCTGCTCGAACTGGAAGGTGTGGGGGGCGGCGCTGTAGTTGAAGTGCGCGGGGAGGTGGAGGGTGAGGAGCAGCGTGAAGAGCGTGATGATGAGCGCGCCGATGGCGTGGCGCTTGCTGCCGTTGGGGCTGGTTTCATCTTCGGGAATGAGGGCGAGCAGGATCGCACCCACGAGCGGGGTGGCGATGATGAGCGTCAGGATGAGGTGGTCGAGATTCATTGGATCCTGTGGTGGTTCGGTGAAGCAGATCCTCCGCCTTTGGCGAAGGATGACAAATCGGTATGGCTAGTGCGGCAAAGTGTGGTGGCCGAAGAGGACGATGGCGATGACGGCGGCTGCTCCGATGGCGAGCCAGCCGGCGTAGGAACGGATGTTGCCGGATTGAATGCGGCGGACTAGCCAGCCGCTGCCTCGGGTGGAGACGGCGAGGCCGGTGCTGGTGCCCTGGACGATTCCTCCGTCGACGAAGCCGTTGAGGAAGATGCGCGAGAACATGAGGAGTGGAGCGATGATCATGCGGCCGTAGATCTCGTCGACCCAGTATTTGTGGTCGAGGAGGGAGTAGATGGGGGCGAACTTTTTGGCGAGGGCGGCGGCGGAGCCGGGCTTGCGGTAGTAGAAGAGGTAGGCGACGAAGAAGCCGAGCGCGGCGGTGAGGAGTGAGACGGCGGCGAGGGTGAGCTCGACGGCGTGGGATGCGGTGGCGACTACGGGCTCGGCGGCGGCGGAGAAGACGGGGGCGAGGAAGTGTTCGAACTCGTTGTGGCCGCCGAGGGCTGCTGGGATGCCGACCCAGCCTCCGATGAGGGAGAGGATCGCGAGGATGATGAGCGGGAGGGTCATGATCCACGGGGATTCGTGGACGCTGTGGGCGGGCGCGGGCTCGAGATCGGCTTCGAGGGTCAGGGTGGAGGTCTTGCTGGCGTGGACTGCGGCGAGGTGCGCGGCGTGCAGGTCGGGGAAGTGGCTGGAGCCATGCTGCTCGAAGCGGGATTCGCCGAAGAAGGTCTTGAACCAGAGGCGGAACATGTAGAAGGAGGTGAGGCCGGCGGTGACGAGGCCTACGAACCAGAGGAGAAGGTGGAGGGGGTTGGGCGAGATGAAGGTCTGGTAGAGGATCTCGTCCTTGGAGAAGAAGCCGGAGAAGGGGAAGATGCCGCAGATGGCGAAGACGGCGGCGGTCATGGTCCAGAAGGTGATGGGGATTTTTTCCCAGAGGCCTCCCATGCGGCGCATGTCCTGCTCGCCGGAGAGGGCATGGATGACGGAGCCAGCGGCGAGGAAGAGCAGGCCCTTGAAGAAGGCGTGGGTCATGAGGTGGAAGATGCCGGCGGAGTAGGCACCGATGCCGCAGGCCAGGAACATGTAGCCGAGCTGCGAGACGGTGGAGTAGGCGAGGACGCGCTTGATGTCGTGCTGCACCATGCCGATGGTGGCGGCTAGGAGGGCGGTGGCTGCTCCGATGATTGCGACGACAGTGAGGGCGACGGGCGAGTGGTCGAAGAGTACGTGACAGCGGGCGACCATGTAGATGCCCGCGGTGACCATGGTGGCCGCGTGGATGAGGGCGGAGACCGGGGTGGGACCTTCCATCGCGTCGGGGAGCCAGATGTAGAGCGGGATTTGCGCGGACTTGCCGGTGGCTCCGAGGACGAGGAGGAGGGCGACGGCGGTGAAGAAGCCGCCGGTGAGAGGCGAGGCGGAGATGCTGGCGAAGATGGTGTTGAAGTCGAGTGTGCCGTAGTGGGCGACGAGGAGGAACATCGCGATGAGGAAGCCGAAGTCGCCGATGCGGTTGACGATGAAGGCTTTTTTGCCGGCGTTCGCTGCGGAGTCTTTGGTGAAGTAGAAGCCGATGAGCAGGTAGGAGGCGAGGCCGACGCCTTCCCAGCCGATGAAGAGCAGGAGGAAGCTGCTGGCGAGGACGAGCACCAGCATGAAGAACATGAAGAGGTTGAGGTAGGCGAAGAAGCGCGAGTAGCCGTCTTCATGCGCCATATAGCTGACGGAGTAAAGATGGATGAGGAAGCCGACGCAGGTGACGACGCCGAGCATGATGAGGGTGAGGTGGTCGACGGTGAAGGCGAAGTCGACGTGGAAGCCGGAGACCGCGATCCAGGGGACGCTCGAGACGGAGAGCGAGAGCGGCGCTCCGGCGGACTTCATGTAGAGCCAGAGCTGCGCAACGATGAGGGCCGGGGCTGCGGTGAAGAGCAGGGCGATGCTTGCGACGAGCGCGCGGGGCAGCTTGCGGCCGAGGATTCCGTTGATCAGGAAGCCGGCGAAGGGAAGGATCGGGATGAGCCAGAGCAGTTGAGGATTCATTGATTGACGCGAGTGGTTAGTGGTTAGTGATTAGCGGTTAGTGGCTAGTGGCTAGGGATCGAGGGGTGACCGGGAGATTTAGTTTTTCAAGAGGTTGATCTGGTCTACGTCGAGGGTTTGGCGCATGCGGAAGAGGGCGATGATGATGGCGAGACCGACTGCGGCTTCCGCAGCCGCGACGACCATGACGAAGAAGACGAAGATCTGACCGTTGACCTGGTGCCACATGTGCGAGAAGGCTACGAAGGTGAGATTGACGGCGTTGAGCATGAGCTCGATGGACATGAAGATGGTGATGACGTTGCGCTTGATGAGGAAGGCTGCGATGCCGATGGAGAAGAGGATCGCGGCGAGGATGAGGTAGTAGGCGATGGGAACCATTAGAGCTCCTTCCGGGCGAGGACGACGGCGCCGAGGATTGCGACGAGGATGAGGATGGAGGTGACCTCGAAGGGGAGCAGCAGGGAGGTGAAGAGGGTGTGCGAGATCTCGGAGATATTGGAGACGGAGCTGGAGAGATAGCCGCCGAGCTGGGTGGTGCCGAGCTGTTTGCGGTTCTCGAGGAAGACGTAGGTGAGGAGGCCGAAGATGGCGGCGGCGCCGGGGATTCCTGCGATGTAGGCGATCTTCGAGCCGTGGGTGCGGTCTTCTTCTCCGGCGTTGAGGAGCATGACGACGAAGATGAAGAGGACCATGATGGCGCCGGCGTAGACGATGACCTGGGCGGCGGCGAGGAACTCCGCACCGAGGGACCAGTAGAGGACGGCGAGGGACATCATGACGACGACGAGCGAGAGCGCCGAGTTGATGGGATGGCGCTGGAAGAGGAGATTGAGGGCTCCTGCTACCGCTAACAGACCGAAGATGATGAAGAGTGCAATTTGCATCGTGGGCTACTTGCTGTTCGCTTTCATTGCCAGGTTCTGTTTAGAGAATGCGATTGATGTGCAGATGTTCGTCCTGATTGTAACTGTGTTGTCCGAATTTAGCGGTGATACGAGAGCGCGAGAGCGGTGGCGAGAATATTGACCATCGCGACGGGCAGGAGGAACTTCCAGCCGAAGCCCATGAGCTGGTCGTAACGGAAACGTGGCAGCGTGCCGCGCACCCAGATGTAGAGCAGAAGGAAAGAGAAGACCTTGGCGACAAACCAGCCGATGGAGATGAGGCCGGAGAGGATGAGGCCGGGGGCGATGGAGTCGAAGAGATGGCCGAAGGGGCTGGAGGCACCGCCGAAAAAGAGCAGCGTGGCGACGCAGGCTACGGTGATCATGTTGGAGTACTCGGCCATGAAGAACATGGCGAACTTCATGGAGGAGTACTCGGTGTGATAGCCGGCGACGAGCTCGGATTCTGCCTCGGAGAGATCGAACGGAGAGCGGTTGGTTTCGGCGTAGGCGGCCATGAGGTAGATGAAGAAGGCGACGAACTGGAAGCCTCCGAAGATGTTCCAGGAGATGGCGCCGTGGGCGGATTGGGAGGCGACGATGTCGCGCAGGGAGAGGGAGCCGGCGCGGAGAACGACTCCGACGAGAGAGAGGCCGAGGGCGAGCTCGTAGCTGATCATCTGCGCGGTGGCGCGGAGGGAGCCGAAGAGCGAGTACTTGCTGTTGGAGCTCCAGCCGGAGAGAGCGACGCCGTAGACTCCGATGCTGGTGACGCCAAGGATGACGAGCAGGCCGATGTTGACGTTGGCGATCTCGAAGAGGTCGACGCCGCGGTACATGGTCTGCTTGCCGAAGGGGACGACGGCGATGGAGACCAGCGCGCAGCCGAGTGCGATGATGGGCGCGATGACGAAGAGGGGGCGCTCGACGGCGAGGGGCATCATGTCTTCTTTGAGGAAGAGCTTGACGCCGTCGACGAGGGGCTGGAGCAGGCCGAAGGGGCCGACGCGCGAGGGGCCCCAGCGATTCTGGAGGCGGCCGAGAACTTTGCGCTCCAGCAGCACCGTGTAGGCGACCGCCGTGAGCGTGATGACCAGCACGACAGCGATCTTGACGATCGTGAGGAGCAGGAAGATTTCGAAATTTGTGAGGTGGGTCATAGGGCAGAGTGTAGAGAGTAGAGGATAGAGGGTAGAGAGAACGGATTAGTCGGCGCTGGCTAAGTGGTCGGCTACTTCGGTGGATTGGTGGCGCTGGACGTCTTGAAGCATGGGCGAGAAGCGGGTGAGGGAGCCGGAGGTGAAGAGGGTGTCGGAGCTGGGGAGGACTAGGTCCTTGCGGTTTTCGATTTGCGTTATCTGAATCAGGCCGGTGGAGGCGGGGTCGATGTGCTGGTCGTTGCCGGAGAGGAGTTGGAGGCGGAGGAGCTTGTCGTAGCCGGGGACCAGGCGCTGGATCTCGTCGAGGATGGCGAAGGGATCGAAGGGACTGAGCTTGGGCTCGAGATTGTTGGCGGTGAGCCAGACGGTGTGGCGGTCGGCTTCGCCGCTTTGTGCGCCGCGTGACTGGCCCATGTCGGCGCGGAGACCTTTGCCGAACGGGACCAGGGTCTTGATGTCGTGGCCTACCTTGTCGGCGAGGCGGACGATGAGCTCGAAGTCGGAGCGGGTGCCGGCCTTGTCGGCGGCTTTGCTGACAAGTTGGAGGTCGCCGTAGCTGTTGGTGATGGAGCCGGATTTTTCGTAGAGATTGGCGGCGGGGAAGATGACGTCGGCGAGGAGAGCGGTCTCGGTGAGGAAGAGATCCTGGACGATGAGGAAGGTGTTGGCGAGGGTGGCGGGGTCGATGCCGTAGCGCTTGATGGGATTCGACCCGACGACGTAGAGGGCGGAGAGATTGCCTGCTGCTGCGGCGTCGAACATGGCGAGGAGGTCGAGGCCGGGGGCTGCTAAATCCGCAGAGACGGGTGCGCCGTATTCGCTGGCGATGGTGGAGCCGGAGAGAGATTGGTAGCCGGGGAGGACGTCGGGGAGCAGGCCCATGTCGGAGGCTCCGCGGGAGTTGGCGTAGTCGGCGGTGAGGGCGAACTTGGCGTTGGGCAGGGCTGCGATGAGGCTGGAGAGATCGCCGCCGCGGACTTCGTTGCCGACGATGACGATGAGGGTTTCTTCGGCGTGGATTGCTTTGGCGAAGTCGTTGTCCTGGCCACCGTTTGGGGCGAGGGTCTTGATGAAGGCTCCGTAGCCGAACTGAGCGACCGGGGCGAAGGCCTTGGCCTGGCGGCGGAGTTTGATCTCTTCGTGGTTGGCGATGTAGACGCGGGCGTTGTTGAGGCGGACGTTGGCGCGGGCATTCCAGGCGGTGAGGGGAGCCTGGTTGGTGGGATCGCCGCCGACGAAGAGGAGGGCTGGGGCGGTCGCGATGCAGCGCTGCGAGGCGTAACGGGTCTTGCCTGCGGGGGTCAACGTTCCTTGGAGAGAGGTGACGAGGGTGACGAAGTCGGCCGTGCGGTGGTGGTCGATGTTGTTGGTGCCGATGACGGTGCGGGCGAACTTCTGGAGGAGATAGTTTTCCTCGTTGGTGGTGCGGTTGGATCCGATGATGCCGATGCTGTTGGGACCGCGCTGGTCGCGGAGCTCGCGGAGTTTTGTGCCGGCGAAGGTGAGGGCTTCTTCCCAGCTGACGGGCTTTAGTTTGCCGTCGGGCTGGCGGACGAGCGGGGAGGAGAGGCGCTCGATGTTGTTGGCGAAGTCGAAGGCGTAGCGGCCCTTGATGCAGAGGAAGTCGCCGTTCATGCCGGACTTGTCGCGGTTGTCGCCGCGGACTATTTCGGAGCCATCGGAGACGGAGCGGACGCCCAGGGTGGTCTTGCAGCCGTCGCCGCAGTGGGTGCAGACGGTGGCGACGTGGTTCATCTCCCAGGGGCGGGTCTTGTAGCGGTAGGTGCCGGAGGTGAGGGCGCCGACGGGGCAGACGTCGATGCACATGCCGCATTGCTCGCAGTCGAGCTGGGCGAGGCTTTCGCCGTTTTCAATGACGCCGGAGAGTTGGGCGGGGACGTTGGGGGCGATTACAGATGAGCTGTTGCGATTCTGGACGCCGAGGGCGAAGACGTCCATACCCTCGCCACAAACGCGCACGCAGCGATAGCAGAGGATGCAGCGGGGGCGATCGAAGTAGACGACGGGCGACCACTTCTGCTCTTCGCGATGGTTCTTGGGTTCGGCGAAGAAGCTGTCGGCGGCACCGTACTTGAAGCTCATGTCCTGCAGTTCGCACTCGCCGCCAGCGTCGCAGACGGGGCAGTCGAGGGGGTGGTTGGCGAGAATCATCTGGAGCATGGCCTTGCGGGACTGCGCGATCTCCGGGGAATCGGTGGTGACGTTCATGCCCTCGGCGACCGGGGTGGTGCAGGCGGTCTGGAGCTTGGGCATCTTTTCGATGCGGACGACGCACATGCGGCAGGCGGCCTGGAGGGAGAGGCCGGGGTAGTAGCAGAAGGCGGGGATCTCGATGCCGTGGGACTTGCAGGCTTCGATGAGGAGCGTGCCCGCGGGGGCGGTGATGGTCTGGCCGTCTACTTTGAAGGTTACGTCTGGCATAAGGTCCTATTTGGTGTTGGTCCGAGGATGGGTCTTCTGTCTCTCGTGCGATTCGATTTCGGCAGCAGCTAGAATCTGTTTGAACAGTTCTCGGTGTGCTGTGATTTCAGATGGAGTTAGACCATGTACGTGGAGGCGTTTTCCATAACGAATACTTTGATCAGTCTTGAAACCCGCAGTTTGAACCGACGGTTCTATAGTCCAATTCCCAACCATAAAGCTGACGAACTTAGGATGGACGCTGACCGCGTTCTTATGGGCTGTTCCCTTTCCAAGCTGGGTTGAGAGCGGGAGAAATCCAGACTTGTGGGTTTCTCCCGGCCTCTTGAATGAGTGACCCGTGGGCGCTACATCAAGGAGAGCCTCTGCGACTGCCCACATCTCCGGCGTTTTTCCGTTCACTTTCACTGATGTGCTCCCGAAAGCTGAGATTCGCTGGTCTTTGTGAACCGTACGAAATGGACGTAACAACGTTTCACTGTTCGCTTCAAACGAACGATTTTCTTGGTGTTCCTTGGCAGCCGCTTGTCAGCGCTCGCTAGTGCTGACAGGTGCTTCTTGATATTCCGTTCCACTGAGCGCATTCTCGTTTCGAGCTTTACTCCAGTCGCGCTGCAACGCGGCAGATCCGGCACGATGGTTCTCCAGCCTCCAGCTTTCAACTCTTCGTGGATGACCATGTAATTCATCTAGTGGGCTCCTGCTAGTTCGGGTTCGCCTACTGGAGTGATCTGGATTAGAGGGTTGGCCACGCGGGCTCCTGCCAGGTAGGCCTCGAACTCGGGGCGGAATTTTTTTACGAACGCTATGGTGGGCATGGCGGCGGCGTCGCCGAGGGGGCAGAAGGTGCGGCCCATCATGTTTTCGGCGAGGTACTGGATGTTGTCGATGTCTTTTTTGGTGCCGCCGCCGGCGTGGAAGCGCGTGAGGGTCTTCTTGATCCAGTCCGTGCCTTCGCGGCAGGGGATGCACCAGCCGCAGGACTCGTGCTGGTAGAAGCGGATGGTGCGGAGGGCGAACTCTACGATGGAGACGGTTTCGTCGAGGACGACGATGCCGCCGGAGCCGAGCATGGTGCCGGCCTTGGCCATCTGGTCGAAGTCGAGGCCTACGTCGATCTCGTCGGCGCGGAGGACGGGGCAGGAGGAGCCTCCGGGGACGACGGCCTTGAGCTGCTTGCCGCCCTTGATGCCGCCGGCGACGTCGTAGATGGCCTTGCGGAGGCTGTAGCCCATGGGGAGTTCGTAGACGCCGGGGCGCTCTACGTGTCCGGAGATGCCGAAGAGGCGCGTGCCTCCGTTGCGCTCGGTGCCGAGCTTGGCGTAGGCCTCGCCGCCCATGAGGAGGATGTGGGGGGCGTTGGCGATGGTCTCGACGTTGTTGATGACGGTGGGGCCGCCGTAGAGGCCGACGACGGCGGGGAAGGGAGGACGGATGCGGGGCACGCCGCGCTTGCCTTCGAGGGATTCCATGAGGGCGGACTCTTCGCCGACCTCGTAGGCTCCGGCGCCGGTCTGGGTGATGATGTCGAAGTCGACGCCTTCGTTGCCGAAGATGTTTTTGCCGAGGAAGCCTTTGGCGTAGGCATCGGCGACGGCCTTGTCCATGATGTTGAGGAGGTAGCGGTACTCTCCTCGCAGATAGATGAAGCCTGACTTGGAGCCGACGGCGAGGCCAGCGATGATGGCTCCCTCGATGATGGCGTGCGGGTCTTCGCGGAAGATGACGTGGTCTTTGCAGGTACCGGGCTCGGACTCGTCGCCATTGACGAGGATGTACTTGGGCTTCTCGGAGACTTTGGGGACGAAGGACCACTTGAGGCCGGTGGGAAAGCCGGCGCCGCCACGACCGCGGAGGCCTGAAGCTTTCATCTCGGTGATGATCCACTCGGGACCTTTGGCGATGGCTAGTTGGGTGGCCTTGTAGCCATCGAGCTCGATGTACTTGTCGATGTTCGTGGCTCCCTGGCCAAAACGGCGGGAGAGAACCTTCACTTCATCGGGGTGCGAGACGAGAGTTGGCATGCGATGTGTCCTAACGTTAGGAGACTAGTTTACGTGATTTTGTTCGAGGACCATGGCGGGGGTTGGAGCCGAGTGATGTTTTGGTTTGAGTCGGAGGAAAAATTCCTCGAAGGTGTATCGCGAAATATAGGCGATGGCGATGGCGACAGAGGCTTCGACGACAAACTGAACGATGCCGAAGGAGGCAAGACCAAGGTTGGCTGTGAGGCGCGCCGGCCAATGCCTTTGAATGAGTTCGAAGACGAAGAGATGGCACAAATAGAGGCCGTAACTGATGTTGCCAAGAAAGATGAGCGGCCGCGCAATCGTTTTGGATGCGATGCCTGGACGCACATGTGCGAACAGGATCAGGCCGGAGAAACCCAGCAGCCAGGGTTCGAGCGAAATCGACTGCAAGATTCTGAAGAGCAGCCGGTTGGAGGGGGCGGGGAATGAGGTGAGCAGGTTGAACATGACGACGCCGGAGATCAGTAACGGCAGCACCGCCTTGGACATGTGCGGGCGAATCCGGGGGGATCGGGCCGCTAAGGCCATGCAGGAACCAGAGGCGAAGAAGTCCATCACGTCCCAGGTCTTGTAGTAGATATCGTGCAGCTGGGTCGGTCCGTAGAGGAGTCCAAGCCGGAGAAAGGGGGTGAAGAGGATGATGCCAACGGAGAAGAACGCCAGGTGCCGGATCGATAGATTGCGCACGACCAACGGCCAGAAGAGGTAGAACTGCTCTTCTACCGAAAGCGACCAGAGCGGGCCGTACTGGGTATGGACTCCGAAGAGGGTTGGCATGTTGCAGAAGTAGAGCAGGCAGACGATGAGATATCTTCCCGTGATGGAATGCGTGAACATCAGGACGCCGAGCATTGCCAAATACGCTGGCACGATGCGCACGGCACGGCGGGTATAGAAGTTGCGAAAATAATCCGCGTCCGTGCGGCTGTCGATCAGGATGCCGGAGATAAGAAAGCCGGAGAGAACAAAGAAGAGCGGCACACCCATCGTGCACATGGCCAGCCAACCTGCCAGCCGGAGTGCGGTCTTGGTTCCGATGATCACAAAGATCATGTGGTGGTCGGCGTAACCGTGGTAGAGGAGCACCATCAAGATCGCGAGACCGCGCATGACATCGAGGCCGGGCATGTACCGAAGGCTGGACTTGGAGGAGACCTGTGGAGGGTCTCCGGGTTCGTCGGCCTTGGTGATCGCTGCCGCGGTCGCGCTCATGCTCAGGCCTTCTCGCGGGAGCGGTAGGTCTCGAGGACGGCGTCCATTTTTGCGGGAGTGAGGTCTTCGTGGAAGTCGTAGTTGACCTGTGCTGCGGGGGCCCAGCAGCAGGCTCCGATGCACTCTACTTCTTCTAGCGAGAAGAGGCCGTCGGGGGTGACTCCCTTGTGGTCTATTTCCAGTTTTTGTTTGCAATGCTCCAATAGCTCGAAGCCTCCGCGGAGCATGCAGGAGATGTTGGTGCAGACCTGCACGTTGTACTTACCGGCGGGCTTGGTGCGGAGCATGGAGTAGTAGCTGAGGACGTTGCGGACGTCGAGCTCGAGGAGGTCGAGGCGCTGGGCCAGCTCGGTGACGACGGCGTCCGAGACGAAGCCGATTTCGTCCTGCGCGTAGAGCAGCATGGGAACGAGGGCCGAGCGCTTGAGGGGGTAGATCGTGGCCAGCTTGTCGAAGCGGGCGGCGGTGGCGGGGGTGAAGATGGTGTTGGCGATAGCGCTCATAGGATGATTCCTGATTTTACTGCGCTCGCGGGGAGAGCGGGGAAACGAGGGTGGACCCGGGGGGCCTCCCCCCGGTGACTTTTCGACCTAAAGTCTTGACGACAGGGCCGGTAAGGGGGGACTTGTGGAAGTAGGGGGTCGCAAAGTGCACTCTTAAATGCTAGCCGGAGGGGTGGAGCATGTCGCGGGCGAATTGTTCGGCGGCGATGTCCATCTCTTCGGGGGGTGCGTTGTTGATGCGGACGTTGCCGTCCTCGGTGAGGGTAAAGGGAATGGGGGACTGTCCGCTGTGTTGCAGGTCACTCGGCGTGAAGCGGAGCCAGCGGTCGCTTACGCGGAGGGTGATTTCGTTGGCGCTCACCTCGACTACGGCGTGGTGGGTGCTGTTGAGTCCGTGGGCGGCTGCGTAGCTGCGGAGCAGGGAGGCCCAGGAGGTCCAGAGTTCGGTGTGGAGGCGGTCGTTGATCATGGCCTCCGGTATTGGTGCGGCTTCAAGCAAGAAGCAGATTCCCTTCGGGAATGACAGCAAGAAAAACAACGACAACGGCAACAACGACTATCGGTCGATTGCTCCGAGGACGATGTCGATGGAGCCGATTACTGCTACTACGTCGGCGATTAGTTGGCCTTTGCACATGGTTTCCAGGGCCTGGAGGGTGGCGTAGTCGGGGTTGCGCATGTGGACGCGGTAGGGCTTGGCGGTGCCATCTGAGACGACGTAGTAGTTCATCATGCCGTGCGGGGCTTCTACTGAGCTGGTGACCTCGCCGGCGGGGACCTGGAAGCCTTCGGTGACGATCTTGAAGTGATGGATGAGGGACTCCATCTGGGTCTTCATCTGTTCGCGGTCGGGGAGGATGATCTTGGGGGCGTCGGCGGTGATGCGGCCTTCGGGCAGGCCGTCGAGGGCCTGGAGGCAGATCTTTACGGACTCGCGCATTTCGTCCATGCGGACGATGTAGCGCGCCCAGACGTCGCCGAGGTTGGAGACGGGGACGTTGAAATTGAACTTCTCATAGCTGCTGTAGGGCATGTCGCGGCGGACGTCGAAATCGACACCCGAGGCGCGGAGCGGGGGGCCGGTGACGCCGAGGGCGATGGCGTTTTCGGGGGAGAGGTAGCCGACGCCCTTGAGGCGGCCCATCCAGATGGGGTTGGCGTTGAGGAGGCCTTCGTACTCTTCGATTTTTGAGGGGAAGGTTTTGAGGAAGGAGCGGATGGTCTTGTAGATGTCGAGGGGTGGTTCGAGGGCGAGGCCGCCGACGCGGATGTAGCTGGTCATCATGCGCTGGCCGCTGACGGCTTCGAAGATGCGGAGGATGTCTTCGCGCTCGCGGAAGCAGTAGAGGAAGACGGTGAGGGCGCCGATGTCCATGGCGTGGGTGCCGAGCCATACGAGATGGGACTGGATGCGGGTGAGCTCGTTGAAGAGGACGCGGAGGTACTGGGCACGCTCGGGGATTTCGAGGTCGAGGAGCTTTTCGACGGCCAGCGCGTAGGCGAGGTTGTTGGTCATGGGACAGAGGTAGTCGATGCGGTCGGTGAGGGGGACGACCTGCTGGTAGAACTTGGCTTCGCAGGTTTTTTCGATGCCGGTGTGGAGGTAGCCAATGTCGGGCGCGAGGGAGATGACGGTCTCGCCGTCGACTTCCAAGACCAGGCGCAAAACCCCGTGGGTAGACGGGTGCTGCGGGCCCATGTTGAGGACCATGGTCTGGTCCGTGACGGGGTCGGAGCCGGGCGCGTGGTGCTGCGAGGTGGACTCCTCGACTACGTCTTCGACGCCGGGGATGAGCATGTCGGAAGCCGAAGGGATGAGGTCTCCGGCAGAGCGGAAGCCGGCTAGCGTGGCTCCGGTGGTGTCGGCTTTTTTGGCTACGCCGGGTTCTGCGATCTCGTCTACAAAGGCCATTAGCGATAACCCTCCACGGGATAGTCCTTGCGGAGCGGATGCCCTTCCCAGTTGTCGGGCATCATGATGCGGGTGAGGCGGGGGTGGCCGGGGAATTGGACGCCGAAGAGGTCGAAGATTTCGCGCTCGTAGAAGTTGGCGGCGGGCCAGACGGAGGTGATGGAGTCGATGCGCGGATCGTCGCCGGAGATGCGGGCGATGATGCGGATGCGCTGCTTGAGCGCGTGGCTGAGGAGGGAGTAGGAAATTTGGAAGCGCGGCTCGGTGGGGTACCAGTCGACGGCGGTGACGTCTTCGAAGAAGTTGTAGCCGGCGGCTTTGGCGGCCTGCATGGCGGCGATGATGGTCTCGGGAGCGACGGTGAGGGTGAGTTCCTTGCGGTCCCATTTGGCGTCGGTGATGAGGTCTTTGAGGCCGAGGATTGCGGCGTGGTCGGCGAGGGCTTCGGTGACGGCGTCCTTGCCGAAGACGGCGGTCGGGGTGGCGGGGTTGGTGATCGGGTCCATCTGGAGATGTTTCCTCCGGGGCTAAAGCCCCTTTTTTGGGTTACTTTATGGCGGGACTGAAGTCCCGCCCTATCTCAGGTGCAAAAGCAAGTACAAGTGCAGAAGCAGATCCTCCCCCTTCGGCAAGCTCAGGGGAAGGATGACAAACCAAATCAGAGGTCGGCGCGGTCGTTGGACCAGTTGAGGATGCCCTTCTTCCAGACGTAGAAGAGGCCGACGGCTACGAAGCCCATGTAGACGAGCATCTCCCAGAAGCCGAAGAGGCGCGAGCCGGTGATGGTGGGGAGGCGGCGGTAGATGACGGCCCAGGGAAGGACGAAGACGGCTTCCACGTCGAACAGGATGAAGAGCATGGCGACCATGTAGAACTTGACGGAGAAGCGGCCACGCGCGTCGCCGACCGGGTCCATGCCGCACTCGTAGGCGCTGAGCTTGGTGCGCGAGCGCTTGTGCTTGCCGAGGAAGAAGGAGGCGGCCACCATGAAGCCCGCCAGGCCGACGGCTGCGAGGATTTGCAGCACGAGCGGAAGGTACTGCCAGATGTAGGGATCGCGTGTCATGACTAGTCTTGAGTGTAGGAGTGAGGCCGTCAAGGGTCAAGGAAGGGCAGTGGTTAGTGATTAGTGGTTAGTGATTAGTGAGGGCTAGAGGAGGGAGGTGTACCAGGCGATGAGGGGGGTGCCGAGGAGGGCGGCCAGGAGGCCTCCGATGGCGAGGAAGGTGCCGAGAGGGAGGCGGGTGAGGGCGTTGGCTCGGCGGCGGGCGATGAGGGTGAGGGCGTAGGCGGAGCAGAGGATGGAGCCGAGGAAGAGCGCGAGGACGGCCGGCCAGAAGCCCAGGAACGCGGCGATCATGGCGATGAGTTTGACGTCGCCGAGGCCGAGGCCTTCGCGGTGGCGGAGTTGCTGGTAGGCGAAGCGGATGAAGAGGAGAATACAGGCGGCGAGAGTGATGGCGAGGAGGCGGCCGAGGACCAGGTGCTCGGGTCCGGTGAGGACGACGTTGCCGCGATCGACGACGTTGCCGGGGCTGGTGAGCGGGTTCTGGCCGTGGAGCAGGAGCTCGTCTTGGTGGGGGCCGAGGAAGACGGCTCGGATGCAGATGAGGACGAAGCCGAGGAGAGTGCCGGTGAGGGTGAAGGCGTCGGGGAGCTTGTGGGTTTGCCAGTCCATGACGAGGAGGCCGATGAGGAGGAAGCCGAGGATGGCGAGGACTACCGTGTCGAGGGTGCGGCCAGCGAGAGCGTTCGCGGCAATGCCTGGCGTGAATAGGGCGAGCGCCGTGCTTGCGGCGAAGGCGAGCCAGAGGCCAAAGGCTAGTTCAACGGCTGGGTAGCGCCAGGAGATGGGTTGCTTGCAGTTGCGGCATCTGGTGCGGAGGAGGACCCAGCTGAGGAGCGGGATGTTGTCGTACCAGCAGATGGGCGCGAGGCAGTGGGGACAGTGCGAGCGCGGCTTGCTGATGCTCTGGTGGGCTGGCAGGCGCGAGATGCAGACGTTGAGGAAGCTGCCGAAGAGCAGACCGAGGAGGAAGGCTGGCAGTTCGAAGGCGAGCGCGGTGGACATCATCGATTACAAGTATAGGGTGAGTTCTGGTGGGAGGCCCGCGATCGCACTCATGCGCATCAGGCAGCGCTTGAATTGAGTGCCCGGCTGGTTGGCTTGGCGGGGTTCAGCTTTGGTATGGGCACCCTCTATCCCACTCATGACGATGATGCCGTCATGAATGGGGCAACCGATGTTGTGGGGAGGGTTAGAAGGGTAGGAGCAGGAGCGGGACGAGGATTCCGGCCAGCAGGAGAGCCGCGATGAGGACTTTGCTGCGGTTGAATTTGTAGGCCATGTAGGTGCCGGTGAGCGTCGAGGTGAAGAGGCCGAGCGAAACGATGAGGAAGAAGATCTTCATGGGGAGATGGGACTTCTGCGCGGGCTCGGGGGGCTTGGTCGTGGAGGCGATGGGTGCGGTCGCGACGGATGTGGCTGCGGCCTGCTTGTCGGTTCTGGGGCTGTCGGGTGCTGGCGCTTGCTTGCGGACGGGGACGGTGGTGGTTTGCTTCTTGTGGAGCTGCGAGAGGATGACGATCCAGGTGGGTGGCTGGTAGTCGCTGCCGCGTGTGGCTTCGTGGAGGCTGAAGGTCTGGAGGGCTCCGGTGAGGGCGAAGAAGAGGAGCGCGGGTGCAGTGAAGGCTCCGATGTAGAGATGGATCCGGCGAAAGAATTTGAGGATTGCGTGAGAGGTTGTCATCGGCTGTGTCTTCGCATTCTAACCGCAGCGGTGACACCGCCGGATAAACGTCTCGCGTAGAGTGGGATCATGTCGGTGTTTAGTAAGACCATCAGGACGTTGCGATGGCTGCGGGATCGTTTCTATTGGGCGGCTTCGCCGCTGGGCAGGGTGCTGCCGCCGGTTGGCCTGTTGCTGCTGGCGATGGCGGCGGGGTTTGGTGTGCACTCGTGGAGGTATACGCGAGGACGGGTGCGGTCGATTGCGACGATCACGGAGAGTGTGTCGGGGTTCGCGCCGAAGGGTGGCGTTCTGTACACGCCGCGGTTTCGGTTTCGCACGGCGGGCGGGGAGTTGGTGACGGTGCTGGCGGCGTCGGGGTCGGATGAGATTGAGTTCGCCGCAGGGGAGACGGTGCCGGTGCTGTATCGCGCGGGAGACCCGCAGGGTGCGGCGATTTCGACAGTGTGGAGGGTGTACTACGGAGCGATTGTGCTGGGGTTGTGGGGGACGGCGCTGTTCGACCTGGGGTGGTGGATGCGGGTAATGCTGCGGCGACGGCTGGCGGCTGCGGGCTAGAAGTCGATGTGGGTGCGGACGCTGAACATGGCGACGGGGCCGCGGGACTGGTTGTAGCCGGGGTGGTCGATGAGCTGGACGTCCAGGGCGGTATAGAGGCCTCGCCAGTTGTGGGCGTTGTAGTAGGTCTCGAGGATGTCTTCGCGGGCGTAGCTGAGGGCTCCGTCGCCGAGCAGGAAGCCGAGGCCGCCGAGGGCGAGGTACTGCTGATGGTCGCGCTTGATGGCGTTCGACACACCTACGAGGCCGATCTTGTCGTTGGGGCGGTGCCAGCGATTGCCGGCGAGGTCGGCTCCGAGTTCGAAGGTCTGGTCGACTTCGGTATAGACGTAGCTCTCGTGCTTGCCGTCGTTCCAGCCGAATCGGCCGAAGAGGCGGACGTCGGCGGGGAGTTCCTGCTCGAAGTTGAGGCCGGCGCCGTACTTGGTGGTGACCTGGAGAGGGTGAGCGGTGATGACGGGGACGGCGGAGGGATCGCCGTCGGCGCGGGCGGCGAGCGCGGTGTTGTTGGCGTCGCGGTAGTCGCCCATGTTGGCGTGGTTGAGGTAGCCGAGAAGGCGGACGGTGCCCTTGAGTTTGGGGTCGAAGAGGCGCGCGGGGAGCAGAGCGAAGGGGGTTTTGCGGAGTTCGAATTCGTAGTTTTCGCCGCGGGCACGGTGGAGATTCCATTGCATGTCGATGCTGTTGGCGACGGTGGGCATGAGGGCGAGAACATAGCGGGTGGACCAGAGAGAGTCGTCGTATTCGGCGACGAAGGCGTAGGTGTAGCCTCGGGTGTCGGCGGCGTAGTCCCAGGCACCGTTGTTGTCGACGGTCCAGTTCATGAACTGGAGGTGGGAGTCGGAGCCGGGGTTGTTGATGTCGAGGACGTCTGGGAGGGTCATCTTGCCGGCGCGGAGATCGATACGGCGTTCGGGCACGCGGTTGGCGAGGGAGAACTGGGTTCGCTGCGCGTCGACGAGCCTGGAGGAGAGGCCGAGGGTTTGGTGGAGCTCAACGCGGGCGATGTAGGGCACGGGGCCGAGGCTGGGATTGCGGACGACGTCGAGGTTGGTGAAGCCGGCGAGGCCTAGAGCTTCGGAGACTCCACGACCGCCGGAGGACTCGAGATCGAAGATCACGTCGGTGTCGAAGCGGGGGTTAGGGTTCAGCTCGAAGGCGGTATAGAGGGTGCCGAGGAGGGAGGGTTTGTACTCGCCTCGCGCGAGCAGGGAATTCGTGCCGGAGTAGGGCGAGTGGAAGCCGGGGTGGGCCTGAAAGATGATGTTGGCCTGGCCGGAGAGGAGGTAGCGGGTTGAATCGGAGTGCGGAAACATGGTGAGTTGCGCGGAGGGAGCGTCCGGGGTGGCTGGCTGCGGGGGCGTTTGAGCGCGCGCGAGCCCGGCAGAGAGTGGCAGGCAGGCGAGCAGCGCGGCGATGAGGAGTTTGTGTGGGGCGAGCATGGAGATCTTTGATTGTTGAGGGAGATTGTTCAGGGAGAAGAAGAATGGACTATGAATTCAGGCTGATATGATCATAGTATACCCCAGTAGGGTATAGGAGGCAACCATGGAGTTGGACCGGGAACGGATCAAGTTGGTGAATCGCGCGAAGCGAATCCACGGGCAGATGGAGAGAGTGGAGCGGAGCCTGGGCGAGGAGCACGACTGCGGCAACATTTTGATGCTGCTGGCTGCGGTGCGGGGCGGGATTGATGGATTGATGGCGGAGGTGATGGAGGACCACATACGGCTGCATATGATTGGGCCGAATGCGAAGGCGCTGACTCCGGAGCTGGGGGAAGAGCTGATCGACCTGGTGCGGGCCTACATGAAATAGGAGTGCACCAGGTGATCGGGGTTACCTGCTTCTTGCGCCAACGACGACGAGGCCGATGCCGCCGAGAAGGGCGATGGTGCTGAGGATCGGGGGGATGGGGACGGTGCTCGTCTGCTTATGCGAGACCTGGAGCGGGCCGAGGTCGACGTCTTTCTTTTCGTGGGTGAAGCTGAAGCCTCCGACGGCAAAACCGATGATGCCGACGACGATCAAAACGAGGCCAATGATGGTGGCAGGTTTCATAATGTGAAGATTCTCCAGAGGTCAATTGTGCTCATTTCGTTGAGATGCAGATTTGCACAAGCGCGAGGTCCGGGGTGTTTGACTTGCAGAGGGAGTGCGGCGTAGTTTCAGTCTCAACACGGGAAAGGAGGATGGTCCAAACCTATGAAAATTGATAGTTCGAGTTGTACATACAAACGTGAGGTGACTGAGGCTTAGAGCATCCGTCGCTCTAGACCTGCGAGCAGAAAGACATACGGCGGAACAGCGAGTTCCTGCTATCTTTCGGTCTCCGAGGCCCATCCAGAGAACGGATGCCTCAAGTCAATCCCACCAGATCACTGCATAACGGCTCGTCCTTCGGGGCGGGCCGTTTGTGTCTTAGAGGCAGGAAGTATCTAATAGGAAGTAGGAAATAGGAAGTAGGAAGTAGGAAGGGCGGGGTTGCGGCGGTAGGATTGTTGCTATGGATGATTTGGTGATTGCGGGACGGACGTTTGGTTCGAGGCTGATTGTTGGGACGGGGAAGTACAAGGATGGCGCGGAGACTAAAGCTGCGATTGAGGCGTCGGGCGCGGAGCTGGTGACGGTGGCGGTGCGGAGGGTGGAGCTGGACCGGACGAAGGAGTCGCTGCTGGATTTTATTGATGTCAAAAAGTATTTTCTGCTGCCGAACACGGCGGGATGTTTTACGGCGGAGGAGGCGATCCGCGCTGCTCGGCTGGGGCGCGAGGTGGGGCTTTCGGACTGGGTGAAGATTGAGGTGATCGGCGACACGGCTACGCTGTATCCGGATGTTCAAGCCACGGTTGAGGCTACTCGGGTGCTGGTGAAGGAAGGGTTTACTGTGCTTCCTTATACGACTGACGATATTGTGTTTGCGAAGCGGCTGATTGATGTGGGAGCGGCGGCGGTGATGCCGTTGGGGGCTCCGATTGGGACCGGGTTGGGGATTGCGAACTCGTATACGCTGCGCATGATGCGGGAGCTGATTACCGCGGTTCCGCTGATTGTGGACGCTGGGTTGGGGACGGCGAGCGATGTGGCGCTGGCGATGGAGATGGGGTTTGATGGCGTGCTGCTGAATACGGCGATGGCGGCTTCGAAGCAGCCGGTGCTGATGGCGTCGGCGATGAAGAAGGGCGTGGAGGCTGGGCGGGAGGCGTTTCTCGCGGGACGGATGGGGAAGAAGTTGTATGCGACGGCCAGCTCGCCGTTGGAGGGTGTGTCAAGGTAAGGGTTTGCGCAAATTTCATTTAGCTATGAACGGAGGCTCGCGTGAGACGATTCGGGAACGTGGAAAGAATCGGCGTGTTGATGCTGAATGTCGCGGCCTCATTTGTACTCTTCTTCTCTATCGCAATCCTGTTTCTCGTCCCCGGGGATCCCTCTCACAAGTTTTCGTACATGCGTGAGCGGGGTGGCTACGGGATTGGATCGCTTGTTATCTGCGCCGCACTGCTTCTACTCATAGGTTGGTGGCGGAAACAGAAGACGGCGAAGTCGTTAGGGCAAGAAACATCCGTCGCGTTCCTCTACTCGATCTGCGGGGTGGTGTTGGTGTTTGTCATTGCCATGCTTGCTCAGCATTTCAGACCATAGAGCGCTCGCTGCAAATATTGGTAATTGGAAAGGCGTGGACCGCTGTGCAGACGCCAGCGGTATCGGGGTCCTTCGACTGCGTGGCTCGCAAGGGTGCGAGCCACTTCGCTCAGGATGACGGAGTTTGGGTGGGGTGAAGGAGAGCTGTCGCGCGTCTTAACGCGCGATGCCCATCCTAGCGACGATGAGGCCGTCGCGAAGATGGGGCACCCGATGGCGGAGGAGTGCTCTTAGTCGAGGGTGTACATGGCGAGGCCGCTTAGGAGTTTGGGGTAGAAGTCGGTGGACTTTTGGGGCATGACTTCCAGGTTGATGGAGATGTCGCGCATCTGGTCGAGGGTTACTGGCTTGATGAGGAAGGCTACGTCGGCGTTGCCGCAGCCTACCTGCTGGAGGGCGTCGGAGGCTTCGCGGATGTAGCGGACATGGGAGCCCGCGCGGACGGTGTCTTCGCTGAGGCCGAGGAGTTTTTCGAGGACGACTTTGTGGAGCTGGGTGACGTCGAGCTGCTGCTGGCGGGGGGAGAGGCCGGCGAGCAGGGGGGCGATGGCTTCGGGTTTGGGAGTGAGGAGGAAGTCGCCGTCGCGGGTGGCGGCGATGATGGCTACACCCTCGGTGTCGTTGAGGCGCTTGAGGAGGCCTTCGGCGCCGGGGAAGTGGCCGCTGAGGGTGGGGGCGATCTCGGTGACGGTGAAGTAGGCGGAGGCCCTGGCGGCGAACTCGCGGCCGCTGAAACCTATAAGGCCGAAGGCTACGCGGTGGGTGGGGAGGATGGTGATGCCGGGGGCGTCCATGTTGACGAAGGTCATCATCATGGCGGCTTCGGGGAAGGCTGGAGCGGGGAGGGTTGTCGCCGCGGAGCCAGGGCTAAATCCCGGTTCTGAGGGAGTCTGTGACAGGGGGCTGAAGCCCCCTTCTAATCCGGGTTTGGCGTTGGGGTCGAGGCCTAGTTCGGCGGCGCGCTGGTGCATGTAGGTGGTGGAGGTTTCGTAGCGGTGGTGGCCGTCGGCGATGATGAGTTTCTTGTCGGCCATGGCGTCGAGGACCTTGGTGATGAGAGCGGGGTCGGTGAGCTTCCAGAGGCGGTGGAGGACGTCGTACTCGTCGGTGATTTGGAGGTCGGGCGCGGTGCCAGAGTCGAAGATGGCCTGCTCGGCGGTGAAGGTGGGGTCGGAGTAGAGCATGTAGATCTGCTCGCAGTAGGCGCGGGTGGCCTGAAAGAGGGCGAGGCGGTCGGACTTGTGCTTGGGGAAGGTCTGCTCGTGGCGATAGACGACGTGGTCGGCGTAGTTGTAGAGCTGGCCGAGGGCGATGAAGCCGCGGCGTTCGCGGACCTCCTCGGTTCCGGGGACTTTGTAGGTCTGGGAGTAGCCGTAGAGAGCGGGCTCGGACTCTTCTTTGAGGATGCCCTCAGCGCGCCAGTCATTGAGGGTTGCGGCGGCGCGGGTGTAGACGTTGGGGCCGGCTTCGGTGTCGTTGGGGAGGTGTTTGCCGAGGATGACGCGGATGAGGTTGTAGGGGCTCGCGGCGTAGTAGGCGTCCTGCATGGCAGGGGTGATCTTGTCGTAGGGCTGGGTGACGACGTCGGTCATGTTGACGCGGGCGGGATCGTAACGGAGAGCGCGGAAGGGATATAAGCGGGCCATTGCTTCATTGTACGGAGGGTTGAGGCCAGAAGGGCATCAGGAGGTGTCGTAGACTGATGCGCATGGTACTTAAACCTGCGGTTGAAGCCGATTACGAGGCGATCATTGAACTTGCTAATGTGGCGTATCGCAAGACCGGGCCGGGATCGAGTTGGAACTCGGAAGCGGGGCTGATAGGTGGGCTACGGTTGAATGAGTGGCTGCTGAGAGCAAACCTGGAGACGAAGGTTGGGTCCGAGCTGCTGGTGTATCGGGATGAACCTGAGGGGCCGGTGCTGGGGACGGTGTGGCTGGAGCCGAAGGACGAAGACGTATGGTATCTAGGGCTGCTGACGGTGCGCCCCGATCTACA
>Ga0208357_1000954_pt1 | contig 22019 bp, 23 predicted proteins | sample NGESurdeep092012_6_FD_184487 | JGI IMG/M metagenome (GOLD analysis project Ga0208357, IMG submission 184487) | Arctic peat soil microbial communities from Barrow, Alaska - NGEE Surface sample F52-2 deep-092012 (SPAdes) | ecosystem: Environmental > Terrestrial > Soil > Wetlands > Peat ... | reverse complement strand
GGGTTTACCGAGCCACCTTGATTACTCAAGATGCTGGTGCGCTCTTACCGCACCGTTTCACCCTTACCTGTGCTTGGTTGCCCAAGCCATCGGCGGTCTTTTCTCTGTGGCACTATCCTGCACGTCACCGCGACTCACGTTTCGCGAGCACCCTGCCCTTTGGAGCCCCGACTTTCCTCACCACTTGTCGCCAAGTAGTGCGACCACCCAGTCGACTCACCATCCGCCGATAGTCTTCCACAACTTTTCAATTCTGACAAGGTCTGTGGCGTTGTCACGTCGGGACGGTAGCCTCGCGACGTGGTTAGCGACACCTTGAGCGATGAACCGGTCTTAGAGGTCGGCGAGTTCTATCAATTGCTTACCGCTCACCTTGAAGCGGGCTTTGGCCGACGGCGCCCGCATTGGGTCCGCGGTGAGATTGCCAAGGTGTACGAAAAGGGTCACGTCTACGTCGACCTCGTCGACGCCGGATCGGCTTCATCGGACACCAAGCGCCCGGTACTCAACGCCCATTGCTGGGCTACGCCGTGGGCTCCGTTGAAGAGGAAACTGGCCGCCGAAGGGGTCTCACTAAAGCCCGGGATGCTGGTGAGTTTCTACGGCTACGTCGACGTCTACGCACCGCAGGGAAAGATTGGATTCTCAATCACTGATATTGACGTCGAGGCGCTCCTGGGCGACGTCGCGCGTCGGCGCCAAGAGCTCATTGCCCGACTCGTACGTGAAGGACTTCTCGAGCGCAACAAATCAGCGATGCTGTCGCCGGTTCCACTGCGCGTAGGACTCGTCGCGAGCCCCGGCACCGAGGGATTCTCGGACTTCACCGGACAACTACTTTCTTCGGCGTTCAGCTTTGATGTGGTCCTCGTAAAGACCCTCGTCCAAGGCGATCAGGCGCCGGATCAGATCGCTGACGCTGTCGCAACGCTTGATCGTCACGGCGTCGACGTCATCTGCGTGGTTCGTGGTGGTGGCTCTAAGGGTGACCTCGCCTGCTTTGACGACGAAAGAGTCGCGCGAGCTATCGCAACTTCAACGACGCCAGTCTTTACTGGCATCGGTCACACTGGCGACGAGTCCGTGGCTGACCTGGTGGCCCACACGCGAGCAATCACGCCTACCAAGTTGGGCGAGGAACTGGTGGCGATCGTCGCAACGTGGTACGAGTCGAATCTTCGCTCTCCGGCGCAACGAATTCTTGCGATGACTGATGACGTCTTGGACGAGGCTGCGAGCTTTCTTGCCGAACGTCGCCGAACAATGATTTTCGCCGTGCGCGATCGTCTGCGCGCCGAAGAACGCCATCTCGTCAGCACTCGGGAACGCCTCGTCATCCAAGGTCGCCACCTCGTCGCTTCAGCGACTCAGATGCTTACGAGCAACCGCCAACTCATAAGTGCCTACGATCCGGTTCGGCGACTGGCCCAGGGTTGGTCAATCGTGACCGACGTCCACGGGGCCGTCGTGAAGTCGTCGAGTGACGTGGACATTGGTAGTGACGTTCACGTATTACTGAGTAATGGATCATTCGACGCACAAGTTAAAGAGAAGAAGGGGATACCGTCATGAGTGACGTCAAGGACTGGAACGACGCGGCCGGCGAACTGAACGCCATTGTGGCGTCGTTTGATGAGGGCGAGGTCTCCGTGGATGACCTCTTCGCCAAGTTGGAGAGGGCGACGACGATCATTGAGGCGCTCGAGGCTCGTTTGGCTGCGACAAAAGCAAAAGTTGAGGAGTTGACGCCGCGGATTGCTCAGATTGCTGACGACGAGTGAGTGATTCGTTCTACTTTCGTCAACTCCTTGCGGGGCGCGACTTTGGTGTAGATGATGATGTCGCTCGTTCGATGCGCAACTTTGTCTACGCGATTGGTGACCGAGATTCGGGTGAAGCGGTGCTCGTCGATCCGGCGTATCGCCCCTCGGAGTTGGTAAGCATCGTTGAGGACGACGGCCTGAGCGTCATTGGGGCCGTGGGAACCCACTACCACCCCGACCACATTGGGGGAACCCTCACGGGCGCACAGCACATCGCGGGTATTTCTGAGATGCAGAGGACGTCGCGGATTCCCGTTCACGTCCAGGCCGAAGAGGTCGAGTGGGTGAAGGCTCGTACGGGTGTAGGTGAGGAAGTCCTCGTCGTCCACCACGACCACGACGTTCTAAGAATTGGCGCGATTGATATAACGCTTTTACTGACGCCAGGCCACACACCCGGAAGTCAGTGTCTCGTTGTTGAAGGTTGTCTGATGAGCGGCGACACTCTCTTTATTGACGGATGTGGCCGCACCGACTTGCCCGGAGGCGACGCGCGCGAGATGTTCAAAAGCTTGAGTGAACGATTGGCCGTCGTAAGCGATGAGACCATTCTCTTTCCTGGTCACCTCTACTCGCCTGAGGCCTCGCTGACGATGGGCGAAGTTCGAGCGCGCAACTACGTGCTTGAGCCGAAGAGCCCTGATCAATGGCTCGCGATGTTTGGATCGTGAACACTCTTCGGGCAAGCGACCACGTGACGGTAGTGGGCGCCGGTTTAGCCGGATGGCGATTTGTTGAGTCCTTACGTCGCGAAGGATTCGATGGAGGCATCACGCTCGTTGGCGAAGAGCCCTACGCGCCCTACGACCGACCACCGTTGTCGAAGCAGGTGTTGTCAGGAAAGTGGACGCTCGCCAAAGCCACGCTCGCCACACCCGAACATCTAGATGAATCGGGCGCGACACTCCTACTCGGAGTGAGCGCCACGAATCTTGAGGTTGAGTCAACAACGATTCACCTCTCAGACGGCACGAGCGTCAGTGGATCACACGTCGTGGTGGCGACGGGCTCGAAGGCTCGTCAGCTCTCCTTTTCATCAACGGGTCCATTGCCGACGTTGCGCAACCACGACGACGCTGCTCGACTGGCGTTGGTGCTGGACGCGCTAGCGCCTGAGAGCGTGGTTGTGGTCATCGGAGGTGGCTTCGTTGGCGCGGAAGTTGCCACATCGCTCAAAGCGCGAGGCCTCACGCCCGTCGTGCTCGAAGCAATGGAGCGCCCGTTGCTGTCGGTAGTGGGTGAGCGGGCGTCGAGTTGGCTTGGGGCGCTCGGCGAGGACGCTGGCATTGAGGTTCGCATCAATCAACAGATCAGTGACGTTAGAAAAATTGACGAAGGATTCATTGTTGAGATGGATGACGGCTCGAGCATTGACGCGCGCGTGGTGATTGCGGCCGTGGGCTCGTCGTTGGATTTGGCATGGCTCGAGGGCTCTGGTCTCACGATCGACAATGGTGTCGTGGTCGACCTGGATCTTCAGGCGGCTCCTCGGATTGCGGCCATTGGTGACGTGGCGCGCCATCGATGGTTAGGTGCGGCGGGCGAGGAGGTCGTGCGGATCGAGCACTGGCAGGTCGCGACGGACCACGCGGCGCACCTTGCTCATTTTTGGATGACGGGCGAGCGTTCGGCGCCGATGGTGCCTTATTTTTGGTCCGATCAGTACGGCAAGAAGATTCAAATGCTCGGTCACCCTCATCCAGACGACGACGTGCTGCTCGTGAGCGGTAGTACCGACGAAAAAAAGTGGTTGGCGCTGTACTCTCGTGAGGGTGTCGTGACGGGAGCGCTATCGCTCAGTCAGCCCCGCTGGCTCATGCTTTCCAAACCGCTGTTGGACTCGAGAACGTCGCTCGCCGATGCTCTCGCGAGCGCTCCATGGTCCTCCTAGAACGCAATCGTCGAAAGTTCGGGAATCGTTTTTTCGGCGCGCTGCACGTTCGATCGCCACGACGCGCGCGACGCTCGTCGCTCGTCCTCACTGAGTGAGGGCTTGGCCACGAATGCTGGGGACCAAAGCTGTTCGACGTCGCTGAGTGAAAGATGGCCGGCGCTCACGAGCGCCATGAGTCCCGCGCCGCGCGTTGTGGCTTCGCGCTCAGAAGAGACGGTGACGGTGTGGCCGGAAAAATCGGCGAGGCGCTGGACGAAAAAGAGATTCGAGCTCATGCCACCGTCGACGCGTAGTTCAAGGAGTTTCGTGCCTACTTGCTCTTCGGCGGCGTCCAGAAGATCCGCACCGCGCTGGGCGATGCCCTCAAGTACCGCCCGCACGAGGTGTGCTTTCGTTGATCCGCGAGTGAGACCGAAGAAGGCACCACGAGCACCGAAGTCCCACTCTGGGGTGCCGAGGCCAGAGAACGCGGGCACGAACGTGACGCCTTCTGAGGACGCGACTGACAGAGCGAGTTCGCCACTTTCGGAGACGTCACCGATAAGGCCGAGCTCTTGCAGCCACTCCACGCAACTGCCGGCACTCAAAATAATTCCTTCGACGCCCCACTTGATGACGCCGTCGCTACTTTGAGCAACGATGGGATAACAGCCTGACGCGTAGCGCGTCAGTGTCGATGGTGCGATTGATCCGAGGACCATATCGAGCATCGCGCCCGTGCCAAAGGTGATCTTGGCGCCGCCTTCGACGCACGACTGACCGAAGAGCGAGGCCGACTGATCGCCCACCAGAGCGACGATGGGTGGCGCGCCCACGAGCGCACTCGCCTCACCAAAAGACCCCATGGTGTCAACGATCGTGGGCAACATCGCTTCGTCAAGGCCCAGCAACGTCAGCGCGTTCGTGTCCCATCCATTGAGCGTCACGTTGACGAGACCGGTAATGGCCGCGTTTGAGGTATCGGTAACGTACGTTGCGCCCTTCGTCAGGTGCCACGCGATCCACGTTTCGATAGTGGCGAATCGAAGATTCTTGGCTTCTTTGAGAGATTGATTGACGAGCCACTTAATCTTCGTGGCTGACTGATTGGGCGATAGGCGCAACCCCTCACCCTGCAGGACCAAACAGTCAATCACGGTGCGAAGATCTTGCCAACTAATGGCGGGACCCACCGAGGTGCCAGTTGAGGGATCGAAGACGATCGTTGTGGCGCGCTGGTTCGTGATGCCCACTACGTCGCAGCCCCCGCCGTCGGCGAGCGTGCGCGCGCCAAGTTCGAGGGCGAATCGGACGATCTCTTCGGGATCGAGCTCAACTTCGCCGGGATGCGGGTTTCGAACAGTAAGACGCGCCTTGTGGACGTGCGACACTGTGCCTCGTTCGTCGACCAGTGCGGTGCGAATAGAGGTGGAACCAACGTCAATTGCGAGGGCTTTCACCACGCCGGTCCACCGAGACCGAGAACGCCGGGATTCAAGATGTTCGAGGGATCAAGTTGGGCCTTGATGCCCTCGAGAACGAAGAAAGCGTTGCCGAGCGCGTCAGCAACGAAGCGAGCACGATTGCGCCCCACGCCGTGGTGGTGACTAATCGCGCCGCCGGCTCTGATCACCTCGTCGATCACGACGTCCCAGGCGTGACGGTAGAAGTCGGTCGTGTTGCCGGTGGGTTGGCCAGCGAAGGTGAAGTAGAGGCAGGCGCCGTCAAGGTAAGCGTGAGACTGATGAACGGACACGACGAAGAGGCCTTCGATGGCGCCCAGTGCCTCGGTGACGCGTTGGCGCAGTGCTTCGAGCGCCGCCCAAGGTCCGGCGACTTCGACGGTGTCGACAACGAGACCTCGTTCCCAAAGTGGTGCAAGAGCGCTGACGTCGTTTCGGTGGGCAAGCCAACGTTCGACGTAGCTCGCGTCGAGTGATGTTGCGCTCGCGCACTCTTTTTCGACTATCAACATCGTGGCGTCAACCAACAGATCGTCGCCTTCGTCGAGCACGATCAAGGCACATCCCTCGACATCAAAATTTCGCTTTGACTCGGTCTCGTCATAGAGGCGAAGCACGGCGGGGTGAGCGTCGCGTTGCAATATTCGCCGACATGATTCCATTCCCTCGAAAAAAGAAGGAAAGAGAAAAGCCGCCCGGCTATCCCGCGGGGCCAGGGCGTGGACGACGAGCGTCGCCTCAGTGATGACTCCGAGCGTGCCTTCGGATCCAATAAAGAGCTGCAAGAGATCGGGGCCGACGGCTTGGCGGGGTCCGCGTCCACCCAGGTTCAGCACTTCACCACTCGCGAGCACGACACTGAGTGCTCGCACCATATCCTCAATTTTCCCGTAGCGATTCGAATACTGGCCAGCCCCACGACAAGCAATCCATCCGCCGACCGTCGCGAGATCAAAAGACTGAGGGAAATGGCCAACGGTGTAGCCGCGCTCACGCACAAAGCTCTCCAGATCGGGGCCAAAGACGCCGGCTTGTACGCGCACCGTGTTTGAAAGCACGTCGAGGGCAATCACCTCACCGAGTCCCGTGAGGTCAAGCGCGATGGCACCAGGTTCGGGTACTGCGCCGCCGACGACACCTGATCGACCACCTTGAGCCGTCACGGCGACGCGATGATTTTGAGCGATGCGCAGCGTTGCCGCAACCTCACTCGTTGAGCGAGGTCGTACAACAACGCCTGGCCAGTTCTCGACGTGACCGCGCGCGACATTAGGTATGAGACGCGGCCACCAGTCGCGCGCGTGCTCGGCGCGCTCGAGTGTGTCAACGTTAAAGGAAAGGCCGGCCTTCGCCAGCTCACTGAGCAGCGCTTGGCCAGTCGGCGCAGGCGCGACGAGCAGCTCTGGCGGATAACTGTTGGGCATCGTTGGCTCGGTCACAGTGTCGCCTTAGACGACGAGCCCGGCCGCGGCGAACTCGCTTCGAACGAGAGAATCGTAGGCATTTATCTGCTTTTCGATCTCCTCTTCGTCCCAGGAGAGCGTGGGTGCGACGAGCCGCGCTATCGCGGGCGCCGCGGCGAGGGTGGCGCGTGCGTCGTGCAGATGCGCCCTCGTGCGACGCGTGAGTAGATCGACGAGCGACGTGGTCATCTCTTCGCGGGCACTGTAGACGAACTCGGCGCCAACGTAGGGCTGGTCGCTGATGATGGTTTTCTCGAGTTCGCGATTGTCGCCGATGCCTTCGAGCAAGGTGGGTGTCGCGGCGCCGAAGCGATGGTAGAGACGCGTCTCAAGTTCGTTCGTGGGTCGCCACGAACCCACGCCGTAGAGCGGGAGGTTCTTCGTGCGCACGCTCGCGAGATTTTCAACGTAGGGCTTGAGTGCGTCGACGGCGTCTTCGGCCATTTGCCGGTACGTTGTCCACTTTCCGCCCGTGACGTGTACGACGCCGTCGCCCGTGTCGGTAATGCGATGGCGACGTGAAAGGTCGGAGGTGCGCTCTTTCAGTGCTCGGCCCTTCGTGGGCGCGAGGAGTGGCCGGAGACCGGCCCACACGGCGGTGACGTCCGCGACGCTTAGATCCGAGGACGTCGACGCGTTCACCGTGGCCAGCAAGTATTCGATGTCTACTGGCGTGCACTCGGGATTGTCGATTGATCCGTCGTAGGCCGTGTCGGTAGTGCCGACATACGTAAAAGGGGCGTCGTCAAAGGGCACAACGAAGATGCTTCGGCGATCGCCAGGGACACTGAACACGGCTGCCACGTCGGCAGGAAGTCGCTCACGTGGCACGCTCACGTGTACGCCCTTAGCCGGGGTGACGCGGTGCGAGACTTCGTGTTCGGTCATGGAAAAGATGTCGTCGGCCCAAACGCCCGTCGCGTTTACGACCGACTTCGCGGCGACAGTGAATACCTCTTTGGTCAACTCGTCGCGACACACGACACCGTTCACGCGCCCCGAAGCGCCCTTCACAACGTCCAGCGCTCGCACGTAGTTAGCGACGTTCGCTTGATAATCGAAGGCCGCGGTCTTCGCGAGCGTGAGCGCAACGCGCGCGTCGTCACCTCGGGCGTCGTAGTAGAGAAATCCGGCGACGAGTTTGTCGGTGTGGAGGGTTGGCAGGTGCGAGAGCGTCTCTTCGCGGCTAATTTTTCGGTATCGATGGCCAATTCGCCATCCTCCACTGAGGTCGTAGAGGCGCAGAGCAGTTGCATAGGCCTTGACGACCGCCTTGGACGCCGCGCCATTGGAACCAAAGAGCGGGATAAGAAAGGGGAGCGGCCGTACCAGATACGGAACATTCTGCAACAGTCGCTGTCGTTCTCGAAGATTCTCGTAGACCAGTCGAAACTCCTTTTGCTGCAAGTATCGAAGTCCACCGTGGACCATCTTCGATGACTTAGAGCTTGTACCGGATCCAATATCACCGGCGTCTATCAAAGCAACGTGGAGCCCCCTAGACGCGGCGTCTACTGCGACGCCCGCGCCAGTCATGCCAGCACCAATCACCACGACGTCGTAATTAGTTGATGACATTGTGCGCACTTCGTCGCTGCGCTCAAACGTCGTCATAGTGCAATGTTGGCACAAGGGAACCGAACATTTGATCTTCCGTGAGCCTCTTGTGCCGCGAGCCGGGTTGAACTGTCGTCGCTTGACGATGAACGGGCTGTCACGTCAATTTGAACGCAGCGTGAATTCTTAGAAGAACGTTTTATGAAATGAATGAACTTTGTGCCACACTGTGGAAATCGTGAAGTGACGCCGACGGGAATAGCGTCGAAAAGTCGTTGAAATTACGGATACAGACGCCGGAAACATGAAAATGTGATTCTGCTCGTGCTGCATTGCTAGCGACGAGAAGAGCCGATAGTCTTTCGCCGAGCAACCAATGTGGTGGCTTGAAATCTAGGGAGGAAGTGCTTATGGCACTGAGAAAGATCAAGACGGCACTGTTAGCCGGAGCGACCGTGGCCAGTTTGACGGCAGTCGGAATCTCCGCTAGTTCAGTAGCCGCCAGCGGAGCGTCAAGTGTCAATTGGGCGAAGGTCACGCATTTGACGAAGACCGGCCCTACTTCAATGAAGGCACTCGTTGCAGCTGCGAAGAAGGAAGGCAAGCTCAATGTAATTGCACTTCCGCCAAACTGGGCTAACTATGGCCAAATCATAAATGATTTCAAGGCGAAGTATCACATTGCAGTGAGCTCGGCGAATCCTGACGGTTCAAGCGCAGAAGAGATCACCGCAATTACTGCAGACAAGGGCCGCTCAAGCGCGCCAGACGTTGTTGACGTTGGTACGAGTTACGCCGTGACGTCAACAGGTAAGCACATGCTTGCACCGTACAAGGTGCAGACGTGGAGTGAGATTCCTGCGGGCCTCAAAAACCCTAAGGGTTACTGGTTTGACGACTACGGCGGCTACGTCGCGATTGGCTGCAATTCAACGGCCGTAACCACGTGTCCTACCTCTTTTAAGCAGATGCTCACTGAAACTGGGGCCCAAGGCTACAAGATTGGTATCAATAACAACCCCACGCAGTCCAATTCGGCGCTAGCCGCTGTTCAGGCTGCGGCGATTGCCAACGGTGGATCAGTGACCAATGTGGCACCCGGCGTGAGCTTCTTCGCAACGTTGAACAAGAACGGTGCATACGTACCGGTTATTGCGGACCTCCAAACGGTTGAGTCTGGAGCGACGAACATTGTTATTTGGTGGGACTATCTAGAAGCAAGCGGCATCACGCCTGCCGTGAAGGGCTGGACGGTTGCCGTTCCATCAGACGCGGCCGTTGGTGAGTACTACTCGCAAGGCGTCAGTGCCTCCGCGCCAGACCCCGCGGCGGCTCGCCTTTGGGAGGAGTACCTGTACTCGGTAGCTGGTCAGAACCTTTGGTTAAAGGGAGGAGCTCGTCCTTCGGAGTTGGCGTACATGCAAGCGCACGGCACCGCCAATAAGACGTTGCTCGCGAACTTGCCAGCGATTCCTAGCGGTACGAAGTCGATCTTCCCAACAACTGGGCAGATTTCAGCCGCGGCGACCGTGGTTGGCAGTACGTGGGACACGCAAGTAGGTTCCGGAGCTTAAGTAGTTCGGTAATACTTCACTCATGTCAAATACTGATGTAGTTGCATTGGATCCGGATTCGAGAGAATCCGGATCCAATGCAACTACTCGTAAATCCAACTCGTGGCTTCGAATTGTGCTTCGAAAGAGCGGTCCGGCGATCGCCCTCGCTCCTTTTTTCATCTTCACCTTTCTCGGCCTCGGTATTCCGACTATTGGTGTCATCTTTAAAGCCTTCCAAGGCAACAACGGTGGATTTACGTTCTCCAACCTTGGCCAAATCGTTCACGGCGTGTATCTCACGGGCTTTGAAAACAGTTTTAAGCTCGCCTTTCTCTCCTCTATCATTCCCGGCGTACTCGGCGTCTTTCTCGCTTACGCGATTCAAACGTCTAAGAGCAAAGCCTTACGTCGGTTGATTACCGCGGTTTCTGGCGTATTCGCGAACTTTGGTGGCGTAAATCTTACGTTCATGTTTATCGCGACATTAGGTTCGACCGGACTTTTGACCTTCTGGCTAAACGCGATCAAATTGAATCCGTGGCACTTCGGCTTTAATCTCTACACCTTCTCGGGTGTGGTGTTTGTCTACATGTACTTTCAAATTCCCTTAATGGTGCTCGTGATAACCCCAGCACTCGTCGGTCTTCGTGAGTCGTGGCGAGAAGCGGCTGAAAATATGGGGGCCTCGAATTTGCGCTATTGGTATCACGTAGGCGTGCCCGTGCTTCTTCCGTCGATTTTGGGTGGGATGCTCCTACTCTTTGGGAGCGCTTTTGCCGCCTACGCCACTGCTGAGTCGCTGACGACGGGCATCATTGCGCTGTCGCCTATTCAGATAGGTAACTTCATCAACGGCAACGTCATCAGTAACCAAGTCAATACCGGTTACGCGATCGCATTTGGCATGCTCGTCATCCTGTCGGTGACGATGATTCTCTATGGACTAGTGCGAAAGAGGGCGTCGCGATGGCTTCTCTAAACAATTTCGAAGAAGCGACATTTCTCGCGCAGTCACGTGATGAGTCCTTTCACGTCGCGGAAGTTTCGACGGGGAAACTGAAGAAGCGCCGCCATTTTCGTTGGTGGCGCTTTGCCGTCTTGGCGGTCGCGGCGGCGTACTTTTTAATTCCTCTCTTCGCAGGGATTCGGTTTTCATTGCAGGATACGGCCGGTAAGTTTTCTTTTGAGACCATCGCCGCGTTACCATCGGCGCCGGGTTTTTCCGCGGCGTTCTGGCTTTCGATGCGCGTCACGTTCGTGACGGTCTTGATCTCGGCGGCGTTGATGGTGCCGACGGCAATCTACGTCCACGTACGAGTTCCCCGGATGCGACGGGTAATGGATTTCGTGACGGTCCTGCCGATTGTCATACCGCCGATTATCCTCATCATCGGCGTTCTGTTCGTGGCGCCGGTCTGGCTCAAGGCGTCGCCCTATCTTCTGAGTTTGATGTACGTGATTTTGGCCATGCCGTTCGCGTACCGTTCGCTCGATGCGGGTCTGGGCGCGATTGATCTAAAGACCCTCACCGAAGCATCGCGATCGCTCGGTGGTAACTGGGTTAAGACCATATGGAGTGTGGTGATGCCTAACTTGCGATCGGGACTGATGTCGGCGTTGGTATTGACACTGGCCCTCGCACTCGGAGAGTTCACTATGGCGAGTTTGGATCTCTGGCAAACGATTCCGGTGTGGATTGTCTCGACGAATGGCCTCCCCAACGGACATATTGAAATTGCCGCTGCAATGATTGGTCTCGTGGGCGCATGCGTCTTGGTGACGCTGATCGTGTCACTTGACCGCTCGCAGTCTGGAAGAGGGAAGGCCGGTACGAAGTGACCGAAGGAATCGAAGCGAAAGAGCGTCCAATGACTTTTACGTCCAGCCAGCCGACCACGAGTAGCGGGGCTTCGGTAGTTCTCGACCAGTTGGTCCGTGACTTTGGAAAAGTGCGAGCCCTCGACGGCCTCTCCCTCGAGATAAATCCCGGCGAGTTCATGGCGCTCCTCGGCCCCTCGGGCTGCGGGAAAACGACCGCACTGCGCGTGCTCGCTGGTTTTGAGCAACTCGACAGTGGCCGTGTAATCGTTGACGGCAAAGATCTCTCGCGCGTCAACGCCCAGAAACGTGACATGGGGATGGTTTTTCAAAGTTACTCACTCTTTCCCAATATGAACGCCTTGAATAACGTGGCATTTGGACTTCGAATGCGTCGCCAATCGTCGTCGAGCCGACGGGCCAAAGCGGGTGAACTTCTCGAAATGGTGGGACTGAGCGATCAAGCCACTAAGTACCCTCACCAAATGTCCGGTGGGCAACAACAACGCATCGCGCTCGCGCGAGCGTTGGCGATCGAGCCCCGCGTTCTGTTGCTCGATGAGCCGCTCTCCGCGCTTGACGCAATAGTGCGCGCGGAACTGCGTGATCAGATTCGCTCCCTTCAGCAACGACTCAGCATTACGACGGTTTTCGTGACCCACGATCAAGAAGAAGTCCTCTCGATGGCTGACCGCGTTTGCGTGATGTCAAAGGGGCACATCGAGCAAGTCGCCACTCCTTCGGAACTGTACGGGCGACCCGCGACGGCATTTGTGGCGCAGTTCGTCGGCATTTCGAGCAGGGTTCCCGTCGTCCTTTTCGGCCAGGAAGTTGAACTCTTTGGTCTGCGTTGTCCGATACGAAGTGGTGACGGCAGTGATCTCACTGGTGCACTGGACGCACTGCTGCGACCCGAGGACATTGCTATTGAAGTCGATCCAGAAGGAAAGGGTTTTGTCACGCGCAAGAGCTTCTTCGGCGCGATGACGCGACTGGTGGTTCAGGTGGGCGAACTTTCTGTTCGCGTCGACGTTCGAAGTGATAAGGCTGCGAGCATCGATCTCGGCACTCATGTGCGGCCGACGATTATTTCTCGTGACGTCCTCGTCGCATCTCGAAAAGAAGTCGCGGGGATCGCCGAAGAGATTCCTAAATAGAACTACCGCTATCTCCAACTTCTTGCCCGTAGCGTGGTGCGCCGCTGGGTCTTCCGGCGAGACTCGAGGAATGAAGGACTAACTTTCACAGTATGGACTTTGAACTGACTGACGAGCTCGCTGAGCTTCAACGAACCGTGCGTCGTCTTGCGCAGGAAAAAATCAGGCCTCGAGCGCGCGAGATCGACAGAACGGGCGAGTACCCACAGGACATCTTTAACGAATTCAAAAAGGCCGACTTACTTGGCCTTTGTATTCCAGAAGAGTATGGCGGTTCGGGCGCGGGCATTATGGGGCTCACCATTGCCATCGAGGAGGTGACCAAGTACTCAAATGTTCTTGGTCTCATGTTGCTCTTGACGCGTCTGCCAACTGGCCCAATCATGATCGCTGGTAACGAAGATCAAAAGCAGCGCTATCTGCCAGGTATCGCGAACGGTACCAAGCGCGCTTCTTTTTGCCTCTCCGAGCCGGGCGCTGGTTCTGACGTTGCTGGTATGCAAACCCGAGCGCACGAGGACCCTGACGTCGAAGGCGGCTACATCATCAATGGCACCAAATGCTGGATATCGGGGGGAATGCAGGCCGACTGGTTTGTGGTGTTCGCAAAGTTTGGCGATCCAGCCCTTCGCCACCACACCAATATTTGGGGATTCATCGTCGACGCCGATACACCGGGGGTGACGAGGCCTCGTGTTGACAAAAAAATGGGTGTGAGGGGTATTGACACCACGGAGATTGTTTTTGACAACGTGAAGGTCGGCCCTCGTCAAGTCATTGGTGGCGGGTTCGCGCTCGTGATGGAGTCGCTGAACGCAATGCGTCCCATTGTCGCCGCAAGAGGAATTGGCCTCGCCGAGGGTGCATTGATGTACGCAACGAACTACGTCAAGGAACGAAAGGCCTTCACGAAGACGATTGCGGAGTTCCAGGGGATTCAGTGGGAGATTGCTAAGTGCGCGACTGAGATCGAAGCGGCGCGCTTGCTTACCTACCGCGCGGCGTGGCTCTCGGATCAGGGAAAATACACCAAAGAATACGTGCCAATGCTCTCGATGGCCAAGTACTACGCCTCTGAAGTCGCGGTCTCGGCGTCGCGCCTTGCGATGCAGTTACTCGGCGCGGCGGGCTACATGGAAGATCACCCGACCGAGCAGTACTACCGAGACGCACCTCAACTCACGATCGTCGAGGGTTCGAGTCAGGTGCAACTCGGGCTGATCGGAAAAGGTGTACTCGGGCACGATCTGTGGTGGGACTAACTCGTTCGCAGGGCCGCCTCCACCTACACTGACCCTGTGAGTGGACCGCTACGTGGGCTGAAGGTTCTCGAGTTGGCCGGAATCGGCGCAAGTCCTTACGCGTGCATGCTCCTCGCTGATCTTGGGGCCGATGTGCTGCGTCTAGAGCGCGGTGATGCTGACGCCGACGAAACAGCGACCTGGGACGTGTTGAATCGCTCGCGCCACTCGGTTGCGATTGACCTTAAGAGCGTCGCGGGTCGCGACCTCGTGCTCGAGCTCAGTGAACAGGCAGACGTGTTGATTGAGGCTTTTCGCCCAGGAGTCGCTGAGCGCCTAGGACTCGGGCCCAGTGACGTGTGGGCTCGCAACAAGCGACTGGTCTATGGACGGATGACTGGCTACGGACAGGAAGGGCCGCTGTCGGCGAGGGCGGGCCACGACATCAATTACACCGCGGTCTCGGGGGCGCTGTGGCCCGTCGGACGACGTGGCGAAGGACCAGTCCCACCGCTGAACTTTGTTGGCGATTTTGGCGGTGGCGCGTTGTTCTTAGTTTTCGGCGTCATGGCAGCGGTCTTTGCCGCCCAACGAAGCGGAGATGGTCAAGTGGTCGATGCCGCAATGGTCGACGGATCCGCGTCGATGATGGCTATGACTCATTCTTTTATAAACAGCGGCTACTGGCTCGAAGAGCGCGGCGTCAACATTCTCGACTCGGGTGCACACTTTTATGACGTGTACGAAACCAAGGATCAGCGCTACGTCGCGGTCGGCGCCATCGAAGCCAAGTTCTATGGCGAACTTTTAAGCGGTCTCGGTTTGAGTGCTGGAGATCTTCCCGCTCAAATGGATCGTGCACAATGGCCCACGATGAAGGAAAAGTTCGCCACGATTTTTCTAATGAAGACGCGCGACGAATGGACCGAGATATTCGAAGACCTCGACGCCTGCGTGACGCCGGTCCTTTCACCTTCAGAGGCCGCCCATCACCCCTACAACACGGCGCGACAGGTCTTCACTACTCAAGGCGCCGTGCAGCCCGAGCCGGCGCCCCGTTTCTCTAAGACGCCCGGTGAGATAGGCCAACCTCCTCGCGCGGCTGGGTCAGGAACTCGCGAGGGGTTAAAGAGTTGGGGCGTGAGTGAAGAGCAGTTCGTGGCGCTGCGCGCCGCGGGTGCCTTTGGCTAAATGTTGACGACGGGGCACGTCAACGTCCGGGTGATGCCCTGAACCTTTTGGATTGCGCCGACGATGAACTTGCCTAGATCGTCAACGCTTTCCGCCTCGCAACGGACAATCACGTCGTAAGGCCCCGTTACTTCAAAGGACTCAAGTACACCGGGTACGGCGCGAGTAGCGAGAACCACCTTCTCGCTCGAACCAATTTCGGACTGAATCAAGATGTACGCCTGCACCGACATGGGGAACCTTTCGTTTCGAGTTCCTCCATACTGCCCGGTTTTGAAACTCTTCGCTAATCCTCTCGGAAGCGCTTACCCATGTGCCATTGGTGGCAGTAGTCGCAGCGATAGGTGTCGAGTTCGGCACGATTGAGCGTCCAGGCCAGTTGCGCCGCGCTTTGAGCCTCTTGTTGGGTGTGGTAGGCGTTCTTGGGCGAACCCTCGCGGGTGAAGTGCGAGGCCACTCGACCCAGTGGGTGCGTCGGAGCGGGGCGACGACGTCGACTTTTCATAGTGTCTCGACACTACGTGTTCTGACTAAATTGTTTGTCGTGAGCGTGCAGGGCGTAACCGAGACAATCGTCCATTCGACGACTGAAACCGACGAAGGCGACCACGAGCGCTTCAAGCATTTAGTGCTCGAGGGTTACACCCCAAAAGGTGGCGAGTTCGTGCCGCTGGATAACTCTGTCGTCGATGGCATGGTCAACGCCACACCGGTGCGAGCTCTTTGTGGAAAAGTCTGGGTTCCGGGTCGTAATCCTCAGAAGTATCCACTCTGTCCCACGTGCAAAGAGATTGCCGAGTCGATGGGTTGGAGTTTGCCGAACGCGTAGGCGAAGGAACACCCGTGCACGGTTACTAGAGTCGAAGGCACTATGGCACGCGCGTTGGTACTCCGTCATCACCTCGAAGACAGCCCAGGTCTTATCGGAGAAGCCTTCGAGGGGCGGGGCTTTGAGCTCGACGTCGTGATGATTGACGAGCACAGCACCACGCCGTCACTTGAAGAATATGACGTCATGGTCATACTCGGATCGAAGTGCGCGGTCTACGACCACGAGATCGAGGCCACCTGGTTCGGCCGTGAGTTGGCACTCATTGGTGAAGCTGATCGCCGGGGGATGCCAATACTGGGCATCTGCTTTGGTGCCCAGGCACTCTGTCGCCACTTTGGTGGGGAAGTGCGCCGCGCTCCACAAGGTGAAGTCGGCTGGTTCGAGATTGACGTGTTGCCAGGCATCGAACTGGCCAGCGGACCTTGGTTTGAGTATCACTTTGACCACTGCACGTTGCCCGACACGGCGACGCTGTGGGCCACGTCACCACTCGCGGTGCAGGCCTTCGCCATTGGCCGCCACGTAGGCGTACAGTTCCACCCCGAGATTGACGAGGCGCAACTTAAGGAGTGGCTCGCGTCGGACGAGGAAGACGCGAGGGCACTCAATATGGACCTCGATGCTCTGCTTGAAGAGACGGCGCGCCAGACGCCCGCGGCGCGCCTGCGCGCACAAGATTTGGTAGGTCTGTTTTTGGGCCACGTTGGTTCGTTGACTTCGTGAGCATCGACGACGTCAACGAGACGATGACGGTACGCATCGAGCGTCCCGCCACGGGTGGTGGTGTAGGTAGAGCCGACGATGGAAAAGTAATCTTCGTACGCCATTCGTTACCCGGTGAGCTCGTTCGCGCGCAGGTGAATGAGTCAACCGCGACGTTCTATCGCGGCGACGCTATTGAGGTTCTCGAACCAAGTCCGGACCGCGTCACGGCGCCCTGTCCTTACGCGCACCCGGGTGGTTGTGGTGGGTGTGATCTTCAGCACGCGTCCCAAGGTGCTCAGCTCTCTTGGAAGGGATCACTCGTCGCGGAGCATCTACGACGAATTGCCGGTCTCGAGATAGATGTCACGGTGACGACGCCCGTTGGCGAGGTCAAAGGTTCGCGCACCAGGCTTCGCTGTGCGGTCGATGGCGATGGCCGATTGAGTTTGCGAGCAGCTCGATCGCACGAACTCGTCCCCCTAGACGCGTGTTGGATCGCTAATGAAGCGTTCGGACCAGCCTTTCAAAACTCGTGGCTCGGTGTTGAAGAGGTGGAACTGCGCGCTATAGGTGATGGTGAACCCTTCGCCGTGGCTCGACGTGAGACTGAGCGTGGTACGACCTTTGAGCTTCGGTCGATGAAGGGCAAGCCGCTCGATCCCACAACGCATTCTCGAGCCAAAGTTCACGATCACGTCTTTTCAATTAGTCCACTGTCGTTCTGGCAGTCTCATCGTCGCGCACCAGAGATGCTGCTCGATACCGTGCTCGATTTCGCGGGGGTAACTCCTGGCGACGAGGTTGTCGACCTCTACAGTGGCGTTGGCCTCTTTGCGGTGCCTCTCGCCAAAAAAGTTGGACCCGGTGGTCGGGTGACTGCCGTCGAGACGTCACCATTTTCGGTACGCGATGCTCGGACGAACGCCACCGGACTGAAGCAGTTGAAAGTTCGAGAATGGTCGGTCACCGCCCGCTCGGTAAATGACACGGTCCGCGAAGGATCGGTCGTCATCGTTGACCCCCCTCGCCTCGGCCTGGCAAAGGGTGTCGCGGCTAGCATCGTCCGGCGATCACCTCGCCGTCTCGTCTACGTATCGTGCGACGCGGCCACCTTCGCGAGAGACCTTAAAATATTCTTAACCAACGGATTTGTCTTGGAACGACTGGAAGTTTTCGATTTGTTCCCCATGACAGAGCATGTAGAGCTCGTCGCACTCCTTGACAGCCCCTCCTAAAAGGTGGATAGTAAAGACGAGGCCGAAGCTATCGGACCTCGCCAATGGAGGTTGACGATGTCGCTCAAGTTGGATCACCACCACCGCGTTACTGCTCAAAAACTCTTTTGTCATCCGCTGAATCACAATATTCAGTGGCACGACGTGTGCTCGTTACTGGCACGTTTTGGTGAGGTGCACGAAACGCATCGTGGCAACTGGGCAGTGACGATCGACGGCGAAACCGTATCGTTCGGTTCGACGCGCACCCGCGAACTCACTGAGGATCAGGTGGTCAAGGTTCGAAATTTTCTTCGTTCGTTTGGTCTCACGAAGGAGAAGTTGGTCGCGGCGTAACGCATTCACAGTACCGTTAGGAGTCGTGACTGAGAGACTCCTGCTGCTGCTTCCTCCGTCACAGGGTAAGGCGACGGGCGGACGTCGCTCGAACAAGATCGGTATGTTTGACGACGTATTGGCTGGACCACGTCGCCAAATACTGACTTCACTACACGCGCTTCTTCCAACGTCGACACTCAAGCAACGTTCAACACTCTTTAGTGCCCAGGGTCCATTGCTCGAACGTGCGACGGCGTCGATTCTCGACATCGAAGGAGGAAAAGTTCCGCTGCTGCCCGCGTGGCGTCGTTACGAGGGAGTCGTGTGGACTCACCTCGATCCCAGTTCCCTCACGCCTGCGCAGCGACGTGGGATTCTCGTACCTTCAGGTCTCTACGGACTTCTGTCGTGTGAAGACCCTATTGCTGACTATCGACTCAAAATGAACGCGAGTGTCGCGCCACTGGGAACGCTCGCGCGGTTTTGGCGGCCTACGTTGACGTCGGTGCTTGGACAGCATTCAAAAAATGAGATAATCGTCAACTTCTTACCGCACGAACACGCCGCCAGCATCGACTTCACGGGACTCTCAAAAAGTCGGCGTGTCATTCACGTTCACTTCGTGGCGGCTGATGAGAAGCGAGCAGTCGGCCACGACGCAAAAGCCGTCAAGGGCGTCGTAGCAAGGCGCGTGCTCGTCGAGGGCACGGGTGTACTTGACGATATGGAGTGGCAAGGGTGGAAAGTTCGTCGCGAGGGCAATGACGTCTTCGTCGCAGCCTCGGTCTAAAGACGCGAGGATCGATGGCGCTTGTCTTCCTCGTCGTAGAATGCACTCCGTGAGTTCCCGCGTCGTCATCGAGCAACGCCTTCGAACTCAGGTATTGGCCCTCGTACTGTGTCTCGCGTTGGTCCTATTCCTCGTCATCTCCATCACGCTCATTGCGACGTCAAAGAGCGGATCACCGTCCGCCACGATCTACGTCGTAGAGATCGTGGTACCTCTCGGACTCCTCGTCGGAATCTGGATGTTTCTTCGCATCGTTGTCCGTGTCGTCGAGACGTCGAAGGGAAGAGCACTTGAGGTTGTCTATGGCTACCGCGATATCGTTCGTCAGACCTTCGGCCCTGACGAACTGGTGGCGGCGAAAGCGCGTAACTACTCCTACATGCAGATGGGTGGGTGGGGTTATCGAGGCAGCATTCGCCTTCTTCGCAGAGCGGCGTTGGCAACACGACGAGGCGACGCGCTGGAGCTTCAGTTGCGCAAGGGACGACGCTTCATTGTGACGGTGGATAGTCCTGCTGATTTCATCGCCGCGTTGGGGCTCGAGGGTACGTAAGTCGATTACCTGCAGGCTTTAACGATCGACGCGTGGTTTGCGGCGAAATAGGCGTTGGCCGTGGCGGCGGCACTCGTGGCGCTGATCAGATCCGTTACAAGCGCGAGTTCTGCTGAGTAACTCTTGGGACTAGTGAGTACTGCTCTCTCATCCTTGATGATTCTCGTGACGTCCGAACTCTTGTTGTTCACTTGCGTCGCTGCGACTCGGTACGTATTCGCCAACGAGCTACTTGGCGCGACCTCTGCGCCCGCGACAAGTCGGGCATGGAGCTTGTTGAGTGTGGTGATGTCGGTAGGCAGGAGTGCCACGGCATTGGCGATGGCCGAGTGAGCGCTACTAGTCGGCAATCTAGGAGAAGGCACTTTCGTCACCGTAGCGACGTCTTTGCAAAATGTTGCCGTGTTTGCCGCCGCGCCAGCCGGTACTGATGTCACCCCAAGAAGCGCTCCTTTTGACATCGAACTGGCGAGCTAAAGAACGTGGTGCCTGAGAAATACGCGCACGATTAGTGGCCCTCTCCGTGATCTATTCGTGACGCTACTCTGGTCCCATGGCACTTAAAGGTCGGTACGAACCAAGCAAGGCGGAGTGGGTCCGCAACCAGGTTGCTGAGTACGAAGCCAGCAATGGCGAACGGGCCAATACGCTTTTGGAGACCGGTCTGCCGGTCATCATCGTGACGATGAGGGGAAAAGAAGAAGGCTCGATTCGAAAGATTGCACTTATGCGCGTCGAACACGATGGTGAGTACGCACTCGTTGCGTCGCAAGGCGGCGCGTCAACAAATCCTTCCTGGTTCTATAACGTGACCCGCCATCCGTCTGAGATCACGATCCAAGATGGCCCTGAGCCGCACGACTTCTCTGTCCGTGAGGTGGAGGGCGGCGAAAAGGCACTCTGGTGGGAGAGGGCCGTTAAGGCGTATCCCAGTTACGCCGAGTATCAGACGAAGACGAGTCGATCTATACCCGTACTCGTGGCAACGCCGACAAAGCCTTAATCGCTCTTACGCCAAAGGCGAAGCGCCCCTTCTGAGTTCGTAAGCGTAGTGATTGCACCGAATCGGTAGGTCCAAGCCTTAACGATTCAGAAGTCTTTCGAGTACAGATCGGTCTGAGGCCTGGCGTTCGACGTCACTAGATGCGTCAATACCAACGCCGCCGCCGACGCGCCCAGTGAGCGCGGGGGCCGCGAGGGGTTCTGGCTCGTCGAATACGTCGTGGAGCCAAAGGGTGCGTTCGCTGCCCCAGTAGCGCATCATTGTGACGCCGCCGTCGGGGAGATCGCTGATATAGCCCTCGCAGGTGAGAAACCCGGCCCAACTGAGATGTACCCCATCAAAGTCGGCCGCTACGCCCTCCCAGTCGGGAAGAACGTGCAAAGCAATCTCGGTTCTCACTGCGTGTTGTGTAGTGAAAGATCTCAGCATCTTGGAATCGGAAGGGTGTTGGTTAGAGCCAGGAAGCTCCCAACCAGCGTGCGGTCGTGTGGCAACTTTCGGATAGGTCTCGACCAAGCGTGCCCAGTCTTCGGGTGAGTTGATGCTCCATACGCGCGCGTCCGAGCGAACGGGAAGTAGCCAGCGCGAGGTAGGTCGACCGAAATGGTCCCATGCTGAAATGAGAGCGTCGTGCACTTCGGATGGCGGCTCAGTCACGGTCCAAAGTCCACTCCACGTGAACTCACCGTTGCCGTATACGTACGAGTGGTTGGTGAAACAGGGGGGCGCTAGAAAGGTTGAATCGGGTGGGTCTTCATACCACCACTGTTGCGCGCCAAAGTCCGCGTCACGGAGGAGCTCTGTATGGAACCTTTCGGATAGCGCCTCGGCTATCTGGCGACGATGCTCGGCCTGCTCGTACAGGTATGGGAGCGACATAAGTGCTTGGCCACTCCATGGTCCAGCCAGAAATTCGGCTGCATAGACAGCCTTTTCGAGCAACTCTCCGTACGGCATTTCCGAGACTGATGACGCGGCACGCCGAACCGCGTTCCGGTCGGAGTCTGATGGACATCTAAACCATGGAATGTCATCGCGCTGCGCGACCTCCAGGCGACCCAAGAGTGCGACGCCTGCGGGCGCTCGCAAGAGGTTCTCTGCTAAGGAGGAGGCAGGCATGACCGACATCTTGTCAAACTACTTGCACCAATGTTCTCTGATTTACGGTTCCGCAAGTCGCCATCGAATGGGCGCGCACCATTATCAAGTTGTACGACGAACCCGAGATGATTTCATCTCCAACGACCACCGAAGCGAACCTCGGTAATCCTTGGAGATGCTGGGGATCGAACCCAGGTCCGTCAGCTTCTTAGTGAACATTCTCCGAGCGCAGCTGGCAGGGGATTGTCGGGAGCGTCACTGTTGTCAGCGCCGGTGGCGTTCCGTAGTTAGCTGAATTGTCCCGACGTCACCACTAACGAGTCACGTTGGTAAGCCCTAC